>Ga0209006_10001428_pt1 | contig 21658 bp, 22 predicted proteins | sample JacPin_JW_Ref_O2_FD_188567 | JGI IMG/M metagenome (GOLD analysis project Ga0209006, IMG submission 188567) | Forest soil microbial communities from Algoma, Ontario, Canada - Jack Pine, Ontario site 1_JW_Ref_O2 (SPAdes) (version 2) | ecosystem: Environmental > Terrestrial > Soil > Boreal... | reverse complement strand
AATTAGCATGATTTAAAGGAATATTGGCTGCGGCGGGTAACGGGCCTTGTGCGAATTGGCCTGGCACCAAGGGTGGCTGGTTGGCAATTCCGAACATTCGGCCCAAGATACCGATAGGATTTTGTTGACCAGCACCAAAGAGATTTGGTTGCGGTGCAACACCCGGTTGCGGCGGGGCGGGTCCTCCCGCATGCGCTTGCTGGGCTTGTGTGCTAGTCTCTAATACAGTCCTTCGGCTAACCAAGGAATGAAGGCTCAGTAATGAAGTCAAACATATCGATAATAATACAAACCATGTTGGACAGCTTTGTTGTCGCTCAAGCCACGATCGAAGGCAATGGAAGTGGAAAATGTGGCCACAAGGCAGTTTTTTCGGTGTTGTATTTGGGCCACCAGGCACAGGGGGAGGAGGCGCTTGTGCGTCTGGTGTACATTCCACCGCGTTTTCCGGTGGGTTCGATAATACCATTTCCTCTCGACAAATGATGCACGTGTGATCACTCATCAATGTCATTTCCTCTTGTGTGGCGTTCGGGTACCGTTGGTCCATATTTCGAGTGGCAGCTTGATAACGACGTAAGGCACGAAGACGTGTGACGAACGAACGGGCGGTAATATAGACATCACGTATGATGTTGAGCGGCAAACCGTAAAATATAATGATGATGGTGAAGAATATGAGGTACGTCGTCAGTTTTAGAAAATCTAGAAAGGGGTCAATTAGCAAACAATGAATTTAATGTGGAGACAAGTACCGGTTGTGAGTTCTATGTAGAAGATCCAGACGCTTTTGTTCTCCCATGGTGGGGCATTCTCCCCTCCTCTCCGACTGGCACGCCTTAAATCAAAAACCGAAACGGTGTATTTCGCTACAGCGTTCAAGGCACTGGCCATCAAAATTGCGTACTACGAAGACCACGTGGCACGAGGTCAGCTCCGGTGAAATTTTAATCGATTTTTGGGCGCTTACTTCGCTTGCGAATAAGACCATGCCACTCATTTCGTGGGTTAGAGTGTGTTGGGCGGCAATCAAAAACATTAAGCAATCTGTTGACCACAAGATCAGGAAAAGACTGGACATTCTGACGTGGAAAAGAAGTGGAGGCCCAGGATAAGGTCTCTGATCCATCTACAACAGCAAAATGATTGTAAGGACAGAACGAATGATTCCAGAGCTTCACAAACCCAATCGATACGGTCGGCTGCAAGCCAATGGAATGACTTGATAAAGAGTAGAAAGGTAAACATGAGAGCAAAGGGAATGTCGAATTCATCGCGAAAGATTGTGAAGGCCAATAACGACTCTGTAACGAAGAACCACAGGCGGTCATACAGTCGCTATCAAAGAGATATATCAGAAGCCTAGATATTCCGTGTACATTGAACGAACCTCGATTTCAGGAGCTCTCAAAGGGCCAAAGAATATTCGTTGCGCAATATGCCCGCAGAGAAGTGCCACAAGGAATCCGAAGTTCACTAGGACCTGGGGTGAAAATATATGATATCTGTGAGAAAGGATGTCTAATACCGCTCACTACAACACTCCGGTTGCTTTTGGACAGGTATATCGCCACGGAGTAAAAATTACTCTGATTTTTTAGAGCATTTGCGATGGCCGCAGACACTGCGAGTGTGGAGACCAAGGCATATAAAAGAATCCTATAGGATGTCAGAGATGCGACGAGCGCTTGTGTTCGCTGGCGGAATATGTCGTTAAGAGGCATGGTGCTCAAATTGAGTGTAGTCACACTGTGACAGTGGTGATAGGTGTACGTACATTAGGTAAGTGGCTCAAGCTAATCGGATTCTGATGGTTCATGATCATTATAGACGCTCGAATGGTTAAAATTATGAAATTTCAATTCCGCAATGAGCCGATGCTGTACGCGCCCCCGATCGATGTGGTACCTAATGGCTGTAGCACCAACAGGCTGACGGAAATAAGTCGGTCTCTTCCGATGAGATATAAGGCTGTTCCAGGAAGTTGTGGCGTCTCAGCATCTATGCCCTTCACCCTAACGAGCTGTTAATTCATGACACCTTTTTTCAAACGTTTCGTCTCGGTCAAACCCCTAATGCAAACCCAGGACAAAGTAGTGGCTAATGGTGGTGCTCATTCCAGTGCTCCAACCACACAGCCAGCACCGAAATTCGCTAGTTCTTGGTTCACCGTCCTTCTCTCATTGGGACTATCAGCGATGGTCGCACTTTATGCATCCGCACCGGTTGCGTTGCCTAGTTCCTACGCGCTTTGTTCTCGTGACGAAAACAGTATTTACACCGTCGATGATTTGAACACTCAGACACAATGCTTGGTTGTGAGCAATTCTCATATTGTTGACACTGGCACTCTTGGTAATCTAAATTTATCATCGAATCACCGTTGCTGACCCACCTCCTTCAATTTAGAGGAAGTGAAGAGGCGATGGAATAGTGAACCATTGACAGATCAGCAGGCAAACGCCGTGGGAGATCATCCTAGGCAGGCCCTAGTAATCCGCTATATCAAACCTGGTTCAATCGTCGTGCCCGGCCTCTCTGGTTCGTCATTCGTCCCGTTCTGAACCTGGCATGTTTTGAACGTCATCTTAGACTCTCATTGCCACATCTTGGAATATGGTGCCAGTCGTCAGATCCCTTTGGAGGCTGCTAAAACTATCAAAGGTGTGATCCATTATCCCGACCTCAGCGGAGTGCTGATAAGTTATTCCTGCACCAGATGCTGTAGCTGCTGTGAGAGATTACATCCTGTCAGATCCAGAAATACTTGGCGATAAGACCAAATTCGTAGAGGGGTGGGGCTGGGACCATACGTCGTGGCCAGTTCAAGAATGGCCTACTGCCGTTTGTACCCTTTTTTTCCCTACCCTGAATTTTAATGACGGCTTCGACAGGCGGATCTTGATTCAGATCCCGTGATTCACGGTCGTCCTGTGTCTTTGGAGGCCAAAGATGGTCACGCGATCTGGGTTTCTCCAAAGGCGATAGAACTCAGTCTTCCCTTTCCCAATAAGGTCGATGGCGGTGTTGTCGTCTATGACGCAGCTGGTAACCCATCTGGTGCGTTTCTTTTTCTTGTTATTAACAGCGAGTGGGCCTCACGACAACGATTCGAAAGGTGTCTTCATTGATAATGCCCAGGATCTGATTAAGAAACCTCCCCTGACCGACCACGACATTTTCAAGCGGTTTAATAGGACTGTTAGCGATGCTATCGCCTCCGGTTTAACCTCTCTACATGACGCAGGATTTAATCCAATGTCCTTGGAGTTTTTTAAAAGGTTACAATGAGATTCCTGTGTTCCACACCACAGCTGACAAAAGACCAGACAAGCGGAAAAGGGAAAGATTCCTGTATGTTTCCCTTCATTCTTTATGATCCATATGACACAGACCGGCATAGATCCGGATCTACGGCATGACTTATTTCGACGAAGATGGCGAATACTGGGGAAACAAGACCAAGCAGTTGATTGACGCGGGTGGAGGTAAACTGACTGCGCGTAGCGTGAAGATTTTTGCCGATGGTACGCGTTTCTGATCCCTTAGAATGCATACCAAATGACATATGCTACTCATTAGGAGCCTTGAGGACAGGTGGTGCTGCTGTAATTCTACATTTATTGAAGTTTCTTGCGCTTTCCCTGACCTTACACCCCAAGTTACACGAACCGTATCACGATAATCCCGATACCAATGGCGTAATGCGACTCTCGTCGGAAGTTTTGAATGGTGTTGTTCCCCGATTTCTTAGCGATGGCTGGCAGGTGGTACGCCACATGGGGTTCTTACTAATTTCCAACCTGAGTCAGTCATCTTAGAACGTCCACGCAGTCGGCGACCGGGCAAATAGTATCGTTCTGGACGCGTTTGAGGCGGCCTTGAAAGGTGTGAACGTGACGGCACTGAGGCCACGCCTGGAGCACGCCCAGATACTGACAACAGCTGACATGGCGCGTATCGGAAAACTTGGGGGTGCGAATCTTACTTCCTCGCTAGTTTTCCTAACACACATGCGATCGTCTGCTTCTAGTGATTGCCAGTGTCCAGCCTACACATGCGTACGCAACCAACTCGATTTCCGGTAACCTCTATTTGACATATAGCACTAATATAGCATCAGCGACATGTCCTATGCTCAGGACCGACTGGTGAGCCAAAACCGACATTTGCGACCTCACTATCTGTATATCACTGGTTTCAGGGCCCGGAGAGGATAAAACGACTTTACGCGTTCCGTACCCTTATCGACAATGGTGCTAGGATAGCCATTGGCTCGGATTTCCCAGTCGAAGATCTGAACCCACTCGCCAGCTTCTATGCGGCAGTGACCAGATTATCACCTCAAGGAGATTCTCCGCATGGACCAGGTGGATGGTGAGATACAACCAGAGTCACTTTTACCGAGTTGCGGAGAGCCTGATACATTCATAGGTTCCCAGAGCAACGCCTCACTCGGCTTGAAGCACTGAGAGGTGATGTCTTCCTGTCATCCAAATCTCGTCAAGTTCTGACATTCATCAGGAATGACGATTGACGCGGCATACGCGTCGTTCACAGAATCAACGCTCGGGTCTCTCACACCAGGGAAACGTGCTGATTTTGTGATCCTATCTCAAAATATCATGTCTATCGAAGAGAGCCGAATCCTCGACACACGAGTTGTCACAACAGTTATTGACGGAAAACCAATATATGGTCAGTTGTGACCCGAACACAAGTGAGATCCGCACCACTGTATTTTGAAATGCTCTGTTCAGCATTTCAGATTACATTGGTGCAGACACAACTTGATATTGGGTTCATTACAACTGCAATCAATATTTCTTGGCCATTCAGCTTCCCAAACTTTTTCTTGTTAGTCCCTTAAGTTTGTTCTTTTCACGGTGAGGTGGTTGTGTTCATGCGCGGAATATCTGCGTAATATGTGGGGTAGATAATATGAACGCAGCTTCCTCCTCGTTATACCTACTTGACGATTTCTTTCGTAAATATCTAGTTCTTCACTGAATTGTCAAGTTTTTTTGAACTTTTCATATCGTTACCTGACTCTTGGAAGTGTAAATGTAGTACAACCTCCGTACAACTAAATGTGTTTCCCCATCTCCAGGGTGTGGCTATATGATCATCACACGGAGCGCTCAGCAGAAATGATTCATCAAGCTACCACTCTCTGACCATTTGCCAACGATGGAGCCAACGCCCTCTTCGCCTGACGGCGAGGTCTTTTCTACCCCACCAACCACACCTGCGCCCAAGAATAATGACGGGCCGAAAATTGGTCCATCCCTCTCTAGGCGGAGTAGCAGGCCGTCGTCAATCCACACCGAGTATTCGAAAGCGGACTGGACGCCTGACGTTGTCTTGGATGTACCTTCACCAGACCAAACCCAGAAGATCATAAATGGGAATAATGTTGGTTCCGCCCCACTAACGCACTGCGGAAAATACGTCACTACGGAAACACATACACCATCTAATTCTCATGATTCCCAGCTGGTGGCACCTCGATCACACCACCATCAACCTGATGACTCTCCGTGTTTTCTTCACTCTCATTTGAACAAAAATACAAGCCTTGCAGAGGCGTTCCGGCCTGAAGATGGAAACATTGACGTCTCGTCTTCCCTCCACCATCCTCAGATTACACACAGAACATATTCCACTGACGCACTTTTCGATGTCTCCGCTTCTGGCAGTGCTTCAGGAATCGGAAGTCAGAATGATGAGGAAGAGGAATTTGAAGGTAGTTTAACGAAGAAGCTAGCTGACACTGCCGTGGGCGTCAGAGAGATGAGCAAGCAACTCGGTCAGTGCCCCAGGCTTTCTATAAGCCTCTCATTCTCATATTCCACTAGGCCGCGCTTGTGTTCGATCCAACATACAAAGCGTATTGATTATAACCAAAGCAAAGGATAATAGATTGATCAAGCTCACCCGCGAGTTGGCGCTCTATCTCATGCTGAAACCTCGAAACGGACATAGCCGGGGTCTAGTTGTGTAAGTTGGACCAAATCTTTTGCTGTTCCCGTTTTCTGATCCACGAATAGCTATGTAGACCATCAGCTACGACATTCCAAACGCTTCGACGCCGAAGGCATCGAATCCGACCATCCCGAACTTTTCGTCCCCTGGCACGGCCGTCGTTCTTCCAGTAGCTCTCTATCTTCACTCTCATCTTCCTCGGCCTACGGCGAACCGCGAATGATGGAGGAAGGGCAACTTCGTTATTGGACGAGCGACATGTGCAGTTACAGCCCCCATCTTTTCGATTTCGTTGTCACTGTCCGTCGTTTTCTGTCGTCCCCTAACTCACAGCATATCAATATTCATGTTTTACAGCTTGGTGGGGACGGAACTGTGCTATTTACGTCATGGTTATTCCAGCGAATCGTTCCACCCGTGCTCCCCTTTGCCCTCGGTTCGCTTGGCTTCCTTACCAATTTCGATTTCGCAGACCATCAAACTGTGATGGATTCCGCCATTGACACTGGGATTCGCGTCAATTTGCGCATGAGATTTACCTGCACCATCTTCCGCTCTGTGGCCGTGGAAGCCGGAAAAGGTCGAAAAGCGGTGAAAAATAGCGAGACCGGGGAAATCATGATGAAAAACGTTGAAAAGGGTGGGTGGGAGGCACTGGAAGGAGGCTGGTCCGGTCACATTACGCACGAAATATGCAAAGGCAAAGACAAGGAAATTATGTGTTTCACTACCCGTCCTGTCGAGACTTTTGAGGTCTTGAACGACTTGGTCGTGGATCGTGGACCAAGCCCCTACGTCAGTCTCCTGGAACTTTTCGGTCAGTGTCATGGTATCTTATTTTTGTTCTGGTACGACTAATGACTACAGGGGATGAACATCACATGACGACGGTTCAGGCGGACGGGCTGACCGTCTCGACGCCAACTGGATCTACTGCGTACTCGGTGTGTATCCTCCTCCTTTGTGACAAGGTGGCTTTCCGCCTCATATAGTCCAGTTATCGGCTGGCGGCTCCCTTGTCCATCCGGAGATCCCGGCGCTCCTCATTACGCCTATATGTCCGCATACACTCTCATTCCGCCCTATGTTGTTGCCTGACAGCATGGAGCTCCGTATTTGTGTCCCATTCAACTCTCGCAGTACCGCTTGGGCATCTTTTGACGGTCGTGGGCGTGTGGAACTCAAGCGTGAGTAAATTCTCTAGTCCCTCGACCATCTCATAAATCACGAATGAACTTGAAAACTGTGCAGAGGGCGATCACATCAAAGTGACCGCCTCCAAGTATCCCTTCCCGACCGTTTGCGCAGACAAGCAATCTACGGACTGGTTCCATGCCATATCACGGACGCTGAAATGGAACGAACGCGAACGTCAGAAATCATTTGTCGTCGTTGAAGAAGGCCCCAAAAAAGCTAGGAAGAGAAGTCGACGCCGATCAGCCACAGCTGCCAGCGCAAAACCACCCGTCAAATCCTTGGGAACAGAACTCGTCGAAGAGACCTTGCATGACGAGGAAAATGAGGTTTCAGACGAATATGACGAGGACGGGAAGTTCGATATCGATGATTCGTCACCCGAGGCTTCTCGTGAGAAGGCCATACAAGTTCGTCCCGAGATGACATCCCCTGTGCAAAAGGATAAGTCCCGCCCCCGGACGAGGTCGGTGTTGCGTTCTGGAGGCGATACGCGTAGCCGCTTCGCAGGCCCTCATTTCCATCCACCGCGAACAGCGATACGGCATCCCGACTATGGAACGCACTTATCACCAAGGGATTCGGACTCCTCGCTCGACTCCCCGCCTCCGCTCATGCACACTGCCCAACACGGCGCCAGGGACGACATCCATACTTCTAGAGCTGTGTTGTTGAGCGGCAAGAGTCGACTTCCAAAGGACAGGGCAGATCTGGAGTTCGACTTCAAAACCCCTACGACATCGGAGTTGCGTCATAACCGGAGGGCATCGCGCAACAACCCTAGCGCAGGTTTGATGGAGCATCAACCTCGCGCGTTCGCGGTTTGGGGTCAGGACGAGAGCGATAGTAATAACAGTGAGAGCGAGAGTGATCTCCAAGGGTAGGACGATTTTAGCTTGGTGCGTCATAGATAAGATTGTATGTGGACTTCATATTTCTTTCGATGTCTGTTATTATCTGATGCTTTCCGGATTTTGACTTGCCTCACTTTTCAATCTTGGTACCAAAATTTATTCAAGATACCATAGTCTGTCATAACTGCACAGATGTCATCAAAACTGGAACAGTGCACCTTAGTCAAGCATATCGAGAAGATATTCCCGACTAGCAAAGCTATCAGCGATCCTGAAGGTCTAAAAAAACGATGATAGACATACGTGAGGATTATATCGTTACGGTCCAAGTCGGGGTCTACTATGTCTCGTGTGAGGGCATTCGTCATGTTCATCCAAGTATTTGAAGTCAGCCAGGCATTGCCAGTGATGCGACTGTGTATTGATAGCTGAGACGACGTGTTAAAAGAAAAGAAGTTAAGGACAAGAAGGATCCTACCTGACAGGAATAGTCAAGGTGGTGGATATTGCACCAAGTGCAACAGAAATTGCGACAGGACATATGGACCATGGCCATTGAGCAAGAGGGCGTGAGGTTGATGTCGAGAGGAGAAGAAAAGGAGAAAACGTTAGTTCTTTGATAGGGCGATGTTTTGTCGATGTAAACGCGGGATAGCAGGAAAGTGTGAGCACAGCTGAGGAAACCAGATGGATGTTTGACAATTTGATACCTACGGCGTATAACCCAGGCCAACAACTGTTCCCAATTTCGGGGAAAGGCGAACATCATACGAACAGACACGAAAAAGCGCAAATCTGGCGAAAGATGGTGTGAAGGACACGTTATTGCCGACAACTTTGCCATGCAGAACCATGCACGAAATGATCTAAATCGAGTTTGGTCGGGTTCGGTCCTATGACGCACACGTTGCTGGGTCTCCACAAAGCTTTCCGATGCATGGGCGGGACCCAGAATAGCAATTCTGAGTGTGAGCCGAGGATCCATCCATCTTGCATATTTGAGTTGTCACGGAAGGCAACAGGGGATTTTACCCCTTGATCGTGACCCCGGGATGGGTCAGCAACCGTATCTCCCATCTCGACATCCCAGATACGGATCGTCCTGTTATCTGATCCGGAGACAACTCGTTTGCCGTCTTGCGAGAACGAGACCGAGCTCACCCAATCATCGTGACCTCGGAATGGGCCAGAAACCGTAGTTCCCGTCTCGACATCCCAGATCCGGATCGTCTTGTCATGTGATCCGGAGACGACTCGTTTGCCATCTTGCGAGAACGAAACCGATGTCACCGAATCAGCGTGATCTCGGAATGGGTCAGAAACTATATCTCCCGTCTCAACATCCCAGATGCGGAGTGTCTTGTCATTTGATCCCGACACGACTCGTTTTCCGTCTTGCGAGAATGAAACAGAGTTCACCCAATCATTATGACCTCGGAATGGGCCAGCAACTATATCTCCTGTTTCAACATCCCAGATGCGGATCGTCTTGTCCTCTGATCCGGAGACGACTCGTTTGCCGTCATGCGAGAAGGAAACCGCCCTCACTGAATGATTGTGACCTCGGAATGGGCCAGAAACCATATCTCCCGTCTCAACATCCCAGATCCGGATTGTCTTGTCGTCTGATCCGGAGACAACTCGTTTGCCGTCCTGCGAGAATGAAACCGACGTCACCCAATCATCGTGACCTCGGAATGGGCCAGAAACCGTAGCTCCCGTCTCGACATCCCAGATCCGGACCGTCTTGTCATTTGATCCCGAGACGACTCGTTTGCCGTCTTGCGAGAACGAAACCGATGTCACCGCATAATCGTGACCTCGGAATGGGCCAGATACCATATCACCTGTCTCGACATCCCAGATGCAGATTGTCTTGTCATGTGAGCCGGAGACGATTCGTTTGCCGTCATGCGAGAATGAAACCGACCTCACCCAATCATCATGACCTCGGAATGGGTCAGAGGCCATACCTCCCGTCTCGACATCCCAGATGCAAATCGCCTTGTCATTTGATCCCGAAACGACTCGTTTGCCGTCTTGCGAGAATGAAACCGAGTTCACCCAATCATCATGACCTCGGAATGGACCAGAAACCATATCTCCCGTCTCAACATCCCAGATCCGGATCGTCTTGTCAGATGATCCGGAGACGACTCGTTTGCCATCCTGCGCGAATGAAATCGACATCACCACATCATCGTGACCTCGGAATGGGCCAGAAACCACGTCTCCCGTCTCGACATCCCAGATCCGGATCGTCTTGTCGTTCGATCCGGAGACGACTCGTTTGCCGTCTTGCGAGAATGAAACCGACCTCACCGAAGCATCGTGACCGCGGAATGGGTCAGAAACCATACCTCCCGTCTCGACATCCCAGATCCGGATAGTGTCGTCATATGAACCGGAGACGACTCGTTTGCCATCTTGCGAGAATGAAACTGACGTCACCCAATGATCGTGACCTCGGAATGGGCCAGAAACTATATCTCCGGTCCCCGCATCCCAGACGCGGATCGTGTGGTCGTACGATCCTGAGACGACTCGTTTGCCATCTTGCGAGAATGAAACCGACATCACCCAATGATCGTGACCTCGGAATGGGCCCGAAACCATATCTCCAATCTCGACATCCCAAATGCGGATTGTCTTGTCAGATGATCCGGAGACGACTCGTTTGCCATCCTGCGAGAATGCAACCGACGTCACCCAATGACGATGACCTCGGAATGGGCCAGAGACCATATCTCCCGTCTCGGCATCCCAGATGTGTATCGTGTGGTCATATGATCCCGAAACGACGCGCTTGCCATCCTGCGAGAATGAAACCGACGTCACGACATTGGTGTGTCCCGTTAAAACATGCAGAATCGCAGGCCAGCCAGCTGCCTTGCCGACTAAGATGGATATCGTTTGTGGAAATTGTGGTAGATATTGCTTCGATATCAATGATTGCTCGGGCGCAAAAGGAAGTGCCGACAAATAAATGTGGGGAACGCTTTGCGAGATGACACTTACAAACGCAGATACGAATTTCCTTGCATCTGCTGCAAATCTGAAAATCCCTTCGTCATGTGTCTAAGATAATTACCCATCAATCTCAGGCCCATCACAATGATAGTGTAACTCACCTTGCTCCATTCACCTATCAATATAAGCGCTCGAATGGCAGTCGTGACCTGTTTGATCAGACTCAGCACCTCCAGCCAGTAGAGAAGTCGGATTTCCATGAACTCTCTGACTTCGCTGAGAATGTCAACCTCAACCGTAGTCGACTGAATGTGTTCTGCCCAAAAGGTACACGCGTACGAAAGATGACTTGGAATGGCTTTCTTGAGACGATCTGTCAAGTTGAGATCGTCATTGCGAACATGTGACGTTTCAAGTTCGCAAATATTAAATCGCAGGTCTTCCTTCATGATCTGTAAGCACGCCAACGTCATCATCTGGCTGTGAGTCGTGTGGTCGATTGCGAATTCCTTGCCTCGTTTAGGGTTACAAAGGAACTCGGTGAACGATAAATGGTTTATTTGAATGCGTCCATCAGTATTTCGGGTAGAGATGACACTTGAAAGGTTTATGAGAATGAAATCGATCGATGATTCGTCTTCTTGTTTTCCCAAAAAGTATTTCAGCCCATCACGATGAAGCGGGGTTTTCGCCAAAACTATCGCCCCGACGACTCTCTTGAACGTGTCCAACGCCTCGGGATTTTGAAATGAGTGTCGGAGGATCTGCTCGTAGAGTTGATCGATCACGTCTCCCTCCTTGCGGAAGGCTCCACCTAGAATGAGATCGAGCTGACCCTTTGGGGGGCCCTGTTTCAAGAATCCAATAACCGTCTCAGCCCAGATGAACATCCCTGCGGCACGATCTGTCAGCTTCTGGATGATGGACGTTCCAGGCCATGACTGAAGAGATGAATACGGGGATGTGATATCGGCGAAGCGACTTTCGAAGAATGTCTGGATGTCGGCGGTGGTTTCGTGGCTGACGAGATTGCCAGTTTCAAGGGGGATATGGCAACAGACCTCTCGAAATGAGCGCGATATGTGTTGGTCTCGACTCGTGATTACCAGCTTGAATGAAGGATGAAGGCGAGACCATTTTATGATTGTGCCCATGAAGATCTGTCGTTGCGTGGATTGGGAAGGGTCAGTCCCACACTCGTCTAAGGCGTCGAGAACGACGACAGGGGATCGCATTGTACTCGTGGAATGATTCTGCGCCCTCTGCCTTATTGCCAGAGACACCGTCAAGGGATCTTCGATCGAATATTTGAAATGCGACTCAATGTCGGCCCTCGTCGGATCGACTCTCCTTTCGTTCAAATTCTCAATCAGTCTCTCGGCAAAGAGGAAATCTTTTTGAGCCAAGTCGAATGCAATGGTACGCCACACTGCGGCGGGATCGCTCAGAGCAATATCGCCACGTTTGAAGAAGAAACTAGAACCCAGCCAGCCAACCTCGCCCAGTTGTGAGACCAATGTGGAGGCGATAGTTGATTTCCCGGAACCTGGGCTTCCACTAAGCCAAAGAATATTGGTCGCTTGTTGATCGTTCAGCCAACAGTGAATGCTCTGGACTAGCCATTTACGGGTTCCTCGCATGCAAGGTGGCACGTAATAACCTGAACGATCCACGGGTTTCAGAGTGCCCAGCACGGTCTCTTGGTTAGTAACGATTGTATTGTATGTGTTGTACTGATCTCGACCAGCGGTGTTGAACTGGCTGTGATTGACGTCTGTGTAGTGGGTTCCTTCGAAGGAGCGAGGCGACGACATTCAAGAAGACGTATTCTGCAAGGATGTGAGCGACCTTCACCAAAGATGCATCATGAGTATACTCATACCACCGAATTGTGACAACTTTACGTTTGCCACGTGACCGGTCACTAAGTGGACCGAACAGGACTGATGTAACAACCCCTCACCGAGTAAAGTGGACCGTCAAATAAATTTATTGTACGGAGTGTAATACTGTGACCGCAGAGATAGGTATTGTGACGGAATACAAATAATAATAGTCCTTATGCAGTCCTCCTCGTTCAGCTAAAAATCGAGCTGCCGCTGTGAAAAAGTCGCTTGCATAAGCGGCGTCCGTACTTTCACCTCCTCGTCCATTCCATCCATCATCGTGTCGCTTCCATAAGAGCGGAACTCGAAACCAGGCGTGTGACAAATTTCTGCCTCTGTCATAGAACGCATTGTGGCTTCTGCAAACCTATGGTGTGCCCGACGAATGTTGAGGAGGAGCCGTGTACAATTCGTGACGCAAAACGAGAGTGCGAATCCAACAGGAACCTGAGCCATACCTGACTGTCTCAGAGATTCAATTGTTTATGGCCGTTACAAGTCAACTTAGAAAATACTCACGTCTGACCCTAACCAAATAATAGCACATGCCAGATAAGCCGCAAAAATGCTGTGTGACTTTCAGAACGATGCGGTGACGAGAGACAGAATAAGAATTTACGCCAGGAAATTGAACAGGGAGGATTTAAACATCGCTTCGAGCAGCAGAGACGTCTCCTTGTGTCGCGAGGTCGCAGGGCAGTATACCCGATAGCCCATCACCAAGAACAAGGAAAGGAGGGCGCTGTGATAAACTAAGACAGGGATCCAGAACGAGTTCAAAAAGCCCGATGGATTCCTAGGGAAGCAGAAGCCTATGCCAGAGGTGAAGTGCGCAGATCCTGAGGTAGTATTCCGTATGTAAAGCCTTTTGGAAAGAAGGGAGAACGTACCAGCAAGTGAAGAGAAAGATTCGGAGAGAATGACTATTATTGCCGTCATTTCTGCGATAAAGAGAAAGCCCATGCCAGCTAGAACCTTAAAGTTCTTATCGTATACAACATATATCCACAGAAGCAGAACCCCTACACGTTTATCAAGCACCTCGCTTACCACCCAACTAGATGGAGCTTACCTTCGGTAGTCAACAGTATGAAGCTGAATCCTATCGTCTCCCATCGGAACCAGAAGGAACCTTTTGGACTGTCAAACATGAATAGCTGGGGACAAATCGGTCTAGACTCACAGCTGCAAATTTATATCGAGCCTCAAATTAGCTTGGTCTAGAAACAACGCTGGTTTCACACACAACTTGCAGGGGGAGAACCAATCAGGATCCTCGCAGAGTATTAGCTTGGGGAACTTACGTTATTGGTTAGGTGATGATCCATCATGAAAGCTAGAAGAACAGAATTTAGCACCACCGAGCATAACCCACCAGAATTTGGAAACAATTCACCCAGGATCTCTACACTGTGACGACGTAATGAACGTCATGTACACACAGAGAGGCAGCGACGTACACCACAAAAGAAAGCCCGAAATATCGAAGCTGGTTCGGAGGGATTAGAATTCCATGCATTGCAAAGGAAATAAAGTAAACCGCACCCATAAGAATATAACCTTCATCAAAGTCCAGCGCTTTTCCTGGTGCACGAATCATAAATAGCCTTGATTCAAGCCACGAGAAAACCATACCCATATCAATTCAACCTGTAACGACATATAAGGCTCCACCTATGAGAGGAAATTTGCAAGTTTTAACGCACCTCGATATCGAAAGAAATTACTGCAGAAGGCAGGAAGTTAAGACGTTTACAGTACAAGCCAAGAATCGTACTCACAATAATCGTAGAAAAGAACAGTCGCTGAACTGACTGAATATACCCTTTCAGACAAACGTGGTGTAACACCAATATCCGCAAAACCACTTACAAAGAGTGAATCTAGTCCATTGGATATGTTGGAGAGTGATGACCTGCTTCGAGACCGCCTCGCCCACCATTGCGGCCTGTCAAAGGAAGGAAGACGAAGTGAGGGAGCGCACTTTCAACGGACCAACGTTACATAAATATGGACAGGTGCATCGCAAGAAGATGCCAAAAGCCTGGGAAGGGTTTCTAGGCGCCTGTATGATCACGAACAGGTTTCTGTGCATCAAGAATCTACGTCAGTAGCTATTAATTACACATACATGCAGTGCCCGAGCCGTAATGATGGCCCATAACCTTCATTGAAGCATCGAACTTTCTGGTCCGCAAAACCATGGTTGCTGGGTGAACAGCTTCCGGCTTTATGATACAGTTGCCCGTGGTTACGCTTTAGTCAAGTCCGGCGATCGCGAGCGTTGATGATAATCAGCAACACTAGTACATACATGCCAGATGGGATATTTGTTCGTCCTTCAGCAGACCTTCAGGTTTGACGCGTAGTGACAAATATTCTTTGCAGACCGTCATAGTTTCCGCAATTAACCAGATTCGTCCTTGTCCAGACCTCTCAACACTTCCTCTATTCGGCACCGAACATCATTCACCGTGTCCCCAAGTGTATCCACATCCCCTCGAGAATGCATTCTAACGGCAGATCTTGCCTCCCGAACAAATTCATAGGAACGCTCAACAGAAGCCTCTACAGCTGCGCATCCGTCATCCACTTTTGATTCAGAACTCGGGGGTTGTTCGATACTCGAGGTAGAGAGCAGAGAGGATAAGTTGATATCTGATACTCTTAAAAGTGCCAAATCACGCAAGGTGTCGCTCAACGGCAAAGGTTTCGAATCTTTTGGCGACATGATCGAAGGGGAAGGAAACTTCCGTGGTGACGGACCCGTTACAACGTGACCTCGATGACCATCTTGACCGAGCGATCCGATGTATGATGGTCTCATCCTAGTGGTATGGGTTCTTCGTTTATCCCCCTTCCTGACATCTCAGTTGTTGCTCTAAAGGATCAGAGTGAAATATCATTCTTTCTGTCCGGCCATACAGTACATATCAATCAGAATTGTCGATAGGCTTCACCGTTTACTTCAGACGTTGGTGTCAATAAGCAGACCTTTGCCCTCGCCCGTTGTCTGTTTCCCTAATGGAAGGGTTCCGTCTGGCACTCCAGCTTCTACCTCCATGGTCATCGGACGCGGATTTTGATCGGTGTGGGTATGACAGGCCCGGCGGATATTGAGCAATAAACGCGTGCAGTTTGTGATGGAAAACGACGTTGCGAAGCCTACCGGCACTTCTGCTAACCCTGACTGTCACAAAAAGACTCGTTGTCCATCACAAATACATGTGTATTGAGTCAAACTTACCAAACTAAGCCAGACGATAGCACATGCAAGATAGGCTGCAAAAATGCTAGGATATTTCAGAATGATCCCAGGAACGAAAAAGGAAGGGAAGGTGAACTGACGCGAGGAAATTGAAAAAGGAAGCTCTGTAAATCATTTCAAGCAATCTCTGCCTCCGCCACATACGTCCGTAGATCCGATATCCCACCAACAAGAACAAAGCGAACAGGACAACATGATACGCCATTACTGGAACCCAGAACACAGTGAAAGGATCCAGCGGGCGCACGGCGGTGGCGCAAAAGCTAATGTCTGCAATGACCTGTGCTTGCGCTGAAACCATGTATCCCGTTAATTGTATATCTTTCTGAGAGAGATAGAAAGCCAACTGTTGAGTGCCGGGAGAGAATCCAAGAGAATGAATAGGATTGCTGCTATCTCCGCAATAAAAAGAAGCCCCATTCCGACCAGAATGCCTATGCTCCGATCGTACACGACATAGATCCACAGAAGAAGTACCCCTGCATGATCAAAAGAACTTGCTGCTCGCTGAGGAATACTCGATTTTGTATTTACCTTCGATGGTTGCCAATAGCAGGGCAAGTGTTATAACCGACCATCGAGGTATGAAGGAGCCTCGAAGCAGATCATAAAGGGAAATAAAAGGAAAAGGGGTGATAACTCACAGCTGTAAATTCACGAAAAAATAAATCTTGAGTGATCTAGCAGTCAAGTTAAAACCATGACGCACAACTTGCATGAACTGTGAGAATGATATTATTATAAGACGAGTGAATTTAGGAACATACTGCTTGGCTCGGTTCGCGATTCGCGATAACTGGACGTAAAAGAGTCGGCTACCGGGTCGCTAATATAATACCTTTCAAAAACAACTCACTAACTCCGTTAATACTACCGAAGGGGAAGACATAAGTAACGGGTACGGAGTCGGAGACGATAACCTACATGACGGCAAAAAGTCCGAAGTACCGAACCTGAGTTCATCGATCATTTAAGAGCTCTTGATACAGGAGTTGAAGCAAGCCACACCCATAAAAATACCACTTTCATGAAGGTCCAAGGTTTCTCCTACTTCGAAGTCAGTAAATTGCACGAAGTTCAAATCGTAAAATAGCCAGCAACATCAGCAAAAGTGCACGCAGAAGACATGGCTATATATTGCCTTGACAACCTCAAAAGCCCCACCAGGCCTGCCAGTCTGATGACATCTAGTATAAGGATAGATAAGGCACCTATAGCTTTTGTCTGGGCCGACAATATTGGTTGACATTCACCAAGATTACCAATGGATGCCAGACTGAACCATTCAGATATCTCCCGCGAGGCTCCGACAGTTCTCAGCATATTGATACATCTGATAAGGGTATATCTTAGAGTGTCAGACAGATGCAATGTCATCCACCTGAGCAATTCTGTCAAGTTGTTGATTTCTTCGCCAGGTGAGCACCATACTGACACCATATGATCTATCTGAGCAAGTTCTATCAGGTTATTTGTCCTTGCCAGATTGGTAGGGCCATTTATATGCAGACCAAGTAGATACACTATCATACGTCTGTGCAGCTACTGCCAGATCGTTCTCTCATGTATTGATTTGCACTGACAGGGCAGACCGCCATCTGAATCCCTAAGATAGATTCATCCTTATGCCATCAATCAGGCTTTCGCGCTATGTATTACTTGGTCAATACGAATAGGAACTTTATTTTCATCTGTAGCAATATAATTACAGATGAATGGATCAAGCGGGAAGTTCACAACAAAACCGGCGCTCTTCCTCACACGTAGATGCGTCACTAGCTGGCTGTGGTCTCGCCAGAACTCGCATTGAAGGCACGGGACCGCGCTGCCCGTTGAGCGAGGGTTCGAGCAAGACGGGAGCCAGTGTCAGTGGGAGTGTCCGTGATACATGGCTCCGCGCCGTGACGGATTCCAAAGACTTGCCTGGGGACAATATATATCAGTGATATTTGTACAAAGTACGGTCCTCACATATCCCACCAAGCAAGTGTATTGATGACCCAAGGATCATCCATGTCGTCAAAGAGTTGTATGATGTTCTCGTAGAACTCCGTGATTTTGAAATGACCATCTTCTGTTGACCAGGCATCCATCGTGCTGATCAAAAATCGAGCCTGGTGGATATGAGAGATATAAAAGAATGAATCAAAACCTTACACTTACTTGAACCGCGGCATATGCAATTGTTGTCGGCGTTACATGGGTGAGGCCGTGTAGTTTGGCGTTGCCAGCACGACTGGCATGTGCTTTAGATGTCAGTTTGAGTGCCGAACTGGGACCCGTGAAGATGTGGCAGTATACCTGTTTGAAAGACATCAGCCTACGCCTGATGGGTTGGATTGTTAGGCAAAATGAAAACATACACGCAGCAGGAAGTATCCCCGAAGCAAGCCCTTATCGAGCTCATCTTCATCGTAGACGCCATCTTCATATAGGAAGGTGCACCAGTCGTCCGCAACCATTTTGATACGACCATCTTGGAGCTTGCAGACAAAACTTGATGAGGTAGATACCTTTTTAGTTTGATTAAGGATACACGCATTTGAACTTACCTAGGGTCTTCGTGATAGGCACGCAACATGGAACGTGGACACATGAGACCTCCAAGCGTCTTATGGTTAAGACCGCGGTCGGATTTGCTAAGGCTTTTCACAATGGGCGGCAAAATAACATCTGTTTCAGGGTTCAAGCAAACATATGTCAGTCCAATATGCTTCAACCCGCCACAGTCATCCGAGCGAGCACCCCCAGCCGCTTCACTCATCTGTTAGAGATCAGATGTAGTTATGTTTTAGTCAATCATATACACACCGCATTGACAAGTTTCAATAGCGCAGCCACATCATCCGCAAACATATTGAGAGTTTCTGAGAAATTCGGTATGAGCGCCAAGATTTGCTTGAATTCTGACAGATAACGAGTGCGTTCTGCAGGTGTACTATGGATATACAGAGCATATAGTCAAGGCCTTCGGCGGATCATTGAAACTCACAGATCGAAACGCTCCTCATCGTCAAAACACCCGTCTTGAAGTCCAACTGCAAACACCATGTTAACATTGGTGAATGGGTTGATGGCACGAGGGATCCAGCGGGCCGCATTGAGATATGGTTCGAGAGGCGCATCTCTGGAGGGTATTCAATGAGACATGTCAGCAAAATATATGGTAAGTGATTATGATCACCGACTTTATCTTTGCTTTTTTTCTGCCAGTTACTGTCAGGGCATCCAACAGCTGGGCATGCCCGCGTTTAAGTGAGGGAGTAGCTGGAGTTTCGCCGGGATCACTATCAGACCCATTGTCAAGAGGAGGGGGCATCAGGAATTAGAAAGTAGACGTATTCGGATTTATATTATTGGTGACCATAATCTCCATAGTTTCTCATAGAATGGTGACACGTATAGTCCCTATAAATCTTATAGAAGTCCCTGGAATCTATACCGTCCGGCACAAGTTCCCTCACAATGACGAAGTTACATAAATAATGCTGATTCTGTAACTAGCCTGGGATTGTAGTGCACCTGGGCAAATTTACCAGTGAATACATTTTAGAGGCTACCTACAAATAACTCGTGTAACGTACAAGATAAGACCCATTGAAGCCTGAGCGACATAACTGTGATTCAGTTTACCGGGGTTTAACACAGTGGGTCACTTACATGGCAGAATCAATCGGAGGCCTGAGAATCCCAATCCCGAAAATAATGGTCCCCCGCTTGTAAGTTGCTGTCGAACTCTCGCCCGATCTCTTGCGCAATATTCAAGAGTACTGTGTCATGGAAAATCTCTTGAAACCCAGCTAATGGAATACCTGAGTCAGCCTGATCCTTCCACCACGCATACACTCGCCCCACATCCAGCTCAGATTCGATGGCCTCTTGTTGTGCTCTCCGCAACTTGTGTTTCAGGAGTTTTGCCAATAACATGGTGTGGTACATTTGAGTTTGCATCATTCGTAACTCAGCTTTGCACTTTTCACGGCGTGCACGGGCCAGATGCATGGTGATTAAGGCGGTATTATGGGCAGACTCAACGTCTGTAAGGAGCTTGAAATAGAATGTTATGATGCTTCATTTTAGTAGACTTGGATAGTACTTACGATAGATTGGTTAACCGTATCTTCCAAATCGGTTGTACTTTGCGTTGTCTGTTGATTTATCCACGATTCAATTCGAGTAGGATCGCCGGTGAAAATCTGTTGAGATGGCGGTGGACTTAATAGATGAAGCGTTGACGCGTGATGTATTGTGTTCATTGCGGCCAGAGGTGGGAACGATGTGCCAATTTCTATATTTGTATATATATGTTCATTGATTGACTATTTACAACAACATTTCGTGTCTACTCCTCCTCACCGGAGTCAAAACCACCTGCAAAGGGGTCATCTTCATTTTGTAGAGGATACTGCTCTCTTCATAAAATAAAATAAATAAATGAGTATTGACCATATGCAAAATGATGCGTACCGGCCATGGTTAGCAATGCGATCACATATTTTTTGCAATTGAGCCGCTTTTTTAGGGTCCCCCCTCCGGTCGCAGATAATGTCTTTAATAGATTTATACTCTCTCGAGTACCGCGTCCTAGAGAGTCCAACACTTATCAATACCCCTTCCTCCCATTCGTCCCATCCATTCTTGATCTGTGCAAGTAAAGAGACTTTCAGTCTACATGAATGGCTACCATGTATTGGGATATCACTCTCACCATAATGCTTGCTAAGGCTATGATGTTGTCGCAGATCGTCGTGTAGTGCTCCGGAAAAAGATTTGCGAACCCCCGAGGACGTGCATATAGAAATGCTATGATCAGTTCTTCGATTGCCGGGTTAGAAAACAAACCCTACAGCCAACAAGTGATATGAGAATCGTCATATGGATACAAAATGTCAACCTTACTAGATCTCCGAGATTCCAGCGGCCTCTCTCCAGTTTCTTCGCAACGCACTTTTTAATATATGCCTTTCTCTCGTCCGCAGTGGTATTTGCATCGAATTGGAATACATCGGGATTAAGTCGTCGGATTATGTCCTGGACAAGGCCTTTCATAACGCCTCTTACAGTAGAACATTCGGCAGCTATCTATGGATGGGATGGGATAAGAATATGCTTGTGTAGTGATTGTGAAATGACACACACAAGATCAATAGCCCCAACTGAGAAGATAGCACCTGAAAGCAAGGTTAGATCTACTCATGTAATAGAATAACCACGGATACCTGGATTTGCGCCTTGATGTAAGAGAGCTTCTGTCTTCACGGCAGCTTCACTTCTTGTCGGAAAACTCCAGTCATGCACGACCCAGTGCCCTATGAGGGTTTTTGCGTGCTTGTAAAAGCGTTGTTCTTCTCCGGTATAGTAGTTGAGTTGATTGGGTCTTGGAGCCGAGCCGGGAGCCTTTCGTGAGTTTCGAATTGCACGCTGCCTTTTTACCGCATAGACAGACGAGGAATAGGATGAACTCGAGACGACGGTGGTGGAGGAACTTGATACTGAAGTGG
>Ga0209006_10001427_pt1 | contig 21662 bp, 15 predicted proteins | sample JacPin_JW_Ref_O2_FD_188567 | JGI IMG/M metagenome (GOLD analysis project Ga0209006, IMG submission 188567) | Forest soil microbial communities from Algoma, Ontario, Canada - Jack Pine, Ontario site 1_JW_Ref_O2 (SPAdes) (version 2) | ecosystem: Environmental > Terrestrial > Soil > Boreal... | reverse complement strand
ATACCAGGCGCTACTGTTTCACGACGACGCCGGCCATCCCGGCTACTACTCCATCGACGGAAAATCCCTCCAGCGCGCGTTCCTCCACTCGCCTCTGAAATTCTCCGCGACGGTCACGTCGCATTTCAGCAAGTCGCGTTACCATCCGATTTTGAAATTGTTCCGCCCACACATGGGCACCGATTACGGCGCGCCCGTCGGCACTCCAGTGCAATCCATCGGCGCTGGCCGCGTCGAATTCGCCGGACGCAAAGGCGGCGAAGGCAACATGATTGAGATCGCCCATTCCGACGGCTACGAAACGATGTACCTGCATTTGTCGCGTATGTTCGTGCACCAAGGCGAGCGCGTCGAAATCGGCAAGACGATCGGCTTGGTCGGCAGCACAGGACTCTCGACTGGTCCGCACTTGGATTTCCGCATTTTGCAGCGCGGCCAGTATAAAAACTTCGAGAAGCTCGGCCTGCCGCCCTCCGATCCCGTCGGCAAAAAATCCTGGCCTGAATTCACCCTGGTACGCCAGCAATGGCTTCCCGTTCTGCGCGGCGAACCGACGCCGCAGGACGCGTCCGCAACTCCAGCAACGGGAAACCCCGCGGCCGCAACGTCTTCACCGAGCAAACACACAGATTCCGCCGCTCCTGCGAATTCCGCGTCAGCAGATCCGCCGCCTTCGCACTAGCGACTGCTCCGACACAATCCGCCTATCACAGTCATGTTGCGGCGCAGACTGCTGCGCCCCATGTCCGCAGGATCATAGCCCCACAGGTTTTCTCTTTGCCTTTTCCTTCGACCTTCAACTGTCGACTGTTAACTTATTCTGTTTAGTAAATGATGGGAAGTTTGGAGAAGTCCGTCGAGTCGTGATCCATCACCCGGATCACCAGCAGCGTACGATCGTCGAATGGCGCGATTCCAGCGCCGCTGTAATCGTCGGTGGCAGAGAGAATCGTATTCGCAATCTCTTCCGCATTCTGCCGCGGTGAAAGCGCGCTCAGCACCGAACTGAGCCGATCGAATCCAAATTCCTCCAGCTCCGCATTCGACGCTTCCAAAATTCCGTCCGAAGCGAACAGCACCAAATCGCCAGGCACCAAATCCAAAACCGCCTCTTCGTATTGAATCTCCGGAAAAAGTCCCAGCGGAATTCCTGACACGCGAATCGACTGCACCGCTCCGTCGCGCACCAGCAGCGGATACGGCCCGCCCGCATTGCCGACGGTAAGCCGCCGAGTCCCCGCATCGAAAACCGCAAACGTCGTCGCGATAAATCTGCTATCCAACCGCGCCGCATTCAGCCGCGTGTTCAGCATCGCGAGCATCTCCGCCGGCGGGCACGGATGATCCACAATGTGCTCGCGAATAATTCCGATTGCGAGGGATGCAAACAACGCCGCCGCAGTGCCTTTGCCAGACACGTCGCCGAGTACCATTCCCAATCGGCCCTGTCCGTACGGAAGAAAATCGTAGAAATCGCCGCCAAGTTCGCGCGCCGGAACGTACGCAGCGGCAAGATCCAAACCAGGAACTTCGCGCGCGCCTGTAGGCAGCAAACTGCGTTGAATCTCTCGCGCCGTCGCGAGATCGGACTGCAATCGCCGCTCGGTCTCGCGCGCCTCTTCGTACAAGCGCGCATTCTCAAGCGCAATCGCGATGTAAGAACCAAGTGCCGCAAGCATGCGTTCATGCTCTGCCGTAAACGCGTTCGGATCAGTGCTTTCCAGATCAAGAACGCCGATAAGCCGATCGCCGATCAGCAACGGAACGACAAGTTCCGATCGCACGATCACATCTTCTTCCATCTGCACGAAGCGCGGATCGCTGAGCGTATCGGCGACACGGATCGCGCGGCGTTCGCCCGCCGAAGTCCCGGTGATTCCGTGATGCAGGGGAAGGCGCAGACGCGTCGGAATCGCATCTCCATAGCGCAGACCGAAAATGCTCTCAAGAAGCTGAACACTTTCGTTCCAGAGCATCACGCTGAAAAGATGATAGTTAACGATTTTCTTGACGCGTTGCGCGACGCGCCGCAGCAATTCTTCGCGATCGAGAATCGAAGTGATTTCGCGGCTGACGTCGTACAGCAGCGCGAGAGAGTTTGCCGATTCCGGCACGGACAAAATCAGGTCCGCGGATACAGGATCAGCGTCTTCCCCGAGCGGGAATGCGGCGAATTTGGACGAATCGTCCATATAAAAGTATACGTTTGTTCGACCTGCTTATATCTCTTGGATGTTTGGACGCAGAGAGTGTAACGGCGAAGTTTGACGTGGAGGTAATAAACGAAGTTGAGCGCGAAAAGGAAGCATCGAGCAAAAAATCGGGTCGGACCACCCCTCCCCCCATTTTTCGCAAGAATGTGATTCTAAAGGTGTTGTTCGTGCAGATTGTGCAAGAATGTGATTCTAAACGAGTTGCGAATCGCGTGATTCGAAATCGACACGACCTGCATCACGCGCGCGTAAGCGGCTTTGCTTTCTTCTCGCTACAGACGATCTACGGACGCCCTGTTCGATTTGAGGCGCTTGTCGGCACCGGGCGCAAATCGAACTCGATCCGGGCCTCGGTTTCAGCGCGCTTGTTGTCGAGGTAAGTCGGTTGATAGCGCCAGTTACGGACGGTGCGCGAAACCGCCGGGAGCAGCGCAAAGTTGCCGTTAAGCGGCTTGAGATCGGTGACGTAGCCGTCTTTGTCGATCGAGGCCACAACCGTTAACGAGCCGGATGCGCCGGATGCCTGCACGACGGCGGGATCGATCCGATTCACAACGTCGCCCAAGGTGACATTGAATTTGCCGCGCCAGAGCCAACGTTGACCGGGGACGCGTTCGCCGGGAACCCGGACCAACCGGTGGATGTGAACGGTTCCAGCCGGAGAGCGCACGACGTGTTCGCCGGGGAGATCCACCCACGACGCATTAAAGCCCTTCGGCGCCGGGATTTCGAGATCGCGATCCTGGGGCACGTCGGCGGTGGCGACGTAAGCATTTGAAACGGGACGCGCCGCGATACTCGCACTGGAGTTGCGCGAAGGTACAGGAGGCGCTGAGTTCGATGTAGCCAACGAAGTTGAGTTGTTGGAATCAAAGATACCGCTCGGATGAACCGAGTTGATCGAACTCATGATCGCGGAACGCTGTGCCGGGGTATTGGCGTTGTAGATTGGCGACTGCGACCGAGCAGGCGGCGTTGTATTGGCGTTGGAAGCGTAGGTCGATGACTGCTGCGAGTTAGCAGGCGGCTGAGTTCTTGCGGGCGCACTGTTCACGACACTGTTCGAAGTCGAGGTCGGCGCCGAATTTGAACCGCTACTTGTATTCGAAGCCTGCGCCGGCTGAGTAACAGGTGGTACCGGCCGCGCTTGAGAAACGATAGCCGCGGAGTTCGGTTGTGCCGGAGTATTCGACGAACTCACCACGTTCGGCGATTGCGGAGCATCGCTCGCCGAAACAGCTGAGGAAGATCGATTCGGGGCAGGCGCGCTCCACGACCTCGGAGTGGGCGCTGGTTGCGATTCACGAGCGGATTCTTCAGAGCGGTCTGATGCCGGCGGAGCCGTGGCTGTGTAGGCGCGACTCGCGCGCGCGTCCGCGTCCAGCGAGGATTCGCGACGCGGATCTGGCTGCGTCGTCTCGGAGTTCCGATGGGTCGAACGCGGAGCCGGCACAGTCCCAGCCGGCGACGCGTCATTCTGAGCGTTCGTCGTTGGAGAAACCGTGCTCAAGGGCGCCGTCGAAGCTGAACCGTTGTCGGCTTCGGAATTCGTGGACGGTTGCGCCTCGGCAGGCGCCGGCGCGTTTGCGCCGGAATCATCGGTCGCAGCCGCCGCGGCCGAATCAGCGCCATCGGATTTCGGCGGAGTATATTTCGGCGATTCGGACGCGAAACGCCGCGATGCGCTGCTGATCTTGTAGCGAACCAGCGCATTCGCGCCAAAGCAGATCAACGCGAGTACGGCTGCCCAGAGGATCAACGGTTTTGCACGCAGCCGGGAGGAAACCTTGCGACGACTTCGGCCGGACGACGAAGGCGGCGCGTACTCGAATTCGCCGTGAATCGGCAGCGGAACCGGCGGAAATTGCTCGAACGGATTTGGTCCCGGGTCTTCGAATGGATTCGCGATCGGCGGCAGCGGAGTGTTTTCTGCAACGACAGGTTTGGCTGCGGCGGCCTGAGCTGCGACAGGAGGAGGCGGCGCAGCGGCGTATGACGCCGGCGCCGGCTGAGGCGAAACTGGCTGTTGAATCACTGGCGCCTGTGCCGTTGTCGGCAGCACGACGCGCGGAGTTCGAGGCATCTCGCCCGAGCCCTGCGACGGAATATCTGAAGCTGGAACCGCTGAAACCGGCGGCTCCACGGGTCTGGCGTGATGCGGCGCGAAAGGCGCTTCATTCACCGGTTCGCGCCTCGTTGGATTTGGGTTCAACGGCTTTTCGTCGACAGTCCCGCGTCCACCGCTCTTCGGCAGAAACCAGGGAATCGAATTCTCACTTCGAGACATTTCGTATTCGACCCACTGGCGGATCTGTTCGCGATTCTCGTCGGACAAATCGAGCAGCTGAATGCCGGAACGTTTCTCAACGTCTACGGTCCAGACAGTGCGAACGGTCACAGAAATCGTTTTCGGAGACCCATTCAGTGAAAGAAAAACGCGGAACACGGAGTTGAGCGCCAGTTCGCTGGGCGTCGAAACCTGGAAGCCGTTCTCGCTGACATTGTGCAGGACGCCGAGGTTATTGGAACCAAATGCGACGTAGATCGGAGTGGGCGGAGTAACACGCGGATAAAACCGCCTTTCGGCGGGCGCGTTGAGTCCATCCATATATTCGGTCGACGTGGACATTTCGTCTCCTCAAAAAAGGTTCGCGTCGATTGCGGCCGCGGGCGGGGCAAGCCGGAGCCGGTGCGATAAAGTCGTAGGACGAAGTTGGGATTCCGTCTGCATATATATGATGGCTGGACGGGCCAAATTGTTGCGCTGGGTACTAGACCCTCGACCACTGAGCGGGCCTAGAATTCTACACTGAAGCAACACAATCCAGTCAGCATAAGTTGCGGTCGAATCGCGGGCTATCGGGTGATGAATGCAGACGCGCGCCGACGATTTTGGAGGAGATTTCCGATAGTCAATTACGATTAGGGAATGAATGAGAGGCAAATCAAAGAGGCCCGATGATAGGAAAATCCCCTCTGAACAGAATCACACTGGAATTGGCGGCGAGTAGGAAGGTATGCACCGCATTGACTGACATCAGCCTCAGCCCCAAGCAGCTAAGTTCGCGGCAATTGTTTCTATTTCTGTACGCGCTTCGATGTCGTGAGCACTTCGGTTCTATTGTTCTGCTGTTAGAGAACCAGAGCTATAACTCGGCTCTGGCGCTTCGCCGGGTGTTGTACGAAACGTTTCTGCGGGGGATGTGGATTTCCCATTGCGCGACGGCAGAAGAGATTGAGCGGGCACGAAAGGCAAATTTCAAGCACAAATTTCCAAATAATAAATCCAAGCTTGAGGAAGCACTAAAAGGATCGTTGGACGAACGCGCGCTAAACAACGAAAAGAAGTTTTACAAGCTCGGTTCAGGATTCATACACAGTGGCCTTCACGAAACTGCGATGTATGCATTGCCCACGCACCCAAAGGTAGCGGAGCATTTGTCGAGAACCGTTCGTCGTGAATTGAAACACGCCACGTTGCGAGTACTGCACATTTTCCTCGAATACTATCTGTCGCTGATGAAAGCGATCAGAGACGGAGGACACCATGGAATCGACACGCCCGAGGCGATAATTGCAACTGCATCGTCGATCCAGAATCTTGGTAACCACTATAGAGCTGAGATTAGAGACGGCAACCAAGCAGATTAGCCACGACCATCCGAGCCGAAATTTTAATCGACGCTAATAGGCGGCGTTCGAGTTGGCTATGACCGGGAACGAAAACTGGTCCTCAGGGCAAGTGTATTCCGGGGCCGTTTCTGCTCACAATTGAAGTGCGGACTCGGTTCTCCCAGCTATATGAAGATTTCGATTATTGGACTTAGTTTGATTGGGCTCGCGATGATTGCCCATTCGCAGTCTGTTGCACAGTCGCCCGCCGGGGTTGCGAGTCCCCAGGCGGCGAGCGGCGCGCCGGTTGCAGCCGCGGCAGCGATTTGCCCCATTGTCTATCCGATGGACGAAAATCCGTCGGCGCACGGCTATCAATACGCGTTTTACGGCAATGCGTTCTTCATCAATCGCGATGGATACCTGATCACCGCGGCGCATGTGATGCACTCGTTCCGTACTGGCGGCGTGCCGCACATATTGGTGCAGCGCGTGGAAGCTCCGCCGCAGATGCTGAAAACGGAGCTTGTGTTCGAAGATCGCGAGCACGATGTTGCGGTGCTGCGTGCGACGCCGAATCCGTTTGCCGGCAAGCTGTACCGAGTTGCTACGCTGGCGCCGGATGCGGCCGCTGTTTCGCGCGGCGAAGGAATCGTTGTCGCGGCACTGCGACCGAAGCGGCGCCAGCCGCACAGCTTCGAAACGGAACTGGAAGATCGATCTGCGGCGAGTGTGATCGATTTTCAAAACAGCGTGCTCGAGAAGGGCCTCGGCGAGACCGAACTCGTACTGTTCAATCACGAAGTGATTCTGGGACAGAGCGGCGCCCCGGTTCTGGCTGCCGGATCGGGCGAAGTCGTGGCATTTATCGAGGGTCAGTGGCTACACCCGGCTGCGGGCCTGGTGGCGGAGATGCAGCACGGCCAGGATACGCATTCGGTGGGTGCCGCGGTTCCGATCCGCTACGCCGTCGCGGCGTTGCGCGAAAAGGGAATTACTTGGGAGCAGCCCGAAGCAAAGGCACGATGAGTTAGTGGTTCGCCCGCACTTTCGACTTTCAACTGTCGACTGTTGACCTCTTCACCCTTCCGATGCTCGATCCAGCGCACCATTTGAGTTCTTAACTTAATCGTCACAGTACTATGGGCTTTGCTCAGCTGCGCACGCGAAGATGGAGCGTATCGATTTCAAGGGGCTGCCGGCGATTTGACGGACGCCGCAGTTACGGGGACTTGAATGAACGCTCGACGCGATTCTGCTCGATTTTATCTGCGAAAACTTTTCACGCTGACACTCCTGATCTTTGCATCGTCGCTCGTCGCCACGACGGCGCGCGCGAATCCGCCAGGATTCGCCTATTGCGGCACGTACGGCTCGTATGTGCTGGTGTACAAATCGAACGACAATCTTGAAGAGCTGGGCAAGCTGCGCTGCGGCGAAAAAGTGGAAGTGCTGAGCCGCTACTTCGACTACGTCCAGGTGCGCACGCTCGACGGTCGCGTCGGCTGGGTGAACTGGGAACAGATTTCGAACTACCCCGGCGCTCCGCCGAGCAAAAATTTCGGCATGACCGACCCGAACGCGAAGCAGCAGGCGGCGGGCGCGGTCGCGATGAACAATGCAGCCATCGTGAAGATGCGCAACCAGCGCCTCGGCGCGGACGTGATCGTCGCGAAGATTCAGTCCTCGCCCTGCGATTTCGATACCACACCGGCGGCGCTACAGAAATTGAAACAGGCCGGCGTACCCGACAAGGTGATCATGGCGATGGTGATGGCGCCGTCGGCGTCCGCGCCGCCACCGGCGCCTAAGGCTCCGGAGTTCGTGGATGTAAAAGTTCCGAGCGGGACACAGATCGACCTGGAATTGACGTACGCGGCTTCGTCGGATGAAGCGACGGAAGGCCGGCCGATCCTGATGACAGTCACGCACGACGTGGTGATCGACGGCGCGGTGATTTTTCGCGCGGGCGCGGAAGCGCAGGCGCGCGTGGCGATATTAAAAGAGCCGGGATTCATGAACCGTCCGCCGGGGCAACTGACGTGGACGATGGATTACGTAACGGCGGTGAATAACGATCACGTGTCGGCGGACTTTTACTCAAAGGACGCGGCCGATAATCCGATGACCGCCGTGATGGGCTCTTCGGGTCCTTCCTGGGATTTCAAGAAGGGCAAGCCGGTGGTCGTGACGGCAAAGACGAAGTTCCAGGCAGTGCTGAACAAGAAGGGCACGGTCGTGCGGGTTTCGCAAGCGGACGCGCAGGCTCGAGCGGCAGCGGATGCCGGCGATGCAACGGACGCGCAGCCGACCCACGCGAACGGCAAACCCTGATCCGGTGGCTTTAGCGGGTTGATTCAGGAATCAAAGCAGAACTGCGGTGGGTTTTGGACGAGGGAAAAGGGGAAGCCCGTCCGAAACTTGCCGTAGGAGGCGCGCAGGTTAGGCGACTTCCCCATTTCCCTCACTTGAACGGGCTCTATTCCCGTTCGTCCGGCAGAATCCCAAACGACAATCGGCTAGTCCATTCTGTAAACACTGTACGTTGGATGAAAATTTGATTGCGGCGCACGCTTGTTCGTGAACGTTTAGAAACCGATCAGAAAAATGCGGCTCCGCCGTCCACGTTGATCGACTGGCCCGTGATGGCGCTGGATTGGTCGGAGCAGAGGAAGAGCGCGGCGCGCGCGATTTCGTCGGCGGTCTGGCCGCGGCCTTGAAGGATCGAGTTGAGAAAGCCGGCGAGTTGGTCTTCCGGGCTGACGTTGAAGCGCTTTGCGAGCGTGGCGCCGAGTTCCTTGGACATTACGGTTTCCGTAACCGGACCGGGGCAGAGCGCGTTGACGCGCACGCCTTTGCGCGCAGCTTCGGCTGCGGTGACCCGCGTAAGGCCGAGCATGCCGGTTTTGGCCGCGGCATAAGCCGAGCCCAAGCCGAATGCGGATTTCGCCGAGAGACTGGAGATGTTGAGGATCACGCCGGAACCGCGCTCGTACATTTCAGGCAGTGCGGCTTTGGTCAGCAGGAACGCGGCGCGCAGGTGGACGTTGATCACGTTTTCGAAATCGGCGAGGGGATATTCCTCGACGGGCACGACCGGGCCGTAGTGGCCGGCGTTGTTGATGAGGATGTCGACGCGGCCGAAGCGGTTGCGGGCTTCGGTGAAGACGCGGGCGCAATCGTCGGCGCGCGAGAGGTCGGCGGTGATATGAGCGGCAGCCTCGCGACCTGCGCCGTGGTTGATTTCGGCGGCGGTCGATCGGAGTTCGGCTTCGGTGCGAGCGGTGAGGAAGACGGAGGCGCCTTCGGCGGCGAATAAATGGGCAATGGCGCGGCCGATTCCCCGGCCCGAACCTGTGATGAGTGCCGCTTTTCCGTGAAGAAGATTTGGACGAAGCTCTTGAGAGGCCATGAGTGGGTGAAAGGATAGTGAGGAGGGAAGCCCGTGGCAAGCCGTAGGCAAAAAGACACTGGCCCATAACTGGCCTCCGGGCCAGATGCGGTTATCTCTATGAAGCTTCTAACCTTGGCACATGGAGATCCTGCCGGGCTCCCCTTCAAAGCGTGTAGGACCATTCTCGGCGCACGGGTTCGCGACGGCGCTCGCAACCGGCGTCGTGCTGATTGCAGCGAGCGTTGTGTGGCTTGCGGGATGCAACGGCGTCGTCAACACGACGACGAACAGCAATGGCTCGAGTAGTGGCTCGGGCGCTTCGACTGCACCGGTCATCACGACGCAGCCCGTCAGCCAGACGGTTGGCGTTGGGCAGAGCGCAACTTTTTTCGTAATTGCGAGCGGGAGCGCGCCCCTCACGTATCAGTGGCAAAGAAACGGCGTAAACATCGCGGGCGCATCGTCGAGTTCCTACACGACTGCGGCTGCGACGAGTAGCGACAACGCGGCGAAGTTCACCGTCGCCGTCAACAACTCAGCGGGAAGCGCCACGAGCAACATTGCAGTCCTTACTGTCACTTCGGCGCAGCAGGGCAACGGAGCGCCGCAGATCACCGTGCAACCTGCGAGTCAGACGGTGACGGCCGGACAATCGGCAACGTTCGCCGTGGCTGCCACCGGATCTGCGACGCTCGCGTACCAGTGGCAGGAGAATCACGTAAACATCGCGGGCGCGACTTCGGCGTCGTACACGACTCCCTTGACAGCTACTTCCAACAGCGGCGAGATATTCGATGTCGTCGTCAGTAATTCCATCGGCACGGTGACCAGCGTTTCCGCCTCGCTGACCGTCAATACTTCGACCGGCGGCACGCCGCCACCGCCTCCGCCCCCGAGCGGCTCCTCCGCGGACGTCACGACCTACCATTACGACAATCTGCGCACCGGACAAAATACGCACGAAACAGTTCTGACGCACGCGAACGTGAATTCGTCGAGTTTTGGATTGCTTGGCGCGTTCCTGGTCGATGGGCACGTTGACGCGCAGCCGCTCTATCTTTCAAGCGTCGCGATCCCTGGAAAGGGCACTAAGAACGTTCTGTACGTGGTCACCGAGCACGATTCGGTCTACGCGTTCGATGCCGACAGCGTGAGTGGCACCTCGGCGACTGTTCTTTGGCATAGCTCGGTGCTCGCGGCGGGCGAAACGTCGAGCGACGATCGCAATTGCGGCCAGGTGACTCCCGAGATTGGCATCACGTCGACGCCGGTGATTGATCGCACGCGCAACGCGATTTATCTCGTCGCGGTGTCGAAGACTTCGGGCGGCAGCTATATTCATCGCTTTCACGCGCTCGATCTGACGACTGGAGCGGAGCTCTTTGGCGGCCCCACCACGATCACGGCCACGTATCCCGGAACTGGCGCGAACAGTTCGAACGGGAATGTGGTGTTCGATCCGAGCCAGTACAACGAGCGGCCGGGACTTCTGCAGGTCGGGGGCACGATCTTTACGACGTGGGGATCGCACTGCGATGGCGGGCCGTACACTTCGTGGGTGATGGCTTATAACGCCGATACGCTTCACCAAAGCGGCGTGATCGACATGGTACCCAACGGAAACGAAGGCGGCATCTGGATGGCGGGCGCGGCTCCGGGTGCGGATGCGTCGGGCAATATTTACTTCATCATCGGTAACGGCGATTTTGGAACGGCACTCGATTCGAACGGATTTCCGGCCAACAAGAATTGCGGCAATTGCTTCGCGAAGATTTCTTCCACCATGCCACTGGCGCTGACGGATTACTTCACGCCGGAGAACACCGTCGCGGAATCCAACGCTGATACCGATTTTGGTTCGGGAGGGCCCTTGTTGCTGCCGGATGTTGTCGATTCGAACGGGGTGACGCGCCATCTGGCGGTAGGCGCCGGCAAAGATTCGATCATCTACGTCGTCGATCGCGACAACATGGGGAAGTTTAATTCGAGCAAGGACAACATCTATCAGCAGATCGGCGGCGCGTTGTCGGGCGGCGTGTGGTCGAAACCGAGCTACTTCAATGGAGTCGTTTACTACGGCGCGGTGGGTGATTCGATCAAGGCGTTTCCCGTAACGGCCGGCAAGCTTGCCACCACGGCAGCGTCGAAGAGTTCGCACACGTTTGCGTATCCCGGCGCGACTCCGGTGATCTCGGCGAACAGTGCGGCGGACGGCATCGTGTGGGTCGTGGAAAACGGCGGTAATGGAGTCCTTCACGCATATGACGCGACGAATCTCGCCACGGAACTCTACAACTCGACGCAAGGCTCCAACGGTCAATTTTCGGCCAACAAGTTCATCACACCGATGGTCATCAATGGCAGGGTTTACGTCGGGACGCAAACCTCGGTGGTCGTCTTCGGCCTGAAGTAACTCATAGGGCGGCCTGCAGGATTCACGGTAGATTTTTCGGGTCCGAGACTTCCGTTGTGCGAGGCCGTATCATTTCCGCAACTAAAAACATCTGATTGCGCCAACTAACCCACTCCTTACCTCATCGTATGTGGCAAGGAGATTGGATGTTCACTCAAGCACGGCCTCACAGGTTTGCCCAAGCGGTTGGTTTGAAGGTCAATTCGGTTCTCGGCTCATTTCTCCTCTTGTTTCTGCTCGCGCTTGCGTTCGGAGTTGGCGGCTGCGGCAGCAGTAGCTCGACGTCGGGCTCGAGCGCGAGTGCGATCACAATTACGACGCAGCCTGGGAGCTTGAGCTTGGCGGTCGGGCAGACGGCGACGTTCAGTGTCGTGGCAACGGGCACGGCGCCGCTGGCCTATCAATGGCAAAAGAATGGCGCGATGATTTCGGGCGCGACATCGGCGTCCTACACGACCCCCGCGGCGACTTCAGCAGACAACGGCGCGAAGTTTATTGTGGTCGTGAGCAATGCGTCGGGTTCGGCGACGAGCAATGCCGCGATCTTGGCGGTTGGATCAGCAGCCGCGACCGATCCGACCCCCGACGTCGTGACTTATCACTACGACGCCATGCGGTCCGGCGCGAATACGAACGAAACCACGCTGACACCCGCGAATGTGAACTCCACGAAATTTGGATTGCTGGGTTCTTTCACCGTCGATGGGAGAGTCGATGGCCAGCCGCTCTACGTGGCCGGCGCCACGATTCCGGGAGTCGGCATCAAAAACGTTTTGTACGTCGTCACCGAACACGACACGGTGTTCGCCTTTGACGCCGACAGCGTGAACGGTGCCACGACTGCCTCTCTGTGGCAGACGTCGATGCTGCAGGCGGGCGAAACGCCCAGCGACGATCGCAACTGCGGCCAGGTGTCGCCGGAGATTGGCGTCACCTCGACTCCGGTGATTGATCGCACGCGCAACGCAATTTACGTTGTCGCGGTTTCGAAGACTTCGACCGGCGCTTATGTGCATCGCATTCACGCGCTGAACCTGGCGACCGGCGCGGAGCTTTTCGGCGGGCCGACGACGGTGACCGCGACCTATCCCGGCACCGGCGAGGGCAGCGCGAACGGCACCGACACGTTTGATCCCAAGCAGTACAACGAGCGGCCGGCGCTGCTGCAGGTCGGAGCGACGATTTACACTACATGGGGCTCGCATTGCGACGTAGGGCCTTACAACTCCTGGGCGATTTCATACAGCGCAGACACGTTGAAACAGACGAGCGTATTGAATCTTGTGCCAAACGGTGGAGGCGGTGGCATCTGGATGGCCGGCGCAGGACCGGCGGCGGATGCAGCAGGAAATGTCTACTTCATCATTGGCAACGGCGATTTCGACACGACGCTGACTTCGGCGGGAGTCCCTTCGAACGGCAACTGCGGCAATTGTTTCGTGAAATTGGCGCCGGCGCCACAAATGGCGCTGGCGGATTATTTCACGCCGTTGAACACAGTTTCGGAGTCCACCGCCGATCTCGACTTCGGCTCGGGTGGTCCGTTGCTGTTGCCGGATTTGAAAGACAGCGCCGGCACGACGCATCAACTTGCTGTCGGAATCGGCAAGGATCAAAACATCTACGTCGTCGATCGCAACAATATGGGGAAGTTCAGCTCAACGACGAATGCGATTTATCAACTGATCTCGGGAATTCTTCCCGACGCCTACGATTCGTCGCCCATCTATTTCAACAACACGGTATATCTGGGCGGCATCACGAATACCATCATGGCGTTTCCGATCACAAACGCGAAGCTGGCGACGACACCTACTTCGCAAACAGCCAACAAATTCGGCTACCCCGGAGCCATGCCGGTAATTTCGGCCTCGGGCACGACCAATGCGATTGTGTGGGCCATTGAGAATGCAACGAATGGGATCTTGCACGCCTACGACGCGACCAACCTGGCCACCGAGTTCTATAACTCGACGCAAGCCGCGAACAACCGCGATCAGTTCGCGCCGAACAAATACATGACGCCGATGGTAACGAACGGCAAGGTCTACGTCGGCACACCCAATAGCGTCGCCGTATTCGGTATCTTGCCCTGATCCTCCCGGTAGGGCCGGCGTCCCGCCGGCGTTTTTGCGGCTGCCACCACTTCTATAGAGGCGGCTTTACGTCGCCATCCTTCTTTTCGCGGTCAACACCTCCACGTCGTTCACACAAAAAAAGAGACGGGCTCAACGCCCGTCTCTTTCGACCATTTGTTTCCCGGTTTCTTACTTCGCCTTCAGATCCTTCAACAGGTGATTCACCAAATCATTGATCTCACCCTGCGTCAGAGAGAACGTATCGCGTCGTACTGGTTTTTCGCCGATCGCCTGATACACCAGACGCTTCGACGGATTCTGTGTGAAGTTAAACGCGATCGTTCCCGCGCGCCAATGAACGCGCTCGTAACCGACCGCCGCCGGCCCATAGCCCCATCCGCGGTAGCAGCCGTAGGGTCCGCAGACCAAGCCCGGGTACGCGCCGGGGTAAACCGTCTGCACCGTCTCGCTGCGCCGGTCAACCGCGAAGTGGTAGTCGACCAGGAAATCCGCAGTCGCCGGATCAGACGCCTGCATCAGTCCCTTCGACATCAGCGTCTGCTGGATCGCTTGCCGGACCTTGTCCTGCACGATCTGGTTATTCGGATTGTCCTCGCGCACCATGTCGCGCTGCTGCGGCGGTGGACCGCCGGCCGTATCTCGCGAAAGAACTCTGCGACTATCGCGCTGAGCGGCTAACACCGGTTCCGGCGCCCAAGCCCACGATGCGCCCTTGCGAATCCGCACATCCGGATCGCGCGTAATCTGCACATGATCGTCGCAACCCGTCGCTAGAAAGGCGACCATCGCGGCCGCCGCCAGCATCAATGGCATCTTCCATTTCGATCGCGAACTGCGAACGTTCTTCGAATCCGCACTGCCGAAACTCAATCTGGGAAAGCTCCAAGCCGACATTTCTACGACCTCCGACGGGTAGTCCCGTCCCACCTATTGAACCCCGTTTTTGGCGAATAGTTGCGGGGACGCTAGTGGGTGTTCCCCATGGTAAACACAACGAAGAAGGCAGCTTCGGTCAGTCCCAGTGCTTCAAGCGAGGCCAAACCTGGCGCAGATCCACATTCAATCCTCGCGCCAGCAAGATGGGATGAGTCTCATGCGGCATCGCGTACGGATCGTTCAGGGTGGCAGCGACTTCCACGCTCGCGAAGTGCGGCCGCGCCTGCTCGATATCCGCCGATCCCACCAGGATCATGATCTCGCCCGTGTAGTCGCGCGGTCCCCACAAAAAATAATTCTGATGGGCGCAGATCGCCTTCGGCAACCCATACCGCGGACCAAAAAAATCGATCGCGCCCGCCTGGCCATAGTTACTCGTATAAATCGCGGTCTTCGCCTGCTCCTCCGGCGACAGCGAGTGGTATATACGCGCAACCTGCTCGACCATCTCCGTCCAGCCGAATTCGTCCGCATAGTATTGAGGCAGCAGGACGCCGATTTGATTCTTCTCAGTGGTTGAAGGCACAATCCCGATCCATTGCTGAAAAGCGACGTATTTCTCGATTGGCATGACGGGCAAAACCAGCAGTGCCACTAGCATCGACACTGCGATCACCACCGCAAATATCGCGCCTTGCAACCTCGCAACCAATTTCGGTCGCGTTGCGAACCGTGGCGACTCGAAAAAAAACTCCCTCATCGCTCCGCCGGCGGCGAGCACCATCGGATACGCGGGAGCGGAGTAATAATCCTTGCCGTGCATGAGCATGAAGAACGCGATGATCAGCACAAACGCCCATCCGAACATCCGATACGCGGCCGCGCGACGCGAGAAGAAATAAAATCCGACTCCCGACAACCAGAACACCAAAGTCTGCGGCCCCATCATCAACGCTTGCTGTCCGAGATATTTCAGCGGCGGCAACGCCACGTCTCGTCCCGAAGCGCGAATATTTCTCATCAGCTCCAAAAACGGCCAGTGGTGATGAATATTCCATCGTAAATTCGGCAGGAAAATCAGCAGCGCCACCCCGCCGCCCGCCAGCAGCCATGGCGTCCACAAAAGCTTTCGCTGCGGCGTGAGCAGTAATCCCAGCAGCAGCGCCGCCGCGAAAAATCCCATCGAGTATTTGTTCTCGAGGCCCAACCCGCTGATCGCGCCGAACGCGATCCACAAGCGTACGTCGCCAGTCCGAATCATGCGCAGCAACACGAACGCGCATCCCGTCCAGAACAGCGCCTCAAACGCGTTCATCGCAAACTGATGATCGATCGCGATCCAAACCGCAGGAACCGCCGCGAGCACCGCCGTCAACGCAATGCCAAACTTCTTCGCGCCGAGTTCGCGCGCGAATGCCGCCGTCAACAAAATCCGTCCACACCCGGCCAGCGCCGGCCAAAACAGCAGCGCGCGCAGCGAAGTGCCAAATGTATGCCTCGCCACCCATGCAAGCCCGGCAATCAACGGCGGCTGATCGACATAGCCCCAATCGAGATGTTCCGAGCAAGCCAGGTAATAGAGTGCGTCGCGAAAATACCCGTACCGCGTCGCCGTGATCATGTGCGCCGCAAAATAAATCACGGCGACGATCGCAGGCCAGAACCACCACGCCCGCGTAATACCGCCGCCTTCTCGATCTATCTCTGGTCGGGAATTCGGCGCCGGATCGGCGCCTACATGAGGAAGCTGTGAATCGGATTCGCTCATTTCACGGCGAGCATACCAAACACTGCCGCATCAGCGAACAACGATTCCGTCAGTGCGTCGTTTCGTCTCCGTGCCGGCTCAATCCCAGCACCGCCCAATCGTCCGGCGCGTCCTCGACCTGCCAAAATTCTGGCGCCGCATTGTCAAACTCGAACGCCACTCCAAACTCACCGTTTGCCAGCAACTCCGCGTGTACGACGCGCGCACTTTCCTTCAAATTCGTATTCAGATTTGTCAAAACGAGCGGCTGCGCGACCATGAACTCCACCGTGGAGCGAAACAACCCGCCATGCGCGTTGACGATCGCCGTCTGCGTCAACTCCTGAATCTCGTGGCCGTCGACTCTTGACGCTGTGACCATCACCGGCACGGTCAAATTGACCCGCTCGCTGCGCCGCTGTTCATTGTTCGGTCGATTCTGCAAAACGTTCTCCGTCAAACTCCCAAACGCCGAGTTCACACAAGTGCGACACACCCGTGCTGCATTTGCCGCCTGATCCACCTCAATTGTAGGGTTGAAAACACACTCTGGCAGCGCCGAAATCACCCTGCGCCTCGAAAGCGAAACCGTACTTTAGGCCAGTTCGATATCGCGCAAAATCGCTCCCACTCAGCCCCGATTCGGTAGCGCCAGCCTCCTGCCGGCGTTTTTCTCTCAATATTGGGTGATCTTTGAAACTGGCAATACCTCAGCCACAAGATCGATCTGCACCCTGAAGCATCGAAGAATTACGCCACACCGCGTCGACAGAGGGCACCTGCTATCTTCCAAGTCTCCGCTCCAACTCCGCCTTAACTCCCGGCCACTCCGAATCGATCACGCTGAAATACACCGTATGCCGAATGCGTCCCGTTGACGTGATCATGTGATTCCGAAAAATCCCTTCCTGCTTCGCCCCAATCCGTAAAATCGCGTTGCGCGATTTCTCATTCATCGAATCCGTCTTTAACTCCACGCGCATGCAGCCCAAATCCTCAAACGCATGCCGCAGCAACAGATACTTCGCTTCCGTATTGATCGCCGACCGCTGCCACGCCGGAGCAATCCACGTGGATCCAATCTCCAGCCGCCGGTGACTCTTCTCAATATTCATATACCGCGTGCTGCCGATCACGCGCCCACTTGTGCGCTCAATCTGCGCGAACGGCATCGACGCTCCATTCGCACGCTCCGTCAGCGCCAGGTCGATGTACGCCTTCATCGCCTCCGGCGTCGCAACCTGCGTCGGAATCCACCGCCACAATTCCTCAACGAATCCGATCTCGCACAGTCCATCCAAATGCGACAACGACAGCGGCTCCAGCCGCACATGCTCGCCTTCCAACACCACAGGTTCCACGCGAATCGGTCCAGGAGTCATCGCAAAATTCTGCGCAACAACCGCGCAGCAAACCAGCACCAATTTGGACGAAGCCCCCCAAAAACAAAAACGGGCCGCAACAATCAGCCCGTCATTCTCAGCTCGTGTAAGGGCGCAGCATGCTGCGCCCCATGTCCACACGATCGTTGCGTCTTGTGTCCTCTACACCTTCTCCGCCTCAACCACGAAGAGCGCCCCTTTCGTCGGCACCACCCGCGTCAACTTGAACCCCGCGCCTTCAAACAATCTTGCAAACTGCGCCTCGGTCCGCTCTTTTCCACCTGGCAGCAGCAACATCTCCAAATCCAGCCACTTCGCAAAATGCGGCTCGTTCCCCGGCGCCACCACCGACTCCATCAAGATCACCCGCGTCTTGCCGATCCCCGCGCGAGCGCAATTTCGCAGGATCGTCGTTGCCTTCTCATCGTCCCAATCATGAATGATGTGCTTCATCACATACGCATCGGCCGCAGGCACTGACGCAAAAAAATCGGTCGGCTGCGTCGTGCACCGGCTCTCAACGCCGGCCTTTCGAATCATCTCCGGTGCGCCGGCCACAACGTGTTCCATATCCGCCAGCACGCCGCGAATCTCCGGATATTTCTTCAAGATCGACGTCAGTACGAACCCGTGCCCCCCGCCGACATCCGCCAAGGTCTTTCCGTTCAGCCACGAAAAGTCATATGCATCGAGCGCCGCCGGCGCGAACATCTGGCTGAACCCCGTCATCGCCTCGTTGAAAACCTTCGACACATCCGGATTCTTCTCGAAGTATCCGAAGCACGTTTCGCCATAGACCTTCTCGGTAACCGTGTTTCCGGTTTGCATCGCATAGGGCAATTCGGAATAAGTATCGAAATGCATTTTGTTGCCGAGCCACAACACCATCGATCGCTGGGAATCTGGTCGATCCGAGAGCAACAGTTCGCCCTCCGGCATCAGCGCAAATGTGTACGGCGCTGTTTCGTTAAAAATCCCCGCGCTGGCGAGCGCCCGCATCACTCGATACACCGCATTTTCATTGGCGTTGCAAGCCCGCGCGATTTCGCTCGTTGGCTTCGGTCCCGACTTCAATATGTCCGGTATACCTAACTTCGTCACGGCGTACAGCGCCGCCGTCGCCATGAACCCCGTTCCGAGTTGCATGATCACTTCGCCCGGACGCGGTCCTGGCGCGGGTGTCGCGGCGGATGCTCCAGACGTGGCTCCAGATGTAGACGCAGTCATTTTCTTTGCCCTCCAAAAATTGGCCTGACCTGTGGGGACTCGACCTTTTTTGACCTGTTGTTGTGTTGCCTTGGCGAGACTATACCGTGCCGAGGGGGCGATTTCGCAGTCAAAAATCGGCAAGGGACAGGGTTAGGCGACGCGGCGCGTTTTGCACCGCGGTAGCAACCAAAAGTGCCGTAGACCCGTGAGTGAGGTATGATAGAGTCTTTAGAAACTACATCTTAGGATACTGATGCAAACTGCTACAGAGAAGAACGGAAAAATCCTGCTGCGGGTACGGCCTCGCGGCTTTTGCGCGGGCGTCGTCCGCGCGGTAGACATTGTTGAATTGGCCCTGGAAGCCTACGGCGCTCCGGTTTACGTCCACCACGAAATCGTCCATAACACCTATGTTGTCGAGCAGTTACGGCGACGTGGCGCGATCTTCGTCGAGGCCATCAGCGACGTGCCCAATGGCGCGGTGCTCGTTTTCAGCGCCCACGGCGTGCCCCCGACGGTCCGCCAGGAAGCGAAAGATCGCAGCCTTAAAGTGATCGACGCGACCTGCCCGCTGGTCACCAAGGTTCACTTGGAAGCGCTCAAGTTTGCGCGCGAAAAGCGCACCATCATTTTGATCGGCCACAAGGATCACCAGGAAATCGTCGGCACCTCCGGCGAAGCTCCCGATCGCACCATCGTGGTCGATTCGGTGGACGCCGTCGATGCCCTCGAGGTCGAAGATCCCGAGAAGCTTTCGTTCCTCACGCAGACGACGCTCAGCCTCTACGACACACAGGAAATCGTCGCGCGCTTGCGCCAGAAATTCCCGGCAATCAAGGGCCCGGCCAGCGACGACATCTGCTACGCAACACAAAATCGCCAGGAAGCCGTCGAACAGGTTGCGAAGGACGTCGATTTCATTCTCGTCGTCGGTTCGCCGAACAGCTCGAATTCGAATCGGCTCGTTGAAGTCGCAAAGCGCAGCGGCGTGCAAGCACAACTGATCGACTCCGCGAAGGACATCGATCCGAAATGGCTCGAAGGCGTGCAACGCGTCGGCCTCACCGCCGGTGCTTCGGCGCCCGAAGTTTTGGTCGAGCAGGTGAGCAACCGCCTTGCGGAGATTGGCTTCACCGATCAGCGCGACCTCGATTTGATTCGCGAAGACGTGCGCTTCACGCTGCCGCCGGAGCTGGCGACCATCGCCGCCGCCCCGCGCCGGTAGTTTTGGTCGCGACTGAAGAGATTCGCTGCTTCGGACGTTTGTTGGTTGTCGCACTTTTTTAAGCGTTGTCATCCTGAGCCCGCCCGAAGGGCGGCGAAGGATCTCAACCGATCGCACAGCGCAATGTGTGCGACAAGCAGCACCGCATTCGAGTAACAGGCTTTTCGTAGTGGCAGTCGGCATTGCAACACAGGGGCTAGTCGCAAGCCGTACCTCAGCCTTATCGCTGGGACACAGTCACAAGGAGCCATACTTTGGCGGTCAAAATCGTCCGTCAGCCGAAGAAGATTGCCCTGATCGGTGCGCCTTCCAGCGCCGCCGCTTTTCAGCCTGGCAGTGAGAAAGCTCCGGCAGCACTTCGCGCCGCGGGATTGGTGGACCGCCTCAAAGCCGCCGGCTTCGAAGTTCACGACTACGGTGATTGCGCGCAGCGTTTGTTTGCCGACGATGACGAACATCGCCGCGCTCGAAATTTGCCCGCGATCGTCGCCGGGCTTAACGATTTAAAACTCCACGCCGAAACCGCGATAAAGAGTGGCGCTCTCGTTTTGGTCCTCGCCGGAGATTGCGCGCAGTCGATCGGTTTGCTCACCGGCGCCCGCCGTTACTACAAACATCTGAACTTGATTTGGTTCGATCGCGACGCCGATCTCAACACGCCTGCGACAACTCCGTCAGGCCGCATCGACGGGATGGTCGTCGCACACATCGTCGGTCGCGGCGCACCCGAACTCGTCCGCTTCTGGGGCGAAACGCCGCTGGTGCGCGAGCCCGACGTTCTGCTGTATGGAATCTCGCGCTTGGATCCGCCCGAACAGGAAGTCCTCGCGAAGTCGCCGCTGCGCCACGTCACCGCCGAGCAAATTGCCGCCAAAGGCGCTGAAAAGTCCGCATCCGACGCGCTGACGCAATCGCACGCCGACACTCGCGATTTCATTTTGCACCTCGACCTCGACGTCATCTCCGGCGACGAACTCCCCGCCGTCAACGTCCCCCAGACTGGCGGCCTCTCGCTCGCCCAAGTCCGCGACTCTCTGAAAAAATTCGCCGCCCACAAAAATCTGCTCGGCCTCGACATCGCTCAATTCAATCCCGACAAAGATCCCGACGGCTCTGCCGCCAAAAAAATCGTCGACCTCCTCGTCGAAGCCCTAACCGCCCGCCTCGAAGCGGCCGACTCGCCCGAGCCATCCGCAGCCGAGCCTGCCGCAGCTCCGGCTCCGGCACCTCACGCCGCCGAGCCCGAGCCGACACCCGCTGAGCCCGAACCAGCTCTCGCAGATTCCGTATCATCGCTCGCGGAATCTGAATCGACACCGGGCCACGACGACCAGCGCGAAAGCGCCGCCCCTGCGCCATTCGGCGAAGAAGATGCAGCCTCCACCGAGCCAGCAGAGTCGCTCGAGCCCCACGACTCCGCCTCCACCGAGTCCAACTAGCCAGTCAGATAGCACTCCGGCCCGAATCTCCGCGAAGGTTGTAGCCGTCACTC
>Ga0209006_10001426_pt1 | contig 21677 bp, 19 predicted proteins | sample JacPin_JW_Ref_O2_FD_188567 | JGI IMG/M metagenome (GOLD analysis project Ga0209006, IMG submission 188567) | Forest soil microbial communities from Algoma, Ontario, Canada - Jack Pine, Ontario site 1_JW_Ref_O2 (SPAdes) (version 2) | ecosystem: Environmental > Terrestrial > Soil > Boreal... | reverse complement strand
CCTCCTTTTTTTTCTTCTTTCGGCGCCTCTTTCTTCTCGTCTTTCTTCTGATCTTTCTTCGGTTCTTCCTTGCTCGCAGGTTTGGCCGGTATCGCCGGCTTTTTGTCTGCGTCTTGGTCTTTAGGTTGCGGCGCAGTTTGCGCGAAGGTGAACATCGTCGACAAAACGAGAACGAAAATGGCGAAGGTCTTCATGAAAACGCTCCAATTCAATACCTGCAGTTTGACTTGTCACCCTGAGGCTAGCGCATTTTGCCCGTCGCAGGACCTGTACCTACGGTTCGAATGCCCGACATTGTTGCGAGCGAAGTAATCGCGCGGTTGGCTTCCGTTGCCAAACCGAACGAATCCCAAAACCGATATGTATACAGGATTCAGGAGGCAGTTAGAAGCGGGACGTATCTCTTTTTTGCCAGGCGGCTCTGCAGCGAACTCAACCCGGAAGCTTGTCGAAGAATTCTCTTTCTCTGCTGTGCAGTTCCTTGCTACTGATTGGCAACTTCTTCTTAAGGCGCTCTGGCCCGGTGAAGAAAGCCCAGTTCAAAACTTAGGATGGATGCACACAACGGAGCGACGAAGACCACGGGAAGGATGGGATACGGATGTGAATTGCGACTGAACGCGAAGGTCACGGGGATTGCGACGGGCAGCGCCAATAGCAATGATGCCAATATGGTGAAGGAGAAGCCTTTTAGGTCCGGTCATGAGTTTCCCGCGATTTCGGCAGTCCAATCGTCCCACTAACCCGGCCGAGCCTCAAGCCGTGCTTACACGATAGAATCCTTCCCATGTCCCGCAAGGTACACGGCCACGAAACCGATTACGTCAAGCTGCAGAAGAATTACTGCTTCGCCTGCGGCCAGAACAATCCCGACGGTATGCGCTTGAAGTTCACACTCGACCAAGAGCGCCAAACCTTCGTCTGCAAATTCCGTCTCAGCAAGCGCTACACCGGCCCGCCCGGCCACTGCCACGGCGGCATCATCGCCACCATCCTCGACGACGCCATGGGCAAGGTAAACAAGCTCCGCCACGTCATCGCCCTGACCAAGGAAATGAATGTCGAATATCTGAAGCCGGTCCCCCTGCGCAAACCGCTCCGTGTCGAAGGCAGGGAACTCAGCGTCCACGGCCGGCAGCACATCAACGCTGCCGAAATCCTGAACGATAAAGGAGAAGTCCTAGCCCGCAGCAAAGGAACCTTCATTGCCATCGACCCGGAAAAAATGTTCGCCAAGTTTGTGGAGAGATAGCGTTCCGCTAGCAATCAGTTTCCGCTCCTGCTTCTCATCCCGGCCGAGCGCGGGATCTCGGCCTAGGTTGCGCCCTGGGGTTCCGCAATTCGCCATCGGGTTGTAGAATGAACTGAGCGGCGAAACCCACCGGCACCATCATCCAAAGGTTTAGCTGATCGCTGACAGCCCAGAGCTGAAAGCTGCTTTTCGGAGCTCACCATGTCGAAAACGAACGGTAGCAGCAACAACACCAGTCTCCGCCTCAAGACCGGCCTCGCCGAAATGCTCAAAGGCGGCGTCATCATGGACGTCACCAACGCCGATCAGGCCACCATCGCCGAGCGCGCCGGTGCCGTCGCTGTCATGGCGCTCGAACGCGTCCCCGCGCAAATCCGCGCCGAGGGCGGCGTAGCCCGCATGGCCTCTCCCAAAAAGATTCGCGAAATCATGGCTGCCGTGTCGATTCCGGTCATGGCGAAATGCCGCATCGGCCATTTTGCCGAAGCCCAGATTCTTGAAGAGCTCGGAGTCGACTACATCGACGAATCCGAAGTCCTAACTCCCGCCGACGAAGCCCACCACGTCGACAAGCATGCCTTCAAGGTCCCGTTTGTCTGCGGAGCCCGCAACCTGGGCGAGGCGCTGCGCCGCATCGCCGAAGGCGCAGCAATGATTCGCACCAAGGGCGAGGCTGGCACCGGCGACGTAGTCCACGCCGTCAAGCATATCCGCCAGATTGTGCAGGAAATGAAGATCCTCACCGTTCTCGGCGAAGAGGAGCTTTACGCCAAAGCCAAAGAGCACGGAGCGCCCTACGAGTTGATCAAGATGGTTGCCAAAGCAGGGAAGCTCCCGGTTCCGAATTTCTCTGCCGGGGGAATCGCGACTCCTGCCGACGCATCGCTCGTCATGCAGCTCGGTGCGGAAGCGGTTTTCGTTGGCAGCGGTATCTTCATGAAAGACTCCACCACCTTCGCCGACCCAGTGGAAGCAGAAAAACGCGCCCGTGCCATCGTGAAAGCGGCGACCCACTTCAACGATCCTAAAGTATTACTTGAAGTCAGCGAAAACCTGACCGGCGCCATGAAAGGTCTTGCCGTCTCCGGATTAGACGAAGCGCACATGCTGCAAACTCGAGGCTGGTAGCATTTTGCTAGAGTGGGGCGGACCCCAGGAAACCCGCCCCATAGGCTGCTCGCTTAAGGTGTTCGTGTTGAAGGCCTGCCAACCTCTCAAAACGCTGTTCCTAGCTCAGCTATCGCTAGATAACTTCCGTAGAGCCGGCAGGCCTCAAGCCACTTCGACGCGAAACCACAGGTTTCTCCAAACCAAGCGAAATCCTAGACCTAGAAAATGACCTTGAGTTGGAACTCGATCGCTCGCGGCGCTCCAAGCGCATTCACGCCCGAGCCGAGCCCCAGACGCAGGAAGTTTCCGGCCGCGCCGTGTTCAAGCGCGCTGGTCGTCCCGTTTGGAGAACCCAACTGCCCATTTAGTATGTTGCTGAATGGGACGGCTGGCCCGTCGAAGTTAGAGAAATTGAACACATTGAAGAAGGAAATGCCCGGTCGTATTTGGACTCTTTCCTTGATCTTATAAGTCCAGTTCAGGCTCAGGTCGAAGGTTCTCAGCCACGCCTGCCCGATTGCACCGGGGGGAGCCATTTGCAACGGTCCAAAAGCAGCCGTCGCTGTCGGCGTGGTCCCTCCCATAACGCCGCCGAGGCTTTGCAGCTGGGCTAATGTAAACAGGCCATTGGAAATCAGCACCTGACCGGCCGGCGTGGCTTGACCTACCATAGTGGTGTTGAAGCGGTTGATCGCCTGATTCAGCCCGTTGACGCCAAAGCTGCGTCCAAACCCGCCAATATTGGTTCCGGGAAGGAGATCGCCGATACCGCGGTTGTTGGCCTGTGCGCCATCTCCGGTGCCGTCTCCGGTGACATCGGTCTGGAATATCCCACCCGGCAACCCAGTCACAGGCAGCGTGACATTGGAGGCCAGCGGGCTGTCGAAGTGGCCGGAGAATCCAAGCTGGAATCCCGCCGGCAAGTCCATATACCCGCCAAACGAGAGCTGGTGAGTGCGGTCAAGGCCAGTCGGGCCGATGTAGCGCGCGGGATTGACGAAGTCTGTCGCAGCAGTGCTGAAATCGTTGTCCCTCGCGGTGGCGACATAACGAGAGAAGGAATAGGAAACCTGCAGGTTTAGGTGCTTCACCCCGCGGAATGGATTGCCGACCTCGTCCTTCAGCGAGGCTTGCAGGCCGTTATATACCGACCGTCCAATAGGGAACAGCATTTCATTGGACCCAAGCGCACTGTTAATACCCGGGAAAGCCGCCGCTGGCTTGCCCGCCAGTGCGCAGGGGAGCCCTGAGCATAACGAGTAGCCGGAATCGAGGCCGTTTGCCGCGAAGGCAGAAATATTGGCTGCGGGATTGGCTGCCAGGAAGCAATTCACTGCGGCTACAGAACTACCAGCCGTTACCGTGCCTCCACCGCAAGCCGGACCTACGGTTGCATTAATTGCTGCCAAAGCACCCGCCGGATTGAAATAGCTCGCGGCGCCGACACGGTTTGTATCCACCAGGAGGAAGTTGTGGGTGGATACGTTGCGCAGGTAATCCACGGTGGCTACCATTCCCCGCCGAATCTGATGCTGGATGCCGACGTTCATTTGCACCGACCGGGGTGAGACATAGTCCGGAGCGAGAAGGGTCGTGCTCGTCGAAAAATTATCCGCCAGAGTTTTGCCGATGTAGGTGCCGTTGGTCGCCGGACCAGCCGCGGCCACCGCCGCTTGGTATTGACTTTGCAATTGGGCAATCTGGGGAGCTGCAGTCCCGATTGCCTCTCCACAAAATGTTGGTGTGACCGAGGTACCGTCGGGGAACGTAACCGCCGTGGGAAGGCCACCTGAGCAGACTCCCGTAAAGCCCAGGAAAAGTCCTTTCTGCAGCCGCGCCGCGGGATCAAAAAGAATGTTGTTCCAAATTGAGTTCTCGTAGAACAAACCGATGCCCGCGCGAATCACGGTCTTGCCACTCTTGCTCGGGTCCCAGGCGATACCTAACTGTGGAGCAAAGTTGAGGTTGGGCTGGTTCACTTGGTTTCCCAGACCGCTGTAGAACTGATTGTTGAACTGGTTCAAGGCAGGGAGGGGACCCAAGTCGCTGTCGGTGCGGGCTGTGTCGCGCACATAGCGCAGGCCAAGGGTCGCGGTAAAGTTGGGCTTAACTTTCCAGGAGTCTCCCAGGTACCAGGAGACGCGGTGATCTGGACCCTGTCCGCCGCCAGGCAGCCCAAATGCGGGTTTCGCCGAGGCGAATCCTTGCCCGTTACCGAATGTGACATTGGCGGCCGGATAGTTCAACGGATTGCTTGCCCCTCCCGGAAATACATTCAGGGGCGTGGCATTGGCAGGAGCATTCACGGCCGGCGCCAGTCCCAGGAACGCCGCAAACCCACCGCCATTAATGCTGTTAAATCCCGCGCCAAAGCGAAAGATGTGATTCTTGTAGAGCTTGCTCCCGTCATATTTGATCTGGTGATTGGACTGCATGGTCGTCTGCGGGGCCAGGAAGTTGACGCCGGAGCAGAATGGATCCGCACCCGCCGTCAGGCAGAAGGCGTCGGCGCCAATAGCAAGCTCAATGCCTGGCGCTGGATCGAAAATGCTGGAGCCAGTCACGGCGTCTTTAATGCCGTTCTCGAATTTGGTGTAGCCAAAGCGCACGCTGTTGGTGAAAGAACCGAAATTGAAATCGACCCCTACAACGTGGTCTCGCGCGTGGTCCACGTTGGCAAACGGCTGAAAGGAGTTGGGGATGAAGGGCAGCACGCTTTTGTTTTGATCGTAGGTAAAGCGATAGAAAACCTTGAATCGGTTAGCCTGCCAATCCACGCGTCCGATCGTTTCGGTCTCCCGGAAAGGCGAGTTGAAATTCCCCGTGAGACCGGCAAACGTACCTCCCGGAAGGATGGGATCGATCAGGTCTTGCTTTGTCCTTTCGGCATCAAGGAAGAAGAAAAGCTTGTCCTTGATAATGGCACCGCCAAGGTTGCCGCCGAATTGATTCCGCTGAAAAGGATTGTGCGACGCTCCCGGCAAGTTGGCATTCAACGACTGATCTCGAAAATAATAGAAGCCCTCGCCATGCAGGCTGTTGGTGCCAGATTTGGTGGTTATGTTCACCGATCCCGATGAAGTCAGCTCCGTCGAAAGGTCGAGCGAGGACTGCTGCAACGAGGACTCCTGAATCGCACCCATGGGAATGTTTTGGGTTGTGGTACCCACGTTCTCGTCGCTGACGTCAACCCCGTCGACTTCTATGCGTGCAGTTCGGCCGAAGCGGCCACCGAACGACACGGAAGAGAAGCCGTTCTTCGTGGGATCGAAAGTGCCGCCATCCTGGATCTGGACTCCGGGCTCGAGCTGAGCCAGATCGAGGAAGTTACGCCCGTTGATGGGCAAGTTTTCGATTTGTTCAGACGTCAGAACCCCTTGCACCGTAGCCTGTTCCGTGTTGACGGCGACCTCGTTGCCCTGCACCTCCACAATTTGGGAACTCTGCCCCACCGCAAGTTGCAGATTTCCAGAGGAGGTGGTGTTCACTTGCACAAGCACCGAAAGGTCGACTGAGGTGAAACCCTGCGCCTCGATCCGAACAACATAGTCGCCGGGTATAAGTGCACCCGATGCATAAGTGCCCGCAGATGTAGTGTTCGTAGTAATGGTCTGCTGCGTCCCTTTGTTGGTAATTGTGACCCTGGCTCCGCTAATTACCGCTCCCTGGGGATCAGTAACAGTCCCCACGATGCTGCCGGTACTGATGGTTGTTTGGGCCAGCAATAGGGAAGAACATAACAGGCACGCGAACATCACCAAGGCGACAAAATGTCTTCTACTTCCGGCCGCCTTCGCGGTTCGATGGAACGAATCCTGATGCTGAACTGCTTGCCAAACCGCGATTGCGCTTCTTCGTGATGATCCTGTGCCAGAACAAGTCCTCACTGTGGTTGTCATGGTGTCGTCTCCTTCGCCTCGGTTTCCCGGGTCTCTGCCCATTCGAAGTCGTGATTCTCTGCGGTGCACGCAGACTTGTGGGACGCACCAATGCAAGCCGCCCACCGATTTGTGTAGAGATTAGGATCAAGGGACGATCACACTGCAGAGAAGTGTGGATTGCAGGCTTCGAATTACGAATCAACGCGGTTGCTCAATGACTCCGCTCGGCAGTCCCGCAAGTTATATGGTTCTCTATAAAATCGCGATTATTTTTGGTAGATTCGCGTTGGATCTGCGACGCACGAGCTTATTACATAACCCGGGCCACGTGGTTTGTGAAGACCTCTAAACGACTCTCGTGGTGATAGATAGGCAAGTAATGACGCCGAGCGCCCGGGATGCGATGGGTGCGTGCCCACATCGGTCGGATGAATCTTGATGCGTGGTACCGATACGGCCGGCTCCTACCGCTCCGGCGGTCCATTTTGTCCCAGGTCACCCGATCCAGTGTGAGCCGATAAGGCCATACTCTGCGAGAATGCATTCCCGGGGAAGCCCACGAGTTCAGTGAGTCTCCAGAGTTGTTCTCGCCTTCTGGCCGCTGGGTGTTTCTGACAGGTCGAAGGTTTCCTTGGTTTCTCGATTTCCTAAACGACAGCCCGGAGTCTAAATTGTTATCCTGCCGGTTGTGAACCCGGGCTTTTCCCGGCAGCAAAAATACCGGAGGGTCTCTTATGCGCTGGCCTGCCAGAACTCCACTCCCTGACGAACTTCGCAAGCCCCGCTCCCTCAACCTCGCCGAAAACTTTCTCCAGGACCTGCGCTTCGGTTTCCGTATGCTCTTGCGCAATCCGGGGTTTTCCATTCTGGCGGTTTTGTGTCTGACGGTAGGAATCGGCGCCAACGCCGCGGTTTTTAGTTGGATCGAAGGCGTCCTGTTCCGTCCGTTTCCCGCCGTAGCTCACCAGGATCGAATGGTTGCGATTGCGGGAACGCAGCCGCGCGGGGACAAAGGATCGGTCGGTTTTGGCTCTACCGATGTTTCCTGGCCCGATTTTTTGGATTTCCGAAGAAGCTGCACGCTCATGGACTGGTTCATCGTTGACCGGATCACCGGCTCGACCATCAGCATCGGAGAACGGGCCGAACGCGTCGCCGGAAGTGTCGTTTCATCGAACTATTTTGATGCGCTCGAAATTCACCCAATCCTGGGACGCGGATTCCAGTCTGACGAGGATTGGGGACGCAATGGCCACCCTGTGACCGTAATCAGCTACTGGTTATGGAAAGAACGCCTGCATAGCGATCCCGACATCATTGGCAAAAAGCAACTCCTCAATGGCGTACCGCATACGATTGTCGGCGTCGCTCCACCCGGATTCTACGGTACGTTCGTCGGCTATCCCATGCAGTTCTGGGTGCCAGTGTCGATGCAAGAAAAATTTACCGGCGGGAGTTACCAGCTGGAAGACCGCGGCGAGACCTGGATCGAAGGCTTCGCTCGCCTCAAGCCAGGCGTGAGCATCGAGCAGGCGCAGTCGGAACTTTCGACGGTGGCGAAGCGGCTGGAAAACGAATACGCAGAAACCAATCGCGGACGGGGTGTGAAGATCTTTCCCTTGTGGAAGACGCCGTTCAACCAGGCGGGCGCGCTCGCGCCCACCCTAGGAATCTCCCTCGTCGCCGTATTTTTTGTCCTCCTGATTGCTTGTGCAAACGTCAGCAGTTTGCTGCTGGTCAGGTCTTTGGCCCGCCAGCATGAGATGACGGTGCGGCTCGCCATCGGCTGCAGGCGCGGCAGATTGTTGAGACAACTTCTGACGGAGGGCCTCATTCTTTCGGTTCTCTCCTCGGTCAGCGGGCTTGTCGTCGCATATTTTTGCCGAAACCTGCTCGTGATCTTTTTTCCCTTGTCGTCGGTCATCGCTACGAATTTGTCCGGCCAAATGGATTGGCGCGTGCTCGCGTTCAGCGCAGGTGTCTGTCTGGTCTCCACCCTGATATTTGCTTTAGTTCCTGCGCTGCAGACCACTAATCTGGATATCGCGGGTGCACTAAAAGCCGAATCGGGAACTTCCTCCGGCAGTCGAGCCAAATCTCGCCTTCGCTCCACCATGGTTTTGGTTCAGGTATCGCTCAGCTTCATTCTGCTTGTCGGAGGAGCGTTGCTGATGCAAAGCCTGCAGCGGCTGCGCACCGCGGACCCGGGTTTTTCGGCGGATCGCGTCGTCGCAACCGGCTTCGACTTGGTTGGGGCAGGATACGATCCGCAGCGCTCCAAACTTTTTCGCCAGGAACTTCTCGAGCGAGCCCAGGCCATGCCCGGCGTCGAGTCGGCTGTTTGGGAGAAAAGCCGGCCCTTCAGCTACGTTGGCTATCTCTCGGCGCCGATCGTCGTGGATGGTTATGAACCGAGATCCGACGAGCAGCCCAGGGTTGAATACAACCCGGTTGGCCCCGGTTACTTTGCCACCATGGGAATTCCAATTTTGTCCGGCCGCGAGTTTACTCGCAGCGACAATGAGACCACCTATCCCGCGGTGATTGTGAACCAACTGATGGTCCAGAAGTATTGGCATGGCGTCGATCCAGTCGGCAAGCGGGTTCAACTCGGCGGCCAGTCCATGCTCGTGGTGGGCGTTGCTAAGGATTCCAAATACTCCAGTTTCGTGGAATTCCCGCAACCTTTCCTTTATGTGTGTGCGGGGCAGGTGCCCTTGGTTAACGCGGATTTGGTAATCCGGACAAACCAATCGTCGGGCACCGTGTCCTCCGAGTTGTTACGGGAAGTTCGTTCCCTAGATTCCGGTCTGGGGATGGGAGAAGTGGTCCCCATGCGCGAGCACATGAATCGTACCGCTTTGGCATCCCAACAAATCGTGGTCGCACTGCTTACGATTTTCGCGGCAATGGCCTTGTCGCTCGCAGCCGTGGGATTGTATGGAGTCATGTCGTACTCCGTCTCGCAAAGCAAACGGGAGATCGGGCTGCGCATGGCGCTTGGAGCGGGAGCATCGCATTTGTTTCGAGTTGTAATGTCCCATGGCTTGGCGTTGTCGTTCGGCGGCATCGTGCTGGGCTCCATTTCGGCCTTGGCATTGACTCGTTTTATCGCGATTGGAAGCTTGCTATACGAAGTCAATCCGCTTGATCCCGGAGCATTTGTGTTGGCATCCCTGGTGATGATCCTGATCTCGGTTGCGGCATGTTTGTTGCCCGCCTGGAAGGCTTCCCGAACCAATCCCGTCCAGGCGCTAAGGGATTAGTGTCTATTTCGGATTGCGCCAAACTCGATTGCTGGGTAGGCACGAGCTTTCTAAACCCGCTCCTTCTCCGCAACCTCGGCAGGCACGCCGGTTGCCGATATCGAGCTGTACCAATCGATATTACGCGTGAAGTACATGACTCCCGCGACCGCGAGAAAGCTTGCCACCGCACCCACCAGAAGTGCGTTATCCTCGAGGCGCAACAACAGATAGATGAAAAAGTAGAGCAAGCTGAACACAAAAAACGCGCGTAGACCCTGCGCTCGGCTTGCGAAAATCCACTTCGCATTGGCCGATAGCAGAAGCACCGTGGCCCCGCCGGCCATTAGAAAGGCCCAGTCAAAACCAATGCGCTCGGCCAAGGAAAGCAGGAGAAGATAAAAAATCATGTGCGCCATGCCAACTAAAACATACTGGGCGGGATGGACGCGCTTTCCGGAAGTCGCTTCAAAAACAAAATACGAGAGAAATAATAGTCCGATAAACAACAGGGCATATTTCACCGAGCGGCTGACAGATTGATACGGGTCCGCCACTTCGATAAACGAGATCCCCATCGCGGTGTGATCCAGTGTGCTGACCGCGGTACTGGTGCCTTCGGCGGGAATTCCGCGGGCGATGAAGGGAACGGACCACTCTCCGTTGAACCCGTGCGTAGAGACACTACGTTTTACCGGTAAAAAGCCACCGTCGAAACCCGGACTCGGCCAGTCACCCTCTGCCGTGATGTGTGTGCTCTTTCCGTAAGCCAGGACGGCAAGCCGCTGCGCGCCGGAGAAGCGCAGGTTGGCAGTTACATTAAATGTAGCGTTGGGCTGGGCCAGGCCGGAAATGTTTACGCCAAAATACGCCAGCGGCAGGCGAGGATTTTCGTCTCCAACACTTTCCGCTGGGACTAACGTCATCGTCTTGCCGTCCACCGTCAATGTTCCGTCGGCCAGAGCTCCGCGGACGTCGCTGACGCCAATCACGACTCCGGCCAGAGTCCAATCCAGTTCCGCCCCTGCAGGGATTGCAGACGGCACCCGCGTAAGGTCGAACAGCGCATCGAATTTCAGTTCCGCCTGATAGACGGGCACCTTGAACAGAGAGCGCCGCCGCTCTTCCGTCCGAACTTTCAACGTCGCGTCGCCCTTCGCTGGAAACACAACATACACGCCATGCGTGGGTGGAGCACCCTTAAAAATCGCGGGAACTGTATAGGGTATCGCCAGCGACGGCCCCAGAAAGGTCTGCTGACCTCCGGTTCGGCCACTAATCTCATGGATTACGTCCGCCGCGCGTTTGGTTCGTTCCTCCACAATATCGCTCACGAAGAACGACGGAATCGTCATCAGCAGAGCAAGCATGCTGACCAAGAGCAACTTGAGACCGATGGAGCGAGAGATATTCCGAATCAGGATGCTCGGCGGAAGCGGAGAAACATGACTCATGAGAACTCCTTAATTGGAAACGCTGTGTAAGCTCGACAACCAAGGTAACACAAAGTCCTTTGCACTACAAAGTTTTCCCCACCATTGACCCAAGGGCCCGATCGATCTTGGGACGCCGGCAACTGCCGTAAACCGGAGTGCTAAAATCCTTGCATGCCGCGAGCTGGCTCAGCCTCGACGTTCGGCTTCGCGCTTCTGTTCGGCCTCTCGTTCCTAAACGGGGAGACCTCCGCGACTCAAGCCCAGCAACCCGAAAATAAGATCGCTGCAGAGGAGACGCCCAGCAGGGACGCTCGTCCCGTTCTGCTTGAACTATTTACCTCCGAAGGTTGCTCGAGTTGTCCTCCGGCCGATCTCTTCATCAAAAAGTTGGACAGCGCTCAACCCGTTGCCGGGGCCCAATTGATTGTTCTCAGTGAACACGTCACCTATTGGGATCATGATGGCTGGAAGGATCCAAATTCCTCCGCTTTGCTGACCGACCGCCAGGGTTCGTACGAAAGCGCTCTGGGCGGAACTTTAGCTACGCCCCAAATAATCGTGGATGGAACCGAGCAATTGCGCCTGCAACAACCACCCCAACAGATCAGAGATTTTCTCCAGAAAGCCGCGGCCGCCCCCAAAGTCGCAGTTCGTATCGGCGAACTGACTCTGGATCCCGCAAATCCGACCCTGCTTCGTGCGCGCATCGAAGCCGATGCCAATTCCGACAAACACAATGCCGACATTTACGTGGCTATCGCTTTCGATCACGTGGACTCGCAAGTCTTACATGGAGAAAATGGCGGCAAGCACCTGGTGCACATCGCAGTAGTACAAGATCTCATCAAGGTCGGAAAGTTACCGAAGGGAAAAACCTTTGCCCAGGACGTTCAGCTGAAACTCAAACCGGGAAGGGATCCAAAGAACCTCAGACTCGTCGCCTTTGTGCAGGAATCCGGCCCAGGCAGAGTACTGGGAGCGGCGTTACGCAAGCCCGCAATCTAAACCGGTGAGTCCGCGACGCATCTGCGATCGATCCGTCTCAGCGCGCGTCACCAGCGTCAGTGGACGTACTCTGTTGTCCCCGAGCATCGAATAGGCTCTCAAATCCTGCACGTCCGCTTGCTGTCTCCACCAGCGACCAGTAGAGGTGACCCTTGCCGTCCTTGCCAGGTCATGCGGCCGCAAAACATTCTGGCCGAGTCTGTCCCCCGTTCCAGTGCGATGCCAGAGGGCAGGTCTGCACTACATCGCTTTTCGGAAACACCAGGGTTGCAAAAACAGCGCTTGTTCTGCTTCAACTTCAAAGATCGTTCATTCCGCTCGCGGGGTGACGAAGTTCTGCTAGCAAAGCTCACGTGATCTGGAGGGGGCGGCAAGCGGATGTGGTCGCCGCCATCCGTTAGAATTAATTCTGATGCAGTTGCCTGTGGCTCAATAACTTCCGGAATGCGAACTTCTCCCAAGATCGGAGTGCTGGCCTTGCAAGGCGATTTCGACGCCCACCGTCTGCGGCTCGAAGAGCTTGGCGCCGAAGTGGTCTTGGTCAAGAAGCCCGAGCAACTGGAGGCGATCGACGGCTTGGTGATCCCCGGCGGCGAGTCCGGAACATTCCTGAAATTGCTGGGGGAAGAAGGATTTGAAAAGCTGAAGCAGTTTGTACGCCTGAAGCCCACCTTTGGCACCTGCGCGGGCGCGATTCTACTGGCCACCGAAGTCGAGAACCCCAAGCAGGCCGGCCTGGGTGCGCTTAACATCCGCATCCGCCGCAACGCTTACGGCCGTCAGATCGACAGCTCTATCCGCGAAGGCCTGCTCGGAAACTCTCCGCTGGAAATGGTCTTCATCCGCGCCCCAAAAATCGAGCACGTCGGTCCCGGCGTCGAAGTCATCGCCACCGAAGGCAGCGACCCGGTCGCTGTCCGGCAGGGAAGCGCGATGGCGGCCACATTCCACCCGGAACTTTCCGACGACACCCGCGTCCACCGCGCCTTCCTCGACATCGTCTCGAGCGGCAAAAAGCGCTAGCGCAAAAGAGCGCGAGCGCTTCTGGCGCCAGCATCATTCTGTTGGGGGAGTTGTTTTTATTCCCGTTGCGGCATCGAGGGCGGCAATGTTGATGCGTTGCACTCTCAAGGAATCCTTCGCCAGGCGAATATGCTCCTCCAGTGCAGCTCGCAATTCCGGAACGACACCCTCGATATCCTCGTCGCTTTTTGCCGCAAGGATTTGTTTACAGAGCTGCTGAATTCGCGCCTCGGTGTATAGTGGCACGTCGGTAGGGTATCCTACATACCATTTAGAGCTATACAGCGAAATACCTAGGGCAGACGCCTTAGGTTGCTGTGTTGCACCTGGCTCGGCCTCCGTTTGTTTCCCCGGCATCAATTTTTTGACACCTCAATTTATTTGCCTTGACAACAAAGTCGCGTAACGATAAGGTTACGCATTATGCGGAACCGATCAGTTACATATTCCTCGGAAGCGACTTTCCAAGCCCTTGCGGATCCAACCCGCCGCGCCGTTCTGGATCTCTTGCGCCTCGGCAGCCAGCCCGCCGGTCAAATCGCTGAAGCATTCCCGGTATCGCGTCCGGCGATCTCCAAGCATCTGCGCCTGCTGCGCCGCGCCCATCTGGTCCGTGAACACCGCGAAGGCCGGAACCGGGTCTACGAACTCAGTCCCGAACCGCTTCGTGCCGTCGACTCCTGGATCGAGCAATACCGCACTTTCTGGACCCGCAATCTGACAAATCTCAAGTCCTTTGTAGAAGCCGAGTACGCTCGCGAAACCCAGTCTTCCCCTCATAAACCCAAATGAAACCGACGTCCACATCTCTTGAAAAACCGAAAGGAAAACGCCCATGACGAACTCACTTCGCACTTTGTTTCCGTTGATCTTCCTGGCCGCCGCGCTCAGCGTTACCGCCGCGTCCGCCCAAACCGACGCTCAAAAAGCGTTCAGCGCAATCAAGAACATGCCCGGTATGTGGGAAGGGAAGACGCCCGAGGGACAGCCTCTGCAAGTAAACTTCAAAGTCACCTCCGCCGGTTCTGCCGTCATGAGCGAGATCCTCGGCGAGCACAGCATGATTTCGATGTTCCACCTCGATGGCCCCGACAAGCTGCTCATGACTCACTACTGCACAGTTGGCAATCAGCCGCGTATGCAGGCCATCGTCTCGCCCGACGGCAAGACGGTCACGTTCAACCTTATCGGCGCTACGAATCTCTCCACACCCGATGCCGGCCGTATGCAGCGCATGGTTCTGACCCTGCTCGACGACAATCACCACACCGAGGAATGGACCTTCACCGACCACGGCAAGGAAATGAAAGAAGTCTTCGACCTGCGCCGCAAAATGTGAAGCCGACTTTTTCGTCCGAGAGACCCGTAGGAGCCACCGATGCCCACCACCATCATCACTCCCGATCAAGACTCGATCGTGACCCAGATTGAAATCGCCGCTCCTCCCGAGCGCGTGTTTCAGGCCTTGACCGACGCCCAGCAATTGAAGCGCTGGTTCGGTAGTCCGGAGTGCCCAGCCAAGGTTTGGGAGATGGATGCCGGCCCAGGCGGGCACTATCGGTACGTCACAGAAAAGGGCGCGCTCGTCGTCAACAACGTCAGCCAGTTTGAGTGTCACGGCGAAATCGTCGAATACGATCCCCCCCGCGTCCTCGCCTATACCTGGATCGCGAATTGGCACGACGACCTAACGCGTCGCACTATCGTGCGCTGGGAACTTACTCCCAAGTCCACTGGAACGCTAGTAAAAGTCACGCACAGCGGTCTCACACAATTGCCGATTGCGCGCAGGGATTACACCGGAGGCTGGCCCGGCGTGCTCGAAATGCTGAAGAAATTCGCCGAAGACAAGAACTCGTAGAAGGCGAATATGGAAGAGCAGAGATTGATCGCGGCGTTCGACGAGCAAAAGGGAAGAGAGTTTAGTTTCTATGTGCCGGTTCGTGATCTCCGGTGCATCAAGTTTGAAAAGAAAAACTGAAGGAGACACCATGGCAACCGCAACCATCACTCCCGATCAAAACACCGTCATCGCCGAAGTTTTCATCGCGGCGCCGCCGGCACGCGTCTTCCAGGCGATCAGCGACCCCCAGCAGATGCCGCAATGGTGGGGCCAGTCCGGGGTATACACCCTCACGAAATCCACCATGGACGTTCGTCCCGGAGGCAAGTGGCGCAGTGATGGCGTTGGCGCCGATGGCAAAACTTTCTACGTCGAGGGTGAATATCTGGAAGTGGACCCGCCACGCCTGCTCGTGCACACCTGGATTGGCAGTTACAGTGGTCCGTTGAAGACCGTCGTTCGCTGGGAACTGGAACCGCACACTGTACACGGACTGCATCCGAGTGGTCCCAAGAAATCCGGCACCGGAACTTTGGTTCGGGTTCGCCAGGACGGATTCGCCGGAAATCTGGAGATCGCAACCGGCCACGGCGAAGGCTGGAAGCGCGTCCTCGGTTGGCTCGAGGGATATCTGGAACGTAGCGAAACCGTCAGCAGCGCGAACTAAAACTAACAGAGCGCGGGGGCATCAAACGACAAGAGGCGCCGATGAATGCGGCGCCTCCTGTTTTCCTTGCGCAGGGTAGTTCGCTACTGCGGGCACGGTACGGCAGAATTCGGCAGCACGGTTTCATCCGGGAAACTGAACGCGCCGTCAATTGCATTCGACGTTGCCCCCATCTCAAACCACTGCAGCAATGGAATGTTCTGAGGGTGATAGGTGAAGTTGAACGGTCCTTCCTTCACGGTGATTGGCGTCGTAGCGTTGGCCAAAACCTCGATGGGGTCCCCCTCTTCAAGATTGTTCTGACAAACCTTGGAGTTGGCCGGCTGGCCCGGGAACTGCCAGATCGGGGCTGCGTTGTCAATGAAAGGATTGGCAAACGATTCGGCGAGTTCATGGGAAAGGGCGGTTACGTCCTGGAACCCTGCGCCGAAAAGGCCAGGCGAGATCCAGCTTACATACTGGCTCACCCAGCGCGGCTGCGGAATCGTACTCGAATCCAGGAAATAGGTGTGAAAGCCGAGAACGCAGCAACTTCCTGGAGTATTGGGATTGCTCAGGTTGAGCGAGAACAGGAACGTGTTCGGGAACAGAGTCAGGTTCATGGATTTCGTGGTGAAGTTGCCGAGAGTGATTTCGTTCACGACTTCATTGTCAAAGAAGAAGTTGAACAGCAAGTCCAGCATCAACACGAATGTACTGCCGTCGGCGGCCGTTCCAGTGAAATAGGAACGAGCCTGAACCACGGTGCCGTCTGCGAGCCGGACGTTGACGAATCGCGGGACGGTGATGGTCACTCGGTTTTTTACATGCGGCACCAGCACGGTGTGCCAGTCTTGCCCCATGCGATTAAAGAACTGGGCTCGATGGACGGCATCGCCGAACTCGATATTCCGGCCCGATCGATAGTTCAAGGGCTCGAAATTGGGAGATTCCAGCATGAGCTGCTCGAACGGCCCGAATGGCACATTCTTGAAGGTGCTTCCATCGGCGTTGAGCAGTTGTAAGGAGACAAAAGACATTCTTGCGGGAACCACGGTGGTACCACCCGCCAGCGGATGGTTTCCAACCATCGTGAACTTGAAGACTTGGCCCTGGCTGGGGCCTGCCTGGGCAGCAAACGATCCCCCGAACGTGGCCACCGTATCCAGCCCGTCAATGTTTCCGCCTTTGGGGGTATGGCGAACGTTTCCGTTTACGAGGTCGTCGTCGTTGCCGTCATCATGTCTCCCGGCGTTCGTGTTGATGGTTCCGGCGCTCGCGCCGACGACTCCGCCAGTTGCGAAATCAAAGATTGTCGATGAGCTGACTGTCATTTGGCCCGGTTGTGCCAACGTTACATCGCTTGGGGTTTGCGCGGTAAAGGCAGGTTGGCTCCTGGCGATTGCGGCAACGGCTTCGGGATCATTGGTCTGTGCGTAGCTGGCGGCTGTCAAACCCAGTACAAACGGTAAGCAGAGAAACAGAAAAGTGAATCGTGGCGCCGATCTCATTTGGCTAGTCTCCTGGGAAATTTCTCGAGTGTTGCAGGGGAGACTCACAATACACCTGCACTGTTTGTTGGGTAAACACAAATTGAACAATTCAGGCATGAATCCAGCAGGTTGCATTAAATTGCAACCCATGCAAGTCGCTGCACGATTCCTGAAGCAATGGATCTGCTTTTGATGAACGATGACATTCCCCAGTGTGGGGATCCATTTGAACCAGACGATCGAGTCGGGGACCTAAGCTTTCCGAAGGCTGTCCGATTTTTGCTCACACTTGCAAACTCACTGGCGCAGTGAGACGATGACTTCGCCGAAGGGAGAGCCTCCCATGATCAACGGCGCCCACGTCGTCCTGTACTCCAGCGATCCGGAAGCGGATCGGGTCTTCTTTCGCGACGTGCTTAAACTTCCTAACGTCGATGCTGGCCACGGCTGGCTGATCTTTGCCCTGCCGCACGCCGAAGCCGCATTCCACGATCGCGACGAAGGCGACAACCAGCAGATTGCTCGCCACGAACTCTTTCTCATGTGCGACGATATCGCCGCGACCTCGCGAGATCTGAGATCGCAGCACATGTCGGTCTCCGCTGTGAGCGAACAAGGGTGGGGAAGCCTCGCCACCCTGACGCTTCCCGGTGGCAGCAAACTCGGCATCTACCAGCCGAAACATCCGCGCCCAAATCACTGATTGGGCCGCAAGCGTGGGCCAGAATTCGACCGGACGCTTTCATTGCTCACCTTCGTTCGTGCTCGCCGTCGCGGGCATCCCAATCACCGCTCCAGCGATCGTTCGGGCCGCCCCATTCACCCGTACCCCAGCCACGGAACTGGGCACCGTCAATCACGCTGTTGTCGGGATACTCGAACATGTGTTCGCGCCCGTGCGGACCGCGCGCATAAATCCGCAGGACTTTCGGCTCCCCGGGCGCGGGATCGCCGAACGTGCGGTAGTCGACTCGATAGTGCCGGTCTGTCCTCGCCATTTCTTTCAGCCGATTGGTGACATCGATGTGCCGCCGGCGGTTCCCGTACTGGGCGCTGAGAATAAGAAATTGTCCTTCATCCCGGCCCCGATCTCCGTCCCGATCTCCGTCCCGATCGCCGCCGTTCCAGTTGCCGCTCCAGCGATCGTTCGGACCTCCCCACTCACCGCTGCCCCAGCTGCGGAACCGCGCGCCATCAATCACGCTATTATCGCCATACTCAAACATCCGCTCGCGCCCGTCTGGACCTCGCGCATAGATGCGCAGCGATTTCGCCTGGCCCGGTGCCGGGTCGCCGAACGTGCGATAGTCCACCCGGAAGCGCCGATCCCGGCGCGCCAACTCCTTCAAGCGGTTCGTCACATCCACATGGTTGCCTTCGTTGCCATATTGCGCGCTCAGAATCACATATTCGCCTTCGTCCGCCGTTAGCGTTCCCGGCAGCAGAAGCGACCAGGCCGCCACGAACAAAATCGCTGACAGTTTTTTAAACATGATGTCCCTCCGGATTCATACACGGGGGTCGCATTAACGCCCCAGGCGCATCTTACAGGAGTCCCGGTGTCTCAGACCCGTTGACCCGCAAGATTTACGAGGTCCGGACACCGTATCCTAGCCGCGCTCTGTGTGCGGCTAGGGAGGGATTCCACGAAAGCCAATTTCTCGGATACTTGATTTTAGAAACCTGTCATCAGAATTATCCCCGCCTATGCCGCTTTTTGCTGGAGCGTCCGTGTGACCGCCTAGCCCAAACGTTGCCGGCGATGAACCAGGTTTCGCGCCAAGTCGTTGTAGCAGACTTGCTGGGAAAGCATGTGATGGATCGCGACCAAGACCTTGTGGGCGATTGCCCGCCCCCTGAGTCCTAATTTTCATGCTTGGTGGTGTGCCAGAGGCGCATGCAGTCTTATCGAAAAATCAAGAGTCCCCCGGGAGTTGCGGCAGTTGGATCTGCTAGCAGCGGGAAGCTCCTCCCGCGTTATACTTCCATATATGTCCCGGGTCCCGCAGAACAATCCGCAGAAAACGTTTTACCTTGAAACCTTTGGCTGCCAGATGAATGTCCACGACTCCGAAAAGGTCGTCGGCACGCTGGTGCAAGAAGGTTATCGTCAAGTCGAAACCGTCGAACAGGCCGACCTCGTCCTCTACAACACCTGCTCCATCCGGGACAAGGCGGAACAGAAAGTATTCAATCGCCTCTCCGACTACAAGAAGTACAAAAAGCAGGGGAAGACGTTTGGCGTTCTCGGCTGCGTCGCCCAGCAGGAGGGCGAAAAGATTTTCGAGCGCGCACCTTATGTTTCGTTGGTTGCCGGATCGGCATCGTATCGCAACTTGCCGGCGATGCTGGTTCAGATTCAAGCAGGGAAGCAGCGCGTAACCGGACTCGACGATCGCCAGACCGACGAGTGCTTCGAAACAGAATTTACCGCCCGCACCAATCCGCATCGCGGATACATCACCATTATCGAAGGTTGCGATAAGTTCTGCGCCTACTGCGTCGTGCCCTATACGCGCGGCAAAGAGCGCAGTCGGACTTCCGATTCCGTGCTCGCCGAAGCGCGCCAGATGGTCGATCTCGGCTACACCGAAATTCAGTTGCTGGGGCAGAACGTGAATTCCTACAAAGATCCGGCAGGGAAGCAAACCTTCGCTGAATTGCTTGCCGCAGTCGGAGAGATTCCCGGCATCCGGCGCGTCCGGTTCACCACGTCTCATCCGCGCGATTTCGGACGCGACATCGTCGCGGCGATCGATGCCGTCCCCACGCTCTGCGATCACGTACACTTGCCCGTGCAAAGCGGATCCTCGCGCATCCTCGACGCCATGCAGCGCCTCTACACACGCGAGCAATACCTGGAGCGCATCCAATGGATGAAGGCCGCAAAGCGCGAAATCAGCATCACAACGGATGCGATCGTGGGCTTCCCAGGCGAGACAGAAAACGACTTTGCCGATACCTTGGGACTACTGGAGGAAGTCGGCTATGACGCCGTCTTTGCATTCAAGTATTCACCCCGGCCGAACACTCCGTCGCTGAAGTTGGAAGATGCCATCCCCGACGCTGAAAAGGCGCGCCGGTTGGAGGTTTTGATGGCTAAACAACGTGAAATCCAAACGATTCGGTACAAGAAATACATCGGAGCAAACTGTGAAGTAATGGTTGAAGGCCACAACGAGGCCCGCGCCCAATGGATTGGCCGCACCACGCATAACAAGACGCTCAACTTTACTGCGCCGCCGTCGGCGGCTCCCAAAACCGGAGCCTACGCCCCGGTGCTCATCACCGGCAGTTTTCCCAACAGCCTGCTGGGTGAAATGGTGGTATAAGAGGCAAATAACAGGAGATCCCCATGGAAGTAGAAATGACAATCCGCGGCCTGTTGATGGATCCGGTCAGTAATATGCCGATCGTGGTGTTGAAGGATGTTGGCGGAGACACGGTATTGCCGATCTGGGTGGGGGTCTATGAGGCAAATGCGATAGCACTGGAGATGGAGAAAGTCAGTCCACCTCGGCCAATGACGCATGATTTGATCAAGAACGTCCTGACCGGGCTTGAAACACAGGTGCACAAGGTGGTGGTGACCGAGCTACGCGAGGATACGTTTTATGCAGTCATCTGGTTGGAACGCGGCGGCGAGGTGATCAGCATCGATTCGCGGCCGTCCGACGCGTTGGCGTTGGCGCTGCGGGTGGATTGTCCGATCTTTGTCGAAGATGGCGTGCTGAAGACTTCCAAGCTGGCCGCCAACGCGGATCGTGTGACTAGCGACGAGCTGCGCAAATATCTGGAAGGCCTGAACGACGACGACATGGGGAAGTACAAGATGTAGTCTCGGGGCCGGCCAATATTCTCAAAGCAAACAAAGCTTTCCGAGTGAAAAGGTGCTGCCCTGCTCCAGCTCCGACTTTACATAATACATATTATCGGACATTGCATATAGACCTTAGGACCCGCCAGGGGCCCCCTTCCTCTAAAGCCCATTCCTGAGATCTAGGTCAGGCTGTACTTCAAGAGGCACCAGAGTGCGCGGAACCCATCCCTCCAGCCGATCTTTTTCCCTTCCTCGTAGGTCCGACCCCAATAGCCGATGCCAACTTCGTAAACTCGAAGCCGTCGCTTAGAGATCTTCACCGTAATCTCGGGCTCAAAGCCGAAACGGTCCTCCTCGATCGGAATGGATTGTAGGATCTCCCGACGAAAAACTTTGTAGCAGGTTTCCATGTCGGTCATGTTCATGTTCGTCAAAGCATTCGAGATCAGGGTCAAAATCCAGTTACCAACCGAGTGCCAGAAATATAGGACACGGTGTGGGCCGGAACCCAGAAAACGGGATCCGTAAACCACGTCGGCCTTGTCCTCGATCAGAGGCCCGAGCAAGGCTGGATAGTCGGAGGGATCGTATTCGAGGTCGGCGTCCTGGATGATGATGAAATCCCCGGTGGCTTCCTGGATGCCGCAGCGAAGGGCGGCACCTTTGCCCATGTTTTTCGGCTGAAGCATGACGCGAATCTGGGGATGGTCGATTTGCAGCTCCGCGAGAATCTCGCGCGAGCCGTCCCTCGAACCGTCATCGACACAGATCAGTTCAACCTCCAACGGGACAGCCAGAACACGGGCAACGACTTCCCGGAGGGTCGCCTGCTCGTTGTAGACGGGCATCACTACAGAAAGTTTCATGATTCGGCCAAGGGTGACAGTAAAGGGATTGCCGAAAAGGGTCAAGACTCAAGGACC
>Ga0209006_10001425_pt1 | contig 21678 bp, 22 predicted proteins | sample JacPin_JW_Ref_O2_FD_188567 | JGI IMG/M metagenome (GOLD analysis project Ga0209006, IMG submission 188567) | Forest soil microbial communities from Algoma, Ontario, Canada - Jack Pine, Ontario site 1_JW_Ref_O2 (SPAdes) (version 2) | ecosystem: Environmental > Terrestrial > Soil > Boreal... | reverse complement strand
AAACCAGTCCCGGCACAGCGGCCCCGGAAGACTTGCAAAAAGAAATCGGAGAGACCGATCCCAACACGCGGCTGAATCTACAACAGTTGCTGGGAAGCCTCGCGGCAAAAGCGACGTCGGAACAGGAAGATACTCCGCTGCTGATGAAAGCGGCCGAGCACATGGCCATCCGCTTCGCGCTGGAACGTTATCAGAAGGGCGAAGTCAAGGTGAACGCGGTTCACCAGATGATGGAGCACATGAGCCGGCAGATGGATTCTCTGCGGCAGATTTTGCAGTTGCAAGAAGAAAAGATGAGCAAGGCGGGGATTCTGGTGGAGTCCCACGCCGACATTCTCGACCGCATGTTCTGGGCCGAAGTGCCCGAGGCCGGCAAGAAGAGCGTGCTGCTTTCGAACGAAGCGCCCTGCGTTCCGCCGCGCAATCTGCGGCAGTTTGTGGAAGTGCTTCTCGATCGCGAGGACAAGCAAGCGTCGGCTGAGATTCTCGACAACTACTCGAGCTGTTTGGGAGCGAAAGAAATCGAACCGCGACGGAAGACGGCCATCGGATTGAGCCAGTTGGCGGATCTTTATGCGCGTCTGGGCGGCGAGCCCATGGGCCGCGCCATCCACAAGCTGAGCGAGCAACTCAGCCAGGAAAAAGATACCGAACTGCAGAGCCTGTTGTCCGCGGCTTTTGTACGGTTGAGCCAGGAAGCCAGCGCGTCGAAAAATTATGCCGCCGTGAATGAAGTTTGTTCCGGCATGGAAGCGATTGGCAAGCACCGTCCGGTGCTGATGAGCGACCTTCGGCCGCGGGTGGGCGTCGAAAATCGTTTGCCCGAGTTTATCGAGGAAGCTCTGCGCTCCGAGTCGATGCCGCCTGATCTTCTCGCCATTTTGCGGCGCACAACCGAATCAGGTGCGGAACACCTTGCCGATCGTTTCTTCCGTTGCATGCGGCGGGACGAATGCGACCGCATGGTAGAACTGGTCAAGGAAATGGGTTCTACGGCGCTGGCGCAGTTGCGCGAAATTCTTCGCACCGGCCAGTCGCGCCAGGCTTCCGGCGTGGTTGGATTGTTGAGCCGGCTCGATGTAGGCACGCTGCTGGAACTGCTGCCCTCGCGCTTGCCCGAGTGGAACCGCTTTTATCACGATATTGTGGTTCGCCAGGTCGCCTATGGCGCGGCTCCAGATCGCGGCCGCACGCTGCTTGAGTTGGCCGAGGTGCTTGATCCCTTTGTCCTGCCTGAAGCAATCGATGAGATCGGAATGAGCGGCGACATGACCGCGGTTGCGCCGCTGATTGCGATGGCACGGCCGGGTGAAACGGCTTCGCGCTCTGCTTTTATTCAGCTCAAGGCCATCGAGTCCCTGGGGCGGCTCAAGGACCCCGACGCGGTGGCGATTCTGCGTGAGATTGTCGAAGGCAAGAAAACTTTTGGTTGGATTCATCATCGCGAACTGCGCATTGCGGCGGCGCAGGCGCTTTCAAAGACCGATCCGCGCTACAGTTCACAGATACTCTCCGACAGCGGCATGGAGCCAGCCGAACTGGCCATCGCTCCGCTGGACATGGCTCCCGCCTGCCCGTGGGTGCGGCAGCGGCGTTACGAGCGTATGGTGCTCGCGAAGAGCGTTTCCGCTACGATTGGCAGCTCCTGGGGCAAGTCGAAAATCATAATTCGCGAATTGAGCCTGGGCGGCGGGATGGGCACGAAAGACGACAACATGCGCATCGGCAGCGAAGCGGACCTGGAAATTTCCGCAGGTATGAGATCGAAGATTAAGGCACACGTTCTTCTCCGCCGCGCGCGGGTGAATGAAGTTGGATTTGAAATCGTCAGCACCGATCTGGAAAGCCGTTACCGGTTGCGCCGGTTACTGGTCGATGCTATGGCCCGCGTCCAACAAGGCAAAGGCGACGATTGGAGCGGGGACCGGAAAGTTTAGCTGCACGCAAGTTGGATAATGAAAACGCCTCTGTCCGCACAAGCGAACAGAGGCGTTCCGTTTTCGTTCTTACTTCACAACTTTGACGAAGATGATGAGGAACGTGAACAGAACCAGCGATTCGATGAAGGCTAGTCCTACGAACAGGGCGATCTGAATTCCCGGACGGGCTGCCGGATTGCGAGCCAGTCCTTCGCAGGCGGCGGAAGCGACCTTGCCCTGGCCCAGTGCGGCTAAAGCGGCCGCAAAAGCCATGGCGAAGCCGGACGTAATAGCCACCCAGTTGGTGCCGCCGGAAGCGGCGGCTTCTCCGCCCTGCGCGAAAGCGGGCATGGCGAACAAAGACATCGCTACAATTGTCAAAAGTAGAAACACAACTTTACGCATGTTTGACTCTCCGTACTCCTAGGAATTTTCGCCAGGAGGTGGTTGACGTCATCCTCGTGCAGACGCCCTCACGCTGGTGAAATCTGGATAAAGCCCAAAAAATCAATGCTCGTGGGCCGTGGCTTCGCCGAGGTAGACGCAGGCCAGGATCACGAAAATGTAAGTCTGAATCAGCGAAACGCCGATGTGCAGCCCGTCGAAAATAATCGGCACGCCGATCGGCACCAGCGAAAAGAACACCAGCGTGACCATCTCTCCGGCAAACATGTTGGCGTAAAGACGAACGGTCAGGGATAAAAGACGCGCGGTGTGGCTGAAAATTTCAATCGGCAACATCAAGGGCGCAAGCCACCATACCGGTCCCATAAAGTGCTTGAAGTATCCGAACCCGTTTGTGCGCAGTCCCTGGAAGTGGTAGTAAAACCAAGTCAGAAGCGCGCAGCCGAGAGGAACTATCGGGATCGCGGTGGGAGACTCAAAGCCGGGAATGATTCCGATGAGATTGCAGGTCAGGATGAACAGGCCCAAAGTAACAAGATAGGAGTGGTACGGCTGATAGTGATGGCCGATGATCTCGTGCGCCATGTTGCCGAAAAAATCTTCAATCAGTTCGGCGCTATGCTGCAATCCTCCGGGCTGATCGACCGACAGCCGCGAGCGGACGGCAACGAAAAAAAAAATCAGAAGAATCGCCACGACGACTTCCATCGCGAAGCTATTGGAGATAGGCGTGGCGGGATGTTTGGGATGGACTCCCAAGGCCAGCAATAAAGACAGCACCGCGTGACCGAACAGGCGGTTGAGCAGCGCGGTGAACCAGAGTTGCAGCATAGCTTACGATCCCAGAATGATTCCTGACGATTAATTTCCGAAGCTAGTAGCCCCGGCGCAAGGCAGCGTAGGCCTCAAATCCCGCTTCCATCAGCAATGCTGCCACGGGTGTACATAGCCCGAACAGAAAGCCGCGGAAGGCCCGGGAAGAACTTGTGAATATAACATAAGCGACGACTCCGGCCAAAAGATAACGGAGGAAAAAGCCGTTGACCAGGGAGAATCCGCCCTCGGGCCGATTGGATTCCACGATGCGCGCGGCGAGGGATTGCACGGCTTTGTTCAGAGAACGAAAGCTGAGATAAGCGACGATAGCCCCGGCAGCGACGCCCAGCGCGGTAGCCGGACCAAAGCGCCAGGCCGCGGTCGGCACGAAGAGAAGGCCGAGAATTATTTCGAAACGCAGCATGCGCGGAATGGCTGCGGCGAAAAATCGGTCCGCGGGGGTTTGGTCTTCGGTCGGGTCCGGCGGGAGAGAACTGGCCATCGCACCTCTTATCAGGATTCGGCGCATCAAGACTTGTCGCGGGAGAGCGCCGACGCCAGACGAATCATCTGCACGAATCCCACAACCGCGCCAAAGATCACTCCGGCCAGGTAGATCCAGTGGGTATGAAGCCAGCGATCCAGCAGCCACCCCAGCGCGTAGCCCAGGAACACTGCTGCCGGGATGATAAAACCAATCTCGGAATAGCGAGCCGCCGAAACCAGCGCATTCGGCTTGCGATCGGGATCTTCCGGCACGGTTTGATTATCCCACCTAGCGGACCAGCTTGGCCACGGCCGGATTCTGTGCGATGCCCAGCGTCCAGTTTACGAGTTGAATGAACCGGTCGGGGAGGATGCCGATGAATAGCGTGGCGAAGGCCGCCACTGCAAGCGCCGCCCGCATGGCGTGGCTAACGGGCAGCCTTGCGCTGTCTTCCGTTGACGGCTGGCGCATGAACATCGCATTCGCCATCTTCAGATAGTAGTAAAGGCCGAATACCGAATAAAGAACTCCCAGCGCGGCCAGCGTATAGTGACCGGTCTCAATCAGGCTAAGGAAAATAAAATACTTGCCCCAGAATCCGGCCAGCGGCGGGATTCCGGCCAGCGACAGCAGGAAGATCAGCATGAGCACGGCTTCAACCGGAGCGCGCGAGTACAGGCCGTTGAGGTCGTCGAGTTCATCGCCGATCACCTTCTTGTGGCGTAGCGAGGTGATCACGCCGAAGGCGCCAAGATTCATGAAGGTATAAACCAGCAGATAAATCAGGATGCCCTTGATGCCATCGGCATTGATTTCGGTCGCGGTTCCGGCAATCAGGCCGAGAAGCATGTAGCCGACGTGCGCGATCGACGAATAGGCGAGCAGGCGCTTGGTGTTAGTTTGCGTAAGGGCCGCGAGATTCGCGCCGGTCATGGTGGCGATGGAGACGAACACCAGCACGGGCACCCAGATGTAGCGCAATGGCCCAAGTCCCACGAGCAGAATGCGCAACAGCATTGCCCAGCCCGCGGCTTTTACAGCGACCGACATGAATCCGGTGATGCAGGTGGGCGCACCTTCATAGGCATCGGGCGCCCATTGGTGAAATGGGATGGCGGCGATTTTGAACAGCAGTCCGGTCATCGTGGTCAGCAGCGCGACGATAATGATCGGCTTGAATTGCTGAATCTGAATCAGCCTGCCCAGCGTGTTGCCGATGTTCCCCAAATTCGTGCTGCCGGTCAGGCCGTAAAGCAGGGACAATCCGTAGGCGAAGATGCCCGAGGAAAAAGCTCCCAGCAGAAAATATTTGAGCGCGGCTTCGTTGGAGCGGCGGTCGCGGCGCAGAAATCCTACGAGCACGTAAGTCGAGATCGCCATCAACTCCAGGCCGATGAAGATCAGAATAATGTCGAATCCGCCAGCCATGCACATCATGCCGGCAACCGAGAGCAGCATCAGGGCGTAGTATTCGCCGTGGCTCTCGTGCTCGGTTTCCATGTAACGCGCGGACATGAGAATCGAAATTCCCGTGGCCGCCAAAAAAAGATAGAAGAAATAAATTGCGAAGCGGTCGACGGTGAAGGTGTGCATCAGGCCCAGCGAACCCGCCGATCCGGACGCGGCCAGCCAGAGTTGAATCTTGACCACCCCGGCCGTGGCGAACAGAACTCCCGCGAACGCGGTCAACGCGTTGGCCCACTTCATCTCGGCGGGAAGCATGAAGTCGATGAGCAGGATTCCCAGGGCGAACAGCGTAAGGAGAATAATAGGCAGGGCCAGCAGGTAATCGGTCCACGTAAATTGGGAGAGCGCGCCCACTAGTTCTTCCCTTTCGCAGGCACGGGTTTCGGCTGGCTAACGGCCACGGCCGTGAACGGCGTGACTGCCGGCTCAGTTGCCGCAGTAGCTGGTACTTCCGCCTGCGGATAATCGGGCCGCACCATCGCTACTGTGTGATTCACTGGCTGCTCAAGAATCTGGAAGAAGGGCTTGGGATAAAGTCCGATCCAGAACGCCATAACGATCAGCGGGACGAACGTCGCCACTTCGCGCGGGGTCAGGTCGTGCAGCTTTTCGTTCTTGGGATTCGTCACCGTGCCGAAGAAAACCCGCTGATAAAGCCACAGCAAATATGCGGCGGCGAGCACGACTCCCGGCACAGCCCATGCGCCCCAACGCCAGTTCTCCATGAATGTCCCTTGCAGGATGGTGAATTCGCCCACGAAGCCGTTGAGCAACGGTAGCCCCATGGACGAAAGAAACATGATCATGGTAATGGTGGCGTAGACGGGCATGACGTTGGAGATCCCGCCGTATTCCGAGATCTCGCGGGTGTGGCGGCGTTCATAGAGAATGCCGACGATCAGGAACAGCGCGCCGGTGGAGATGCCGTGATTGATCTGCTGCAACACCGAACCGCTGAGGCCCAACGGCGTAAGCGCGAAAATCCCAAGCGTGCAGAAGCCGAGGTGGCTCACCGAAGAGTAGGCCACGAGCTTCTTCATATCTTTTTGCATCAGGGATACCAACGCGCCATAGATGATGGCAACGATGGAGAGGAATATCATCCAACCGCGAACCGGAGTCTTCGTAAGTACTTCAGGAAAGAACGGCAACGAAAAGCGAATAAAACCGTAGGTTCCCATCTTCAGCAGTACGCCTGCAAGAATCACCGATCCCGCGGTTGGCGCTTCCACGTGGGCGTCAGGCAGCCAAGTGTGAAAGGGGAACATCGGCACTTTAATGGCGAAAGCGAAGAAGAACGAAAGGAATAAAAGAATTGCGATGCGCGGGCCGTAATCGGAATAAATGTGCGGCGCGGTTTCGTACAGGGCGGTCAGGCTGAACGTATACACGCCGGTCGCAGTGTGGTGGTGGATGTAAAGGGCTAGAATGCCCAGCAGCATCAACACCGAACCAGCCAACGTATAGAGAAAGAACTTGATAGCCGCGTAGAGCTTGCGCGGACCGCCCCAAATGCCGATCAGCAGATACATTGGCACCAGCATGGCTTCCCAGAAAACGAAGAAGAGGAAGAAATCGAGCGCCATGAAGACGCCCAGCATGCCCGTCTGAAGAACCAGAAACCAAATGTAATATTCCTTGACGCGGTTCTCGATGGCGGTCCACGAAGAGAGGATCGAGATCCAGCCCAGCAGCGTGGTCAGCATGATGAGCAGAAATGAAATGCCGTCGATGCCCAGCACGTAGCCCGCGCCGATTGTGGGGATCCAGTTGTTGGGCGCGCCTTCGATGAACTTGAATCCGGGCTCGAAGCGCTGCGCCCAGAACCAGCCCACCAGCGGCAGCGAAACCAGAAACCCGCCAAGAGAAAAGATGTTGGCGACCCAGCGGACCGCGTCCTTGTTGTCCTTGGGGACAAACAAAAGCACGAGCGCGCCCACCAGCGGCGTGAAGAGAATGATGGAGAGAATGTGGTTGTACATGATCGTAGCTTCTAGCTGCTAGCTACTAGCTTCTAGCTCTGCTGCCTAGCGGGTTTGACGATTTGCTAGGAGCTAGAAGCTAGGAGCTAGAAGCTGCCTTATCGATACACGTAATAAAACACGAATCCTACCAACCCCGCAGTCATGACCAGCGCATACCACTGCACCAGTCCCCATTCGAACATGCGCGCGGGATACGAAAGCATACGCGCGAAAATCGCAGGGCCGTTCACGCCGATGCCGTCGATGATCCACTTGTCCCACCAACTGGAAATTGTGGACGTGAGCCGCGTGAGCCAACCCGCGCCATTCACCAGTCCATCGACGATGTGCGTGTCAAACCATGCAGACGCGGCTCCCAAACCAAGAATCCCGAGTCGCACGTTGCCAAGTTTGCGGCGTCCGGTGAAAACGTAGTCGTATCCTTCATCCACGTAATACTTGTTGAGCAGAGTGTTGTAGACCGGCGGAGAAAGAACAGCGATCGGCTCCGCGTAGCCCTTGTCTGCGTGCCGATAACTTCTCCACGCCATGCCCCATCCCAGGCCGGCAGCACCTAGCGATAAAGCCATCAGCAGCCACTCGGTGCCCGTGTTGTGTTCTTCTTGGACTCCCTGCACTAACTGACTTGTTCGGCCTTCTTGCTGAAGGACGCGAGCCTCACCGGCGAATACGGGCTCAAGGTATTTCGTGAAGCGGTCGTTGCCGCCCAGACTATGCGGCCAGCCTAGCAACCCCGCACCGAATGCGCAGATGGCCAGCACCACGAGCGGCACCGTCATGGATGCGGGCGATTCGTGGATGTGGTGTTCCACATCATGGCTCATGCGCGGGCGCCCGTGGAACGTCAAATACATGAGACGGAACATGTAAAACGCCGTCATCAATGCGGTCGCATAGCCGATATACCACAGGAAACGATAAGCTCCCCCTTCGCGTGACCAGGCTTCCCAGAGAATGGCATCCTTCGAGAAAAATCCCGCGAAGGGGAAAATCCCGGCGATCGCGTAGGTCGCAATCTCCATGGTCCGATGCGTAATCGGAATGCGGCGGTGCAGATCGCCCATGTTGCGCATGTCCTGCTCGCCGCTCATGGCGTGGATGACCGAGCCGGCGCCGAGGAATAGCAGAGCTTTGAAGAACGCGTGCGTGAAGACGTGGAAGACTCCGGCGGCGAAAGCACCAACCCCGAGCGCGAGGAACATGTAACCGAGTTGCGAAACTGTGGAATAAGCCAGCACGCGCTTAATATCGTTCTGCACCAGGCCGATGGATGCGGCAAAGAGCGCCGTTAGAGCGCCAACAATTGCGACTACCAGCATTGATTTAGGCGCAAGCACAAAGAGAGCGTTCGACCGCGCCACCATATACACGCCCGCCGTAACCATGGTGGCCGCATGGATGAGAGCTGAAACCGGCGTGGGACCTTCCATGGCATCAGGCAGCCAGATGTACAGAGGAATCTGCGCTGACTTGCCGCAAGCTCCAATGAAGAGCAGAAGCGTGGCTGCGGTGATGATGGGGTCGCCGATGGCGAAGTGTCCGCCGCGTGCCAGAGTTGTCACGTCGGTGAAGCGCAGCGATCCGAAATACCAGGCGATGAAAAACATTCCCAGGATGAACGCCGCGTCACCGATGCGGTTAACGATGAAGGCCTTGGCAGCCGCATCGCTGGCGGACTTGCGATGGAAATAGAAGCCGATCAGCAAATACGAACACAAACCCACGCCCTCCCAGCCGACGAAGAGCAAGACGTAGTTGTTGGCCAGGATCAACGTCAGCATGGAAAACATGAAGAGGTTGAGATATCCGAAAAATCGGTAATACCCGCCTTCATGCGCCATGTAGCCGGTCGAGTAAATATGAATCAGCATCCCAACGCCGGTGACAAACAGCAGCCAGATGCTGGAGAGCGGATCGAGCAGGAAACCGGCATCAGCCTGGAATGGCGCTGTGCCGTCGTGGGTCACATAGTTCATGTGGCCCGTGTCGGTTCCCAGCCAAGTGTAGAGAATCGTCTGATAGGGCTTATGGAAATTCGCGTCGGTCGACGACCATGCGGAATATTGCGAGACCGCGCCGCAAGCGATCAGGAACGCAAGCACGATGGTTCCGACACACACGGCGCTGACCGTAGACTTCTTCAGTTTGCGGCCGAAAAAAAACATGACCGCCGCGCCGAAGGCCGGCAGCAGCGGAATGAGCCAGATGTGGGATAGAAATAGCATGTCAGCTCTCAGCCGTCAGCTATCGGCGTTCAGCCAATAACTTCCTACCGCTTTTATCGCATCGATTTTCTTCGAGGAATCGCATACCAAGGTCTCTGTCTGCAAAAGACTCAGACTGAAAGCTGACGGCTGATCGCTGACAGCTGTCTTCTCACCACTTCAACAAATTCACTTCGTCCATGTTGACCGTCTCCTTGTTGCGGAAGAAGGCGATCAAAATACCCAGGCCCACCGCGGCTTCCGCGGCGGCGTCGGTGATTACGAAAATAGCGAATACTTGGCCGTGCAATCCGCCGAGGTGCCGCGAAAAGGCGACCAGATTCAAGTTCACCGCGTTTAGAATCAGTTCAATCGACATCAAAACGACGACCACGTTGCGGCGAGTCAATACGCCGACGACACCCAGCAGAAACAATGCCGCGCCGAGAACCAGATAATGCAGTGTCGAAATGTGAAGTAGTTCGTTCATCGCAGCTTCCAGCGTCCTTCAGGGGCTAAAGCCCGCACTCCTTGAGACTCATGGCGGCACGGCTAAAGCCGTGCCCTTCCCAGCCGTGTCCTACACCCAGCGCGAGATGCTAAATTCTCTTCTTCGCCATCACTACCGCTCCGATAATCGCCACCAGCAGCAACAGCGAGGCGATCTCGAATGGAAACATATATTGTCCGTACAGCATGGTACCGATCGCCTGCGTGTTCTGCCCTTCTGCCCCGGGCCTGGGATTGACCGGGAAAATCGCTTTGCCTTTCACGTAAACGCTTATGAATAATCCGCCCAGCGCCAGCGCGGCGATCGACCCGATCACCCACTGCTTATTGAACGCACGCTCTTTTTCTGCGCGATCGATGTTCACCAGCATAATCACGAACAGAAACAACACCATGATGCCGCCCGCATAAAGAATGATCTGCACGCCAGCGACGAACGGAGCGTAAAGCATCAGGTAAAGCGCGGCCTGCGCCAGCAGCGTGAGAATCAGCGCCAGCGCCGAGTGCACCGCGTTCTTACGCGTGATCACCAGGATGCCGCCGATCACCATGATCGCGGCAAGCAGGTAAAAGAAAAAAGGCGTGGCTACGGGCGTCATATCGAATCTATTTTGCTTATTTCGCTGCTTACGTCCTCGCTATTTCCCCATCGAAAACAACATTCCTGCTCCGGCCGTCAGAATCAAAACTCCCAGGCTCATGGGCAGCAGAACTTTCCATCCCACCTTCATGAGCTGGTCAAAACGGTAACGCGGGAACGTGCCACGATACCAGATATAGAGATACATAAACGCGGCAACTTTCGCGGAGAACCAATAAATGTCCTGCACGCGTTCGCGCACCGGGGCCACGAACAATAGAAGTCCAATTAATCCGAGGACAACTCCGAAGCCAGCCAGGCCCAGCGTTTGAATGCGGAAATAGGGATGCTTGGGCATGCGGGCTGTGCTGTAAAAACACATCCCGGCGAGAAATAGAAACGTGATTCCGGGGAATAGGGAGAACACCAAATCCGCCACCGAGCCGCTCAAAAAATTTGGGAACGGCCGCAACCATCCACCCAGCCATAGCGTCACCGCAATCGACGAGACAGCAATCATCGCCGAATATTCCGCGAGAAAAAATAACGACCAGCGGAAACCGCTGTATTCGGTGTGAAAGCCGGCGGTTAGTTCGGACTCGGCTTCCGGCAAGTCGAACGGGGCGCGATTGGTTTCGGCCACCATGGCCACGGCGAAGATAAAAAATCCAATCAGGCCCAGAGGAAAAAATTTAAAGATGAACCAAATCCCTTGAGACTGCTGCGCCTGCACGATACCGATCATGCTCAAAGTACCGGTGCCCGTAGCATTGAGGCTGGTCATTAGAATGACCGAAACTACGGCGAGGCCCATGGCAACTTCATACGACACCATCTGCGCGCTGGAACGAAGAGCGCCGATCAGGGGATAGTGCGAGTTCGATGCCCAACCCGCCATCACGATTCCGAGTACGCTCAACGAGGAAACGCCGAGCATGAAGAGGACTCCGATATTCATGTCGGTTACGGCGTGGGTGGGGCCGAAGGGCACGACGATGAAAACGGTAAATGCGGACAACACCACGAGCAGCGGCGCTATCCAGAAGACGAAGCCGTCGGCTTCGGCGGGCATAATGTCTTCTTTGAGCAGAAGCTTGAGCGCGTCGGCGATCGGTTGCAGCAGGCCGTGTGGGCCTACGCGCATGGGGCCGAGGCGCACCTGCATGTGGGCCAGAATTTTGCGCTCCAGCCAGTTCATCGCAATTACCGCAATCGACAGGCCGGTGAAGATCAGTAAAATATAAACGAAGGCCCAGAACATATTGCCCGCGGAGCCGGGCGTCTTATCGCTCGAAAGATAAGACAGCACGTATTGTACGAACTGATGCACTAGCGGTCCACCTCGCCGAGAACAATATCCAGCGTGCCAATCACCGCGATCACGTCCGCAACAAGCTGGCCGCGGCACATCTGATCGAGTGCCTGAAGGTTCACGAACGATGGCGGACGAACACGCAAACGATAAGGCTGCGTGGATCCATCGCTGACGATGAAATATCCCAGCTCGCCCTTGGGAGCTTCAATCGAGTGGTAAACCTCGCCCACCGGCGGCTTGATCACCTTCGGAACTTTCGCCATGATGGGGCCTTCGGGAATGCCATCGACCGCCTGCTGAATGATGCGCAGCGACTGGCGGAACTCGGCCATGCGCACCAGATACCGGTCATACGTATCGCCGCACTGGCCGATGGGAATATCGAAATCGAAATTCTTGTAATTCGCGTAGGGCTGGGCTTTGCGGAGATCCCACTTCACGCCGCTGGCGCGCAGCACGGGCCCGGTCACGCCGAGCGCGATGCAGTCTTTGCCGGAGATTATTCCCACGCCCTTGGTGCGTTCCAGCCAGATTCGATTCGTGGTCAGCAGTTCTTCGTACTCGTCGATTTTGGGCGCGACGAAGGAAACGAAATTCCTTACGTCTTTTTCGAAGCCCTCGTAGGCCTCATATTGCAGCCCGCCAATTCGAAACGCGTGCGTGGTCAGCCGTGCGCCGCAATATTTTTCGAATATCTTGAGAATTTCTTCCCGGTCGCGGAAGGTATAGAACAGCGGGGTGATGGCTCCGATGTCGAGCGCATGCGTGCCCAGCCAAAGTTGGTGGCTGGCCATGCGATTCAGTTCGGTGAGGATGACGCGAATATACTGCGCGCGCGGCGGAGCTTCCACGCCGAGCAACTTCTCCACCGTTTCGCAATAACCCAACCCGTTCGAAACCGCAGCCACATAATCCATGCGGTCCACGTAGGGATTGAACATCGTGTAAGTGCGGTTCTCGCCAATCTTTTCGACGCCGCGGTGCAGGTAGCCGATGACGCATTCCAGCCCCATCACCTTTTCGCCGTCGAGCCGCAGAATCACGCGCAGGACGCCATGGGTCGCGGGATGCTGCGGCCCCATGTTGATAACTAATTCGTTGGCGTCGAGAAACGGCTTCTCGGGCGTTTCCAGGTCGAGGGGCGAGAGCGATGTGTTCTGATCCGTCATGTTCTAAATTATTGGCCGCTCTCGATTCCGAGGTTGATCTGCACCCATTCGTTGTCCTGCTGGAGGATGCCGTAATCCTTGCGCAGCGGATGTCCCTTCCAGCCGTCGGGTAAGAGAATGCGCTTCATGTCGGGATGCCCATCGAACTTGATGCCGAACATGTCGAAGACTTCGCGCTCCAGCCAGTTGGTTGTCGGCCAGATGGATACAGAAGTGGGCAGCGTTTCACTCTCAGTGATCAGAGTCTTTACGCGAATGCGCTCGTTCCGCGCAAAAGAATAAAGCACCCAGATCACATCGAACTGCTTTTCACGTTTTGGATAATGCGCTGCGGTGAGGTCAACGCAGTAGTCGAATTCTTCTTCGTTGCGCAGCACTTGAAGTATCTCGGGAATCAGCGAGCGGTCGACCACCATATAGTTCTGGCCAAGATAAGTCAGCGGCTCGATTCCCGAACCGTACGCGCTCTTGAGCTTCGCGATCATCGGCGAGTCCCATGGAGTCGGCACGGGAACGGCTGCTTTTGGTGGAGGGGCTGCAGGAGCCGCAGGCTTGGCCGCTGTGGCCGCAGGCGCGGGCTTCTCAGGCGCGGATGGAGGAGCAGCGGGCGCAGATTTTTCCGCGGCAGGCTTCGGCTCGGACTGTACCGAACCGGAAGCTGTAGCTTTCACGCCCCCGGGAATGGGGGCTTGATCCGCCGGCTTGGGATCGTCCGGCGGCTGTGCGGAAGGCGATTTGGGTTCGTCCGGCATGGCTCGGAAAACTAGAACCTGCGGGTGGTGCGCACGCAAAAGAACGTTAACTTCTATCAGCTTGCCGATGCGGTGTCAACGTTTGTACGAGAGAGAAAATTGTAAATTTTATTGAGCGCAAGTGGCGGCATGCTGCTCTAGGTGCGGAACTGCGCCTGGTAGGATTCGATGAGATCGCGGATGTGTTGCGCGTCGGCTTTGCGATGGCCATGGCTGGTGATGGGATCGGTCCCGCCGGTCGATTCGATGCGAATCTCCGACCAGAACACGCCTGTCGAAATATGTACGGATGCGACCTTCGACATCGCGATGGTTTCTTCGTTGCTGCCGAAGAAGCGCGATTTGATGCGGCTTACGCGCTGCGGACTGACGACCAGCTTGGTGGGAAAAAGAAAGTTGCCCTGCGTCCACCGGCTGGCCGTGAATGTTTGGGCTGGGGAACTATCCACAGGATTGTCTGGCTTGGCGCCCGGCGAGCTCATAGCCATTCCAGCGCGCCTTTTCCCCAGACCCAGATGTAGCCGACGATCAGAATGGCGAGGAAGATCAGCATTTCGACGAATCCGAACAATCCGAACGCCTTGAACTTCACCGCCCAGGGAAAGAGGAAAATCGTTTCCACGTCGAAGACGACGAAGAGAATCGCGATGATGTAATAGCGGACGGTGTAGCGGCCGCGCGCGCTGTCGATGGGATCGATGCCGCACTCGTAGGGCATCAGTTTCGTTTTGCTGGGATTGTCCGGGCGGACGAGTTTGGCCGCCAGCAGCGTAAGCGGCAGCAGTACGCCGACGAAGGCGATGAAGATGAAGATGGGAACGTAGTTTTGCGGCATTGTGCCTTCTTAGAAACTACCAGCCACTAAAATCGCATCCATAGTAGCGCCGAAGAGGCGCGGCTTCAAGGCCATTGCAATCAATGTGAGAGAACGCTTGCGCAGGCCTACTGTTTTTCCCAATGGGTCGAGTTGAACTGCCGGGGATCGAAGATCGCCGGATCCAGGTTCGATTTGCCTTCGATGTCAGAGTAATCTTCGCTGAAAGTCACCTTATCATCGACGTGTACCTCAACCCGGGCAGCTATCCACCCACCTTCCAGCTTGCGGTAGTCGACGAAGCGAATATCGTCGATGATCTTGGCGTCTTTGCGCGAAGGCTCAATCTCACGCACGAACAGCAAACTATCTTTTTCCACCCAGAACTGTCGCGATTGGACGTCCCCTTTGTCCGCGCCCACGACATAAACGGGGCGACCATTCCAGGTATCGTCGCGGATTTTGGCCAGGTCGTAGCCCTGGCCGGTTACGACGCCAATGGTTTTCTCGGCCTCCTGTCCATAAACGTCGAATCCCAGTACCAGCAGCATGTTCACCCTGGACGCCGTCCCTGAGATCTGGCCAGCCTTGACAGTCGTCACAGTGCCATCGACGAATACGTAGCCATTTCCTTCGCTGGGCGCTCCAACATCGATACGCAATTTTCCCGGCAGCAACAACGCCTCGTACCAGGTTTCGACTTTCTTCGCGCCATCCGGTTCGTAAGTTGTGCTCTTCTGCGTGAACGTAACGGCCTTGTACCAAGAGTTTTCGTATCGATCATGCATCGCGCGCAGGAGATCTCCGCCATTGTGAACTTCTCTCTTCTGAGCGTTTGCTGAGGAAGCACCCAGAAGAATAAGTGTGACGACCAGCAGCGGTTTCATAGAAGTCTCCTCGGCTCCAAGAAAAGAAGTGCGCTCGCTATCAGAGGTCTAAAGAGCGAACCTGTAGGATAGACGATTTTCAATAGCAGGCGCGCCTACCCGCACTTGTCGGGAAACAGGAATACGGTTTTGGCCAGCTCGGACTTCAGCGTTTCTTCGCGGTAAAAAATATCGAGTATGCCGCGTTTCCAGATAAGAAGATCGGGATTCTGGCGAGAGAATTCTTCCCAATCGGAACCGGGCGAACGAGCCATGCGCTCGCGGATCAAGAATAAATAAGCGAACGTAACCGTTTCATTGTAGAGCTGAGACTTGCCCTGTGCAGCTGCAAAGCTCTTCAGTGCGGTAGCGAATTTTTCCAAGGCCTGAAGAACCGGATACTTGCCTAGATAGGCAAAGGCCAACTGGACGTGATCGGCGTGATGAAACGACTCGGCGGAAACCATGCCGCCTTCGAATCGATCGATGAACTCTTCGCCGCTCACGATGCAAGCACCTCCAGCGCAGAGTCTTCGTTCCAAAAGCGGTTAACCTCGTCCAATATGTTGTTGTCTCCGTCATTTTGCACAAGCAGTTTGGACATGGCGGAACGGGAAAATAAGTCGCATAGAGTTTCCTGCTCGCGAACGAAGTGCTGATGGATTTCCTCGTGCGTCTTGCCGAACTTACGCGCGTACCCCTGAATAAATTGTTCGCCCATGCGGGGCACGATTCCCCGCTCCCAAATGGTGGCTGGAGTAACTTGCAGGAAAAGCAATTTGCAGTCCACCGCCGCGAGCCGTCGGTCAAACTGCTCGACATCTTTCCAGCGAACGACTCCAGGGCGGACACAGTGAGTCAGGTGCAAAGTATCGACAAGCACGAAACACCAGGGCTTTGTGTGCTGCTGCACACTTTTGTGCAGCCATTCGATCAGGCTCACGATGCGCTCGTGATGACGCTGGTTTGCCTCCACGGTGAGCGTGACGTGATCTTCGTGCAGGGCCAGCGGGCCGTAGGTGTGAGACTGCGCCAGATGAACCAGACTTCTGATTTTTCGCTGCTTAGAAGAGTTAACATGGCGGCGAACAAGAGCGTCGATCAGCGTGGACTTGCCCACTCCGGATGTACCTTCGATCAGCATCGCTTTGAATGGGGTCATAGTGCGTGGCCATCCTGGGCAGAATTTTTGCCAATGGCGATGGCCCAGGCGGCCGCCGTGTAAATGACGAGGTTGCCCACTTCGAACATTCCGTGCAGCAAGTGAATCAGGATGGCGAAGACAAAAATGAGAACGAGCGCCCAAGCGCCGCGCACCGCCGTTTGTGGAATCAGCAGCAGAACCGCGCCAAGAATCTCGCCCCATCCGAGAATGAGGCGTATGGCATTGGGCATATGAGTCGAGGCAAAGGCGTGGCGGGCACTGGGCATGACGAACAGAATGGCTTCAGTCAGAATCACGAGGCCGAGCGTCCATTACAGGCCCGTCAGGGCTTTTATACGGGGTTCGGTCACAGGCAATCCTCCTCGCTTGAAGTAACCGCTACTGCTCAGTCGTCCGCCGGTGGGATGCTTTGGCTTTGATCTCTTTGAGCCGGTGGCTGGCGGTCGAATCAAGATCCAACTCGTAAAAGTTCTTCAACTCGCGGATGCGTTCGAGCGATGCGGTATTGAATGGAATCTTGCCGTCGAAGGCGTGCAGCACGATGCCTTCCAGCAAATCGCCCAAAGTCATGTCGTGATACTCGGCCAAGGCCTTGAGCACCTTGAGCAGCCGCTTTTCCATGCGCACGCCGGTTTGTACGCGTTCCACCAGCAGCTTTGGGTCGTCTGCCATGCGTACCAATGTACCACGGTAACAATTTGAGATCAAGCGGGAAATCCCGCGTCCCCCTCTTGCGGCTCTGCTTCTTCGACCTCGCGGCAGTTCCCGGGGCTATTCTCGAGGCCATTCTCGAGGTTAGACCGGTTTGTAATCCCGCTGTGCTCCATGAGCACAGGCTGGCTGAGAGGTTTTGCGCGCGCCTGCCTCCCGCAAAGGCGGCAGGATCGCCTAGAGCGCTCAGAGCGACGCTGGCGGCGAAGCTCGTTTGCGCAGGCCGGGCTACAGGTCGCCGCTGCCCGACGCTGGCGTTTTGCAGGAATCCGCTTCTGGCAAAGAATGCAGAAAGTGGTCATAAAGGCAGCACTTAGCAATCAGCAGTTAGCACTCAGCCACGCAAGAGAATGCGAGAACTGAACAAAAGCAGTTCTGGCTGACTGCTGAGTGCTGAGTGCTGTTTCTGATTCTCGGCTTTTTGTATTCCCAGTAAAGGTTGTTCATCACATGTGCACGATTTTGTTGTGGAAAAGGAAGAACGTAAAATCTGAATGGAAACCCAGTTGCCGCTGCCCGACGATGCGTTTTGCAGGAATCTGCTTCTGGCAAAGGATGCAGAAAGTGGTCATAAAGTAGTAAGCACTCAGCAATCAGCCCAGCCCGCAGGAGTAACGCAGGAACTGAAGAGGAACACTCTCTCGCGGAATGCTGACTGCTGAGTGCTGACAGCGGCGTTTGTGCCGGACAGCGCGAAGGATTGTTTATAATCTCCGTTCCCCTGAAACAATGTAACGCCCGCAACTTAAAGGAACCCATTGGCACTCGACGATAAAATTTACGATCTGCGCCGCGACAAGCTGAAGCAGATTGAAGCGCTCGGCCAGGCCGTGTACCGCAGCAAATACGAAGTCACGCACACGGTAGAACAGATTTGGGCGAACTACGATAAGCCGGCGGAGGAACTCGATCAGGCGCGGGTGAACGTGCGCGTGGCCGGGCGTCTGATGGCAATTCGCCTGATGGGCAAGGCTGGCTTTGCCCACTTGCAGCAAGGCGGGAAGAAACTTCAGATTTACGTAAAGAAAGATGCGGTTGGCGATAAAGGATTCGAATTGTACAAACTGCTGGACCTGGGCGACCACATCGGGGTGAGCGGATATCTGTTCCGCACGCGTACGGGTGAGCTGTCGGTGCACGTGGAAGAGATCACCTTCCTCAGCAAGGATCTGCTGCCTTTGCCGATTGGGAAGGAGATTGAAGCAGGCGCCTCGAACCCGACCGGCTCCCGCAAATGGAATGAGCTGGCGGATGTGGAACTGCGCTACCGGCAACGCTACGTAGACCTTGTGGTGAACCCGGAGGTGCGCGAAGTTTTCCTGAAGCGCAGCGAGCTGGTGAAATCGCTGCGGCGCACGATGGAAGCGCATGGCTTCGTCGAAGTGGAAACGCCAATGATGCAGCCGATCGCCGGCGGCGCGGTGGCGCGGCCGTTTGTGACGCATCACAACACGCTCGATATGGATTTGTATCTGCGCATTGCACCCGAGCTTTACTTGAAGCGGCTGGTGGTCGGCGGATTCGACCGCGTGTATGAGATCAATCGCAATTTCCGCAATGAAGGCCTGGGCTGGCGCTGGAATCCCGAGTTCACCATGCTGGAGGCGTATCAGGCCTACACGGATTATCAGGGGATCATGGATCTTACGCAGGAACTGATCACGCAAGCAGCGAAAGACGTGACCGGCGGGACGAAATCGAAGTGGGGCGATGCGGAGATCGACTGGGCAGACTGGAAGCGGCTGACTATGCGCGAGGCGATTATCCAGTATTGGCCTGAATTGGCCGGGACGAAGCCGGAGATGAATGACTTCGGTTCTCACGAGGGAGTGAAGGGCCTGGTCGAGAGTTTCAACAGAACCCACTCGCACATGGCCTACGATCCGAAAGAGCCTTTGGGCAAGACAATTGCGGCTTTGTTCGAGGCCGTGGCCGAGGAACATTTGACGCAGCCGACGATCATCTACGAATTCCCTACCGCCGTGTCGCCGCTCTCGAAGCAGAAACCGGACGAACCTGACTGGACCGAGCGCTTCGAGATTTATGCGGGGCAGATGGAAATTTCCAACGGCTTCAGCGAATTGAACGATCCTGAAGATCAGCGGCGACGCTTCGAAGCGCAGTTGCAGGAGCGCGAGCGCGGCGACGAAGAGGCGCACCAGATGGATGAGGATTACATCCGCGCGCTCTCGTACGGCATGCCACCGACTGGAGGAGTGGGAGTGGGAGTCGATCGGCTGTGCATGCTGCTGACCGATTCGCATACCATTCGCGATGTGATTTTATTTCCACTGCTCAGGCCGGAAAAAAACTCGGCCAAAGATGGCAATGAAGCAGACGGTGACAAATAAGACGCGGGCGGAGAAAATCGTCGCCAGCAGGAGATCCTTCGCTCCGCCTGAAGAACGGCTACGATCAGGATGACGCCCTTACATCGCAAATTTCAAACTAGGCCACTACGTCGCTGGCCGTGATACTCATCGGCACTGGGCCACCTGAGATCCCTCGGCCCGCTGGTGAAAACGCGGTCCTTCGGGATGACGCCGTCGAAAGAACACAGCGGGTTCAACTGTGTCACTACCGCCAGCGATTGGGCCTTGCGTAGACCATCGCTCCTCTTCTACATTCACAAAGGCGCGCACATCTTCGGCAGCACATCGGACTAAACTTTGCCCATCTATCAAGCTGTGGTTCTTGCCATCATTCAGGGGCTGGGGGAATTTATCCCCGTTTCCAGTTCCGGTCACCTTATCATTGTTCGCCGCCTGCTGGGCTGGAACGAGCTTTCGCCCGCGCATGAGCTGACCTTCGACGTGGCCTTACACTTCGGAACCTTGCTTTCCGTGCTCTTCTATTTCCGGCGAACGTGGTTTCAAATTCTGCGCGCGGCCTTCGGCGGCAAAGTCGTCCGCTTCTCCGAAGCCGGAGGCTCGGACACGAATCTCACCGCGGACGAACAAAAAGAAGAACGAATGCTGCTGTGGTTTCTCGCCATCGCGACCATTCCCGGCGCCATTGCGGGCAAACTGCTGGAGCATTCCGCCGAAGATTATTTTCGCGAACACCTCGTGCTCATCGCGACCGCGCTGATCGTGGTCGGGCTTCTCATGTGGCTGGGAGAAAAAGTGGGCAAGCTGGAGAAACCTCTGACCCGAACTTCTTTTGCGGATTCGTTGCTCATTGGCGTCGCGCAGGCATTCGCCCTGGTTCCCGGGGTCTCGCGCTCGGGTTCGACGATTACGGCAGGCCTGTTCCGCAACCTGACGCGCGAAGCCGCGGTTCGCTTCAGCTTTCTGCTCTCCACGCCAATCATCGCCGGCGCCGCCCTGTTAAAGGCGCATGAACTCCGCAAAGAAGGGCTGCCCGCGGGAATGCATGCGCCATTTATCGTGGGCATTATTGTTTCGGCGATTGTAGGCTACATAACCATCGCGTGGTTGCTGCGCTATTTGCAGACGAACAGCCTGCGGGCTTTCGTGATCTACCGGGTGATCGTGGGGATTGTAATTATCGCGCTGGTATATTTGGGGCGTTTGCAGTAGATTGCCGCTTATTTTCGTCAGGCCAAATTGAGCGGGGCTCGCGCGAGCATTGGCCCGACCTCGGGTTAAATATTCTGCTCCAAGTCTCCATTTAAACAGCCGAGCCTTGCGTAACCGCCTTCTTCTGGTTATACTCAGGGTATGAAAACGGCGGTGTCTATTCCTAATGAGCTTTTTGAGGGGGCGGAACACCTTGCCCGCCGGACGCGCCGTTCACGAAGCCGCCTCTACAGTGACGCTTTGCGCGAATACATCACGAGACATTCGCCCGACAAAATCACGCAGGCCATGGATCAGGCGCTGGCGAAGATCGGCGATGAAAAGGACGCGTTCGTCGCCTCGGCCTCACGTCGACGACTGGAGCAAACGGAGTGGTGATTTCGCAGGGCGAAATCTGGTGGGCCGATCTGCCCGATCCCTCGGGGTCGGGTCCAGGATTTCGCCGTCCCGTCGCCATTGTTCAGTGCGATGCGCTCAACCAAAGCCGCATTGCCACTGTGGTTTGCGTTCCGCTGACGAGCAACGTGAAATGGGCCTCTGCGCCTGGCAACGTCGGCTTATCCACTCGCGTAACAGGATTGCCGAAGGATTCCGTGGCGAACGTATCGCAAATTATCTCTCTTGATAAATCTCTTCTCAGCGAACGCGTGAACAAACTGCCTCAACGCAAGCTGGAATTGCTGTTTTCAGGAATTGATCTGATTTTGGGCAGGTGAAGTAGTTTTCCAAGGTTGAACGCTTCGTTTCGATTTAGATCCTTCGAGGAATTCACCTCACCACTACCCTCCCCATTGCTCCCGTATCGCATTCCTGCAATAATGGTCCCGCTCTGGCCGATTGAAGCACCGGGGAAGTTGTATTTTCGTGGTGTATTCCGGCCCAAATGCGTTTCCTGACAACGATTGTTACCCCGACCATGAACCGGCGGCTCAATGAGCTGATCGGATTCCTGATGTGCGTCTCCGCGCTCC
>Ga0209006_10001424_pt1 | contig 21685 bp, 12 predicted proteins | sample JacPin_JW_Ref_O2_FD_188567 | JGI IMG/M metagenome (GOLD analysis project Ga0209006, IMG submission 188567) | Forest soil microbial communities from Algoma, Ontario, Canada - Jack Pine, Ontario site 1_JW_Ref_O2 (SPAdes) (version 2) | ecosystem: Environmental > Terrestrial > Soil > Boreal... | reverse complement strand
GGAGCGCGATGATAATGCACGAACGCGCCTGCCAGGGGGCAAATTGTCTAGCGTTGCTGCGAAAACGGATCAGCGTCCACGTGCATGCTGATGATGGTGGTGTTCGGGTAGTAGTGGCTGAGAATCTGGCGGAAACCGATTCCGTCGACTGCCATCGCTTTCGCTCCCGACTGGCATAGACCGATGCCGTGGCCTTGTCCGATCCCTTCCACCAATATCTGACCGTTTTCCTTTTTCACGATGAAATCGTTGCTGGGAATCGTGTTCCAGCCGAGCTGGCGTGCAGCGCGAAGACGAGCGGGTTCGTTGGAGCTGCGGAGCATTGCCGCATCTTCGGCGGAGATGCGACTCGACCAGCGCACCGGATGCTCACGGCAATGCTTGCACTCGACAGGGTAATAAGGATAAGCGGCCTCGGGGAGGCCTAATTCCCCTGGTGTGTGCGTGCGTCCCGCGCAGCTCCGCGTGTACATAGCGGCGAACGGTTCGGATTCGTGGGCGAGAACCAGATCGCGAGTAGCTTCGACGGCACGCGCGGCGGCTGTGCCTGGTGCGGGAGGCTCGCGCAGGAACTGGCAATGGGTAGTGTCGCAGAAATCGAAATCGTAGTGGCGTCCGTGGCTGGCGACCAGGTATGAGCGAGTGGCGACCGCTTGCGCTTTAAGTGCCTCGAATGGTGTTTCGGTCGTGTTCTCGGCGGCCACGATGGAAGCGACGGCGATCTCACGGTCCATGGTCACGATGGCGAGCAGATGCCCGGCGGATTGCCGAATCTCGAGTGTGCCGCGGTAGTGGCGAGCGATCTTGCTTGGAACGGCGAGAACAAAATCTACGGGTTCGTTTTTGCGTCCCGCGATCGTGAGACCGCGTGCGCGCACAGTCCGCGGTCCCGATTGCAGAACTATCTCGCTTCCGTTGAGCAGGACGCTTGCAGTGGGCACGCCGGAACTGTGCTCCAACACGATGCGTTCGTCGCCAGCGCGCACAACGAGCGCCTGCCCCGGAGGCGGACTGATCGTGAGTTGATCCGGATGAAAGAGGCCAAAAACGCCGATGCGGACCTTCGCCACCTCCGAGTTGGATGGCGGAACTTGCGCGAAGCCCAGCGACCAGGACGAGATGAAAATGAGAGCGATGGCGAACGCGAAGACCAGCTCGAGAAATCCGCGGTGAGCCCATCTGCGAGTCGGATTGAGGTTGATCCGCATGCACATCTGGCACTTATTAGATCATTCTTTGAAGCTACCCTCGATCCGGCGCAACATCAGCCCGGCAGTTTTCGCCGCCTGCGCGCCGGGAACTCCGTGGACGCGGACCATGAGCAAAATCTTCGGCTGATCGGCGTGCGTGAGGACGATCGCGAAGCCGTCGCCAGGCGCGCGCGGCGAATGCGTGCAGGGCGCCGTGCCGGTTTTTACCAGGGCGTCGGGGAATGGGAGAATGCGATCCACTGCGGCGCCGGTTCCGTGCTGCGCCGACTGAACCATTCCCGCGAGAATTTCGCGGACGCCCGGCTGCTCGCGGCGACGAATGAGTTCCAGGTATGCGCGTGCCATGCGAAGCGGAGAGATTCGCCAGCGGCTGCCAATTCCCGCGAGGGCGGTGCCGCTGGCATCGCGGTCCGGAGGCTCGATTCCGAACTGTGCCGCAATCGGTGCGACATCTGGAGCGGCCAAGTTCGCGGTAAGCATGCGGAAGTATGAGTTGCAGGAATAGGCGATAGCCGAGGTGAGGCCGATTTCGCCGTGCCCGCGAGGCAGCCAGCATCCGGTGGCGGTGCCGCGGCAGGTGTGGGCCGGATAGTCGAAATCGTGCTGCTCGCCGTAGGCCAGCGCGGTGAAAGGCTTAACCAGCGAGCCCAGCGGAATGGATGAGTCGATGTTGTCCCAGCGCGACGTAAGTGTGTGGCCGGTGCGAGCGTCCAGCAAGAGGAAAGAAACGTCAGGGCCGGGGAAATCGCGATTCAGCGTTTCCGCAGCGGATTGCGCAAACAGGCTCGACTCCGTGTCTTGGGCGCGATCGGGCGCAGCAGGTCCGGCGCGGCCGCTTGAAGGAAGCAACGCCAGCAGCAACACGCACGTAAGAAGCGCGATGTGCCTCATGGAGTCCACTCGTAGATGACCGTCTGCCGTTCTTTGTTTCCCTCGGAGCGAACCTCGACCTTTTCGGCCAAGACGGCGGCTAGTGTCGAACTGAGGCTCGCCATATTGTTGGAGAAGAATTGCGGCTCACCCCGGCGATTTTCATTGTCGGTGACGGTCGCGCTGGGCCGGTCGACAGCCCTCGAGAAGCGAGCAAAATTGACGCGTTCCCGCTGGTGATTGAAACCCGCCAGCATATCGGCGGGTTCGCGATCGGACTTACGGCTGAAATTCGCGAGGATGGCTTCCAACAGTCGAGGATCATCGCTGACCAATAAGTATTTGCCTCGAACCGATACGAGGAGAGGCCAGAGGCCATCGAGTTTCTCGTATCCGGACTCTTGCTGCCAGCCAACTCCGAGTTGGCTCGCGGTGAGACCTGGACGAACGAAATCAGTAAGCGCCGACTGGATCGCAGCCTGGTTCCACTCTGATCCTGCAACCAGAACCACAGCGGAGTGAATCCCCACGAAAACGCCTGACTGGTCCGGGACGGTCGACTGCACCTGAAGCGACGAGAGCAAAGGAGCTTTGTCGAGCAGCTCTTTCAGCGCGGAGACCGATGGTAGCGCAGCGGGGCGATCGACGGGAGCTTGGTCTATACGCGTTTCGAGATCGGAGCCGCCGGCTTGTTCCCCCGAAGTGAGCTGAGCTTGCGGCGCGATCTGCGACGGTGGCACCGGGCTCAAATGTGTCGCCAGGAGCGTGGTCTCAAGTAATGCGAAGACGGCATCGGAGGTAGGGTTTGCTTCAGCCTGATAGACACCAGCTTCACTGGGAACCAGGCGCCCAACCTCGGCCACCGCCGCCCGACCATCGGGTGATGACGCTTGTTTCGGCTCTTCCTTCTTGATCAGGACGCGCTCTTCCCGATATTGCTTGCTGGAACGGTATAGATCGGAAACGGATGCCGAGTATTGTTTCAAGTCGGTGATGTTCTGCTGTACCCAGTAGGTGCGGAAGTAGCCGTTGGGAACAAGTTCCTCGAGGTTGAGCACCATGCGGAGATCACCGGCTTGTCCGGCGGACGCAGTCGACTGAGCCCACCATTGTTCGGCTGCGACGGTGCGGTCCTGTTTGCCGGACATCAGTTGCAGTGCGCCGGCCATCAGATCTTCCCGCGTCGAGAGCAGCAGGTAATCGCCTGAGACCGCGAAGGCGACCTCGCGCTGAGACTGGGGATCGCGACGCAGGTAAAAGTCCACACCGCCGGCGCTGCGCGGCTCAAACTTCGAGCGCGCTTGCCACAACGTCGTCTGCATGGACTTGGCGGAAGGCAGGTACGTGATATAGAAAAACTGCAGGTTGCCAATATCGTAAAGCGCGAAAGCGCTTCGTTCACCGGCAACTTGGGAGAGGAAGTTCATGTCGGGTGGAAGTCCGGCAGCGGCGGCGAACTGGTCGCTGGCGCCTTTCAGTCGCAGGAAGAGGCGCGAACGCGAAAAGACTTCGTAGTTTTCGCTGGTGAGCCACTGCTTCTTCTGGGGAGAAGAAGTCCAATCGCTGAGGAGCGTGGAGAAATCCTTCGCCTCCAGATATACGAGCGGTCCCGCGGGCACATATTTCGAGAGCGACGGCGGCGCAGGCGCGGCGGCGAGATACGTTATCCCGCCAATTGCGGCGCAGGCCAAGGCGATTCCAGAGAGGATGAAGTAGCGCTTCATTGCTTCACGCCTCCTTTCGAAGTTGTAGCTTTCGGCACGGGAGTGACGCGCGCGATGAGTTGAGGCCGAACGACGCGGTCCTGTTCGAGCGGTTCATGCAGAATCGGCTGGCGTGCGACGTTTTGCTGCTGGATTCGCAGCGATGCCTTTAGGTCAGTGATTTTGCGGTAGAGCGTTTTCCGGACGGCGGCGGTAGTCTCGAGTTGCCGCGCGGTCTGGTAGTAGGAGACAGCATCCGCGAGGCGGTTGAGACGGATCATAGTGTCGCCGATCATTTGCGCAACCTGTGCTTGCTGTGCGCGCGATAGTCTTGCCGCGGCGGTTGCCGGCGCGCTAGATTCGTCGCTCGCATCTTCCTCGTCGCCCGAGCTGATGATCTGTCCTTCTTCGGCTCCGGCTGAGCCGCGCTCGGGCACATACGTCCGCAAGAACTGCGTCTCGAAGAGAGGCTCCATGACCCCCAGCGCATATTCGTCGGACTGCGCGGCGGCTGCGGCTTGGAACAGCGGGATGCGGGCTTCGTCGCGGCGCGGAAAATCGATGACACAGTGACTGAGGAGTTGAATCTTCATTTTCGCATCGCCGACATTTTGTGCGGCCCGTATCCGAACATCGTAGAAATAGAATTTGTCCGCTGCCGCGGCGGTGAGCGCCGCAGCGGGTCCGGCAAGCAGATTGAGTTCGCCGCCGCCGAGATCGGAATGCGGACGGCCAGCGAGCGCAACGGCGGCTTTCAGTCGAAGGTCGTACGGGGTGGTTGGACCGGAGGCAATCGACGCGAGAGAAGCTTGCGCTTGGGTTGCAGCCCGCGTGGCCGCCGGGTCTTTGGCCGCAAGAGTGGCTTGGGCGAGGCGGAGGCGGTAGGAAGGCTCCCATGGCGCAGATTTGACGAGTTGGTCTAGGAATTCGACGGCTTCCCCGTTATGTCCGGTCTTTTCCAGCAAAGAGGCTGCCGGATCGAGATTCTCAAAGGGACTGCCGACCACCACGGCCAGGCGGCGCAACAGATCGAGCGCACCGGGCGTGTCGCCTGCGGCGAGGCGGATTTCAGCCAGGCCGAGGAAGTTCGCGGCAACCAGGTTGTGGCCTTCGATCTCACGCGCAAAGACGAGTTCGAGAATCTTGCGCGCTGATTGCTTGTCGCCGGCGTCAAACAACTGGCGGGCGGCGTTGCGCAGGACTTCCGGCGCGGGCGTAGTTTGCGGCTCGGCATGATAGACGGTAAGCATCGAGTCGAGCGTTCCGAGCTGCGCGGCCACACGCAGATCGAGCGGAACCAGCGTCGCGGCCTGAGCGTCGCGAGTCTCCTTAGGGAGCGCAGCAATGGCGGCAGCGGCATCCTGATACTGCTTGGCGCGAACCAGGTAGCGTATCCAGCGAACATGCCAGGAAACCAGATCCTGCTCAGCATATTCGCGCTCGAAGCCAGTTTGCTTTCCGACCGCGTCTTCCTTGATCTGCAGAATGCGTTGATAGATCGTGGCCCGCTGCGCTAGCGGAATCCACGAAGCATCGGCGACATCGGACAGGACTCGTACCGGATCTTTCGCGGAGGCGGCAGCCTCGAGCAGCCAAGCTGTCGCAGAGGATGGATCTCCGATGGCGGCGTAGGTGGGCTGCAACATAGCGTTGGAAAGCCACGTCCCGTTGCGATGGAGATACGTACGAACGATTGCATCCGCATCGGGCTTAAGTTCCGCGAAGAGATGCCGCGTGTGGAGTTGATCGCAGGTGCGTCCGAAGTCGCGCCAGAAACTCTCAGGAACCCGCTTGCTGTCGAGTTGCTTTGATAGTGTAGCGAACGCCAGCTTCCACTGCGCCAGCGCGGCGACGCGGTCGCCTTGCTTGTAGTAGGCAACGGCCAGGCTGTCGTATACATCGGGGCGGTTGGAAGAAAGTTCGAGCGTGTGCTCGTACTCGGCGATTGCCTGCTTAGTGTCGCCCGTGCCGGCGTAGTAGTCGGCGAGGGTGAGGTATCCAGAAGCGCTCGCCGGACTCTCCTCGAGAATCGCTGGCAGGAAATCGTCTGGATTGCCGAGCTTCGACATGCCGAGATATTCGCCGTAGCGCGAGCCATAGTAATACCAGGTGTCGCCGGCCAGTCGCTGCGTGCGATCAACGGGCTTGGCAAGGCGCACGCCGATGGGATCGTCACCAAGCGCGGCCAGAAAAGCGTTGTTGACCTCCGGCGTGGGCTCGGAGAAGTAGAGGCCGACGAGAGCGTTGTAGGACTTGTTCCACACGGGCGGAAGAGATTGTCCGCGTGCTTGCACAACCGTGTGCGCGAGTTGAGCGCTGCCGTGCGCGACAACGTAGTCGGCGGCCAGTTGATTGTAAGGACTACGCCAATTCGCAGCGTATTGGACGAGTTGCTGCGACTGGCGCGCCAGCAGCAACTTGAAGTAACGCTGGGTGCGGACTGTGTCGAGGCCACCGTTGGAGAAGTTGGACAGGATGCGAAGTTCGTTTTGCTCGTCGCCGACGGAACGGTAAGCATCGGCTGCGGCAAGCAGCGGTGTGCTTCGCTGCGTCGGTGGCACTTTTTGCGCGAACTGCTCCAACTGCGAGGCCAGTTCGGCGAAGCCACCACGACGGCGCTGCAGGTCAATGAAGGGGCGCACGTTGCTGTAGAAATTTGGCAACGCGGCCTGCTGCATCATCAGATCGAATCGCCAGCGCGCTTCCTGGTCGGCAAGTGCGGCGCTTTCGGAAAGTGGAATGGCGAACGTCTCGAGATCGGCAGCATTCATTCCGGCGCGCTTCGACTCGGCAAAATGCGCGAAGGTGAGCCGCTCCTCGGGAGTGTAATAGGTGTTCACAGCGCTGCCCAATTCCTGCAACGCACCGGTCATTCCGTTGCGCGCGGTTTCCATGCGGAGCCGCCGCTGGTGCTCGCGCCACTGGGCATCGGTGATGCCCGTGACTCCCTCTTTTTCGACCTGTTCCTTCAGAACGGGCAAAGTCGCAGTGGAGTTGGCGAGCGCTTTCTGGAGCGTGGCATACGCCTGTTCGTGCTGGCGCAGGCGCGTCATAATGCGGATGTAGAGGCGCGCCCCGGCATGATGTTCGGCGCTGGCGAGCAGGTCAGCTCCGGCTTTGTTCACGCCTTGCTCGGCAAAGCTACGCGCCTGGTCAAGCATGCCCCAGCTCTCCAGGCGGCGCGCAACTTCGAAGTAATTACCGGCGTTTTCGGGACGGCCTTCGATCAGTGCCGCTTGCAACGCAGCGACTGCTTCCTTGGTCTTGCCCTGCCGCGCCCGCACGGTGGCGACCTTCTCCATCCATTGCGGATCTTTGTAGGCGAGCTCATAGATACGCTCGTAGTCGGCGGCAGCTTCGTCGAAGCGCATCAAGCGCTCTTCGAGTCCGGCGCGCGCTGTGTAGAGATCGGCGCGGTCCGGGCGAATCGCGATCGACTTCGCGTACGTATCGATAGCGGCCGGATAGTTTTCGAGATTCGTTTGTGTGCGAGCCAGCACCATCGACCAGCGATAATCGCGCGGAGACTGGGCAACGGTCTTGGCGTAGAAGCCCGTAAGCTGTTGCTCGCGCTGATAACGCAGCGCATAGAGCGCGGCCTCGGTCACCAGGGTGTCGTCTTCCGGAAAATTGTTGATGAGTTCGATGTATTGATCAACCGCGCCCGAATAGTTGTTCATGCGCGTAAGCGCGGGGATCAGTCCGCGTCGCAGGGTGGCGATCTGCGCCTTGCGCGCGTCGGCGGGAAGCGGCGCATTGCGGTAGAGCGCGATCTTGTCCTGATAAAACTGCTCAAGGCCTTTGTCGTCGCCGGCCTGCGCGTAAGTGTCGGCCATGGCGGCGAGATACTCGCCGTTGTAAGGAGTGTCTTTCAGCAATCCCGTCAGCAGATCGCGGGCCTGCTGGAACTGTTTCGCGTCGGTTTCCTTGCGCGCCGCTTCGTAGGTGAACTGCGTACTGAGCGCGGGATAGGCGTCCTTGGCGGCTTCGAGCAGTACGCCGATCGCTTGCGGCTGCATCTTCATGCGCCAGTAGAAATCGACGGTCGAGCGCACGACTCCGAGGATCTTCGGATTGTCGTGGTAGAGAGCCTCGACATTCTTCTGGGCAGCGGTGAAATCCTTGCGGCTCTCGTAGAGCCGTATCAGCTGATAGCGCAGTTGCAACCGGGCAACCGGATCGGTGGTCAGCGTGGCTTGCTTTTCGAGCGCGTGCTCGCTAACGTGTTCGAGCGATTTCTGCTGCGCCAGCGTTTCGATGTCCTCAGCCTGCTCGATTGAGGTGGTGCCGTTGGCGATCAAGTCGAGGAAAGCCGCCATCTCTTCCTTACGATTCTGCGCCTCAAGAACTTTCACGCGCAGATAGACCGCAGGCATGGGTGGATTCGGCAGCGGGGCCAGCTGGGCTGTGCTCTGATCAACCAGGTCGCGGAATTTCGGTCGACGCGCCAGTTCGAGCAACCGCAGTTCAGCCGAAGATCCGGGAGCGCCGCTCAGCGCACCTTTTACGTACTCGTCGATCGCGTGCGGATAGTCGCGCTGGTTCTCGTAGATAGCTCCAGCTTCGTAGGCGTACAGGCTTGGCTGGGCAAGTCGGTCGCGGCCTTTGCCCAGCAGGCGCATGGCGTTGTCGAAATCGAAATAGTCCCAATAAATGGTGGCAGCTTCGAGGTAGCCTCCGGGCTGTCCCGGCGCAACTTGCGGAATGCGCTCCCAGTAGGGCGCGGCTTGTGCGAACTGTTCGCGGTCGGCGTAGATGTCGCCGATGCGCGCCATGATTTCGGTGTCGATGGGGCTAGCTTGCAGCAGGTTGTCTTCGATCTCGGCGGCAATCGCAGTGTCGGCCGGTTCAAAGTAAGCGAGCGAGCGGAAGACCGACGATGCGGTGTGCCCGATCTCCGCTTCCGCCGGATACTGTGCGGCGAGCGACTTCAGCACAGGCGCGCTTTCTTCGAAATGCGAGCGCCACAGGTTTGCGGAAGCAAGAAAGTCGGCGGCTGCGGGATTCTTCTCCCAACTGGCGGCATCGGGCGCGCTCTGGCGAGTGGCACCGAGTTCGGACTCCAGTTTGCCCGTGCGCGATAGATACTCAAAGAACTCGTTGCGCAGTGCGGGTTCCTCGAACCAGTGCTGTCGCAAGAGCGCTTCCCAGGCGGCGAGATCACGAGTAGGCGGCGTCTGATACGCCGAAAGCAGATTGCGCACAAATACTGGATTATGCGGGAACCGTTGGTGCGCGTACTGGTTCAAGCGCAGGAAGAGAGCCGGACTGCCATAGGCCACGTTGTAGAAGTACTGTTCCAGTTCGCTTCCCTGGAAACTCTTGATGGCGTCTTGCGTCAACTGCTCGAATTCGGAATCGCGCTTGTAGCGCAGATAGTAGCGGGCCAGCGCGTGATACCACGATTTGTCGGAGAAGCGGGCGATGGCACGGCGATAAACCTCCTCCTGCTCGGTGCCCAGTCGGTTCTGATCGAGGAAAGCCGCGAGACGCTCGTAAAGGCCGGGGTCGTCCGGATTGCGATCAATTTCGCGGCGCAAGACCCCGAGCGCGGGAGGGATCTGCTTCATTTCGACCAGGCGCGCCAGATAGCGTTCGAGCACACGTGCGTACTCGGGCGAACGCGCGCCGCTTGTCTGCCCGGGCTTGGCGGTTGCCTTCACCTGGAACGACTCGCTGGCACGATGCCGTGGAGCTGGGTTCTGGTCGGCGGCCTCTGCTCCCTCACCTTGTTCGCCTTCACCGGCTTCGGCGCTTTCATCGCCTGCCGATTCGGGCGTGTTCATGGCATTGTTGGCCGCGGGCGCCGTGTAGTGATTGGCGGAATTCCAGGCTCCTTCGGCCGAGCCAAGCGGTACATTCTGTGCTTTCGCTGCGAGTTCCTGCAGAATCGAATCGTAGATGGCAAACTCGTTCTTCGTATCGCCCTTGCGCTCGTAGGCGTCGGCCATCAACAGTGCAACGGTCGTGCGTTCGGAGGCATTGGGAAAACTCGCGATGAAGTCGCGTCCGCCGTCGATGACGGCATCGCTCTCACCCGACGTAGCGTAGTAATCGAGCAGTTGCGCGTGCAGCGCTGGACGCTCGGCAGAGTTCGGGAACTTGCGATCCAGCAGGGCAAGCAACTCCGCGGCGCGCGAGCGGTGAAAATAGGGCACGGCGCGCTGCTCTTCCTCGGAGTATTGCGACGCAGGCTGCGTGGTATTGAGAAGCAGCGAGAGGATTCCGTTCAGGTAGCCCGGGCCTTGATCCATGGTGGCAATATCGCGATACATGGAAAGTTCGCCGGAGCCGAGACGGATGGGCGTTTCGGGCGCGGTGAGCAGAAGGCTGGTGATGCTGGCGATAGCTTTCTCCTGGGCGTCGGGCATACCGTTGCTGTTGTAGAGCGCGAAGTAATAGCGCGCGGATTCCGGATAGGAATGTATGTCTTCGAGCAGCCGCGCGCAGACATAGAGCTCCTGCGACGTCCATTGAGATTTCGCGGCTTCCTTGTGCCGCCGGAAATCGGCGATCGCTTGCTGCGCAACGTCGGTCTTGCCCTGCTGCTGGTAGTAGTAAAAAATGCGGGCGGTGGCGTTCAGGTCCTCTGGATTGGCCAGAAGCGCGGCGTGCGCATCGTCACGAAACTTGCGCAGGTTCTGCGTGTCGCGCAGGAGATCAAAGTAACTCTTCACCAGCTGCGGATCCCACAGCGGCTGGAAACTCTGCTCATAGACCGAGAGGCCTTCGCGCACTGAGCCGCGGTGGTACTCGACCATCGCTTTTGCTTTCACCGGGAAGATCTGGTCGTTGGGGAATTGCTTGCGATAACTCGCAATGAGGTCTCCCGCGGCGGCATATTCCTTCTCCGCAACAAGGAATTGCAGGAAGCGCGCGTAGAGCGAAGGCTCGTTGGTGTAGCGTGCGATCCAGGCCCGATATTGCAAAACGGACGCGTCTTTCGGCATCCCCTGCGCTTGAATCACGCCGAAGATGCGCTCAAACGCCCGCCAGGAGTGCTGCTGCGCGGGAGCCGTGAGTTTCTCGCCTGCGATGGGCGCGGCGTTCGCTACGAGCCCAAGCGTCTTGATTTCATCGGTGGGACGCAGGCGGCGGTGATAGAAATCGACTAGCGCGAGTTGCGCGCCGATCTTGTCGGAAGCATTGTCCGCATACGCCTTCCAATCCGACTCGGCGGCCGTGAAGTCGAGTTGTTGTTCGTCTTCGAGCGCGCGTAGAGAGTAAAGGTCCGCGTTGCGCGGCTGCGCTTTGATCAACTCCCGAAGCGCCGGACGAGTCTCACGCGGAGGCCGGCGAAATGGCACGGCGCCGTTCGGCAGCGACATCATGCGGAAGAAGACGCCTTCGAGCGCAGTGCCGGCGTCGATGTTGCGGGTCCACGACGGCAGCGCGCCGAGCGCGGCCACAGCTCCGAAGATGGAGGCGACAAAGACTGAGAGAAGGGCAAATCGCATGCGCCGCGACGATGCTTCAAGGAAGTACTTCAATGGGCACCTCCTGCGTTCCAATGTTGTGGGCAATATCCTCGGCGGTCACGGTCAACTTGTAAGTGCCGGGAATGGCTTGCTCGGGAATGGTGAGTGCTCCGGTATTGGCGGCGGCCCTGGCATCCCAGTGCAGCGCAACCGGCGCGGTGCCGTCCATGCGCGCGACCAGGGTGCGGGTACTTTCCGAGGCGCTGACTTTCAAATCGATGGTCTGGCCGCGGTGGAAGCGCTTGCGATCGAGTTTGACCTGCACAACCGGCGGCTTGCTGGCGATGACAAACGTCTTCGCCTCACGATAGGTGTGGCCGACTTTGTCGCGCAGGATAAGGCGCACGCTATACGTGCCGTCCTGCATATCGGTGGGCGCGAGAAAGCGCGTTTGCCAGACATCTTCCGCCGAGAGATAGCGCAGCGGCTGCACCAGCCCGAACGGAAACAGCGCGACCACGGAGACGATGGATTCGTCGGTCTTGACGCGCAGAACCGGGTCGCCGGGACGAATGACGCGGGGACGCAACAGCGCCCGCGGCACGGCCAGAAACGAAGTGTAGGGCGTGACGAATTTGTACTGGCGCGCCAGACGGATGATTTCGTCGATGGTCGTTTGGTCTTCGCCTTCACGCTCGATCTTTTCGAGCAAGGCATCGACCCGGGCGCGCGCCCACAGACGCGGCAACTGCGGGTGATCAAAGGACTCTTGGGGCAGTGTGGCCTTGCCTGCTATTTGCAACGCTGCGCCATCGCGCACGCCGTGAATTGTAAAATTGACGTTCTCCTGCGGCTTCTGGTAACGGCCTACCCACGAGGCGAGCGATCCGGAGAACGTTGCGGCTTGCAGCGGATAAACGGCGTCTACCGCCGACTCCGGTGAAACGGAGAGTTCAAGCTGGCCGATGGGACTGCGGCCAATCTTCGAGAGGAACGAGTTCAATTTGAATTCCATCGGCTCGGTCGAAAGCACGTGTTCGAGCAAGCCATCCTGACGAGCGAGCATCCGGAACAGCGGCAGGTTAGCGTCATCGCCAACGGCGAGAATGTATGTGCGCGGGCGTTGCGTGTCGGGGAGTTGCTTCCAGGCGGACGCGTACCACGAGGCGATCTTGCCATTCTGAATGGGCCCGCGCGTCGCGCCTCCGTCGCTCAGAATGACGAGATAGGTATTGTCCGCGCCGCGAGCCGAGGCCTGTTGCAGGCCGGTTTGCAGGGCACGCTGCAGATCGGTGCCGCCGCGAAGACGGCTGCCACGAACCGCGTCCATGGCGTGCTGAACGCTGCCAGCGTCGGCCGCGCTGACTGGTACTACCTGTGTTTCGGTATTGAACAGCACCAACCCGAAGTGATCCGCCGGGCGCAGCGTATGCACAAGAGTCTCAAGCGCCTGATAGCTGCGCTCCAGCTTTTCCCACTGCATCGAGAGCGACGTATCGAAGAGTACAATGACGGTTTTCGGCGCGGCACTGGGCCCGCCAGTCGACAATGCACCTGCAGAGCCGAAGCCGGCCAGAGCCTCGGCTTCAAAGAAGCCCGGCTCGTTGGCGCTACGAACGGGCGCGATTTCGGTCGGTGACGGCTGTGCGCTGATGGGGTTTCTGTAAGTCAGAAGTTGCATCGTGTCGGACACGGCGGGGTCGAGATCGTAGGTGGCGACGAAGTCCTCGGTCAGGTTGACGTTTTCCCCTTCGAAGTGGCCCCGCACTAAATGCGGAGTGTTCTGGTCGAGTTGCATGGGAAACATCTTGGCTGGCGCCTGGAAGTTACGAATCGCGTGCGCTGCACGCACTTCGAAATTGATCTTCAGACGACGTGCTGCCTGGGCTTGATAAGCGTCGGGCCGCAGCGGGATCGCGAAATACGACCGGAGATTCTCAACCGGGATGGACTCGTGATATTCGATTTCCAGCCGCTTCGTTCCGTAGGCTGCAATGGGGACAATGCGCGCACTGAACACCGACGTGCGCTTGGCTTCTTCCGAGCCACGCTCACCCATCTGGAGAAGTCCGGGATCGATCGACTGCTGCTTGAGCTGGTTATAGATTTCTTCGGCGCGTTTGCGTTCGAGAATCACGGCGGGCAGCCGCACCGGCCCATCCCAGGTGGCAAAGTCGGAAATGGTGGCGTGGCTGGGCAGCGCGAAGATGTAGTTGCCTTCCTCGATGGCGCCAGTGTGATTGGCGAAAACCTGGCGCACGAAAACGCGCGCATCGCCGTTATCAATGAGGACGGTGATCTCCATTTCTTCGAGTGAGAGGATGGCGGCATTGGGTTGCTGCTTGTTGCGCGGGATGAGGATGCCTGCGTCGCCAAAGAGCGGCGTGGCCATTGCGATCAAAATAACAATAATAAGGACCTGCAAGAAAAGTCTTTTCATAGATGCAGCTTTTGCTCGGGGATGCGGACCAGACCGTTATCGGTACCGACGTAGATATAGCCGTTAGCAGCGGCGAGCGCAGTGACGTTCGACGACGGCAGACCGTCGCGAATCGCCGACCAACGCGCCGATTGGCGATCATAGAGATACAAACCCTGTCCTAAGGTTCCGGCGAGGACGTAACTCGAAGTGACGAGCATCGCGTTGGGGTTGACTTCAAACTGACCGGAGCCTACTTCAAAAGATTGGAAATGCCCGGAGCGATCGAGGCCGAGGATCCCCGCTCCGTATGTGCCGACCATCCACTGGGAGCCGACCGGCACAACCGCGGTGATCCAGTTGTGCTTCAGGTTGGATGAAGTCGTGGTGTAGTTGGCAGTGACGTCGCCTTTGTTCAGCATTGACAGTCCGCCGAGCGTGCCAGCCATGAGTTCGTCCCCGGAAACTCCGAGTGCGTAGACGTGGTTGTTGACCAATCCGTGAAACGCATACATGCTGCGCGCGCCGCTGGCGTCGAGGAAAGTGAGACCCGAGGGAGTGGCGAGGGCGAGGCCGTCGCGGTAGGCGGCGACATCGGTGACGTGGTCGGCGATCAAGCCGTCGGCGCGCGTCAGCACCTGCTGCTCGCTTCCTGAATTGTCGAAACGAACTAATCCGTTTGCGGTGGCAACGTCGATGGTGCCGGTTTTCGCGTCTGGAAGAATCCGGTTCACACAGAACACGTGCTCATCCTCTATATGGGTGACGCGGCCATCGGCGGGCAGAAGATCGAGACCGCGGTCGAAGTAGCCAACCCAGAGGCGTCCCGTGGAATCGGCGGCGAGCGCAGAGATGTTGCGGTCGGTGAGGACAGTCGAGCCCGTTCCGAGAACGCTTTGCCATCCGAAAGCGCGGGGATTCATGCGATAGAGCCCGTTGCGGGCGACAGCAAACACCGCATCGCCCGACGCGAAAAGCTGGCGCACTTCGGACAATTCCGCAGTCGGCCCTTGGTTCGGGTTCGGGCGACGGCCTTCCAGAGGAATCAGAATCACGCCTTGATCTTCCGATCCGACATAAAGCTGGGTGGGAGTGGCGAGCAGCGCTGTGGCCATGACTCCGGGAGCGAGCACGCGAGAGAAACGGCCGTTGTTGAATACGGCGACGCCCGTGGCTGTGCCAGCGTAGGTCGTGTCGCCTGAAATTGCGAGCGACTGCACTTGCGTATCGGGGAGCCCTTGCGCTTCGGAAAAGGTTTCCGTAGCGCCGGCGTGGAAGTGCAGCACGCCATGGTTTAGAGTGCCGACCCACAAGTCCGACTCATTACCGGCGAGGGAAGTTACGTAGACGGCATCAAGGGTGGGATGGAGAACGCTGATCTTTTTACCGTCGTAGACTAGCACTCCGCGCTTCTTGGTTCCAAACAGAAGATGTCCGGAGGGAGCAGGCAAGATAGCAGTGATAGCGAGGCCATCCTTGCTGGCGGGCAGAATCTGGCGGAACGAGCGGCCGTTGAACGCGAGGAGGCCATCGTTGGCGGTGGCGACCACAAGTTCAGGCTCGCGTGAGTCTGCAAGAACGCCAGTAGCGACAGCGACCACAGGCGAATCAGGTAACTCACCGCCAACCGCATATTGATGGAGGAGAGCGCCTTCCGGGGTGTACTCTAGCAGTCCGGCAGGGCCAGCAATATAAAGATGATCCTCAAACCGGGCGGCCTGAAGAAAGACCGCAGGCGAGCTGATCAGTTCGAAGCCCGCATTGACCGGTTGTAACAATGGCTGCATGACAAACCGGAACTCGTGTTCAGCGCGAACATCCTCTGACGCGGAGTGGATTGCCTGTGAGCTGCGCCAGACCACCAGCGCAGCGAGAGCAAGGGTCACAACTGCCCCGGTCGCGACGACTGCACGCACGGACACGATGGACGACCACTTCATGATTCCTCTGGCCAGGACAGTGAACTATAAATGGTGGACCCGGCGCTGCAAATAGGGAAGCAAGGTGCAGACCAATCACCCGACAGTGCAGACAAAGAGTTTGAAGCGAAGTATACGAACGACAGCGTGTGTGCGGTGGTACACGCTGTCTCACGCGGGACACGGAGATCGCGACAAGGCATTCATACTCGAAGACGCCAGCTACGGAGCCGTTTTGGCCTGGTATATCGATGGCGTACAGCCGCGCTTTCTGAGTATCAAGCCGATATACTCGAGATTCTGCGGCACTGGATCACACAATGGGTGTCCGGCAAGTCACTCGGCAGATTGGGTTGGGTTTTTGCGGATTTTCTCAACAACGACGTTTCGTACAGCACGGCCGTGCTTCTCTGTATGGGCCTTGACCGCTCGAATGGCATGATGTCGCTCGATAGAAATCATCAGCTTACGATTGATTGGGCTTTCAAAGACAGCATGTCTCTCAGTCAAGCCATCCTGAATGGCGGCAAGGAATTTGCGCATACCCTGGGAAGCAGGTTGTTTATTCCCCTTCCCACGTGGAACCGGCCGATACGTAACAACGTTACGGTACACGCGCTTGCCGGTTGTGTACTGGCTGATGATTCCAGCCATGGTGTGACCAATGTGGATCGTAGAGCATTCGGCGAAGTCTTCGGCTACGAGCACTTATATGTGGCTGACGGGTATAGTTCCGACCTCGGTGGGGGCGAATCCGACCGCAACGATTTTGGCCCTATCGGAGATGGTGGCAGAGGGTATTACAGGAATTGTGCCCACGTCCGATTTGTAGAATGAGCGAGTCGGCCGCCGACTTCTGGTCTAGAATGCTTCCGGTTTGATGACTTCCGCCAGCCCGCACGAGTAGGTGAAGTATGGCAAATCTTAAACAAATCGAACACATCGTTGTGCTGATGCTTGAAAACCGTTCTTTTGATAACGTCCTCGGTTGGCTTTATGATCCCGCCAATCCGGCTCCCTTCAATAGGGAACCCCCAGCAAATTTTGAGGGTCTCTTTGGGAAGCACATGTCTAATCCTGGACCGAAAGGCAATGTGCCAGCTGGAAAGGGCCAGACACCAACCGATCCTTTTCCCGATCCATGTGAGCCTTACGAAGATGTATATGAGCAGCTGTACAATGTGCCTGCTGTTGCCCTCAACAAAACTCCTCTTCCCTCTGCGTCAGCAACCATGCAAGGCTTTGTAAACAATTACGCCCACGCGAATGACCAGCATCCTGAAATCATCATGAATTGCTTTACCCCTTTGACCGTACCAGTGTTGTCGAGTCTTGCGCTCAGTTATTGCGTCTGTGATCACTGGTTCTGTTCGATTCCTTCTCAGACGCTGTGTAATCGCTCTTTCGTCCAGGCGGGAACTTCGTCGGGATACGTTGACAATGAGGGCGACAGTCGCATATTCGTCAATAAGACCCCGACCATATACAACTTGCTTTCCGCGGCTGGCCGGAAGTGGAAGGTCTACACGGGCGGGTGGACCGTAACCAGTCTAGTGATGCTTACGCAGGAAAAGGTGTGGGATTATGTGCTTCGCACGGACTGTTTCAAACTCCTCCACGATTTCGAAACGGATGCGCAAACGCCGGGAGGATTGCCAAGTTACGCCTTCATTGAGCCCAACTACATGGACTCGCTGAAATGGGGAGCCGAGAACGATATGCATCCAGAGTCCCACTCCGTCCAACTCTATGGCGTTTCTAACGTAGAGGAGGGGGAGAAGCTCGCCTATCGGGTGTACTCGGCGGTTCGAAACAGCCCCGATTGGGAAAAGACAATGCTGATCATCATGTTTGATGAACACGGAGGATGCTACGACCACGTTTCCCCAGGCGAAACCGTGTCGCCGGACGGAATCGTAATTCCGCAGTCGCAACCAGGAGGCAGCGGCTTTATGTTTGATCGCCTGGGAGTCAGAATTCCAGCGATTGTAATATCGCCGTTCACACGATCAGGAACAATCGTAAACGACATTTTCGACCACACTTCTGTCCTGAAGACCGTCATGAATTGCTTCGATTTGGGGACTGACGGTCTGGGAAAACGTGCTGCGCAAGCGAACGATCTGAGCAACGCCCTGAATCTGGACATTCCGCGACAAGATCATCCTACAATTCCACAACCGGCGAATATGGAAATTCCTGTTTTACAGAGAACGTTGGCTATTGGCGAATGGCTCATGCATGCGAGCGAGAAGCCAGTCACTGAATTGCACAAAGCAGCTCTCTCAGAGGCGGCCCGAAAATTGGGACGACAGGATCTGGCAGACCAGGCTCAGGAAGCAAAGTCCGTGTTCGATGCCGAGGCCGTCGCCATAAAGGTTGAGGCAGAGCTCTGGAAAAGGCGGCGTTCAACGACGCCCGGAACCTAATCTGCCGGAAACACCACGGATTTCGAACGCTACGCAACTCTGGAACGCCGCATCTTGACGAACGAATCGAATTTTGTACGAGTCTGATTGCAGGATCTGACGCCACTGACAGGAAGTATTCGTTAGGTGGCCGCGCGCCTCTTGCGAACGATACACCCGCAGCACCAGCGATGCCTCATTGCTGCAAGGCTGAATAACCCGTGACATTGCCTGCCAACAGCGGCCGCCGCTAAGCGGAACCGAAGAACTGAACAGGAAAGCCTGGCGAAAGCCGGCACCAAGGATGCAGAGCCTGAGGGCACCCGTACTGCGCGGCTTCGAATTACGCCATGCTGGGCGAGAAGGATGCGGCATTCGCGGCTCCGGAGCAAGCTGCTGCTGTTGGCAATCCCATCGATACAATCAAACTTAACCCGGCGCTCGACAGCGCTCCGACCCCCGCGTCACCGACCTGCTGCGCCGCATCGGGCTGCCGCAATGAGAATCAGTAACGAGTGGTCAAAGGTATACCCGGCAGAGCACTCGGAACCCCGAATCTCCTGCCCAATCGAATCATCCACTTGCGGCTGCTACGGATTGCACCCTTCTAAAGACGGGGAGTGGGCGGCGGTTTCGGATCACCTGAAATCGCTGCATTTGCCCTTTTCTCGTCCGTCGGTGCGCGCCCTCGTTGACTCTGCCTCGCCGCATCCCTAACATTGCACCCTGAGTCCTGCGCCACCCATGATCGGCAAAACCATCTCGCACTACCGCATCGTTGAGAAGCTGGGCGGCGGCGGGATGGGTATCGTCTACAAAGCCGAGGACACCGAACTTGGGCGATTCGTCGCTCTGAAATTCCTGCCCGAAGACCTTGCGAATGATCCCCAAGCGTTGGAACGCTTCCGCCGTGAGGCTCGTGCTGCTTCCGCTCTGAACCACCCAAACATCTGCACCATCTACGAAATTGAGGATCAGCATGGCGATCCGTTCATCGCGATGGAGTTTCTGGACGGGCTGACCTTGAAGCATCGCATTGCCGGGAAACCTATGGACACCGACGTTTTGCTCGCCTTGGCAATTGAGATTGCTGACGCGCTCGATGCCGCGCACGCCAAGGGAATCATTCATCGCGACATCAAGCCTGCCAACATTTTTGTCACCGAGCGTGGACACGCCAAGATTCTTGATTTTGGTCTAGCGAAGGTCAGTCTGGCAGGCAGTTCTCCGAGCAACATTGCGACTCTTAACACACTGACGGGCTCGGTGGACGCGGAGCATCTGACCAGCCCCGGCACCATGGTGGGAACAGTGGCCTACATGTCGCCAGAGCAGGTGCGGGCGAAAGAGTTGGATGCGCGTACCGACCTTTTCTCGTTTGGGTCAGTGTTGTATGAGATGTCTACGGGCGATCTGCCGTTTCGCGGAGACAGTTCGGCGGTCATTTGCGAAGCCATCATGAATCGTGCTCCGGTGGCCGTGGTGCGACTGAATCACGACGTACCGACCAAACTGGAAGACATCATCGACAAGGCGCTGGAGAAAGAAAGGAATCTACGTTACCAGCACGCCTCGGACATGCGATCCGACCTGCAACGGTTGAAGCGGGACACGGAGTCACAACGAGTTCCGGTGATCGCTCCGGAAAAAAGAGGCGCTTCGAGGTTAGGCCGATCCGTCTGGGCGATGATCTCGCTTGCGGCTGCATTATTGGTTACGAGCTTAGTTGTCGTCGGCGTGCGCAGCCGTGACACTGACGGTCATGCACCCCGAGCCGCCGCGAGCCTTTCGCCCTCGCCACCTCCTCAAACCATTGCGGTGCTCCCGTTTCATGACATCTCGGCAGCTACAAGCGACAGTTGGGCGATAGGCATTACCGACGCGATCATCAGCCGCCTGACCTCGCTGCAAAACCTAGCGGTGCGGCCGACAACGTCCGTCCTGAAGTACGCGAGAGAAACGCCGGAACCTGTGGAAGTCGCCAAGACATTGGGAGTCGAAAGCGTGCTGGAAGGGACCTACCAACGGGCTGCGGGAACGATCCGGGTCACTGTCCAATTGATCGACGGTCGCACGGGCACGACGAAATGGTCACAACGCTACGATCTGCGCAGCGGCGATATCCTCAGCTTCGAAGATCAGGTCGCAACCAAGGTGGTGGAAGGGCTTCGGGTCGAAATATCTCCTACGGAGAGAACGTCAATACAGCAGCCCGCAACCGCAAACGTTGATGCGTACAACGATTACCTGCAAGCACGTTTCTATGAGAATGAATACTTCGTACACTCGCGGCTTGACAGCATCGAGCAAGGCAAGAGACTGCTTTCGCACGCAATTTCTCTGGACAAGAATTTCGCTGACGCCTACGCATTGCTCGCGCAGTTCTATGGGTATCAAGCTGCAAACTTCGCCAAAGACGGCGCGGCAAACGTCAAGCGGGCGGTTGATACAGCCCAGAGCGCCCTGAGGATCAACCCCCAGTCGTCGGAAGGATTGATCGCCCTGGCGTTTGCTTACGGCGAGGGTGGTCAAGAGGGAGATGCGATTCGTACCGCACAGCAAGCGGTCGGCGTGGCACCAAACAGCGCAGTCGCTTGGCAGACGCTGGGGTATTCGTGTTATTACGCAGGTCTGAATGAACTGGCTGAGCAAGCCTGGGGTCGAGTGGTCACATTGAATCCTGCCCCGCAGCCCCACTGGATGCACGCTCGCATGCTGCTGTTCAGCGGCAAGGCAAAAGACGCTGAAGAAGAAATGCGCACGGTGGTTGCAGCGAATCCCGATCAATTCAAAGCTTTGGCGTACTTGGGCATGGTGCTGTATTACGAAGGAAACCTCGATGAAGCCCAAACTGAGTTGGATCGGGCGGTTGCGCTCGGTCATGATTCTGAGGACGACTCAGCGCGTCTGTTGGCTGCGTTTCTATACGCCTCACGGGGGCGAAGGGAGAAGATCGATGCCCGACTGCTCCAATACCGTCCCGAACAGATCGTCGACGGCGACGGCGCTTACTGGCTGGGCGGAATCCATGCCCTGCTCGGCGACAGACAGGGTGCGCTCGATTGGTTCAAGCGGACGGTCGCACTCGGAGATACGAATTACCCTTGGTTTGAGCGGGATAAGAACTACGACACTCTGCGAGCCGACCCGGAGTACCAGACGATAATGGCGGGGGTGCGGCAGCGCTGGGAGGCATACAAGAAAGAGTTCGATGTTGCGCGACAGGCACACAGTCCTTAGTCATCACCGTTGGACTTGATCGTCGGCGTGGACTCTTCTGAAGTAGAAGGAGGGCACCATGAATCGAGAACGGACACTAAAGATCGTGTTGGTGCTGGTGGGATTGTTGTTTTACGGCGGGAGTTGTTCCGCTGACAATGTTTTTCTCGCGAGAGCCCTCGGTGCCCATGTTGATGAGCATCTACGTCACACTCGGAATTTTCTTACTGCTGGCGGTGCGTGACCCGGCAGCGAAACGCAGCCTGATCGGCTTCGGCGGATGGGCAAATCTTGCGCATGCTGGGGTAATGGCTGCGCAGGAATACCGAAATGTGATCGAGAGCCGAGAACTCGTGGGAGTGGTTGTCTGGGCCTGGAATAACTTCCTGATGGCTCCGTCCAGTCTCCGAGAAAGCACTAGCGTCATCCAGGAGTTACTGGAATCGATGCACACAAACCGCTTCAGTACTGATTCTCCCATGCATGCCTTCGCCGGCACTTGTTCGAGATTATGAATA
>Ga0209006_10001423_pt1 | contig 21722 bp, 15 predicted proteins | sample JacPin_JW_Ref_O2_FD_188567 | JGI IMG/M metagenome (GOLD analysis project Ga0209006, IMG submission 188567) | Forest soil microbial communities from Algoma, Ontario, Canada - Jack Pine, Ontario site 1_JW_Ref_O2 (SPAdes) (version 2) | ecosystem: Environmental > Terrestrial > Soil > Boreal... | reverse complement strand
TGGATCTCATTCGGCAGGCTAAGGTCCACGCCGCCGAGCGTGACACAACCATCAATACCCTCGTGCGGGAGCTGTTGCAGGAAAGGCTAACCGGCCAGGGGCGGGCCCGGGACGCGGCCGACCGGTTGCTGGCTCTCGCCGATCAAGGACCCTATTTTACAACGGACCCCGGTTCGATCCGGCGCGAAGAATTGCATGAACAGCGCTAAAGCCTTCTTCGACACCAATGTGCTGCTCTATCTGTACGGTGGCGATGCCGGCAAACAGGCGCGCGCGAAAGAGCTCTTCCGGCAGTATGCCCGGACCGGCCGTATGTTGGTGAGCACGCAGGTAGTTCAGGAGTTCTACGCGGCCGGCTCGCGAAAACTCGGCATGCCCCGCCGCGAGTTGCGGGACGCTACCGCCGCCCTGTTGGATTCTCCGCTCATCATCGTCGGCTCGTCACACATCACGTCGGCCATTCAAAATGAAGAACGCTACAACCTATCGTTCTGGGATGCCCTGATTCTAGCTGCGGCGGAATCCGGAGGCGCCGAGGTTTTGTACACAGAGGGCTTGCACGACGGGCAACAATATGGAACGGTTTTGGCGCTGAACCCTTTTCGCTCTGCCGAAATTTCCTTGTCTACGAATTAGGGTTGTCACAGTCCCACTTTGGCAGCCGCGTTTTCGAGGAACAGAGATCCCTGGCGGATGTATTTGCGCAGCGTCGCAAGCGAGCGATGGCCGGTCTGGGCCATGATGGAGCGTTCCGGGACGCCGGCCGCGGCGGCGGCGGTGGCTAAGCCGGCACGCAGCGAATGGCCGGCCAGATTCCGGGTTTCCATGCCGGCCTGCGCGGCCAGACGCTTGACTACCAGCGCTACCGATTGCGCGGTAAGGCGGCCTGCGGCGAGCCGGCCGTGCCGGTTGATGCCGCGGAACAGCGGTCCGCCGTCCGCGCCGAGGACCGCGAGCCAAGCCTCCATGGCCCGGACCGGGCAGGTGGCCGGTGTGGAGCCATACGGAATTCCCACCCGTCTTCCCTCCCCTTCCTGGTCGGTCTTGGAGCGGCGGATATTTACGATCAAACCCTCGCGGTTAAATTCCAGATCGCCGACGTCGAGGCCTACCAGCTCGGAGCGGCGGAAGGCGCCGGCGAAGCCTGCGAGCAACAGGGCCCGGTCGCGCACATCAATGATGCGGCGGGGGTCGAGAGGCGCCAGCAGCACGCGCAGGTCCCCGGTCGCCAGGGGGCGCTTGCCGGTTTGCGCGGAGCCCTTCTGGCGGCGGATGCCGGCCATCAGCCTTCTGACCGCGAGATGCGGCGTGGGCGTTTCCAGGCCGGCCGCCTGGTGCGCCTGAGAGATAGCCGAAAGGCGCCGCGTGAGCGTGCTGACCTTGGCGGTCTCCGCCATAACGGAGAGATACAGGACCACGGTTTCCGGCGCGGCCGGCAGACTTCCCCTTCCCGTGGAACGGCACCAGCCGGAAAAATGCTTCCAGTCGGAGGCATAGGCGCGGCGGGTGTTGTCGGCTTGGGCGGCGCGGAAATACTGTTCGGCGCGGGCGATGGCTGGGGCCAGGCCGGAGCTTTCCGAGGCTGGGAGCGGGACGACGGCCATAGGGTCCGCCATAGCTTTTTCCAAGGATAGCAGAATTTCTAACTAGCGATACCTTTGTCTTATCGCTACTCAGAAACTCGGTTATTGCGTGCCTGGAATAGCGCATTTGAAACGACCGTACCACTACATTGTGAGTTGTGCTAGCTTTGAATATGCCCGCCCGGCCCGCCTACTTTCATCGACTTGCAGGCGCCATCGAAGTGCTGAAGCAGTTGTCTTCGCCGTGGGTCGATCGCCACACCCTTCAGGAAATCCTGGGGGTTTCCAAGACCGTCGCCTGGCGTATCCTGCGCCATTGCGGCGCGTCGCAGGGCCCCGGCAATACTCTCGTCTGCCCCCGCCAGGATCTCGTTGCGGCGCTGGAGAACCTGCGCACGGGCCGGGAGTGCGTCCGCGAACTCCGCCGGCGCCATGGCCTCGAAGAGCGTCTGACGCAACTGGTCACCGCAGCCCGCTCTCAGCAGATCCGGGTGGCGCTGGACAGCCGCGCCTTGGCTCTGGTAAGCACCCGCTTCACTAAGCTGCCCGGTGGCGTGGAATTTTCCGCTGCCCGGCTCACCATCGACTTTTTTGGCACGGAGGATTTTCTGGAAAAATTTGGGGCCGTGGTGTTTGCCCTGCAGAACGATTTCGAGGCCATCAGCCGGTTCATCGAGCATGATACCGGGCGGTAGTTATTCAAGTGCGGGCATAGAGAGATAGCTGATAGGCCGTGTTATACTCGGAGGGTTTCCGGCGCGGTCTTTAAATCATGTGGCGTGGCGACCCTATTTTTCTCTTATCCAATCTGATCGCGAAAGACTTCAGAATTCGTTATCGCAATATGTCACTGGGGGTCTTATGGTCCCTTCTGAATCCCCTGGTGATGATGGGCGTACTTACTTTCGTCTTCACCAGGATATTCGTCAATCCGATGCGGCACTTTCCGGTGTTTGTCATGTGCGCTTTAGTACCCTTCAACTTTTTTAGCGTCGCCTGGATTACCGGAACAACTTCGCTGGTCGATAATTCAAATCTCATCAAGCGCGTCCCTACACCGCGCGAGATTATTCCGCTGGCCGCGGTGCTTTCCAACTGTCTGCATCTGTTCATTCAGATCGGGCTGTTACTGGCACTGGTATTTCTATTCGGGTTGACCCCCAACCGCCACTGGGTCTGGCTGCCGTTGATCTGGGGACTGGAAGTGGTTTTCGTGTGCGGGCTTTGTCTGATCACGTCTGCGCTGAACGTGTACATCCGCGACATGCGCTATTTCGTGGAGTCGGCCAACACAGTGCTGTTCTGGCTGGTGCCGGTCTTTTATTCGTTTTCGATCATTCCCCCAGCCTACAAAAATGTTTACCAGCTCAATCCCGTGGCTGCCCTGGTCATGGCCATGCGCGATATCCTGCTCGACGGGGTGGCGCCCGCCACTACCTTGCTAGTAAAGCTGAGTGGGATTTCAGTGGTGATGCTGGTAACAGGTATGCTCGTATTTCACTTCTTGAAGCCGCGATTTTACGATCATTTATGAACGATCATGAGCGTGATTGAATTTCACAACGTCTCGAAGAGTTATAACCGGCACGCCGGGCAGATGTTATTGCGGAACCACCTGACGCAGTTCTTCCGGCGCGAGCGGCTGGAGCGCTTTTTTGCCTTGAAGCATGTCTCTTTCACCCTGGAAAGGGGAGAGAGCATGGCGGTGATCGGGAGCAATGGCGCGGGCAAGAGCACGCTGCTGGGGCTGGTAGCGGGTCTCTCCAAACCGGACGAAGGCGCCGTGCGGGTGAACGGACAGGTAGCCGCTCTACTGGAACTAGGGTCGGGCTTTCATCCCGATCTCACCGGACGGGAGAACGTGCGGCTGAATGCCGCGCTGTTGGGGCTATCGCGCAAGCGGGCCAGCGAGGCATTCGAGACGATTGTGGAATTCTCCGGGATCGGCGAATTCATCGATGAGCCCTTGCGAACTTACTCCACGGGCATGGTCATGCGGCTGGCCTTTTCCGTGGCTGTCCACACCGACCCCCAGGTGCTGCTGATCGATGAAGTTCTGGCCGTGGGCGATACGGCGTTTCAGACTAAGTGCTTCGAGAAGATACACGAATTCAGAAACTCCGGGAAGACCCTGCTGTGCGTATCGCACTCATCGGCCATGATCCAGCAGCTATGCGATCGGGCGTTGTGGCTGGACCACGGCGAGCTGATCATGAGCGGCTCGGTGGCCGATGTGTCGGCGGCCTACGCGGGGCGCCAGATCGCTACTGCATAGTACTGATCGTCACCTTTCCATTCGCTTACCCCCGTTTTTCATTGGCTTACATCTACAAAGACCAGCGTCCCGGCGGATATACTGCTTGGATAGACTTATGAACGCACGGTACGGCAAGAGCTTGTCTGTGATGCTCCGTTTTTTCGCGGTGTTTTCCGCGGCGGCGCTGTCGTTTGCAACAAACGATCCTGCATCTAAGGCGGTCACTCAAGAGGTTAAAGCACGGGCGCTGGGCAATTACGGCAAGCTGCCGTTAAGCTTCGAAGAGAATCGCGGGCAGGCCGCTACCCGCGTGAAATTCCTGTCGCAAGGCAACGGCTATACGCTGTTGCTGACCCCTGACGCCGTGGAATTGAACCTGGCTCAACCACAGCGGGACAAGCATGCCGCGCTCAAAATGAGCTTTCCAGGCGCGCAACTCTCCTCCCACATGACCGGCGACGGACGGCAAGCGACCATCAGCAGCTACTTCGTCGGCAATGATCCCGCGAAATGGGTCACTGGCGCTCCGAACTACGCGCGTGTCCGGTATCAGGAAATCTACCCCGGTGTGGACCTGGTTTTTTACGGCAACCAGCGGCAACTGGAGTACGACCTGGTAGTGGCTCCGGGCGCCGATCCCAGAGTTATTCAGATGAAGTTTGACGGTGTCGATAGCATGCGCCTCGATAGCGCCGGCAATCTGGTGCTGAGCTCGGGGACGGGCGAGATCCGGCAACACCGGCCCATCGTTTACCAGGAGCGCGACGGCGTCAGGCAATCCGTGAATGGCCGCTATGTCATCAAAGCGCACCACCGTATAGCATTCGAAGTCGGCCAATACGATACCCGCAAACCGCTGATCATCGATCCTGTCCTGACCTTCGCAACCTACCTGGGTACGCCTGGCGAGGAACTGTTCGGCCTTTCGGCAACGGCCGATAACGCGACCTATCCGGCGGTGGCCGTGGATGGTGCGGGATTTGTCTACATGACCGGCTTCAATGGAGGCCTTGCCACTCAATTCCCCGGCAATCCGCCAATTCTGACGGCGCAGGGGATCGGCGGCGGCGCGGAAGTATTCGTGGTCAAGATGAATTCCAGCGGAACCGCATTGCTCTATTCGGTCGTTTTCGGCGGCGGCGGACCCGATGTAGGCGGCGGAATCGCGGTGGACACCTCGGGGAATGCCTACGTTACCGGATATACTAATTCCACTAACTTCCCCATTACCGCGGAAGCTCCCCAGAGCAGCTTTCCAGTCGGCGCGACCACCAATGCATTCGTCGCAAAAGTGAACGCCGCCGGCAACGCTCTCCTCTATTCCACCTATCTGGGCGGAAGCGGCAGCTTTTGGGGACGCGCGATTGCGGTCGATCCATCCGGAGATGCGTATGTCACTGGAACAGCACAGCCATCGGGCAGCATCTCCTTTCCCTTGGTCAATCCCCTCTCGTCTACTCCAGCGGCAGGGTTTCTAACCAAAGTCAACTCCGCCGGCACGTCATTTGTTTACTCCACATTCCTGAGCGCCGGGATCGGCTATGGCATCACAGTGGATAGCAGCGCCGATGCATATGTAGCGGGCACGACAGGGACTGTAGCGGCCCCCTCGCCCGCGCAGGCGTATGTTCTCAAAGTAAACCCGACTGGCTCGATCATCGATTACGGCCCGGTCCTTTTGGGCCACTCGAGTGCGCTGCTGCAAAGCATAGGCTTCGGCATCGCCCTGGATTCACAGGAAGACGCATATGTGACCGGAATGACTAACGATCCCAGCTTCCCGGTAACGGCCGGCGCCGCGCAAACTACTTATGGCGGCGGAATGACGGATGCTTTCGCCGTCAAGCTGGGGCCCACCGGCGCGCCCATTTATGCCACTTACATCGGCGGGATTGGCAGCAATATCCTGCCCGAACGGGGATCGGGAATTGGCGTGGATGTAGCGGGATACGCTTATGTGGCCGGCACCACTCAATGCATCGGCTTTCCGGTTACCAATGTGATCCCCGGCTCCCGGAACGGCAGTCCCACCGTACTGATGCAGGGCAGCCTCAGCGGCTCGACCTCGACTTGGACTCCTAACGCCATGGCCGGCGAATTCGACCAGGTTACCGCCATCGCCTTCGATGCCAGCGGCGACATCTACGCTGGCTCTACCGCGGTCAACGCTACTACCGGCGGGGGAATCTACAAGTCAACTAACGGCGGGATTTCCTTTTCGCCTGCGACGAGCGGGATCGCGTCGACATCCATAGACGCCATCGCCGTCGATCCGAATAACTCCGCCAATGTTTATGCGATCGCCAGCGGCAGAATTTATCTGAGCACGAACAGCGGCGCAAACTGGACGGCCGTGGGGCCAGCGGTGGGTACATCCGGATCGCTGGCTATCGCAAAAACCAGTCCATCGACCATATATGCGGGATCGAGCAGCAGCTTAGTCTATAGCACGAACAACTTCGCGACATGGACTAATGTAGCCGTACCATTTCCGGTAGGCAGCCTGGTCGCCGATCCCAACAATGCCGCAATAGCTTACGCGGGCACCAGCTCTGGCGTGTATAAGACAACCACTGCCGGCGCATCCTGGAGCGGCGTCAATACCGGATTGCCGTCTGCCTCGGTGAGCAGCCTGGCCATTAACAGCACGAGCACGACGCTTTATGCCGCCACGCCGAGCGGCTTGTTTTACACGGTAACCGGCGGGACTAGTTGGACGCAAATAACGGAATTGATCCTCGGAATACCGAGTACGCCGCTGCTGGTAGCCGTGGATTCCGGTAACAATGTTTATCTCGCTTTCGAGGGCAGCGGTATCGCTATCGGGACCAATGGCGGCACTGCACAGGGCGATTGGAGTGGACTCACTTACAACGGCCTGACGCAGAACCAGATCGTAGCTCTAGCTGTGAAGCCGGGTGTCTCGGGCACCGCCTTTGCCGGCATAGTCTCGGCTACCGATGCGTTCCTCACCAGGATCAGCCCGGACGGCAGCTCTTTCTTGTCCTCCACTTGCATCGGCGGCTCGGACAACAACCTTGGCCAGAATATCGCGGTGTCGCCGGTCGACGGCGCCGTTTATGTCTCAGGCGCCACCATATCGTCGAATTTCCCCTCGACGGCCGGCGTTATCCAGCCCTCTCTGGCCGGACTTTACGACGCCTTTGTGACGGGAATTGATTTTGGAGATCAGTTGACCACAGCGGTGTCTCCGTCCAACTCAGGTACGATTTCGGTAAATCCGGCATCACCCGACGGGCAATACGTGTTCGGTTCGACTGTCTGCCTGACCGCTTCTCCCGCCGCAAACCAAATTTTCACTTCCTGGACCGGCACCCCAGTTAACGCGGCCAATTGTCTAACCATCACCAGCACCACGTCGGTAACGGCGAATTTCACCACCAACCCCAACATAGGCAAAGGATTGCGTTTCATCCCGGCGGCATCGTGTCGGGTAGTCGATACCCGCAACCCCGATGGCCCCCTGGGTGGGCCGGCGCTTGGCGCTGGAGCCACCCGCAGCTTCACTATCCCAGGAACCTGCGGTATCCCTACCACGGCCCTAGCTTATTCGCTCAATCTCACCGTGGTACCCAACGGAACTTTGGGATACGTGACGCTGTGGCCCACCGGCCAGCCGCAGCCTGTCGTTTCCACACTGAACTCGATTGACGGCATCGTCAAGGCCAACGCAGCTATCGTTCCGGCCGGTACCAGCGGAGCCGTCAATGTGTTTGCGACCGATAGCACAAACGTGGTCCTCGACATAAACGGTTATTTCGAGGAGGCCAGCGATCCCTCCGCACTGGTGTTTTACCCGCTGGCCCCCTGCCGCGTGGCAGACACCCGCAACGCAACCGGAGAGTTAGGCGGTCCGTCACTTGTCGGAAGTGAGGTCCGCAGCTTCTCCGTGCTATCCAGCACCTGCAACATCCCGTCTAACGCCCTGGCTTATTCGTTAAACTTTACCGCCGTGCCGGAAGGTCCGCTGGGCTATCTGACGGTCTGGCCCTCGGGACAGAGCCAGCCGGTGGTTTCAACCTTGAATGCACCCACCGGAGAAGTTACGGCCAACGCCGCAATTGTTTCGGCCGGCTCAGCGGGCGCGATCGAATTGTTTGTGACCGATGACACAGATATGGTTATCGACATCGATGGCTATTTCGCGGCCGCGGGCAGCGGAGGGTATTCACTTTACGATCTGGCGCCCTGCCGTATCAGGGACACGCGGTTGCCTGCGGGATCACCAGCCTTCATAGGAACTATTGCGGTGACGGCGACGGGGGTTGCCTGCGGCGTGCCGCCGGAAGCCCGGGCGCTGGTATTGAACGCTACGGTAGTTCCATCGGGAGAGCTAGGCTACCTGACCTTGTGGGCCAACGGAGGTTCGCAGCCGGTGGTGTCCACGCTGAACTCGCTGGATGGTTCGGTCACGTCGAACATGGCCGTAGTGCCCACCACCAACGGGTTAGTCGACGCATATGCAGCGGGCCCGGCTCCGACTTACCTGATTCTTGATATCTCAGGTTATTTCGCGCCTTAATCCAAGTCAGCGCTTTCAAGCATCGGGTATGGTGGCGCCTGGAAGCGCGCTAGTGGGGGCCGGACTTTGACGGCAACGGGGTGCCGGATCTGGTGTTGCGCAATGATACGACGGGGCAAGTAAACGTGGACTACTATGGTGGTTCGGAGGACGCGGTTTTGAAGGGCTCGAATACGCTGGGTAACTTGGCTGGTTCGAGCGTGATGGTGCCGAGGTCCCCTTGAGTCACTGACGCGGATTAGTCCTGGCAGTGCGTAAACAAGCGGTATACTGCGGCAAAGCGGGGTTTAGCCGTGACGACAAGTAGACTATTGTGGATTCCTAGGACTGTCAACATCCTGCTGGCGCTCTCGGCCGTGGCCAGCGCCCAGTTCACACCTGCCCCGGGCAGCCCGTTCCTGGTGGGATTACTTCCTGAGTCCGTGGCGGTGGGGGACTTCAACAGGGATGGCAAGCCGGACCTCGCCATCGCCAATAAGAGCGACTTCACCGTAACGGTGCTGCTGGGCAACGGAACGGGGGGGTTCACGGCGGCCCTTGGCAGCCCGTTCCCAGTGGGGGCAGAGCCTCAATCCGTAGCGGTGGGGGACTTCAACGGGGATGGCAAGCCGGACCTCGCCATCGCCAATTCTGGGGCCAACACCGTAACAGTGTTGCTGGGCAACGGAGCGGGCGGATTCACGCCGGCCCCGGACAGCCCGTTCCCGGTGGGAGCAGTTCCTGTTTCCGTGGCAGTGGGGGACTTCAACGGGGATGGCAAGCCGGACCTCGCCATCGCCAATCAAAGCGGCAACACCGTAACGGTGCTGCTGGGCAACGGAACGGGCGGATTCACGGCGGCCTCGGGCAGCCCTTTCCCGGTGGGGACAACTCCGGTTTCCGTGGCGGTAGGAGACTTCAACGGGGATGGCAAGCCGGACCTCGCCATCGCCAATGTTGGAAGTAACAACGTAACGGTGCTGCTGGGTACCGGAACGGGCGGGTTCGCGGCCGACCCGGGCAGCCCGTTCGCGGCTGGAACCAATCCTCAATTCGTGGCGGTGGGAGACTTCAACGGGGATGGCAAGCCGGACCTTGCCATCGCCAATGGTGGAAGTAACAACGTAACGGTGCTGCTGAGCATTGGAATAAGCGGATTCACGCCGGCCCCGGGCAGCCCGTTCCCGGTAGGGACAGTTCCGGTTTCCGTGGCAGTGGGAGACTTCAACGGGGATGGCAAGCTGGACCTCGCCATCGCCAATGCTGGAAGCAACAACGTAACAGTGCTGGTGGGCATCGGAACGGGCGGGTTCACGGCGGCCCCCAACAACCTGTTCCCGGTGGGAGCATTTCCTTCCTCCGTGGCGGTAGGGGAATTCAACGGGGATGGCAAGCCGGACCTCGCCATCGCCAATGCCCTCGACAACACCCTAACCGTGCTGCTCAATAATGGTGGCCAAATTGCCAGTCCCGTGCCGGGAAATACGCTATCCGGCAGTTTGGCGGACTTCTCATGGAACCCATTGAGCGGAGCCACCGAGTATCAACTGACTGTGGGAACCACCCCGGGTGCTGGGAATATCTTCTCCGGCACCACCACCGCAACTTCTCAATCCGTCAATTTCATCCCCTGTACCGGCGCCACTGTCTATGTCCAGTTGTCCGCCGAAGTGAACGGCAGCTTCCAGCCGGCCACCGACTATAGCTATCCCTGTAAATCCGCTATGGGCGACTTCAACGGAAGCGGCTTCCAGGATCTGGTGTGGCAAAACAGCTCGACCGGCCAGGTGAATGTAAATTACCTGGGCGGCGCCGGTCCCCAGCCGCAAGGCTCCGCCATACTGGACAACGGCGCGACTCTGGCCGGCTGGGTATTAGTGGGGTCTGCCGACTTTGACGGCAACGGGGTACCGGATCTGATCTACCAGCTCACCCAAACCGGGCAAGTGAATGTGAATTATTACGGGGGCGCGGGGGGGACCACCATGATCGGTGCGGCCATTCTGCGAGCCGGGGGAGCGGAGTTGGCGGGCTGGTCGGTGAAGGCGGTGGCCGACATGAACGGCGATGGGGTACCGGACCTGATCTGGCAAAACAGCAGCAGCGGACAGGTGAACGTGAACTATTACGGCGGCGGGGGAGGGGCCAGCCTGATCGGGGACGCCATGCTCCGAGCGGGCGGCAGTGAGTTGGCGGGTTGGTCGGTGGTGGGGGCAGGCGACTTTGACGGGAACGGCACGCCGGACCTGGTGTGGCAGAACCAGGGGACGGGGCAAGTGAACGTGAATTACTACGGGGGCAGCGGGGGAGCCACTTTGCTGGGCTCAGCCGAGCTGAACTCCGGCGCGGGGACCGCCGGATGGTCGGTGGTGGGGGCGGCGGATTGGAATGCCGACGGAGTGCCGGACCTGGTGTGGCAAAACAACAGCACGCTGCAGGTGAACGTGAACTACTACGGGGGCAGCGGGGGAGCCACTTTGAAGGGATTTAATTGTCTGAACTGCGGCTCCAACTTTGCGGACTGGTCGGTGCGGGCGGTGGCGGCGGTGAGCTCCAGTGGCGAGCCGAGCCTGGTGTGGCAGAGCGCCGGCAGCAGCGCCGTGAGTATCTATTATTACGGGTTGGGAGGATCCCTGTTCCAAAGCACGAATGTATTGCGAGCGGGTGGGGAGACGGCGGGCTGGCAAGTAGTGGCGGCGGCGGATTTCGATGACAACGGGGTGCCGGACCTGATCTGGCAAAACAGCAGTACGGGGCAGGTGAACGTGAATTATTACGGAGGAGCGGGAGGAGCGACGCTGCTCAGCTCAGCGGTATTAAACGCGGGTGCGCAAGTGGCCGGGTGGAAGGTGGTGGCGGCGGTGGACATGAACGGGGACGGAGTGCCGGACCTGATCTGGCAAAACAGCAGCAGCGGGCAGGTGAACGTGAACTATTACGGGGGTGCGGGAGGAGCGACGCTGAGCGGTTTTGCGGTATTGCGCATGGGGGGAGAGACGGCGGGTTGGCACGTAGTCGGGGCCGGCGACTTTGACGGCAACGGGGTGCCGGACCTGGTGTGGCAGAACGAGACCACCCGGCAGGTGAACGTGAACTACTACGGGGGTGCCGGAGGAGCGAGTTTGATCGGGTCGGCGGTTCTCAACTCAGGGCAGACGCTGGCGGGGTGGACGGTGGTGGGGACGTCGGACTTTGACGGCAACGGGGTGCCCGACCTGGTGTTGCGCAATGATACGACGGGGCAAGTAAACGTGGACTACTACGGTGGTTCGGGGGGCGCGGTATTGAAGGGCTCGAATACGCTGGGTAACTTCGCTGGTTCGAGCGTGATCGTGCCCAGATCCAGATGAGACCTGTTGAGACTTTTCGGGCCGCTTCCGCACCAGCATATTGCGGAAGATACTCATTGTATTCGGCACGCGGCCCGAGGCGATCAAGCTCTGCCCGGTACTGTTGAACCTGCAGCAGTGCGCACACTTTGAAGTGCGCGCGTGCGTGACCGCCCAACACCGCTCGATGCTCGATCAGGTGCTGGCAGCCTTCGGAGTGACCCCGGATCACGACCTGGATCTGATGCAGCCGGGGCAGACTCTGGCGCAGATCGCGGCGCGCATCCTGGCGGCGCTCGAGCCGGTAATCCAGGCGGAACATCCGGACATGGTGCTGGTGCAGGGCGACACCACTACCACACTGATTGCCGCTCTGGCGGCTTTCTACCAGCACGTGCCGGTGGGACATGTGGAAGCCGGTCTGCGTACGGGGGATCTGGCCCAGCCATTTCCCGAGGAGATGAACCGTGTGGTGGCCACGCGCCTGGCCGCCCTGCACTTCGCTCCCACGCAAACCGCGGCGGCAACCTGTTGGCGGAGGGCGTCGACCGCCGCGGTATCCGCGTCACGGGCAACTCGGGGATCGACGCGGTGCTCTATGTGCAGGACGCGCTGGCCGCGGGTCGCCTGGCCGCCGGCGACTGGCCGTACCTGGATGCGGCCAAAAAGCTGATTGTGGTCACCGCCCACCGCCGCGAAAGCTTCGGCGCCGGCTTCGAGCGCATCTGCGAAGCGCTCACCCGCCTGGCCAGCCGCGAGGATGTGCAACTGGTCTATCCGGTGCATCGCAATCCCAGCGCTATGGACCCGGTATACCGGCGGCTGGGCGGCCTGGCCAACGTATTCCTGATCGAGCCCCTGGATTACGTGCCTTTCGTGGACCTGATGCGGCGCGCGCATCTGCTGATCACCGACTCCGGCGGAATCCAGGAGGAAGGACCTTCGTTAGGAAAGCCCGTTCTGGTGATGCGGGAAAAGACGGAGCGGCCCGAAGCCGTCGCCGCCGGCACGGTGAAGCTGGTAGGTACCGATACGGACCGCATCGTGCGCGAAGCGGAGTGTCTGTTGGATAATGACGCCGCATACGCCCGCATGGCGCGCATCCATAATCCTTACGGCGATGGCCGCGCCAGCGGCCGCATCCGCCAGGCGATGGAGGCGTACTTCGGCAGCGGCTCTGCGAGTCACTTCGAAGCAGCGTAGTTACGCCGAATCCAAGTTATAAACGGCAGCCCTTTCCAAGTTCTCCGCGGCTCTCTCGACCATCACGACCTCCGAGCATCCGCTGGTCGGATACACCTCGTCAAACCAAGTTACCAGCTCCTGAATCAAGGTTATCGTCAACATCAACTCGCCCTCAACATCCGGCGCCAGCACTTCAATCTTGCAGCTAAGCTTCCCTCCGGGCGGCAGAGTCGCCGGCAACGACGTTCGCAGGCCTTCGAAGTGCTCCAGCGGCGGCGAAGACGGCGTTATCGACCACTTAAAGGAAATATAGACAGGATAGGGCAGGGCGGAGCACAGAAAAGCGTCTCCCAGATTCGTAATCGTACAATCCACCAACGTAAGTTTGGCGGCGATGAAGGTCTCGGGGATCGCCGCTTCCACCTTGACTCGAAATTGCCGGGGCTGCAGGATCTCACTCACCGCCCAGAGTCGCACAGGCTCGATTCCAACCTGCTGGAACATCCAAAGCTGATCCTGCTCGGCGACTCTCAGGGGGTTGGTCCGAAACCCGGTCCGCAGGCCGTTCGCCATCTGCAGCGAAACGGTCGCAATATCCGCCACCTCCCGGAAAGGAAGCGAAATGCGGTCTACCACGCTCCAATCCGACCGGCGCACGATCGCCATCGAAGCAGTAGCGGTCATGCCGCCTTCCGAACGGTGCACGCTCTCGCCCACGTAGAGATATTGGTCCGAGACGGCAAATCCTCGAGTGAAGGATTCCAGTTGGAGCCTGCGCTTCTCGATTTCGCCGCCCGGTTCCATTTGAACCAGGCAGTAATTCATCGAATCGCAAACGCTCCAGTATCCGTCGAAATAGCGCGGATGATGCGGTCCGCACATGCCCCGTATCAGCGTTTGGCCCGACTCAACGTCGAAAATGAAGCCGTGCCCATCGCGCTCGTGGCCCTTGTAGCCCCGATATGTCGGATACTTGCCGAATGCGCAGGCAATCACTTTCCCTTCATGCATCGTCAGGTCGTTCAGATGCCAGGAATCGTCTTCTCCGGGCGCGCGCCATCGCCGGACCACTTCTCCGTCGAGCGAAATCCACAGCAGGCTATTGGTTCCCGTAGAGGCCACAATCAGATGACTGCCATCCCACGTCATCGTGTGTGAATCCGACAATTCGTCAATCCTGAGGTACTGCTTTACGCCGCGCTGGTCGTATACCAGCATCTCCCCGCTACCGGTACACAGCGGCGTCCGCAGGAGTCGAAAAAGCCGGTCTTCCGACTGGCATAACCCGCCCGTACTCACCCGGTCAACCGTCTCGATCTTCTTGCCGTCGAAGAGGCACAGTCCTCCGCCGGTATCCCCGTCGCCGGCGCAACTGATAACCACCACGTATGGGGTACCGCGGGTATTCGATATCCGGAATTCGTTCATCGCAGGAAGAGAGGTTGCCAACGGTTCGCCATCAGCCGCGCAACTGCCTTATTAAGATATCATAAAAAAAAAGGAAGTCGTCCTGGTCTCGATAGAGAGTGCCGCCCACGGCGCCGCGTGGTATCCTGGGCAAGCGAAATCTGTTCCGCTGCACGAACCCTCTGGTTCCTCGGACAAACGGCTTGGCTATGCCCACAGCAGATAGACCTCGCGTTCTTATATTCATCGTTGCTTACCACGCCGAAAAGACCATCGCCGAGGTAGTGCATCGTATTCCGGACGCCCTTCTCGACTCCTACCATGTCGAAGTCCTCATCATAGACGACGCTTCCGCCGACGCCACCTTCGAGCGCAGCCACCACGTCAGCAGACAGCCCCTCCCCTTTCCCGTTCACGTCCTGTTCAATCCCGTGAACCAGGGCTATGGCGGCAATCAGAAGCTCGGCTATCACTATGCGATCCAGAACGGCTTCGACTTCGTCGCTCTGATCCACGGCGACGGCCAGTACGCGCCGGAATGCCTTCCCGCCCTTCTGCAACCGCTGCGCGAAGGCCGGGCTGCCGCGGTCTTTGGGTCTCGCATGCTGATCCCTTCCGCCGCCCGCCGCGGTGGGATGCCGCTCTACAAATTTGTGGGCAACAAGATCCTCACCTGGATTGAAAACCGCCTCCTCAAAGCCAACCTGAGCGAGTTTCACTCCGGCTACCGCATTTACTCCGTCGCCGCCCTCAAGTCCGTCCCTTTCGATCGAAATTCCAATGGTTTTCACTTCGACACCGAGATCATCATCCAGTTCCTCACTGCGAGCAAGCCTATTGTAGAACTGCCCATTCCCACCTACTACGGCGACGAGATCTGCCGTGTCGACGGCATCCAGTACGGCTGGAATGTGATCATCGCCGCGCTGAAGGCCCGCCTCCAGGAGGCCGGCCTCTTCTACGACCGTAAGTTCGACTGCGCTCCACCCGACTCTTCCCCCTACGTTCCCAAGTTCAACTACCGCAGCCCGCACACGCTCGCCTTCCAGAAAATCCGCCCTGGCTCCCGGGTCCTCGACATCGGATGCGCCGGCGGCTATATTGGCGAGGCGCTCACCCGGCAAAAAAACTGCTCGGTGGACGGCGTGGACTCTTTCCCCGGAGTCCAGCCCGGCCTGGCGGCCTTCTATCTTCACGATCTCAACAGCGGCCTGCCCAGGCTGAACTACCAGAACTACGATTACGTGCTGCTGCTCGACGTCATCGAGCACCTGGCCCGCCCCGAAGTTTTTCTCGAAGAGTTGAGACGCGCTTTGAAATTGAATCCCTCTGTTGAAGTGATGATCAGCACCGCCAATATCGGCTTCTTCATCCAGCGGTTCATGTTATCGGTCGGTGAATTCAATTACGGCAAACGCGGCATTCTCGATCTTACTCACACACGCTTGTTTACCTTCAGCTCATTCCACCGCGCCATCAGTCAAGCCGGCTTCGACGTCCTTGAAACCATCGGCATTCCCGGCCCCTATCCGCTGGCTCTCGGCGACCATCCGTTCAGCCGTTTTCTACTCCGCATGAATCAGTTGTTCATCCATCTCTCGCGCGGGCTGTTTTCCTACCAGATGTTCATGCGGATCAAGCCTCAACCTTCTTTGGAATTCCTCCTGCAAACTGCCCAGCAGGAGTCTCAGCGCCGTGCCGCCCTCCTCGAAGCCGCGGCCGGCCCCTCCGCCGGCGCCCCCAATTGATGCGATGGCAGTGATTCAAAAGCCAGCGAAAATAGATCGCCTCCAGGTTTGGAACGTGCTCGCCCGCCAGGCCTCTCTCTTCGCCTGCCTGGGGCTCATTCTGAGCATGGTCTGCCTGTTCTTCAAGCTCGGCGCGGCCGATCCCGCGCCCTTGAATGTGTGGATTTCGAGCGACACGCTCTATCCGGTAAACGTCATCACCGACGTCCTGCACGACGGCTTTTCCCTTTCCGGATGGAGATTCTCCATCGCTCCCTGCTGGTTTCCCGACGTCTTTGCTACAGGATTCTTCTGGATCGTAACCCGCAGTCCGATAGCTGCAACGCTGCTCGCCGGGTTTGTGCAACTGGGCTTGCTGGTCACCGCTTTCTTCTTGATTCGCGCGGCTATAGGTCTCGGCAATCCATCGCTGCAAAACGTTTTTCTCCTGGCTGTCTCCGTTAGGATCACGCTCTTCGTGGCCGCTCGCCCCGGTTTGACCTATCCTGATTTCTACCGCTTTTTTCTTCCGCAATCCCACGTGGGCAGTCTGGTCATGTCCCTCACCGCTCTCGGCTTGGGGCTGCTTTGCATTCGTCAAGCCTCGCAGCGTGCCAGGGTTTCGCGGTCAGTGGTGATCCCATACGCCGCCCTCTGCCTGCTGGCCGGCATGAGCAACCTCCTGTTCTTGCCCCAGATGTTGCTGCCCTTCACTGGCGCCATCGGATTTGCAGCGCTCTTCCACATGCTCGCCCTGCGCAACTGCTGGCAGCCCATCCTCGCCGGTTGGCCCGCGGCCGGCGCCGGTATCGTCCTCAATCGGGTCTTGTTTCACACCACGGCAGTGGCCGCCCAGTCGCAGATTTCCCGCGACGCGGCCGTGACCGCCCTCGATGTGTTTGCGCGCGGAGCGATAGGCCATTTGTTTGCGCTGGAGACGCTTCACCTGATCGCCCTGGCGTGGATTCTCGTATGCCTCGCCATTGTCGTCGCCACTCTACGCGCGCTCACCGGGCCGTTTCCGGAGCGCGTCGATTTGCGTCAGCGCATGCTTTGCCTGTTTTGTGCCTTCTCGCTCCTCTCCGATCTGTGCAGCACCGGCGCGATCATCGCCGGCGGCAGCAACGGCCTGACTCTTTTCAAAGACTACAACTGGACCACCCACTACCTGCAATCCGTCTTCTTCATCCCTCTCTTCGCTCTTCCCATGCTGCTGTCCTGGCTCATCGATCGGATTTCTTCGCCCGCCGTCTCCCGTGCCCTGGCATTCTCCATGGGCCTGCTGGTGCTGATCGTTCCTGGCGTTGCGCTCGCCTCCACCCCCCGCCCTCCAACGGAAATCTTCAGCTACCGGCCTCCCCTGGTCCGGTTTCTCGACGACCAGGCGTCGCAAAACGGATTGAAGTATGGCCTTGGCGGCTACTGGCAGTCCCGCGTGATTACGCTGCTTTCCGCCAAGGGTCTTCGCGTTTATGCCGTGGATGGTTCCTTCAATCCTTTTCTCTGGGTGAGCAATGTGGAGTGGTACACCGAGGAACCCGACGATCACCGCAAGAAGCCGCCTGTCGATTTCGTGATCCTCGACGACCCCGCTTTCAAGCTCTCCCGCGAGGGCGCCGTACGCCTCCTCGGCGAACCCGGCCGGGAAGTACGCTTTCAGGATACGAGGGTTCTCTTCTATACCGGGGGCGGCCGGAAGCCCGCGCCGTTCCCTATCGCCGCCGGCGTCGTCGACGACCAGCCATTCACCAGTTTCAGTGAGCGGATCACCTCCCCGGTCCGGCTCCTCAACGTACATCCTGGCGACACTACTTCCGTCCCATTGACCATAACGAACACCAGTGGCGACTATTGGGTGAGCGCGGGAAAATACCCGGTCACGCTGAGCTATAAGTGGTTCGATGCGGGGAAAATGCTGGGCATAGAGGGAGTCCGAACCATCTTGCCGCAGCCCGTGAATCCGGGCCGGTCGGTCTCAGTGGAGGCCCGCGTCGTGGTTCCCCGGGACGGCAAGAATCTGGAACTGCGGATCTCGCTCGTTCAGGAAGGCGTGGCCTGGTTCTTCATACGCGGCGCCGCGCCGTTGGATATTCCGGTGAAACTTAGCCCCAACTAATGTCGTGAGCAACGTCTGATCGATATATAATTTCGACCATGATGCCGAAACGTTTGCGGTCGGTAATTATCGGGACGACGGGGCTTTGCAACGCATCTTGCATTCACTGCCCGACAGGAAAGCCTGAGACAGCCCATCTGCCTAAGCGCGTTATGCCGCTGGAGCTATTCGAAAGCATTGTCAGGCAAATCGCGAAAAACGGATGGTCCGTTCAATATAACCTGTCCCTGGGCCTTTTTGGAGACGGCCTCTTAGACCCGTTCGTCGTTCAGCGCTGCGAGATAGCCCGGCGCTGGCTGCCTGACGCTCCGCTCGCGATCAACACCAACGGGGCTGCTTACAACCGCGAGAGGCACCTGCCGTTGGTTGACCTCGTGCGTAGCATCTCGCTACATGTTGAAAGCCTTAGGCCAGAGATCTACGACCACATCATGCAGCCGCTGAGATTTGAGCGTGTATTCCCGCAAATGCAGAGGATCTTGCAGGACTTCGGACCAAAGGTAACTCCTGGCACCCCCCTTCATCGGTTGAATTTCGGCGAACGAGATGCGTTTCTCTCGTTCTTCAAGGGCGCCGGCGCGAGAGAGGTCCATTTCGCGGCCCTCTCGAACCGGTGTTCAAAATCGAGCGCCTTCGATGCGATGTCCTTTGCGCCAATGTCGGCGCCATGCCGGTCAGAAATCGCCACAGACTTGATAGTCGACTGGGATGCCCAAGTTCTCCTTTGTTGTAACGACTTCAAAAAGGAAATGCCGGTGGGCGACTTCGCCACGCAGGATCTCGGCGAAGTGCTGGCCGACAGGCGCCGGCATGACGCCGTAGCGGACCTGGTGGCCCAAAATATCGGTCACCTCAAAACCTGCACCAACTGTAAGTGGGATAAGATCGATCCCGAATTGATCGGTGTCCACTAGGCCGCCCGTCGCCGCAATAAATCCGCCGCTCGACCACCGTGGCCAGCTCCTGCCAACCGTCCCGCAGGCGGCGGATCGCCTTCACGGCGTCCCAACAATTCGACGTCGTCCTTCAGTTCGGCGGCCAGCAGCGCCCCGGGGATGAGGCCGGTCAACAAGCTTAATTAAAGAGCTCTTGTAGTAGGATCAGATGAATAGGCCCCTTTACCGTTTCGCCAAGCATGTTCCGGATGAGTGCCCGATACTACCTCTGTATAGCCGCCGTCCTGCTTGGGCTGTTCGCGCGGCTGTGGCTTTGGTGGCGTTTCATCGGCGCCGCCGATGCACATATCTGGTCGCAACACGGTGCCGAAGTCCTGGTACACGGAATAGCACACACCTACCAGAGCGTCGTGATATTCAACCATCCACCCATCATGGGATGGCTCGCGGCGATCTGGAGCTATTTCAGCCATGGCGATCTGGTCGTCTTCTCGCGCTGGCTAAAGATTCCGGGCCTCATTGGGGAGATCATCACCCTTGCCTTGCTCTGGCGCGTGGCCTCTCCCGTCGCGGCGGCAGTCTACGCCCTCTCGCCTGTAGCGATCCTCCTTTCCGGGTTCCACGGAAACACCGACGCGCTTTGCGCCGCGCTTATCCTTGCCGGAGTGGTAGCCGCTGATCGAAAACATTGGTTTACCGCCGGCGCGCTGTTCGCCGTCGGCATCAACGTTAAACTGGTGCCACTCCTGCTGCTTCCAATTCTTCTCTCATCGGTTCCCTGGCGCGCTCTGCCTCGTCTTGCCGCCGGCCTTGCGTTCGCTGTCATCCCGTTCCTGCCGCCAGCCCTGTCCGCCGCATCAGCGATGCGTGAAAATATCCTGAACTATATCCCAACAACCCAAGATTGGGGTGTAATAGTGTTTCTGGGCCACGCCACAGCGAGGGACTGGTACGTTGCAAATGGCCGATTCGTCGTGCTCGCTGTCATAGTCCTCTTCGCAATCTGGGCGCGATTCCAGCGAAATCTATCGGTAGCCAATCGAATGGCTGTAGGCTGTGCTATCTGGCTGGTCCTTACGCCCGGCTTTGGGCTGCAATACCTGATCTACGCGATGCCGCTGCTCTGCCTGGTGGATCGAGGCTACGCCCTGTTGTGGAGCTGCTCGGCAGGCGCGATGCTCGCGGTCGAGTATTGGACGGGCCTTGAGGCCGGTGCCCATCCACAAACGTCCTGGATACCGCACATCACAGAACTGCAACCTGCTTTGCGGCTCGGCATTGTCGCGGCGACAGTCCTGGTCTGTTTCGTTGCCGCACAGTTACGCAGACAAGTGGTCCCAGGGCAAGGCTTGGAGCCCGCCACCCTTTCGCCTACTGAACGTCCCTGACCTGCTGGGGCTATCTGTCCAAAGGCTCAATGCACTGGCGTAATACAAAAGCTCCGGAGCAGGGGCTTACCTGAAAGGGATCTCCACCTCCACATAGCTGCCCGGTGTCGCGGCGTTCACGCTGGTGGCTATCTTCCGGACGTAGCGCTGCACGATTCGCCATTGCGAATTTCCGAGTACCACAATCGCAATTGTGCGATTCTCAAATTCTGTTGCGCCGCTATGTTCTTATCGGTCGTCAGCAATACCGCGAATCCGGCTTCCTCAGTGGCTTTCAGCAGCTCGCCGTTGACAAAATTGTCCCACCCGGCGTCCTTCGCTTTCGTAACTATGTGGCCTTCGAGAAACGGGATAAGCGGCGCCGGCGTGCCGTGATCAAAGAGAATGAGCATCGACGGACATAAACGAACGGTTCGCAGAAGGTGGGGCGTCGAGACTGCGGGCCGCAAATTCGAGCACGGTTACAATCTGTTCCCGCGTCACGTCGAACCATTCGATGATTTCCTCTATGGTTGCCCCTGATTCGAGGTTCTCGAAAACAGTGGAAACCGGCATACGGGTATCTTTAAATAGCCACGCGCCGCTCACCTTGCCGGGGATGCTTTCGACCGCTGGGCATTGCGACCAATCGAGGGCTGCCATGATTCGATCTCCTGCAACAAGAATACGCCGGTGCGGTTCAACCCCGCAGGCTGGGGCCAAAGAGCAGGGCGAAACCGCCGAGTACGAGCAGGATGGCAAGGATCTTTTCACGCATCTTCATTCTCCTTGAGTCTGGGTTGGGCGCTTTGGGCGTGACCTTTGGATACTCCATCGCCATGGATAGCCCGTCCGGCCGCACCCCCGGCGAGTTCCATTGGGCGTCCACGCTGTGGCACGAGATGAGCCATGTGTTCACGCTCACTATGACCAACTCGAAGGTGCCGCGCTGGTTCACCGAAGGCATCGCCGTGCATGAAGAGACCGCGGCAAGCCCGGAGTGGGGCGACCGTCTGGGCCCCGAAGAGATTATGGCGGTGAAGGACTACACGCTGCTGCCGATCTCCGAGCTGGACCGCGGATTTATCCATCCTTCGTATCCGCAGCAGGTGGTGGTGAGCTACTTCCAGGGCGGCAAGATCTGCGATTTCATCACCGAAAAATGGGGCTGGGATACGATTCTGGCGATGCTCCACGATTATGCCCACGGCGAGGAAACGCCCGACGTCATTCGTAAAGAGTTGAAGGTGGAGCCAGCGGAATTCGACAAGCAGTTTCGAGCCTACATAGAGGCCCAGACCAAGAGTCCGGTCCAACACTTTACGGAATGGAA
>Ga0209006_10001422_pt1 | contig 21723 bp, 16 predicted proteins | sample JacPin_JW_Ref_O2_FD_188567 | JGI IMG/M metagenome (GOLD analysis project Ga0209006, IMG submission 188567) | Forest soil microbial communities from Algoma, Ontario, Canada - Jack Pine, Ontario site 1_JW_Ref_O2 (SPAdes) (version 2) | ecosystem: Environmental > Terrestrial > Soil > Boreal... | reverse complement strand
ACATTCAGCATCACTTTCCGTTCCTGGAGCTGCAGGCGAACATTCGCGCCAGCGGACGGGACGTTCCACTAGGGCCGCTGGCATTCTTCCAGCAAGAGATTCTGTTGATGCATCCCCTGACGCTGCCCATCTGGTTAGGCGGCTTGTGGTTCTACTTCTTCACCAGCGCGGGAAAGCGCTTTCGCGCCATTGGATGGGCCTGGATTTTCACCGCAGCTGTAATCGTCACGCTGAGCCCACGTGTTTATTACATGTTTCCCGCGTTCCCCGTGCTGTTCGCCGGCGGCGGCGTGCTGTGGGAGCAGCTGCTGGCGCGCCCGAAAGCGGCGTGGCTCAAGTTCGCATATCCGGTCTTGATGCTGCTCGGCGGCGCTGTGCTCGCGCCGCTTGCCATATCATTGTTGCCGCCGGAAACGTACATTCGATATACCAAAGCCATCGGACTGCAACAGCCCCGGATAGAGATGCATAAGCTCGGCCCCCTGCCGCAGATTTTCGCCGATCAATTTGGATGGGAAGAGATGGCGGCCACAGTGGCGCGGGTCTATAATAATTTGCCGCCCGACATTCGCGCACGTACCGCGATTTTCGCGCAGACTTATGGACAGGCCGGCGCCATCGATCTGTTCGGTCCAAAGTACGGTTTGCCGCCGGCCATCAGCGGACATCAGAGCTATTTTCTTTGGGGCCCGCGGGGTTACACGGGAGAAAGCATGATCGTGATGGATGACTCGCAAAAAGGTCTTGAGCCGCTCTTCACCAGCGTTCAAAAAGTGGCGCACCTGGATCATCCCTATTCCATGCCGTATCAGCACTTCGATATTTTCTATTGCCAGGGCATGCATCCGCCGCTTTCGGAGCTGTGGCCGCGACTGAAGCGCTGGAATTAAATTAGCGCTGCTCGGAAACGGATTTTTCCGCCAGATCGCCCAGGACGGGCAGCTTGTACATCACGTCGTGCGAAGTCTTGATGATCATGAAGATCCACGCGCCGAAAATCACAGCTTTCATGAGGCCGGGGAAAAGCTGGTGGAATGGTGCACCTGCAAAGCCAAACATGGGGCCCAGAACCCAGTCCACCAGAAGCCACGCGACGAACAGGTAGAGGCCCTGGAAGGCATGGAATCGAACGCGTCCGTCGGCGCGAAAGCGAGCCGACGCCAGCACCACGATGGAGACGATCCAGCCGAGAATCGGGATGTAGCACAGCAAAGACGCGGTGCGCGGGCTGATGCCCTGCACATAGTCCATGGGAGGCGCGGCAGCCCCCGGCTGACGGGCGCCGCACACGCCACAGTAGGCGTCGCGGTTCCCGACGGACTTTCCGCATTGGCAGCAGTAAGGCATGCGCTCCTAATCATTATTACGTTACGATTTCGCACTATGTTCCGGCAACGTGAGATACGTGTGATACGATGCGGACAAATGCCAATCCTCACCCCGCGCTGGGCTTTCTTTGCGCTTCTTCTCTCCGTCTCGGTGGCGCCGCGCGCGCTGGCAAGGCCGCTCGAAATCTACTTCATCGACGTAGAGGGCGGGCAGTCTACGCTGATCGTCAGCCCGTCCGGGCAATCGATACTCATCGACACCGGCTGGCGGGGATTTGAGGGGCGCGACGCGGACCGGATCGTGCAGGCTGCCAAGGCGGCGCATGTCAAGCAGATCGATTATTTGCTCATCACCCATTACCATCGCGACCATGTGGGCGGCGTGCCGCAACTGGCCGATCAGATGAAGATCCTGAATTTCCTGGATCACGGACCCAATACGGAAGACTCGAAAGTAACCAAGGAAGATTACAGCGACTATGTCAAAGTGATCCAGCGCGGAGAACATACGGTCTTGAAGCCGGGCGACGCCGTTCCGATCAAGGGTATCTCGGTAAAAGTGTTGACTGCGGCCGGCGATCACATCCCAACTCCGCTGGAGGGTGCGGGGCAACCGAATTCTTACTGCGCAGCCACACCCAAGCGCGATCCCGATCCCACCGAGAATGCGCGATCGCTGGGCGTCCTGATCACGTTCGAGAAATTCCGCTTCCTCGACATGGGCGATCTGACGTGGAACAAAGAGCTGGAGCTGATGTGCCCCAATAATCCGATTGGCACGGTGGACGTGCTGCTGACGTCGCACCACGGGCTGAATCAATCGAATTCGCCGGCGCTGGTGGACGCGGTCCAGCCCCGCGTGACCATCATGAACAATGGCGCCCACAAGGGAGGCAGCCCGGACGCCTGGCAGATCGTGAAGGATTCACCGGGTTTGGAAGACTTGTGGCAACTGCACTACGCCGTGGACGGCGGCAAGGATCACAATGTGGCGGACTCATTCATAGCCAATGTCGAAGATCAAGATATGGGGCAGTACATCAAACTGACGGCCGAAGGGAACGGATCGTTCACGGTTTGGAACCAGCGGAATAAGTTCACCAAGATCTATAAATCGAACGGAAAATAATTACGCCTCTGGCGCTGGGTCAGGCACCGCGCTTCTGGGAGCGGGCTGCTCGGCGACCGCGTCTTCAAATATTCATGGAAGGATCGCAATCGGTGGGGCTATGATGAGGACTCCGGAGGACCCCACCACCCATGGACCAGGACCCTGCCACGCACGATACCAAGCGGGGGCATGAACTTACAAAAATGATGCGCCCCATGTACGCCCGTGAGTGGCTGCTGGGGCCGGCGCCACGCCACAGCATCCCCGAAGAAGGCATGCCGCCCGGCACCGCCTACCATCTGATCCACGATGAACTGATTTTCGACGGCAGCTCGCGTTTTAATCTGGCCACTTTCTGCAGCACCTGGATGGACGATGAAGCGCGCCGTCTGATGTCCGAGACGTTCGACAAGAACATGATCGACAAGGACGAGTACCCGCAGACGGCCGAGCTCGAGATGCGTTGCGTTCACATGCTGGCGGATTTGTGGCATTCCCCCGATCCCGCCAATGCGCTGGGCACGTCCACCATCGGATCCAGTGAAGCGTGCATGTTGGGCGGACTGGCGCTGAAGTGGCGCTGGCGCGAAAAGATGAGGAAGCAGGGAAAACCTGTGGATCGGCCGAACCTGGTACTGGGCACCAACACTCAGGTCTGCTGGCACAAGTTCCTGCGCTATTGGGACGTGGAGGAGAGGCCGGTTGCGCTGGAAGGCAACCGGTCCGTCACCGATCCGGAGCGGGCCGCGGCGGCTTGCGACCAGAACACCATCGGCGTGGTCGCGGTGCTGGGCAGCACCTTCACCGGGGATTACGAAGATGTCAGCGCGTTGAGCGGCGCGCTGGATCAGCTACAGGAGAGAACCGGCCTCGACATTCCCATTCACGTGGATGGCGCGAGCGGCGCGTTCGTGGCGCCCTTCATTCAGCCCGGCGTGCTGTGGGATTTTCAACTGCCGCGAGTGAAATCCATCAACACGTCGGGGCACAAGTACGGTTTGGTTTATCCTGGCGTGGGCTGGATCGTGTGGCGCGAGGCGTCCGACTTGCATCCGGACCTCATCTTCAACGTGGATTATCTGGGTGGCACCATGCCTACGCTGGCCATCAACTTCTCGCGTCCCGCCAGCCAGGTGGTGGCGCAGTATTACAATTTGATCCGCCTCGGCAAGTCGGGATATCGTGCCATCCACCAGGCGTGTCAAGACGTGGCCGTCAATCTGGCTAAGCAAATCGGCGAGATGGGGCCGTTCCAGCTGCTCAGCGATGGCCGGGATTTGCCGGTGTTCGCTTGGACCCTGAAAGCAAGTGAGACGACAAGCTGGTCGCTGTACGATCTGGCCGACCGCCTGCGCGATCGCGGCTGGCAGGTTCCCGCCTATCGCATGCCAGCCAACCGGCAGGATCTGATCGTCCAGCGCGTGGTGGTGCGCAACGGATTTACGCACGATCTGGCGGGCATGCTGCTGCGGGATATTCGCCGGCACCTGGATTGGTTCGCCGCGCAGCCAGGTCTCAAAGCGACCGTGGATGGAGCGGGTTTTCATCATTAAGGCACACCGGACGCCGAGCGATTTCTCGGAACGCGTTGGAGCCGTAGCGCGTCATGCTCTCAACCGGTCCTTGACCGATTCATGCTTAGGGCCTAGAATGATAGAAGATTTGATTCTCGTCTGGCGGTGAATTGTATGAAAATTAAGCACTTCTCGGTTTTGGCCGGCGTTGCTGGAATGGGTCTGACCGGCGTTTACCTGCTGGCTGCCCCGCAGGCCGCGACACAGGCCGCTCCCCAATCCGCTGCACAACCCGCTCCGCAGTCCGACAAAGAGGATCAGAAGCCTGCTGCTTCGTCACGGGAGACCGTGGCCAAGCCCATGACCGCGAAACAGAAAAAGAAGCAGGAAGACAAACTGCGCAAAGAGCTGGAAACACCGTATCGCAAGTGGCTGAATGAGGATGTGGCGTACATCATCACCGACGAGGAGCGCAAGGCCTTCAAGAGGTTGAGCACCGACGACGAGCGCGAGAATTTCATCGAGGATTTCTGGCTGAGGCGCGATCCTACGCCGGACACCGAAGAGAACGAGTTTAAGGAAGAGCACTATCGCCGCATCGCATATGCTAACGATCGCTTCCCCTCCGGCATTCCCGGATGGAAAACGGATCGCGGACGCATTTATATCGTCTACGGGCCGCCCGACGAGATCGACGACCATTCCTCCGGTGGCACTTATGACCGTCCGATTGAAGAAGGCGGCGGAACCACGTCCACGTTTCCGTTTGTGGATTGGACCTACCGCTATATCGAGGGCGTCGGCAGCAACATCAAGATCGAGTTTGTGGATACCACGATGAGCGGCGAATTCCGCATGACCATGGATCCATCCGAGAAGGACGCGCTGACCTATGTTCCGGGCGCCGGTCTGACGCTGTATGAGCAAATGGGTCTGGCGGATCAATCGCAGCGCTTTACCCGCACCGACGGTACCACGCTCGGCACGGGCAACCAGCCGCTGCCGGAGAGCATGAACGAGTTTACGCGGTTGGCGCAGTTCGCGAATCTGCAAAAGGCTCCGCAAGTGAAGTTCAAGGACTTGCAGGCGGTGGTCAGTTCCAGCATCCGCTACAACAATCTTCCGTTCAAGGCGCGCGCCGATTATATCCGGATAACCGATTCCACCATCCTCACCACGGTGACCATTGAATTCCAGCGCCGCGATTTGCAATTCCAGCAGAAGGACAACATTTCGAAAGCCACGGTGAACATTTTCGGGCGCATCACGTCCATCACCGGGCGGGTAGTGAATACGTTTGAAGATCCGGTCACCATCGAAGTGCCGGCCGACATGCTGCAAAAGGCGCTGGACGGGGCATCCATCTATCAGAAAGAAATTCCGCTGGCGCCGGGAATGTACCGGCTCAACATCGTTTGCAAGGACGTCACCGGCGGCAACATGACCACCTATCCGATGGCGCTGAACGTTCCCCATTTCGACGATGAGAAGCTGGCTTCGAGCAGCCTGATCCTGGCGGATCTGATCGAAACGGTCCCCACCAACAGCCTTGGCACGGGCCAGTTCGTGATCGGCGACACCAAGGTCCGGCCGCGCCTGACCGGTACGTTCGACCGCGGTGAAAAGCTGGGAATCTACACTCAGTTTTACAACTTCTCGCCCGATGAGAAGACCAGGAAGCCGAACGGCTCCATCGAATACAACATCACCAAGAGCGGCGCTAAAGACCCGGTTTTGCACTACACAGAGGAACTGAACACCATTCCGGGGGCGTCGTCTAATAAAGTGACGGTGGAGAAGCTTCTGCCGCTGCAATCCCTGGAGCCCGGGCAATACACCTTAAAGATGACGGTGACCGACAAGAACGATAATCAGGTGTTAACCCCCAGCGCCAATTTTACGGTAAAGTAAATGTTAGGTGGACGGTGCGGTAGGTCCGTCCCCTGAAGCCTGTACGGAAAAGATGACGGGTCAGCCTAAACTCGCTGCCAGCGTGATTGCCGCGCTGATCTTGTCAGCGCCGATGGCGTTGCCTGCAACCGATGTCCCGGTGGGTGGAAGTATCGCCGGTCTGGTCCGAAACTCCAGCGGCGTACCCCAGATGGGCGCGACCGTTTTTCTGTTCAACCGCTCGGAAAAACTCATGGCGCAGGTCATGACCAACGAGCGCGGTTTCTTCGGTTTCGCCGTCCTCACTCCCGACCTTTATTCAGTACGCGTCTCGCTCGCCAGCTTTGTGCCGGCGGTAAAGCAAAAGATCGCCGTGCAGCCGGGCATGCAGAGCCTGTTGTATGTCGATCTGGCTAGCGTATTGAGCTCCATCGAACTGGTGTACGCCAAACCCGGCGAAGGCGCTCTGATGAGTGACGACTGGAAGTGGGTGCTTAAGGAGTCAGCCGCCACGCGGCCGGTTTTGAGAATGCTGCCTGCCGACCTTGGCGTCGGCTCCCAGCAGAGCCAAACACAGGGCCAGTCGGGTTCCGGCAACAGCGTCTTCTCCGATACACGTGGCATGCTAAATCTTTCGGGAGGCGATCCTGGATCGCTGGGCTCCACGTCCTCGCAAGCCGATTTGGGAACCGCCTTCGCGCTGGCCACTTCGGTGTTCGGCCACAATGAGCTCCAGTTGAGCGGCAATGTCGGCTACAGCACGCATGCCGGTTTGCCGACGGCCGGCTTCCGCACCAGCTTCAGCCGCGACGGGTTGGGTCCGGAAGTGGCAGTGACGGTGCAACAGATCTATCTCCCGGTGCGCGGCAGCCTGGCTGGCCTGAACGGGCAGCCGGACGGTGTGCCGGCATTGCGAACGATGTCGGTCTCGATGCACGACAGCATGTTGCTGACGGACGATCTGCGGCTGGATTATGGCAACTCCTTCGATTCGGTGAGCTACATGGATCACGTAAACTCGCTGAACGAGTTTGCGCGCCTTACCTATGACTTTGGCATGGCGGGCAAGGTGAAACTTGCTTACAGCTCGGGCGCGCCGCCCACTGAATTAGCCATGCAGCCGCGCGACGCCCAGGGGCGTGAACCGGGCGATTCGGAAGCGTTGGCCCAGGATCTGGCGGCGCTGGCTACCTTGCCGCGCCTGTCCTTGCTGGATGGGCATGCAGCCATTCAGCGGTCCCGGGACATGGAGATTGGCTACGAGAAAAAGATTGGGTCTACCACCTTTAATTTGAGCGGATATCGTGAAAAGGTCACGAACGCGGCGATGACCGTGGTGGCGCCCGAGGGAGCATTCGCGCCCGGCGATCTGCTGCCCGACATTTCATCGCAGAACAGCATCTTCGACGCAGGCACCTATCAGCGTTCCGGATTCGCGGCCTCGGTGTCGCAAGCGCTGGGCGACCGGGTGCAGATCGGTGGGTCGTACGGAAGTGGCGGCGCTTTGGCGCCGGCTGGGGACGATCTGGCAGCGGCATCGGCGGAAGCGTTGCGCTCCCGGCTGCAGGTCACGCAGCGGTTCTGGGCTTCGGCCAGAGCCTCGGCGGTGCTTCCCGTGACGGGCACCATCATCACCGGCAGTTACCAGTGGATGGATTACAACAACACCATCATGCCGGATCACTTCTACCTTACCCAGGGCCCCTATACCGAACCCGGCTTGAACGTGCGCGTACGGCAGCCCATTCCTTCAGTCCTCGGGATGCCCGGACGTCTGGAAGCCACCGCCGAGCTGCAGAACGGCTTAGCGCAGGGCTACCTGCCAGTTACAGAAGGCGGCCAGCACGTCACGCTGGTGCAATCGCCACGCGCGCTGCGCGGCGGGTTGAGCTTCATTTTCTAAGGCAATATTAGCCGCCGATAAACGCGGATCAACGCCGATAAGAAGCAGAATTCGGATTTGTCTTATCTGCGTTGATCCGCGTTTATCGGCGGCTAATATTTTTTCTCAGCCGATGCCGATGCTCATATTGAGCAGCAGATCGTTCACGGATTTGTCGAACGGCGCCGTAGAGGCCAGCTCATACAGCTTGCCGCCCTCCTCGATATCGCTGGCCAGCCGTTCCTCCAGCGTCTTGAACTGATGCTCGAAGGCCGCCGCCAGTTCGCGCATGGCGCGCCCGAAATCGTGGGAAGCTGCGAAGCGGCAGGCGAGTTGATAGTGGATTTCCGAGACGAGCGGCGATTCGGGCGTTGCCAGCCGCAGCGCGCGCTCCAGATAGAAACGCGAGCGCGCCGAGTCTGACGAAGCATAAATGCGCCCAAATCCCAGGTACAAGCCAGCTAACTGCGCACCGGCCCGCGCACCGGCGGCCACTTCGAGACCAGCTGTCGTGTTTTCGTCCCGCACCAACTCCATCCGTTCCTGTTCGCTGAGAAGCCGGTCTTCCGATGCTGCCAGCCGCGCGGCGATTTCGGCAATCTGGGCCTCCCACTCGGGTGTCGGCGCGGGGGCGGCCGTCATCTGGTGCACCCGCTGCTCCGTTTCCTCCTGCAGCTCACGAAGATCGCCCATGGCCAAGCCGATCTGGTCCTGAATGTGTCGAATGGTTTGGTCTGCCTGCCTGCCGAAACTGGTGGCGCTGAAATAGGAAGACAACACCAACACGATGGCGTAAAGACTGGAAGTGCCGAGCAGTATCAGCACCAGTAATTCCATGTCGCCGACGCGCTTAGTCAGCAGGTCTATGCGGTTTTGCAGGATGGCGCTGGGCGCGCTGAGGGGCAAATAAGCCCATTGCCGGTCGATCCATAGCTCCCAGCCCGCCATGACCAGGCCCGCAGCCGATGCGGCCAGCAGGAGACCGAGCGCAATTTTGCGAAGGACCGCCATTTCGACAGCTATAGTCTACAGCCGCGCGGCGTTTTGTCCAGGCGGTGGAAGTACTAGGAGGTTTCCTGCCGCAACCTGGGTACTACTTGCGTGCTCCGCGTTGTGGCTTCTTCAACCTGGACTGCCGAAGCTTGGGTTTCTTTCGCTTGGGCTTGCTGATAATAAAGGTGCCGCTTCCGTGGGCTTCGGCTGAATACAGTTTCTCGTCTACCATTAAGGTTCATTGTCGCATGAAACGCTTAATCTTAGTCCTCAGCGCGTGGGTGCTGGTAACGCCGGCGCCGGCGCAAGAGCTGTTCACCAACATCGGACACATCAAGGAGGGGCTGTCGGCCATCACCGGCCTCAAGTTCAAGCGCGACGTTCCCTATGCACTGATCTCCAAGGACCAGTTGCACCACTACCTGGAGCAGCGCCTGCACGAAACCATGAAGCCGGAAGACACGCGGGCCGAGGAGCTGACGCTCAAGATGCTGGGCCTGGTGCCCGCCGATTTCGACCTGCGAAAGAGCACGCTGGATCTGCTCACCGAGCAGGCCGCCGCGTTTTACGACTACAACCAGAAGAAGCTGTTCGTCCTGAAAGGCTCGGGCGGAGGCCCAGGCGCCGCGGGCACAGATGAGGAGCGCGTCGCATTGGTTCACGAATTGGCGCACGCGCTCGCCGATCAGCATTTTCACCTGGCGAAATACATCCATGAAGGGATGCGGAGCGACGATAGCGCCACGGCCCGGCAGGCGGTGATGGAGGGGCAGGCTACGTGGCTGATGGCCGCCTATATCTCGCGCGAAGGCGGAGGGAAGCCGGAAGTTCCCCAGGCCGTTCTGGAGCTGATGAAGCAGAGCATCGAAGGGTCGGCCGCGCAGCAATACCCGGTGTTTTCGCAGGCGCCGCTGTACATTCGCCAGTCGCTTGTGTTTCCTTACGCGGAAGGGCTGATGTTTCAGGACGCGGTGTATCGAAAGTTGGGCCAGGAGGCTTTCTCGGAAGTCTTCCTTCGAGCGCCGTCCAGCAGCGGGCAGATCCTGCATCCGGAGCGGTATTTGGGCCGCGGCGGGTCGGTGATCCCGAATCCTCCGCCGTTGCCCGCAGCGCGGGAGTTCCGCAAGCTGGCCGATGGCACGCTGGGCGAGTTGGATTTCCGGGTGTTGATCTCGCAATACACCACGGCGGCGGACGGCGAGGGTTTAGCGGCGCATCTGGCCGGCGGATCGTATGAGTTGTTCGAGCACAAGCGCGAAAAGTTTCCGGTGCTGGGAGTGGCGTCGACATGGGATTCGCCGGATTCGGCGCGAATGTATTTCGAGCAGTATCGAAAGGTGATGCAGGGGAAATGGAAGAAGCTGGAGATCGCAAAGGAGACGCCGGATATGCTGGATGGCCAGGGCGATTCGGGCTATTTCCGCGTATGGTTGGACGGCATGAGCGTGCACCAGATTGAGGGCTGGAAAACGCCTTTGCCATAAATCCTATTTCCTGCCGATAACTTCGAATATCGTTAAAATGTGGAATAGCGATGAAGCTTTTGCCAATAGCGCTCTTGGGATGTCAACTGTGCGCGCAACAGACCTACACCATCTCAACTTTATCGGGCGCGAACTCGACGCTCGACGGTTATTCCGGGGATGGTGGTCTGGCAGTGCAAGCCCGCCTAAACAGACCCAGCGGACTTGCCATCGGCCCCCGCAATAGCCTGTATATCTCGGATACCTGGAACCAAGTTATTAGGGCGATCGACAGTTCCGGCCGAATTACGACCGTGGCAGGAAACGGAGCACAGGGATTTGGCGGCGATGGCGGCCCCGCAACGCGGGCCAAGCTCCTCTTCCCGAGAGGTATTGCGTTCGATTCCGACGGAAACTTATACATCGCAGATAGCCAGAATAATCGGATCCGTCGAGTGAAACAAAATGGAATTATTGAAACCTTTGCGGGAACGGGAGAGCGCGGCTATGACGGAAACGGCGGATCTGCCATCAAGGCGAGGCTTTCATGGCCGGACGGCCTGGTCTTCGATCTCAATGGCAACCTTTATTTCACTGAGAGTCTGAACAACACGATCCGAAAAATCGCCCCCGATGGCGTAATCAGTAAGGTTGTCGGCACGCCGCGGCGCGATATCCTGTACACGCCACGTGGGCTCGCCCTTGACGCCTCCGGGGTTCTATATGTAGCCGATAGAAACCATGATCGTGTGTCAAGGGTCAATGCCGATGGCACTATCACAACAGTTGCGGGAGAGGGCGTCAACTATGGACGGCCTGGCACGGGAGATGGCGGTCCTGCTACCGCAGCGAGCATTCCGAATCCCATTGCCCTCGCATTCGATCCTTTTGGCAACTTGCTCATCGTGTCCGATCGCATTCGCCGCGTGGACAAAAGCGGTATCGTCACAACGCTGATCGGGGCCTATCCCCTTAATCAGCCGAACGAGGACGACAACCCGCTTCACCCCGAGCCCGCCTCACCAGGCGACTTGGTCTACGGTCCTGATGGCGTTTTGTACATTGCCGACACGTACAGAAATCGACTACTTCGGCTTGACCAGGCAGGAAAGTTGAGCGTAGTCGCGGGTCTGAGTAACCCGCCAGACGAGATCGAAGGCGGTCCGGCCGAGTTTGCCCGTCACAACGATCCGTGGGGTGTAGCAGTCAGCAACTCGGACGACGTCTTTGTGGCAGACACCGGCATGAATCGTATCTGCCGCATTACGCCCGACCGGCGATTCTACAAGGTGGCTGGCAAGGGGCGACCCATCCTGCGCATGGAAGGCAGCGGTCCGCCTCCTCAGTTCAGCGGGGATGGCGGACCCGCGACAATGGCGGATCTTGACATGCCGAGTGGAGTAGCTGTGGACGCGAAGGGGTACATTTACATCTCAGACTGGTACAACAACCGGATCAGAAGAGTGGCCCCGGACGGCATGATTCAGACAATTGCTGGAACTGGTCAAGACGGATTCGGTGGCGACTCCGGGCCAGCCACGGCCGCCCAGTTGTCGCACCCGATGGGCGTGGCGGTTGACTCCCGTGGAAACGTATACATTGCAGACAGTCAAAACAATCGCGTCCGACGAGTCACTCCCGAGGGCACAATCAATACGATCATTGGCAGCGGAAGACGGGGGGACGGCGGAGACGGCCCTGCTCTCTCCATCAAGCTGAGTTTCCCGCATGGGGTTGCAGTTGATCGCCAGGACAACATTTACGTCGCAGACACGGGTAATGATCGCGTCCGCAAACTTGGCCTCAATGGTGTGGTCCGGAGCATTGCCGGCACGGGCAAACAAGAATTTGTGGGTGATGGAGGGCTCGCAGTCAAGGCTGGCCTCGCGGCTCCGGACGCCATTGCGATTGACGCCCAAGGCAATATCTACATCGCAGATCGAGCGAATTGGCGGGTCCGCAAAATTACGACTGATGGCGTCATACATACCATAGCGGGTAACCACGAGACTGGCTATTCAGGAGACGGAGGCCCCGCGCTAGAGGCGCCTATTTTCCCAACCAGCGTTGCGGTGAACAGCCGGGGAATGGTGTATGTGACTGACAACAACCACGTCAGGGTCTTAACGCCACAACAGCCCTGATCATCGTTTACCTATTCCGACCGGATTGCCGTGATCGCGTCCACACGCAGCGCGCGCAGCGATGGTACCAGGCTGCCTACGAGCGTCATCAGAAAACATAACCCGGCGGCGACGAGGAAGGTGGCGGCATCCGCTGGAGCGATGCCTGCCAGCAGCGCTTGCATGGCGCGGCCGGCTACGTAAGCCAGGGCGACGCCGAGAACCACGCCCGCAGTGGCCAGCACGAAGCTATCCTGCAAAACGAGTCTCAGGATGTTGCGCGGCTGTGCACCCAGCGCAATGCGCACCGCGATCTCGGAGGAGCGAGTCGATACGGTGAAGGACAACAGGCCGTGGATGCCGAGGCCGGCCAGCAGGAACGCGAGCGCGGCAAACGCGCCGATGATTCGTACCTGCAGAGCGCGCGGCGCCGTATCGTCCTGTACGATCTCAGCGAGCGTACGCACGTCGGAAATGGGCTGCTCCGGATCGGCTTCGTGGATGATGCGCCGGACAGCAGGCAACAGCAGCCGGGGATTTCCCGAGGCGCGGATCACCAAATCCTGGGGTTCGTAAAATATCAAAGCGGCATCCGGCCCCTGCTGGTAGGGAAGATACACTTGAGGCTCGCTATTCCTCTCAATGCCACGCACGTGGATGTCTCCCACCACTCCCACAATCGTTCGGTCGAATAATGCGAAATTGAAGTGCCGGCCCAGCGGGCTTTGGCCGGGCCAATAACGGCGCGCCAGGGATTCGCTGACAACCGCGACCAACGGATTGTCGCTCGCGTCCGACTCGTTGATGTTTCGTCCGGCCAGCAGAGGGATTTTCAGCGTAGAGAAGAACCCAGGCGTAATGAACCGCAAGCTAGCCGAGTGGCCCTCGGAACGGTCCAGCGTTTTCCCGTCGATGTTCACGGGCCAGATGCCGCCGCCCATGGTCATGGGAAGAAAACTGATGTAAGCCGCGTCCGAAACACCCGGCAAGGCTTGAATCTCCGACAACACCCTGCGGTAAAAGGCTGTGCGTTTGGCCTGGGCTAAGTACTTCGGCATGGGAAGCGCGGTTTGTAGCGTAAGCACTCCGTCGCTGCGAAATCCGGGATTAATCGATTGGACTCGTAACAACGCTCGCAACAATAGACCGGCCGAGATTAATAGAACCACCGACAGTGTTACTTCCGCAAGAATGAGCGCGGATCGCAGTCCGGCTTTTCGCGCGCCTCCCGAGCGCGATCCTTCGCGCAAACCGCTGAGATCGCCACGGCCGGCTCGTAGCGCGGGTACGGTGCCGAATCCAACGCCGGTCAGCAGAGTGAGGATCGCGGCGAACCCTAAAACGCGAAGATCGATGGAAGGCGCGCCGGACAACGGCAATGAGGGAACCAGCTTAATCAGCAGCGGGAGCGCAATGTCCGCTAGCGCAATACCCAGCAGCCCGCCAAGCAACGCTAAGACCATGCTCTCGGTCACCAGTTGCCGGATCAGCCGCTCGCGTCCGGCGCCGAGCGCGGTCCTCACCGCCAGTTCTTTCTGCCGTGCCAGGGCGCGCGCCAGCAGAAGATTCGCCAGATTACTGCAAGCGATCAGCAGAACGCAAAGCGCGGCTCCGGCCAGCGCCACCAGCAATAAGCGCCGCTGCTCGGAGATGTCATCGCGCATGCGGTCCACTATGGCGCCGGTATGCTGGAGTTCTTTCGGATACTGCCGCCTCAACTGGTCCGCGATCAAGTTCATTTCCGCGTTGGCCTGCTGCAGCGAAACACCGTCGCGGAGCCGGGCCACACAGTTCAATATGTTGTTATTGCGATCCCCAAACGCCGCTTCGGGAAATTCGAAGGGCGTCCAAAAATCAACCTCCTGATCCGGGAAGCTAAACTGGGGCGGCATGATCCCGATTACAACGGTCGGGGTCCCGCCCAGATTCACCTTTCGCCCCAGCACACCGGAGTCGCCGCCGAATGCCCGTTGCCACAATCCATAGCTCAACACCACGGTGTGCGGAGCGCTCTCCCGATCGTCAGCCGGAGTGATCGGCCGGCCGAGCAGAGATTGCACGCCCAAAACGGCGAAAAGATTTCCGGTCACCAAAGCGCCTTTGATGCGCTCCGGAGCGCCCTGCCCGATGAGGTTCACTTGCCACGTAGTGAAGCCAGCCATGTCCTCAAAATCGGTGTTCATGCGCTTCCAATCGCCATAGTTGGCGGGGGACAGTTCCATGTGCGTGTAGCCGGGCAATTTTTCCCACAGCGCTACTAACCGATCCGGCGATTGAAACGGAAGCGGCCGAATGAGCACGAAGTCGGTAACTGAAAAAATCGCCGTATTGGCGCCGATGCCCAAGGCCAGCACCAGAATCGCCACCGCTGTGAATCCGGGCGAGCGGGCCAGTGTACGCGCGGTATAGCGCAGATCCTGCCGAAGAATATCCCAATGCACGGCGGGTGCGTTGCGAAGAACCTCGAGTGCGGCCGAGAGCAGGGAAGTCCGGCGCCGCTTATAAACCGCGCACATTTCCTCGCCGTATTCGGCGCGGAAGGATGCGGGATAGAGATGCAAGAGGGCTCGATAGAATCGCATCATGCGAACCCCAGGGCGCGAGCCCATTTGACGAGCTTCGACATGCGAGTGGCCTCCGCTTTAGCCACCGCGGCCCCGAAGGGCGTGATGCGGTAATAGCGGCGGCGCTCGTCATCGAATTCGGGGTCCGGGCGCTCTTCGGTTTCGATAAGGAGCCCTTGTTCCAACATGCGCTGGATGGAGCGATACAGCGTGCCGGCGCTCAGCTTCAGCTCACCGCCCGTTCTGGCAGCCACGTCCTGAATAATGGCGTAGCCGTGACGATCCTCTTCCGCCACGGCCATCAGGATGTGAAAAGTTGCTGCGGGCAGCGGCAGGAATGATTCGGGTGAAGGGGATTTCAGGGCCATCTGTCTTAGTATAGCCACCGTGGCTATACTGTCAATGGCTATATTCGGTTCGCAGCTATTCGGCGCGCAGTGCGTTGACCGGTTCCACCGTGGCGGCGCGGCGCGACGGGAGGTAGCAAGCGAGAAATGCCGTGGCTAAAACACCGGCCGTGATGCTGGAGTAGGTAACCGGATCCACCGGACTGACGTTAAACAGCAGCGACGACATCAGACGCATGGTGGCAAAAGCGGTCACCAGGCCGCACGCGATCCCGATGCCGGCGAGCCACAATCCATTGCGTACAAACATGGCCGTGATGGCCGGCCGTTCGGCCCCGAGCGCCATGCGAATGCCGATCTCGCGCGTCCGCTGCGACACCGAGTAGGAGATGACGCCGTAAATCCCCACGATCCCGAGCAGCAGAGCCATGCCTCCCGCCACCGCGAGCATCACGAGCGTGAAGGACGTGCGCGCCATGGATTTCGTGTAGTAGTAGCCGAGCGTGTGAACATCCGCCAACGGCAGGTTCGGATCGATGGACCACACCGCCTGCTGGACTTCCTTCATGAAAGCTTCCGAGCCGGCCCGCGGACTGCGAATGATAAGCGATATATCGCGGCGCACCATCTCTTTTTGGCCTTCGTAACGGTCCATCATGATGGGCCAGTACACGGAAGTAGGGGCCGGCTGGTTCACGCCATCGTCGTGCACGTCTCCGGCCACGCCCACGATCTCGCGCCAGTCATCGGTAACGCCAACGCGGATTCGCTTGCCCAGCGCGCCGGCTGCGCTATGCCAATACTCGCGTGCGAAATTCTCGGAGATGATTGCGACCGGGATTCTCTTGTAGATGTCGGTCCAAGTCAGATCGCGGCCCGTAATGAGCGGAGTGCCCTGGGTCGCGAACAATCCCGGAGTAATAAATTTGAAACGGCGTATGGGCGGAAGCTCGCCTTCTTTATATGGGCGATCCTCCGACACCAGCACGTCGTTCGAGCTGCGCCCATCCATTGGAATGGCGGTTGAGGAGCTTACCGACGACACGCCTGGAACGCTCCGGACCTTGTTCAGGATGGCCTCTTCCATGCGGACCAACCGTTCGCGCTCGGAATCCGGTATCTGGGACTCAGGGACGTAGAGGCGAAACGTTTGTATCGTCTCTGGCCCAGTAAATCCGGGAGGCACTCGCATCAAAGCGCGAAACGTGCGAATCATCAGTCCGGAGCAAATCAATAGAACCAGCGCTAGCGCGACCTGTAAAATCACCAGCGTGTTGCGGGCTCGATGACGTTCCCGGCTCTGGCTCAGCCCGCGTCCACCCTCACGGAGGTTGGCGTTCAAACGTCCACCGGCGTATTTGAACACCGGGAGCAAAGCAATTAAAAGACTGGTGAAGACGGCCAGCGCGAACGTGAACAATAATACCGGAACGTCGATTCCGATCTCGTGGATGCGCGGAAGGCTGGTGGGCGCGAGCGATACGAGAACGCGCAGTGCCTCCTCTGCGAGTATCAATCCCAGCAGGCTGCCCAGCAGGCCCAGCACGGCACTCTCAAACAGCAGGTCCACTGCGATGCGCATCCCCCCCGCGCCCAGTGCCGCGCGAATGGACAATTCCTGACGGCGTCCTTCCACGCGCACCAGCAACAGGTTGGCCACGTTGGCGCAAGCGATCAGCAGCACCAGGCCAATGGATCCCATCAAAACCCACAAGACGTTGCCTACATCGCCGACCACCTGCTGTTTCAACGGACGCAGGCTGGACGCAATATGCGCGCTTTCAAACAGCTTGGTACTGAAACCATCCGGTGGAGGAAAACTTCGTATCGCGACAGGAAGCAGACGCGCCATGTCCGCGCTGGCTTGCGCCATGCTGACTCCGGGCTTCAGCCGCGCCAGCGCCTCGTAACTGAAGTTGCCGAGCTTGGTCTTGCTGCGATCCCACTGGAAGGGCAGGAAGAGCGCGACATCGTCCGGGTCGTCCAGAAATTGAAATCCCTGGGGCAAGACGCCGATGATTACGCGCGGCTTTCCATCCACGGTGATGGAGCGTCCTAGCACAGATGAATCGCCGCCAAACTTGCGCCGCCAGTATCCATAGGACAACAGCACGGTTTCCGGCCTGCCCGGCGAATCGTCTTCACGGGTAAACAACCGTCCGAGCGACGGAACTACGCCTAGAATTCGCAACGTGCCGTCGGTGACGTCCAGGCCCGTTACATGTTCCGGCTCTCCCGCGCCAGTGACGCTCAAAGAGTCGCCATCGTAGGCCCCGATGTCCTGCAGCGTCGTGCTCTGCTCGCGATCGATAAAGTAGATGGAAGGCGCCATGTTGAGGTCCTTCATTCCGATACCTGGCGCGGTGTGCCACACTCCGATCAACTGCTCGGCATGAGGATAGGGCAAGGGCTTCAGCAAGACGCCTTCCACCACGCTGAAAATCACCGTGTTCGCGCCTACGCCCACGGCCAGCGTGATCAAGGTGACGGCGGTGAACAGCGGCGCGCGGCCCAGCCTTCGCAGCACTTGCCTGAGTTGGTCCATATACCCTACGAATCCTGGTACGTCCCCTGGCGGCGAAAAGTTCCGGCGCTAAACGCCACGGTCAATTTGGCGGCGCGGCTGTCTTTTCTGGGAAACGCCATTGGCCCGGATCGGGCGGCGGCTTAAACTCGTCGGTGCTGAATACGCGCAATTGCTGACCGGGGCCCGCTACCTTCAAGACCAATGCGATTTGGAACTTTGGTCCTTGAAAATAAGATACGCGCATGCGATGCAGACCACCCGCCAGATCGGCCACGCCGCTTTTCTCCAGGGGCGCGTGCACGCCGTCGTTGTCGATGACCAATTGATCGTCGATGTAAAGCTTCGAGCCGTCGTCCGACAAGAGCGAGAATGTGTAGAATCCCGGATCGGCGATCCAGAACTTTCCGCTGTAATCGATCGCGAACCATTCGTTGCGCTTGGTGACGCCGGGGAAGCCTTCCAGGAAGTTCTGTGGCGGCAGGTTCAGCGACGACGTGTAGATGGGAGGGCCGGCCGGCTTCAGCTTTTCGAAATCCGGAAGCTGCATTCGGTTGCGCTTGATGTGATAAACCAGTCCGCGCAGACCCGACGGGATAACCACCGTTGTGCCGAAGACGACCGTGGGTTCGTCCTGCGCGGCCACGGTGGAGACGCAAGCCACTAGCGCAACGATAAAAGCCGCGCGCATAAGCTATACGGGAGCAGCCGAAGCGGCCGGAACGTACCGGGCGGGTTGAAAGGCCATACATGCATCCTAGCGGAGATGCACCGCAGCGAAAAGCGGCCTCCCGAAAGTCCTGGCCCCATTACGATATAATCGGGGCGTAAACTAGATGTAAAGGAGCTCTTGGATGCGCTTGGCTTGTGCAGCCTTCTTACTATTCGCCGGGATTGGATTGAATGCGGCTACCCCCAAAGCGGAAGCCCCGAAAACGGACGCCCCCCCGGTGCTTCGGAAATCGCCTGAGTTTGTCATCAAATTCGTGGATGGCCACCAGATGCTGCTGAGCAGCTTGAAAGGGAAAGTGGTGGCGCTGCTGATGGTCCACACCACCTGCCCGCATTGCCAGCACACATCGCAGGTTTTCACGCAGCTCTACAACGAATATGGAGCGCGGGGATTTCAGCCGGTGGATGCGGCGTTCAACACCATGGCCAACATGTATGTGAACGACTTTGTGAAGACCTACAACATCGGCTACCCGGTGGGCTACAGTTCGCCGGAAGAGGTGATGGCGTATCTGGGCTTCAACGTGATGGAGCGCTACACGGTGCCGCAGATCGTATGGATCGACCGCCGAGGGAACATTCGATCGCAGACGCCGGCGGCGGGCGACGATCCGACCAATTATCAGGAAAGCTATTGGCGCAACATGATTGAGACCTTGTTGAAGGAGCCGGCCACGGCGGCGCCGGTCCATCACGCGGCGGCGGCTAAACCGCATCCCGTGGCGGCCAATTAAAGGCGTCTCCAACATCGCGCGACAGCTATAATAGCCACAGAGCGCCCGTAGCTCAGTCTGGATAGAGCGTTTGCCTCCGGAGCAAAAGGTCGTAAGTTCGAATCTTACCGGGCGTACCAATTTTTTCAATCACTTATAAGCTTTTTCCACAAGCCTAGCCCACCCATTTACCCACCCACTTCGCGTTTGCGATGATTTGAAGGCGTGTATGGTGCGGTCATGCTAAGGCCGAATCTGGAGTGCTATTGGCCGAACGTTGGATTATCGCGGCGCTGCGCAATCGAAAGTTCTTCTCAATCGAGGAACTGAATCAAGCCATCCGCGGACTGCGTGACCGCATCAATCAACGGCCGTTTCGCAAACGCGAAGGGTCGCGAGCGTCCGAGTTTGCGGCCATGGACAAACCGGCGTTGAATCCTCTTCCTGCCGAGCCTTTTGATCTCAGCCAATGGTCCCGCGCCCGAGTGAACATCGATTACCACATCGCTTTTGATACGAACTACTACAGCGTGCCGTACAACCTGGTGCACGACTTGGTGGAAGTGCGTTCGACACCGACGACCATCGAGATCTTTTATAAAGGTCAGCGCGTAGCTTCTCATTTGCGTGCGCGTGGCCATGGATACACGGTTACCATTGCTGAACACCGTCCACGGTCCCACCAGGCGCATCTGGAATGGACACCGTCGCGCATGGTGCATTGGGCGGAGTCCATTGGTCCGTACACGGCCCGGCTGTTTGAACGCATTCTCGCCGACAAGCCGCATCCGGAGATGGGCTATCGTTCTTGTCTGGGAATCATCCGGCTTGCCGGCCAGTACTCGGTAGCTCGCATGGAAGCTGCAGCCCAGCGAGCACCCGTCACCGGAGCTTGCCGCTACCAGAGCGTGAAGTCGATTCTGAAAAACTCGCTCGACGCGTTGCCAGTCGTTGAACCGCCGCCCTCATCGCCACCGCCTCCACACGACAACATTCGCGGCGCGGAGTACTTCGATTGAGGACCATGGCGATGCTCAAACAACCGATGATCGAAAAGCTGGCGGCGATGCGTCTTGTCGGCATGGTCGAGGCATTAAAAACTCAGGAGCAAGATCCAGCAGCTCGCGAGCTGAGTTTCTCGGAGCGGTTCGGTCTGTTGGTGGATCAACAGTGGAACTGGCGAGAGAATCAGGCGCTCGGGCAACGAATGAAAAACGCCAAGCTTCGCGTGAACGCTTGCGTAGAAGAGATCGACTACCGCACGGCCCGTGGCCTGGATAAGAGTGTGATCCGTGCGTTGACGCAAGAATCAGCCTGGGTCGGCACGCACGAGAACATTTTCGTTCTGGGGCCAACTGGCGTCGGAAAAAGCTTCCTAGCTTGTGCTCTGGCACAGAAGGCGTGCCGCGATGTCTACTCGGCATTCTACACTCGTGCCCAGACGCTATTCCGAGATCTCGCAATGGCCCCCGCCGATGGCAGCCTGCGCAGTTTGTTGACCCGACTCAGCCGCATCGATGTGCTGGTGATCGACGACTGGGTGATGGCTCAGCACAATGCCCATCGGATCGAGATGCGGGGCGACTCCATGCGCAGGAATCGCGGTGATAAGTCAGCACGTTCCTAGGGGTAGCGGGACCACGTTTTCAGTACGCATTTTCCCGCAGGAACAGAGTACTACGACTCGGTGTCTAAACTCTATTGATGCGATTTGTCCTGCCGATCTTTACTCTGATGCTTGGGTCGTGCGCCCGTCTTCCACGCAACACCAGCACCATGACGGCTGATCAGTTGCTGCAGCGATCAACTCACGTGTTCATTGGAGTGATCGAAAAGCATGAGTTTCCCAACAGATTTCTGTTTCGAGTCTCGGGAGATGACGCGGCAAACTGGCGAGTTATTGGCATGAAGGTCAAAGTGGAAATGGTTTTACGGGGAGTTGAACGCCGCACGACGATCGATATCTACGAGGCCTTTCCAACCGGCGGATTGTCGGGGGACTGGAACCTGACACAGGATAATCGTCGTTACCTTTTCCCCGTCCGCCTGGAGGATGGTCGCTATCACCTGACGCGAGATTTCTGGCGGAGTGTTTTCCCGGTATATAGCGGCCGGCATGATCGACTGCCATCAGATGATTCAAGAACGCTATGGGAACGCTTTGCGCTACTGCAATGGTGGGTCCAACCGGACAGAAGCCGGGCCTTCGGTGATGATCGTTATACCGATCCCGGTCGCATATTTGGTTGGTGGAGGGAGGCGAAAGTGCTCCGTGGTCTTCTCCGCCATCCTGACAAAGAGGTGCGTTTGGCGGCGTGATACGGCGGATTGCGCGACGTCGCCGCAATCCTTACGCCGCCTGTTCCAGCGACGATATTTCGTCCGATACTGTCGTGCGATGCATGTCACGCGCCTGAGTCGCATCGTAATCGCGCGCGCGATGCATGGTGCAGCGGTTGTCCCACATCACCAGGTCGCCGAGTTTCCAGCGATGCGTGTAGACGAACTCTCGCTGCGTGGCGTGTTCCATCAGGTCGCG
>Ga0209006_10001421_pt1 | contig 21735 bp, 19 predicted proteins | sample JacPin_JW_Ref_O2_FD_188567 | JGI IMG/M metagenome (GOLD analysis project Ga0209006, IMG submission 188567) | Forest soil microbial communities from Algoma, Ontario, Canada - Jack Pine, Ontario site 1_JW_Ref_O2 (SPAdes) (version 2) | ecosystem: Environmental > Terrestrial > Soil > Boreal... | reverse complement strand
AGAACGGTTCCAACGGTTGCCGTACTGCCGGCGCCGACGCCGATCGTCACGTTGCCGCTCGCGTCGGACGTCGTGTTGGTTTGCCCGGTCGAGAAGGTGATGCTCTTGCCATCGACGGTAAAGGACGATCCGTTCGCGGGCGTCGCGGCCAGCGAGTCCGTGTTGGATGCCGAAACCAGCGCGGTCGCGGCGGTGATGGCCACCGGCGTGGTCAGATTGTTGTTGACCGCAGTACCGGTGACGGTGGCGTTGGTCGGGGTGCCGAGCAGGTCGTTCGCCGTCGCGCCGGTGATGGCGGCCGAGGTCACGTTGGACTTGGTCGAGTAGCCGACCGCGGTCTGCAGCACCTGGTTGGCAATCGACTGGGCGTTGGAGATCAGGCTCTGCAGCGAGGTGATGCCGGTATTGGCCGCCTGCAACACTTGCACGCCGTTGCCGATGCCATCGAGCAGGTTCGAGATGTCGCTGGCGCGGGCGTTGAGGGACGCAGCGGTGAAATATTCGGTCGGGTTATCGAGAGCCGAGTTGACCTTGTTGCCAGTGGCGAGGTCGTTTTGGGTGGTCGCCAGCAGCGCGGCCGTCGACTGCAGAGAAAGCAGGTTCTGGCGAACCGATGCCGAAAGAACAATACCGGACATTTTTCATACCTTTCTGGTGTGAAATTGGAGTGCGAACGTGGCCAATCTTTTTTGATCGGGCGACGGCTCACCGTGAAACCAAGCTTCTAAAAAAACATGAATGGTTTCGGCCCTGCCGATTTTCCGGGCACGCCGGCGGCATCAAAACCAGCAGCGGCGGCATTTTCACTGTTTGCAAAAAGCGCTGGTATCACTGCACATTTCGTAGATTCCGGTAAGGCAATTTTAGCCGTTCATGAAGCGTTAACCACATTAGGAAAGGATCGCGGTATCGCGGCGCAAACGACCATCGGCACATCATTGGCGCGATCGATGCCGGTGTTTACCGCAGCCGGCGCTCTTGTTAACGATCGCCCGCGCGAACAACGGCCAAGGAGACGGAAATGCCCTTGAAAGTCGAACTCAAGCCGAATGAACGCATCATCATTGGCGCCAGCGTGATCACCAACACCGATCAGCGCGCACGGCTGTTGATCGACGGGCACAATATTCCGATTTTGCGCGAGAAGGACATCATGACGCCGGCGGCCGCCGATACGCCGGCCAAGCTTGTCTATCTGGCGGTACAGCTGATGTATATTTCGCCCAACCCCCAGCTCAATCATGGCACTTACTTCAATCTGGTGCGCGACATCGTCAGCGCCGTGCCAAGCGCGTGGCCGATCATCGAGGGAATCAACAACCATATCCTGAGCGGCGAACTGTATCAGGCGCTCAAATACGCCAGGAAACTAGTCGCCTATGAGAAGAAGCTCCGGGACCACAACGACGCCCGGCGCAAACTCGCCGCCGAGGCGGCACAGCAGCGCTCGGCCTGACCCGCGGCCGTCACATCGCCAGCGGTGGCGATGGTTCGACCTCGGGCAGGACACCGTCGTCGGCGCCCGACCGCCGCGCCCCAAAATCCAGCACCGCCGCCAGCAGCGCATCGATATCGCAGGTATCGGTGCGGTGATTGACGATGGCGGCGCGGATCGCGATCCGGCCGTCGAGAACAGTCGTCGACGGCGCCGCGACGCCGGACTCCTGGATATCGACGACAATATCGCCGTTCACCCTGTCGGGATCGGCGGCACGATAGCGAAAGCAGACAATATTGAGTTGCACGGGCGCCAGCAGTTCCAGCCGCGGTTCGGCCAGGATTCGCGCCTCCAGATACCCGGCAAGCGCACAGCTGCGGGTGATGACGGCCCCGAGCTTGTCGGCGCCATAGGTTTTCAAGGTGAACCAGGTCTTGAGCGCCCGAAAGCCTCGCGACAAATCGGGGCCGAGATCGCACGGCCAGGACGAACCCGCCGCGAGCCCTCTTGTCTCCCGGCGCAGATACGCCGCAGGAGCCGCGAATGCCTCGCGATGCCGTTCCCCGTCACGGACGATCAGGAAGCCGGCGTCATAGGGCACCTGTCCCCATTTGTGGAAGTCGAACGCAATCGAATCGGCGTTTTGAAGTCCGGCCAGCCGCGGCGCGAGCATCGGCGACAGGATGCCGAGCGCGCCATAGGCGCCATCGACGTGAAACCAGAGCCCCTGTTCGCGGCATAGCGAGTTCAGCGCCTGCAGATCGTCGATGGCGCCGATATCCACCGTTCCGGCCGAGCCGACCACAAAGAAGGGCGTCAGCCCGGCGCTGCGGTCGAGCGCGATCCGCTCACGCAACGCCGCCACGTCGATGCGGTGGGATCGATCGACGCCGATACAACGCAATGCATCGCTGCCGAAGCCGGCGAGGTCCATGGCCTGCCTGATGCAGCCATGCGCGGCCGTCGAGGTATAAGCCGTCAGCGACGCACCATGGTCGCCGATGCCTCGCTGCCGGACCGACGGTCCGAGCGCCGCCGTTCGTGCTACCAGCACCGCCATCAGGTTGGCCATCGAGGTGCCGGTGACGAAAATTCCGCTCGCACCGTCCGGAAAACCGAACATCGCGCGCGTCCATTCGACGATCTGGCGCTCGACCTCGATCGGAATGTGATCGCGGCCGCCGAGATTGGCGTTCAGTCCGGCCGCGAGCATCTCCGCCAGCATACCGACGGCGGTGCCGCCGCCATGGACCCATCCCATGAAACCGGGGTGAACATTGCCGGTCGCATAGGGGACGATGAAATCGGTGAATTCCCGATACACCTCTTCGAGCCCGCAAGCCTGGCGCGGCAACTCCGCATGAAACCGCGCGCGAACCGCATCCGGTATCGGCTGCCAGACCGGGCGCTCGCGGATGTTGGCGACATAGTCGAGCATGTCATCGAGCATGCGATGACCTTGCACGCGGATGTCGTCCCAGTTTTTCGGATCGAGCGTATCGCTCGATTCCGACAGCAAAGGACCGTGGGGTAGCGCGATGGTCATGCCGCCTGTTCCCGGTCACGCCGGGTTCGGCGATACAGCATGGCTGCGAATGCCTCGAAGATCGCGCGCATCTGCGGAGCCTTGTAAGGAAACAGCTCGGGCGAATCCATATTGTGGACGACGGCGGTGTTGTCGGCCTCGAACACCAGCAATTCTCCGCGCTTGTTCTCGGCGCAGTCGAGTGTGAAATAATCGAGACCCACGCGATCGATCAGCGCCGCCAGCGCGCCCCGATGGCGAACCGCAAAACCGCTGTCGAACGTTCGCATGAAGTTTTCTTCTTCGCGGCGTTTGCCTTCGCTGAACGCCATGCCGGCGTTGAGATACCAGATGTCCCATCGATCGGCGATCGCCATGTGGCAAGCGTAAGCGCGGCCATCGACGATGACGATTCGGTATTTGCGACAAAGGCCGTCGTCGCCGGCGTAGTCGACAAAACGCGCGACGAAGAATTCCTGCTCCGGGCGCTGCGCCAGATATTTGGTGAGCGCGCTGCGATCGTCGACCTTGGCGAGCCCACCGCCGGCATGGGACCCGCGCGGCCGGATGATCATCGGAAATTGCAGGTCGGCGGCTATTTCCGCCAGTTCCGCGTTCGACTGAGCCAGCGCGGATAACAATGCCCGCGACGCACAAATCGTCGCCGGTATCTCCAGTCCATCGATGCCGGCAAGCAGATGATACAATCTATCGCGATCAAGATTACGTACAAGATGTGGCGGATTGAGAATCGGCCGCGGCCAGCGAACCGCGGCGTGATCGATGATGGCGAGCGCATCGCTGCATTCATCGGAGGCCGAGGCGATCACGATCGCGACGTCATGATCGGGCAGCGGCGCCGGCAGATCGGTTCCGGCGACGACATAAAGCGTCAACAGTTCGATCCCGGATCCTTCCAGCAGGAACTCGATCGGCGTGTTGCCGCCGATGTCGATCGCGGCCGCCAGCGCAAGCACCCGCAATTTGGGCTGCGCCGCCGAACAGGGCGAGCGAAACAACCGGTGAAGGGCCAGCACTTCCGCCTGGACCGCCATTCCGGTCTGCTTGTCGCCAAGTAGCTGCGTTATCAGCGACAGATCGAGCACCTCGCCTGCGTCGGCGGTTCCAGCGGCGAGCTTTGCCATCAGCTGGTTTAGCAGCGGACGAAGATCGGTTCCGCCGAATGCCATCGTCGTCAGCCTGGCCATTCCGATCCGATCCAGGCAGGGGTAGCGAACCAACGCTCCCTCGGCCTCGGCGTCTTCGAGCTTCATTTGCACCCCTCGCTCATCCCCGACATGTCGTCACGCCGCTTGTTCTGACGCGATGAACTGCGAGGCGACATCGCCGGGAAACACCGATGGGCCGACATGGTCGAGGCGACTCGAAAGATCGGCCCAGATTTCGCCGCCGATATCGGTCCAGCGTTTGCAGAAGGCGAAATCTTCGCTGAGATAGGTTCCGGTGTCCGGATCGATCATGCACTCAAACAGCGCGAAGCGGTTCGGGTTTCCCGCCAGCGCATCGCGCGAATGCTCGCGAAAGAATTGCAGCGGCGCGTAGGCGGGATGCCGGCACATCTTCTCGAAAACGTGGCGGCGGATCATCAGAAATCCGGTCCCGGCGTAGCGCACGCGGGTAAATCCATTGACGACGACGACACGATCCGGATCATCTATCTCGAGCACGTAATCCAGCGCGGCCGACGGCGCCGCCGGCCTGTTGGACTCCAGCATGCGCTTTGCCTTGTCCCAGTTGACCCGCTTGATGGGATAGACGCCGGCGACGACATCCGCCCCGCTTTCGATCAGCCGGAACACCTGTTCGGGCTCAAAGCCGATATCCGCATCGACGAACAAAAGATGTGTCGCCTTGGGATCGTCGAGAAAGAGCGTCACCAGATTGGAACGCGCCCGGGTGATCAGGGCGTCGCCGTCCCGCATCTGGATCTTGAGGTCGATGTTGGACTTGGAACGCACCGCGCTCTGCAGACGGAAGATCGAGTTGGCGTAGATACACGAGACCTGTCCGCCGAAGCAGGGCGTGGCCACCACGAGATTGATACGATCGGTCATCAACGGCTCCCGGGCGACGGGCGGCGCCCGGCGTTCCTCAACAAACAGTAAATAGGCGTGGTTAACGAGACCCTAACGCAAGGGGGGTCGCACCCGGCGCGGCTGATCAGTTCAATTGCCGCAGCTGGTCGCCGATGCGGGCAATGACGCTGTCCCAATCGCCGAAGGCCGGTTGCCGAAATAATCGCGCCGTCGGGTACCATGGGCTGTCGTCGCGGTTGCGCATCCAGCGGAAATCCGCGGCATGGGGAAGCAACAGCATGACCGGCTTTCCCAGCGCGCCGGCCAGATGCGCCACTGCCGTATCGACGGAAATCACGACATCGAGCAATGCGATGACGGCAGCCGTATCGGCGAAATCCCGGAATTCAGCGCCGAGATTGATGAGGTTCGGCAGGGCGCGCAGAACCTCGGCATCCACAGCACGAAGCTCGCTCTGAACACCAAAGCACGGGATCGGCGGATCGGCGAAAAAGGCCGCGAAACGCTCGAGCGCGATCGACCGGTTGCCGTCGTTTTTGTGAGACGGCTGGCCGGACCAGACAAAGCCGGCACGCGGATGGCCCGGCGGCAAACGATCCCGCCAATATGCCAGACGTTCCACCGGAGCGGCCAGGTATGGAATGGGCGCCGGGATGGTATCGGACCGGGTTTTGAACGCGAGGGGAAGACTGAGCAAGGGACAATGCAAGTCGAAAGCCGGAAGCGGCTGCCCTGAGGCAACGACCGTGATGTCCTTGAGCTGCGACAACAGCGGCAGCAGTTCGGGCTGTACCTCGCAGACGACATTCGCGCCGCGCTCGGCGAGCAACGCCGCATAGCGGATGAACTGGATGGTGTCGCCAAACCCCTGCTCGGCATGAAGCAGGATGGTCTTGCCCGAAACCGGCTGGTCTCCCAGCCATAGCGGCGCCGGGAATTGGCGGCGGTGTCGGGCAAACGCATCCGTCTTCCAGCGCCATTCATAGCCTTTCCAGCCGGCGTCGAAATCGCCCAGGGTCAGCCGCGTCATCGCGGCTTCGAAACGGGCTTCTGGAAATTCCGGCGATGCCGCGAGCGCCGCGCTGAAGTCCACAAGCGCCTCAATGGGCCGGTCGAGGCGGCGAAGCGCGTGACCGCGATTGGTCAGGATCTGCGGATGACCGGGCATCATCGAGAGCGCGGCATCGTAGCTCGCGATCGCATCGACCGGCCGATTCAATCGTACCAGCACATTGCCCCGATTGACACGCGCGCCGACATGGGTTGGCTCACTCGCCAACACGCCGTCGTAGCTGGACAGCGCTTCGGCGATGCGGCCGAGTTTCAGATAGGCGTTGCCGAGATTGTAGAGAATTTCCGGACGATCCGGCGCAAACCGCAGCGCATTGCGATAGCTCGAGATCGCCTCGTCGTAGCGTCCCGTTGCCTCGAGCGCCAATCCGAGATTCGACATCGCATCAGTGGAACTGGAATCGATCCTGAGCGCCTCGGAAAGGAAATGCAGCGCCTCCATTGTGCGGCGGCGCTGCAGGCTGAGCACGCCAAGCAGGTGCAGCGCGTCGAAATCCCGGGGCCGCCGCGCCAGAATCCCGGCGCAGAGCTTTTCCGTCGCGTCGAGATCGCCTCGTTGAAACAAGCTATGGGCCTGCCGCAGCGCCGGAGACAGCTTTGGTGTCCGCCGCGACAATTTCCCCGACATTCGACGGCTCCGGATCAAGGCCGATGCGACGACGCCGCGCCGCGCGACCGATCGCCGCTTTCGTCGAATCATGCCGCACGGGAATTTAGCACTTTTCCCGTTCCGACGGTCGCAACAGAGTTAATCGATGATTAATTCTAATCTGTCAGTGATGCGGAAGGCCTGCGATCATCTGGGGAGGACTCCCGTGTCAAGCATCATGAGCATCCTGCAGTCGGCTTATGCGGCTACTCCGCAGCCACTGTTCGCGCCCGGGACCAAATTCGCCACCAACGTCAACGCATCGCAATGGCAGGGTACCTGGACCGGCACGGATTACAACCACCAGCCGATGTCGTTCCAGATCACCAAGGTCAACGGCTATCGCGCCAATGTGACGTTCCAGAGCGCCAGCGGCCTGCAATATCAAAAGGTCTTTATCGCCGCCAACAATTCGTTTCGAATCGGCGATTCCAGTTTCACGCTGGAAAGCAACGGTACCGCAAAAGTCCAAACCGTCGTCACCAATCCAAACACCGGCACACAGACGCTGAACACGGCCTACGTCCACCAGAAGACATGAAGGCTGCGGCGAGCGGTTGAGCGGTTGCCAGCGCCCGTCCTGTGAGACAGGCCATAAGCGCGGCAAACCCCAAGCAAAAAGCCGGATTACGGACTCGGGATCGGCAGGTATTTCAGCAGGCTCAACTGCGAGAGCGTGGACGTCGTCTCATACGACGCCTGCAAGGCCGTCTGCAGCGACAGGATCTGGCTCGCAACCTGGTCGGGAGAAACCGTCTCGGCCTGCGAGATGACGTCCTGCAGCGTGTTCTGGGTCTGGGTCTGTTGCGCGGTCACCGATTGCATCGTCGTCTGCGCATTGGCGAGATCGGTCTGGATGTTCGCGATGGTTTGCTGGCCGGGCTGGACCGCGAGCGCCTGCGCCACGCTCTGGCTGAGCGCGGTGACCTGCGCCGCACCATTCGGATTCGATGTCGAGGTGCTGAAGGCTGCATAGGCCGCAATCGCCTGAAGCTGCGAGACGATGCCTTGCTCGTTGGCCTGTATTCCGTACTGCACGCTCACGCCCGAGGCGATCTGGGCCGTCTGGGTCGCGCGGGGCGATCCCGTGGTCGTCCCTCCGGTGTACCACTGGACGGTATTCGCCGCCGTGCCGTTGACGAGCGACGTTGCGGTGTCGAACGGGGGACCATTGACCACGAGCGGCCCAGGCGTGGCGTTCACGCTTGAGCCGAAGCCGAGCGCCGCCAATGCGGCAGGATTCGAACTTGTGACCGTCAGGTTGGCGTTGCTGCCGCCAAACAGCGTGACGGCGCCACCGCTGACGGTCGAAGGGTTCGCCGTGCCGGTGATCGAATCGATTTTTGACAACAACGTCTGAACGCTGTCGGTGACGTTGACCTCATTACCGGTCGCGCCGGAAGCGACGAATGTGATGGGCGTGCCGTTGACGGTGATGGTGTCGCCGGGCGCGAAGCTTGTAGACAGCGAATCCGTTCCTGCCGTTCCCGACAGCAACGTTGCACCTGTGATCGCGGCCGGCGGCGTGGCCTGGTTGTTGACCGCGCTTCCATTGGCCGCCGCCGACCAATTGAAGAAATTGTTGGAAGCCTCCATCGCCGAGGCGGCGACCAGCGAGGTGTTCGCAAGCGTGCTGATTGACGACGTCAGGGCGGTTTGCAGGTTGCTTGCGGTCGCGCTGGGCGTGGCGCCGATGGTGAACGAACCCGCAGGCGCCGGCGAGGTGGTCGTCGCCGTCAACTGCATGGTCTGCGTCGTTCCATCCGGCAGGTTGAAAGTGAAGCTGATTTTATCGCCGGGATTTGGATTGGTCGCCCCGAGAGCGACCGATATCGATGCCGGCGATCCCGTCGGTCCGGTGACGGTTGCGCCCGTCAGCGTCGACGTCACGGAGTTCAGCTTCAGGCCGAACGGCGAACCCGCGACGTCTTCCGAAAGTGAAACCGACGTGGTGGTCGGCGCGGACACCACGAGGCGGCCGAGACCGTTGGCGCCAAGATCGGCCTGCTGCTCCTCGCTGATGAGCTGCGTCAGTCCCGCCTGCGCGCCATTTCCATTCAATATCGCATCGACGCTTGCTACCGAGGGGGTGTTGACCGCATTGCCTGAGAAAATGTAACCGTTGCCGCTCTGGGTGTTGAGCGTTGACAGCATGGACTGCAGTTCTGAAACCGCGCTGGTCTGCGCCGTGCTCTGGCCGTTGCTGTTCAGCGTCTGGTTGCCGTTCGCAGCCGCTTGCTGAACCTGGTCGGCGGTATCGCTCAGATTCTGCAGTGCGGTGTTGGCCACGTTGATCGTGGTGCCGACATTGGTGATCGCATTCTGGTAACCGGCGATGTTGGCAAGCTGCGCGCGGGCGGCGATGGCGAATTCCTCGCCGGTGCCCATTGCCGAATAGGTCGTCCCCTTCTCGCCGCTCGCGAGCTGAACCTGCAGCGTGTTGAGCTGGTTCTTGATGTTGAGGATCGATTGCCCGAGAAGCGCCGAACCGCCGATGCTGTTGATCGCCATGGACTAGCCTTATGATTGCGCCTGAAGCAGCGTCGTGAACATCGACTGCACGACGGCCATCACGTGGGCGTTCGCGGCGTAGGAATTCTGCAGCGCGATCAGATTCGCCATCTGGGTGTCCATGTTCACGCCGGTCGATGAATTGTACGACTGCTGCAGCGTGTTGACGACGACATCCTGGCCCTGCTGGAGTTGCGTGGCGTTGGTCGCCGCGTTCGCCTGCTGGGTGAGGAACTGCTGCATGTAGTCGGTCAGCGTTCCCGTCATCGGCGACGTCGCGGACCCGAGGCCGGTCTGCGGCGAATAGGTGAACGAGGCCGTGGTCAACTGCGAGGCGATGAAATCCGAACGCGTGGTGTCGCCGGACGCGGTCGGCGGCGACGTGCCGTAGACGGAGAGGCTGGTCGGGTTGGCGACGACGGCGGGATTGACGGTGATGCGGGCGGCATAGCCGGTCAGTTGCGACCCACCGGAGGTGATGGCGCCGGTGTAGAGCGCATTGCCGTCGGTAAAGAGCGGAAGCTGCGGGCTGCCGCTGGTCAGCGACGAGGTCGTTGTGGTTGTCGATGCCGAATTGACCGTCGCGGCGCCGGTGCCGTTATCGAGCACCTGCAGCGTCGAGCTGGACGGATTGGAGAACTGGATGTTGGATCCGTTCAGCGCGGCATTCAGTTGTGCGACCGCCGAGGCCATGCCGCCCGAGAAATTGATGCCGATGACGGTATCGTTGGGATTGGAAGGACTCGGCAACGGCAGCGCCGCCGGATCGCTGACGTCAACGATCGTCAACTGCTGCTGCGTGTTGGTGGCGGTGTTGGTATAGGTCACGTTGATCGAGTTGCCGGGCTGCAAGTTCGACAGGTCGAGCGAGAAACCCGCCTTTGAGCCCGACGTGACCGCGGTACCGCCAGTGGTGACGTCGGACATCGCGCTCGACATCGTGGCGGCGAGCTGGTCGACCTGGGTCTCGGCCTGCACGAGCGTGTTGTCGCGCAACTGGACATCGGCCCCGATTTGACCCGAAGAAATCGCGTTGGTCAGGTCGGTCTTCGTTCCGTTCGGACTGGTCAGCGTGATGCTGCCGGCGGTGTTCTGGGCCGGGTTGGTGCTGTACAGGTTCGTCGCGGTCAGCGTCGACGGGCCGTTGAACGACAGCGTCGAAGCCTGGGCGCCGACGAGTTGTGCGCCGGCGGTGGTGTAGACCGAAACCTGATTGTTGACGCCCGTCGATACGCGGATGCCGATCAATTGCGAAAGCTGCGTAATCGCGGTGTCGCGCTGGTCCTCGAGCGTCGCCGTGGCCGGATCGCTGGAACTCATGCCCTGAAGCTGGCTGTTGAAGTTCGCGATCTGCGCCATCGCGGTATTCGCCGCCGTCACCGAGGTCGCGATATCCTGCTGGACATTCGATCGCAGCGACTGAATGCCTTGCGACGTGGCGTTGATCTGCTGCGCCGCGTTCTGGGCCGCGGTGAGCAGGGCGCTTTGCGCAGCCGAGGATCCCGAACTCGTGGACAAGGACTGGGCGGCGGTCGATAAATTGCTCAACGCGGTTTCGAGCGTGGCCTGCCCGCCCGGCGTACCGTAGACGTTCTGCAACTGCGTCAGGACATTCGAAATCTGGTCGGCATAGCCGCTACCGGAGGTCTCGGTTTGCAGCTGGCTCAGAAGGTACTGGTTGGTTTGCCGATCGATGCCCGCGGTTTCGACCCCCGGGCCCATTCCCCCGGTGTAGGTTTCGATCTGGTTGGCATTCTCGGTAACGTAGCCCGGTGTCTGCGCATTGGCGACGTTCGAAGACACGACCGAAAGCGCGGCCTGCGTTACCCGCAGGCCCGACATCGCCGTGGCGAGGGCTGAACCCAGACCACTCATGGCTCGAGCGCCTCAAGCAGGTATTCTGAATCGACAATCATCACCGCATCACGTCCAGCAGATCCTGAATCATGCTGTTCGCCGTGGTGATGACCTTGGTGTCCGCCGAATAGGCCTGCTGCGCCACGATCAGCTGGGTGAATTGATCGGCGATGTCGGTGTTCGATCCCTCGAGCGACGAGCCGGCGATCGTTCCGGAGGCACCGGCGATCGCCGCTCCCGATTGCTGGGTCGCGGCGTAGGCGTTGCCGGTGAGCGCTTGCAGATAGTTGGTGCCGTTGAAATGCGATAGCGTCACGTCGGCGAGGTCGATGTTCTGGCCGTTGGAGAATGTTCCGACAACGATGCCGTTGTTATTGATCGCGACCGACTGGAGCTGGCCGGCGGCGTATCCGTTCTGGGTAATGCCGTTGATGGTGGCGGTGCCGCTGGTGCTGGCATATTGCGTCAGAGCGCCGGCGCCGATATTGAGCGCAACATTTCCCAGCGACACGCCGCTGACGGAGACATTGGGAATCGTCAGCGAGGCCCCTGTCGGGCTTGTAAGTGTGCCGCTGGAATTGAAGGTAAAGTTGGTGCCGACATTGACCCAGGCGGTCTGCGTGCCCGTCGCGCCTGGATCGGTCTGGTAGAACAGGTTCCAGGTATTCACGCCGCCGCTGGTGCCGGTCAGGGCCCATCTCAACTCCACATTGACCGGCAAGCCTGCCGAATTGTAGCCGGTCACGGCACCGCCGCTGATGGACTCGTTCTGGAAGGTGGTTTCATCATTGCCGATCACCACGCCCGCACCGACCGTACCGCCGCCGGTGCGCGTTGCGGTCACACTCGTGCCGCTGAAACCAAGCGCGTTGAATGCCGAGGCGCCCGCTGCGTTTGAGGTGACGGTCAGATCCTGGGCCGTACCCGAATTCAGCGTTATCGCTCCGCCTGAAATGGTTGAGGGGGTCGCGGTGCCTGTGATCTGGTCGATCGCCGTCAGAAGGCTTCCGACGGTGCTACCGGGAAGTGTAACATCGATGGAGAGGGTGCCGGCGGCTGCCGAGCCCGTGGTGCCCGCACCGCTATTGAATGAAATTGTCTTGCCATCGACCGTGATCGTATCGCCGGCTTGGAAACCTGTGGTCAACGAATCGCTTGGGGAAGTTCCTGAGAGCAACGTCGCGGCGGTGATCGGAGCCGGCGTCGAAGCTTGGTTGTCGGCGACCGCGCCTGTCACCGCTCCGCTCACATAGGGCGCCGCCGGCGTACCGAGCACCAACGGATTGTATCCGGTGGTGAAGTCGCCGGGGTTGAGACCTCCTTCCGCCACCAGTGAGCCTGTCGCGGCGGTGGAGCTTGCGGTCGTCGTCGGCGCGGTCGGAAGGTTGGCGGCGTATTGTATCGAGGTCGTTGCCTGCGCCGGGATGAAGTTATTCTGGAATTGCAGGACTTGCGCCACGTTTCCGACGGGATTTCCGGTCTTGGGATCGACCGTCAGGCCCATCAGATAATATCCGGAGCCGTTGACCAGATTTCCGTTCGCATTGACCTGAAAGTCGCCCTCACGGGTATAGTCGGTCGTGCCGCTGAAGACCGGCTGATTGTCGACCGTTCCCGTGGCCGCCTGCACGGAAAAGAATCCCTGGCCGTTGATCGCCATGTTGGTGGCGACCGTTGATGTCGAGACGGTGCCCTGGGTGGAGGTCGTGGCCTGCGAATAAGCGCTAACCCCGCCCGCGACTTGCTCCTGTGGCGTCGTGGCATCCGGGATGAGGTCCTCAAAACCGGTGTCGACCGCCTTGTAGGCTACGGTCGAGGAGTTCGCGATATTGCCGGAGATGTTCTGCAGCGCGAACGATTCCGCCTGCAGGCCGCTAACCGCGGAAGTCAGCGCGTCAAAGATACCCATAACTTCGTCTCCACGTTCGATCCGGACGGCGTGCGGGCATTGCCACGCCACAGCCGTCATCGAAGGAGACATCGCAAGCGCTATGCCAAACCGAAAGCGCCTTCACATCAGATACTTGGCAATATGACGGCGATCCGAAGGACCGGGACACAATTGCCGGGCGGGCAACAATTGCCGACCGGCCGGAGTGGAATTCGACAAGTGCGAACCGGATTTTTCTTCGCGACAAACGCGGGCGAAGCGTCGCGTAAAAAGATCAGGTGGCCGATGCCGCCGCGGGGTGAAACACCAGCGCAAAACCGTCCATGCAATAGCGCAGGCCGGTCGGCTTCGGTCCGTCGTCGAAAACATGACCGAGATGTCCGCCGCAGCGGCGGCAGTGAATTTCGGTCCGCAACATACCGAAGGTGCGGTCTTCGGTCTTGCCGACGGCATTTTCGAGCGGCTGATAGAAGCTCGGCCAACCGGTACCGCTCTCGTACTTCGTCTCCGAGGAGAACAACGGCAGATCGCAGCCGGCGCAGGCGAAAATACCCTTGCGATGCTCTTTAAGCAGCGGGCTCGAACCCGGGCGCTCGGTGCCTTCCTGGCGCAGGATTTCATACTGCTGCGGCGTCAGCTGTGCGCGCCATTCCGCATCGGTCTTTTCGACCTCGAACTTCTCCGCCGCCTTTGCCGGGGAAACTCGCAGCCATCGGAAGGCCGCAAGGCCGAACAGGCCGGCGACGGATGCAAGCAGGATACGGCGATCGATCATGTTGGTCTCCGAGCGAAGAGAAGGATGGGTCGTTCGCTGTCAGTTACGGGCCGCACTCGCCAAAGTTACACCGATCGGCAGGAATTTTTCTCACTTTGTCGCGAGGGTCGCAACCCTCCACCCCTGCCGCGTCAGCTTCGGGGGGTCACGGAAGAAGCAGCTAGATCAGTGGATTACGTCCCATCCCCATCACCCTCGACCGGGTCTACCGGGGCGGCCGGCCTCGGTCGCTGGGGACGCGGACGGCCCGGCGGCGGGCGGCCACTGGGCGGACGAGATTGGGGTCGCGTTCCCGCCAGACGGTTTGCTTCGATCCGGCGCGCCTCGGCGATACGTTCCCGCAACCGCGCCTTTTCCCGATGGCGGGCCAACGCGCCGGCGGCGGCGGAACTTCCGCGTTCCCAGAGACCGATGACTTGCCCGGCGACCCGGCCGGTGGCGCCGCCTGCCCATACCAGTTCGAACGGCGAGAACAGCCGCCAGCGCTCGTCGCCCCACAGGATACTGCGTGCGATCAGTTGTCCGGCCATCGCCGAGGTATTCAAACCCTGGCGACCGAAGCCGCTTGTGACCCACAACCCCTTACGCAACTGGCCGATCTGCGGCATGCCGTGCACGGTCTGTCCGACCGCCCCGCCCCAGGTCTCTGCGATCTCGACCTTTCCAAGCTGGGGAAAGATGGTGCGGATCCGGCGCGCGATGGCGCCGGCGAAGCGCTGGGGGCGCGCCCCCCAGGTGGTTTCCGGACTGGCCCACATCAACCGGTCACCATCCACGATCCGGAAATGATCAATGCCGTCGCTGTCCGTCACCGATCCGCGAAAGCTGATGGTCTCGGCCAACCGTTCGCCGAGCGGCGCCGTCACGGCTGCATATCGCCAGACCGGCAGCAGCGTTTCCGACAGCCGCCGCAGCGGCGCGCCGAGATGGATGTTGCCGGCGAGCACGATGTGGGAGGCGCGCAGCCGCGCCGACGGCGTCACGATGCGCTTGCGAATGCCCGAAGGATCGATGCTGACCACCGGCGTGTCCTCAAATATCCGCGCGCCCGCCCGCCGCGCCAGCGCCGCCAGGCCATGGACATATTTGCGGCCGTCGACCTGGAACGCCTTGGGATAATAGACGCCGTGGAAATAACGGTCGGTCTTGAGCTCGTCGCGGACGCGATCGACCTGCCAGCCCTCGACTTCGGTCTCAAAATCCTCGCTGAGTGTCTGCAGCCGGCTGATCAAGGTCTCGCCGGCATCGACATTGGAGACCTCGAGCGCGCCCTCGCTCAGCGCAATCCCCGGGAATGACGGTTCGCTCGCATTGGTGCGAACATATTCGGCGCCTTGCCTCGACAGCGACCAGAGTTCGCGGGCGTCTTCCAGACCGATGCGCGCGATCAGTTCGCCGATCGGCAGGCCAAAACCCGGCATCACCGTGCCGAGTTGGTGACCGGAGGCGTTCCAGCCGACGTGCCGGCCTTCGAGAACGGCGACGCTGGCGCCGAGCCGTGCAGCCTCCAGCGCCACCGTGAGGCCGGCAAGCCCCGCCCCGACCACGCAGATATCGGCATCGAGGTCGAACGACAGCCGCTGATGCCCCGACGGATCGGTGCCGTCGGGCTCTTTGGACGCACTTGTGAAAATCTCGCTCATATCGTTTTCTTACGGACCGATCGGCCCGTTGTCACCTTGTCGCGGACGCCAGCCTGTACATTAATCGGCAAGTGAGAGACGAATCGAGATTGCACCATGCGCCGTTTGATGCTGCTGCGTCACGCCAAGACCGAGAACGACGCGACATCCGGCCGCGATCAGGACCGCCGGCTCGACGACCGCGGCCGCATCGACGCCGCGGAAATCGGCGGCTGGATCGCCCGGCATCCGCCTTTTCCCGATGCCGTGCTGCTTTCGCCCGCGGCGCGGGCGCACCAGACCTGGGAGATCGCCTGGGAGGCGATGAAGGATCCGGTTCCCAAGCCAAGGGTCGAACTGTTGCCGGAACTCTACGGCGCCGATCCGGCGCAACTATTGGAGACGATCCGGGGCGCGTCCGCCATCGATCCGGCGCGGCTGATGGTGGTCGGCCACAATCCGGGAATGCATGAACTGGCGCTTGCGCTCAGCGGTAGCGGAGACGCCGCGGGACGCCGGGCGCTCGCCGACAACCTGCCGACATCGGGCCTGGCCATATTCGACTTTGCCATCGAGGACTGGGCCGACGCGGCATTCCGCCGCGGCCAGCTCGTGCAGTTCGTCAGCCCGAAGCTGCTGAAACAGGCTTCCGGCAACTGAGGCGGCCCACGCCGATTCATGCTAGGCTGGTAGCAGACGAGGGAGGCGCGGATGTTCAATTCCATTCTGGTGCCGATCGATCTGGCCGATACCGATCTGGCAAAGCCGGCCATCGCCACGGCGGCGACGCTGTCGCAGACCTGGAGCGGCACGGTGCGTCTGCTCAACGTGCTGCCGATGACGCCGGTGATGCTGGCCGAATATGTGCCGGCGGATTTCGACATGCAGCAGCGCCAGACTTCCGAGGAGGCGCTCGGCATCGTGGCGCGGGAATCCGGCATCGATGCCGCGCGGATCTCGGCCGTGGTGCGGCAGGGCGGCATCTATCACGAAATTCTCGAGGAAGCCGCTGCCGTCAGGGCCGACCTGATCGTGATGACATCGCACCGTCCAGCGATGCGGACCTATTTTCTCGGCTCCAACGCCGGCCATGTGGTGCGCTACGCCAAATGCTCGGTGCTGGTGGTGCGGCACTGAAGTCGCGCCGCGCGGCGCTAACCGCTTACGGCCATTCCGCGATAAAACCTTTCGCCTTGTAGGGCTCGATCTTGTCCCATTCGTAGAGCACGCGAGCGCGGAAATCGGGATTGGTGTGCCAGAGCGAGCGCGGCGTATCGAAGTTGTCGACCGTGACCAGCATCTTCTCGACTTCCGGCCAGTGCCGCTGCAGCGTCATCGGATAGCGCCGCGCGGTCCAGCTATTGCCGAGGCAGATCACGCTGCGGATGTTCGTAAGCCCAATCGCGGCATCGATGATAGGCAGCGAGAAAATGACGTTTTCGCCGGTATTAGTGGCGCAGTTTTCTTCCAGGATCTTGTCGGCTGGAATGCCGCGCGCGACCATCGCCGACTTGATGATCTCGCATTCCGAGAGTTCCGAGCCAGCCGTCACGCCGCCGCTCACGATCGCCCAACGGAAAAAGCCCTCACGCCAGAGCCTGAAGCATTCCTCCACCCGCCGCCCGACGTCCTCGCGCGTGCCGAACACGAACAACAGATCGGCCGGTTTTAGCGGCGTATCGATCAGGTGCCTTGCATTGATCTCGGCAATCTCGGCTTCACTGGGCCATCTGACGCGTCGATCCGCCACGGTCCGCCTCGCCTCGAAAAATTGACGTCATTCCGATGCGCCGCGGAATGGCGTTAGCGAAGTCACATTTCATTACGCTTGATTGCGGCGCGGCGCCGCGGCGAACCAGGAGCCTCTTCCCAAAGGCCTTAGTAACTAGGGCAGCAGCATTTCGGGCAGATCGTCAAACCGATAGCGCCGCGGCCGGTTACGCCGCACGAAGCCGCCGATCTGCCAGCCGAACAACGCGGCAAAGCCGGCCAGGAAAAGCGCGCCGGAAAATTCGCCAGTCAGAATCGCGCGCACGAAAAGCCCGGATATCGCCAGCGCCACCAACGCCACCAGCGCGACGCCGGCGGCATGGGTTTTCGGTCCGATGCCGCCGATCAGCGCGGCCCTGCTTCCGGCGCCATTCATCCGCGCATGCAATTCGTCGATGAAGGCGCGGTACTCCCGATCCTGCCGCGCCACCAGCGACGCGGTCTGCCAGTCGGTCGAGAGGATGGCGATGCGTTGGCCATCGTTGTTTTCGACGTCGGCGCGAAAGCGGTGCGGCTGCATCCACACCGGCCGATATGACAGCCGGATCGCGGCGATATCGGCATAGGGCCAGACCGCGGACCTGGCCCCGACCTGCCATGACAACCCCTGATCGGTCAGTTCGAACCGATGCGCGGATCCGATCAGCGACGCCTTGTAGGCGTAGCGGACCGGCGCGGCAGCCTGGTTCGGCAGATCATTCATCGCGACAATGCGTCGTTTTCTCAGGTCGGCGATATACATGCCCACAAGAATGCAAGTGTTGCCAGCGCGCCAAGCGCGGTGCGCACGGCGTGAAGCACGCCCCATTTGACCACGAGCGCACGAACGGACGGCCCCGCTTGGTCGATGTCGGTGGCCAGCAGCGCATCGTTGGTGGGCTTGATGGCGATCAGCGTCCACGGCCACGGCGCGATCATCGCAATGGCGCCGATCAAGAATCCGGGGTGCGGAGCCTGCCACCACGCGATTAATCCCAACACAAAACCCACCAGCGCCAGCGGCGCCTGCATTGCGGCCCCGCGCTTGTAGGAGGGCTTCCACTCGGCGAGCAGCGCACGGTCGTCGATCGAGAGCCGCGCCGGCTGCTCGACGACATTCACGTAGAACGCCGCGCCGGTAAAGATCGCGGCGGATATCAGCGCGAGATGACCGATCACCATGCACCGGGTCCCTTTTCAAATAATCGCCTGAGCCGTCCGCGCCGGCTTGCACGAATATCGAGCTTTATCCTACAAGCGGGCCATGGCCGAGACGACCTATTTTCCGCGCCGCCTGATCCTTGCCGGCGCCAGCCTTTCGGGCATCCTGCTGGCGCTCGCCGTTCACATGCTGGGGGTGCGCTTCGGACTCGACCTCGGCGGCCTGTGGCGATCCGATACCAGGGAATTCATGCCGGCCGGCGCGGCCGTCGCGTGGTGGCTGATCGCCACCGTTGGTTTCTCCGGCGGCTATTTCACGGCAACGCTGCTGGACAGCGCGGTGTCAGGACAAATTCCGCATCGCATGCGATATTTCCTGATCGGGGTCGGCGTGCTGATACTGGCGGGCGCCGGCTTGCCGTCCTCGGCCGCAAGCCGTGTCCCGACCATATCGGGCGTGCTCGCTGGTCTGGCGGCGCTGGGCCTCGGCGCGGTGATGGCGTTCTGCGGCGCGCATTTTGCGCTGCGCAGGGCGTGACCTCACTTCGGCGCTGAAGCGCCGCGCCAGATCGCAACCGCTGCCACGAGCAGCAGGCACGCGGAGATGACAAGCGATTCATGCGTGCCCGCCATGAAGGCGTCGGGCCGGCCCGCCAGCGTGCCGAACAACGCGACGCCCAGCACGCTGCCGGTCTGGCGAGTGGCGTTGAGAACGCCGGCGGCGATGCCGGAGCGTGACTTCTCGACGCTTCCGAGCAGCGTCGAAGTCAGCGGCGGCACCAGAAGGCCCAGGCCCGCGCCGATGATCGCAAGCTGGGCGCCCATTTCCCAATAGCTCGTCCCGGGCGCGATACCGATCAGCGCAAGGCACCCCGCCGCCGACAGCGCCGCGCCGACGGCGATTGTCGCTGGCGCGCCGATGCGCTCGGCCACGCGCGCGGCGACCAGGTTGACCGGCAACACCGCGCCCAGCATCGGCAGGAACGCCAGCCCGGTCGCGAACGGCGACAGACCGTTGATGCGCTGGAAATACAGGCTGAACACGAAGATCAACCCGTAAAAGGCGATATTGACGAGAAGGCCGACCAGCGAGGTCAGCGCGAACATCCGATGCCCGAATAGCGACAGCGGCAGCATCGGCTGGGAGCTGCGATTTTCCCGCCATACGAACAGCCCGGCGAGCACCGCCGATGCCGCAAAACCCGCGATCACCAGCGGATTGCTCCAGCCCAGCGCGCCGCCTTCGATGATCGCGCCGGCGAGACAGCCGAGAACCGCGATCGCCGCAATTTGGCCCGGCAGGTCGATTTCGCGCTGCGGCGATCGCGTGGTCTCGCCGGCATAGCGCCAGGCGAGCCACAGACCGGCCAGACCGATTGGCAGGTTGACCAGGAAGATCCAGCGCCAGCCGACCAGCGCGATGATGCCGCCGCCAAGCAGCGGACCCGAAATCAGCGCCAGGCTGGCGCCGGCCGCCCAGATTCCCACGGCGCGGCCGCGGGCTTTTTCGTCGGTATAGGTGTGGCCGAGCAGCGCGAGCGAGTTCGGAACCAGGATCGCGGCGCCAATTCCCTGCAGCGCTCTCGCCGCGATCAGGACGACGGCGTTGGGAGCCAACGCGCAGACAACCGATGCGGCGGTGAAGACCGCAAAACCCGCCATGAAAATTCGCTTGGCGCCGATACGATCGCCAAGCGCGCCGGCGGTGAGGATAAAGGCGGCGAAGGCGATGGTGTAGGCGCTCACCACCCACTGCAATTGGGAAACGCCACCGCCGAGCGAGGTGCCGATGCTGTTGAGCGCGGTGTTGACGATGGTGACGTCGAGTTGGACCACGCCGTAGCCGAGGCTCATCGCGGCAAGCGTCAGCGACGTCGCGAGACTAGAGCGCGGCGGTTTGGTTCCCGAACGCGACGCCGGACGTGCAGCCGAACCCGGCTGGATCTTGAGGGCAATACTTCGCATGGGTTACCTCCGAATTCCCGGAAACAACGCCGCAGCCAAGCATCGGTTTCGACCGGAAGCTTCGGGCGACATCGAAGTATGATCGCGGATCGGTGGACCAAGGACCAAGGACCAATAAGGGCGGCTCGCGAACCGGACGTTCGGTTCGACAAGCGAAAACGCCGCGCGGAAAACCCGCGCGACGTTTTGTCTCAGTCGGAATTTGGTTGGGGAAAGATCAGCTCGCGGCGCGCAAATTGACCTTGCTTTCCGCGAGCGTGGTCAGTTTCTTGTCGGTTGCGCGTTCCTCGTCGAGCGTCTTCTGCAGGAGGCCGACGCAATCGTTGCGGCCGAGCTGCTTCGCCCACGCGATCAGGCTGCCGTAGCGGGTGATCTCATAGTGCTCGGCGGCCTGCGCGGCGTTGATCAATGCCGCATCGAGCACCGATTTGTCCGCGACCTCGCCGGCGACCTCGTCGGCTTCCTTGATGATACCGTCGATCGCCGGGCAATCGACCGCCTTCACCGGGGCGCCGATCATCTGGAACACCTGCTCGAGACGCTGGACATGCGTTTTGGTTTCATCGAGATGGGTCAAAAAGCCTTGTTTGAGCTGATTGTCGGCTGCTTTTTCGGCCATTTTCGGCAGCGCCTTCACGAGCTGCTTCTCGGCATAATAGATGTCCTGCAGCTGGTGCACGAACAGGTCGTTCATGGTCTTGATGTCTTTGGTGAAAAGTCCCATAGCTCCGTTCCTTGTTGTTCGGGAACAATCGGCATCGCCCGGTTTCACGCATGCCGACATGTTCGATTGCTTGCGCAGCGCTAACCGGCTGGGTCGGCGCTTGTTCCTGTCGGCCGCATGATGCTTGCGGCGAAACATCGCCGAATTGGAACGGCACCATTGGAACAGCGCCGCCGATACATGCCGCGACTCGCAGCCAGGGCCATCGCGACATATGTACAGCGTATGACAATCGCCGCCCTCAAAGGCCTGACCTGACGTTGTCAAGGACTGCACAACGCAGTGTTTTTGCCTTATGGGTCTATCAAACATGGAGCGATTGGCCGCCGCCTGCCGTCGATTGCTGCAATGGGCTTTGAATTTATGGCCGCCCTGCCGGGAGGACGAATGCATCGGCTGCTAACCACGCTCGGGCGTGGCTTCAAGGAACGGATCGGATGGAAACGGCTCGGAATCGCCGCGAGCATCGTCATCATCGCCTTCGCGATCAGAACGCTAGTCCACACGCTCAAGGGCGTCGATGCCGGCGTGATCCTGACCGCGCTGACGAATATCCATCCCGGCCGAATCGCGCTCGCCGCGCTGTGCGTGGTCGGCGCGTTCTGCACGCTGACATTCTATGATTTCTTCGCGCTGCGGACCATCGGCAAGAAAAACGTGCCCTACCGCATCGCGGCGCTGACGAGCTTCACCAGCTACACCATCGGGCACAATATCGGCGCCACGGTATTCACCGGCGG
>Ga0209006_10001420_pt1 | contig 21740 bp, 40 predicted proteins | sample JacPin_JW_Ref_O2_FD_188567 | JGI IMG/M metagenome (GOLD analysis project Ga0209006, IMG submission 188567) | Forest soil microbial communities from Algoma, Ontario, Canada - Jack Pine, Ontario site 1_JW_Ref_O2 (SPAdes) (version 2) | ecosystem: Environmental > Terrestrial > Soil > Boreal... | reverse complement strand
ATTCAGGATGTGGATGGAATGACAACCGTTGCTATTGTCCCAAAAGAGTATTTCGATAACAAAGGCTGTATGTGGGACCAGCATCTGCCAATCGATCATCTCCTTCCTGATGATTTAGGCGAGGAAATGGAATGTACGTGGAGCTGCGAGCGGGACGTTGAAAGCGTTAAAAAAGACCTTATTCAACGTGGTTTTGAGGAAAACCCGGACTTCAGTGCTTTTATTACGATGGAAAATTTTGGGGGCACTTGACAAACTGAAAACACGTGATATATTATGTTGTACCGAAATGCAGTTTTGTTCGGTACCCATACGGGGGTCGTCTAACTCTAAAGACGCCAGCCAATCAAACGGCTGGATATCTTGGTGTAAACCCAGGCCCCCGTGCCATGAACAAATGCCGGTAGGATTACATTTAACTTGTAAATAAAAAATCTTATCAATCCTTGTTGTTCATTATTCCAATATAACTCAATGGTAGAGTGGCTGGCTGTTAACCAGTAAGTTCTAGGTTCGAGTCCTAGTGTTGGAGCCATGCGCGACTGCGCCTCTCCCGCTCCCATTAAAATAAAATTATGGAATGGCTAGACCAATTACCACTTTCTCAAGAAGAGAAAGAGCTTATTAAATCTTTAGAGACCCATACACCCGCATCACTGTATGGGTTGATTCGTCTTACGCCCGTAGCGTTCGAAAAGTATTTTGGAAAAGAGCGCACGTGGCATTTAGTTCGATTTTTATACCCGTTACTGTCCTCTGAAGATGAAAAGTTATTGTTGCCTACCTCGGTGGGTAATGAACAACGTTTTGAGTTATTTCATGCTAGAGACAAAATCAAGAAGCTGATGAACAAATAATGTGTTCCATAATTATAGTCAATCATAAGTTTAAGGATTTTCCGCTTATGGTAGCAGCGAATCGTGATGAAGACTATAAAAGGTCTTCTGGTCCAGTTCAGGTTTTGTCTCAGGACCCCCTCATTATCGGCGGGAAAGACAATGTAAAGAATGGTACCTGGCTTGCAGTAAATAAACATTCACTTTTCGCTGCTGTTACTAATCAAGGCAAAGGCGATAAAACAACTTCTCGCGGTTCAATTCCTCTAGAAATTCTTAAGTGCAAAACTGTAGAAGAAATGATTGAATGGGTTGAGGGTTTCAATCCATCTAAATACAATGGGTTTAATCTTGTATTTGGAAATCAACATAAACAATACGTTGCCCATTCCTATATTCTTCATTCAATGGTGATAAGTGAACTGCCAGAAGGCATTAGTCTTATCGCTAATGATATGAAATTTGTTCCCACAACTAAAGCAACTTATGTTCATCAAAAACTTGAAGCTTTGTTTTTACAAGAAGAAAAGTTAGATTGGGCAATCGTATACAAAAGCTTAAAGAAGATTCTAGCAAATTCCGAGTATGGATTCAAGATTAAGCCAAAGAAGAAAGATGGAAGACTTGGCGGATACTGCACTAGATCTTCTTCAATTTTAGCCTTTTCAGAAGAGGGCCTCGCAAGATATAAGTTCCACGATAGAACTTCCTATAAAGCTAGAAAAAACGAAAGCGACCCTTACATTCCTAGATACAAGGATTATATTGATCTATGGCGCGACCCTTCCGGCAAGACAGTTTCTGTTTCCGAGGAGTCTGAAAAAGACGATATCGAAAAGGAAGGCCCGCCTATTGGGGCCAAGAAAGCATTAGAAGAGATGCGAAAGATGCAAGTAAAGAAATATGTATCTTTTTGGCATCATACTAAAGAAGACTAAGAGGAAGTTATGAATATAAATGATGTTGTTGATTACCTATGTAATTTGAGCCCACTACAAATTATCTCTCTAACCAAAGAGTTAGAGGACAAGTGGGGCGTCAAGGCCGTTCCACTAGTTTCTACTCAGGCGCCTACCATTAAAGATGATAAGAAAGATGACGTTGCAACTGAAGTAAACGTTATCCTTATTTCTGTGCCTATGGATAAGAAAATTTCAGTTATTAAATGCCTAAGAGAAGTTATCAACCTTGGACTTAAAGAGTGTAAGGACGTTGTTGATAACCTACCAAAGGTTCTAAAAGAGTCGGTATTTAGAGAAGAAGCAGAATTAATTGCATCAAAGCTTACCGAAGCTGGTGCCGTAATGGAGATTAAGTAAATGGATGCTCTTGATGTTATTTCAACCCCACCCAAGCTGGTTACGAAACCTCTCGTAAAGAAAGATAGTCAGGAAGAAGCTATCGAATGGGCACTCATGTGCGCGCAAGAGGTTGCAGATAGATGGCCCTCGTTAACTATGCGAACTTTGGGCAACATGACTAAAACAATTGATGCACTCAGAGAAGCTTTACAGAGCCTTAAGAAGTGATATATGTATGATTTGTATGGCGCCGTGGCGAAATGGCATACGCGATTGACTTATTAAATTGAGTGCTTATTTGGAAACTAATAAGTATAATCGCTCAAAGTCGGTGAAACCCTAATCAACTGATTTGGCAATACCGAGCCAAGCATAACGAAAGTTATGAAGGTGTAGAGAGTAGACGGGCGAAACCTAAATTCAGAAATGAACATGGTTAAGGTGTACTCCAGCGGAACAAGCCTAAATAATTAGGTGGCTTATGAAAATAAGTGTTCTGATGAAGATCAATTATCCGTAAGGGTGTGTGGGTTCAAGTCCCTCCGGCGCTACCAAATTTTCTATTTGAAGAACCATGGGTTCGTGGTGGAACTGGCATACACAGAAATCTCAAAAATTTCCGCCGCAAGGATTGAGGGTTCGACTCCCTCCGAACCCACAATATTTTTATTGGAAATTCAAAATGTCAAGATTAAATAAATTAATGATTACCAGCTTGGTAATTCAGTTCGGTTTGTATTTGATTCCAGTGATGCTATTGCATCATTTTGTCGGATTTAAGTTTTGGACGTCGATTGACTGGATTTGGTGGGTAGGTGTAATTATACTTTCTTTCATCATACCTGCCGCTATCTATAGGAAGTAATATGAATTACGTTGAAAAGCTCCGGTTGATTATAACAGAGTATGTATTAAGCCCCGTTAATCATCATCTTCTTACGTGTACAGGCGGGAACATAGAACATTATATGTTTATTGCTGAAAAGAAAATTGTATCATCTTCTGATGTTGATTCAATATTGATTAATGAAAATTTAATCTGTAATCAAGAATACATTGATAAGACTTCTCCAAAAGAAATTAGAAATCTTTTAGATAAGAAAATTTCTGAAGCTATTGCTGAGACCAATTTCAAATCTCCATCTTGGATAGATGGTAAAACAGGAATAGATATTAAAGACATTAGTGATATTGATCTGGAAAAAGATTGTTTAGTAACTCGCATGATTATTGCACAGCAAAAATGTGCTGAGTTCAAAAAAATTCTTGAATCCGAACAAGCTACCGAAGAGTCTTATAAGACTTTAGTTGATTTTCTAAGTTCTATTGAAATGCCAGTTGCTCTATTTGCAATTAGAACTCAAATCAGTATTGAAGTAATTATAAGATTTGGTTTAGATGAGCATGATATATTAGGTCCATTCCTTGTAAATATGAATAAGAGGTTAGACGGTTTATACGAAGAGTGAAAAGTTTTGAGTTGCCAACTCGTTTTTGTACACATGTGGACACGCACGTAAATGTTCCAGTTAATTATTCCATGCACACGCTCAAACACAGCTGGGCGTGGTTCATCTAAAACAAGAAAGAAAAAGCTTTTCGCGGGTCGAGAAGTCGTACCTTGTGTTTTCTGTGATGAGGTGTTGGCTTTTGACAAAGCCACTGTAGAGCATATTATTCCTGTAAGCAGAGGCGGGCCCAATGCGCTTGAGAATCTCACCATCAGTTGTGGGCCCTGCAATAATCACAGACATTCTCTTCCATTTGATGAATGGAAGAAGGTTGCCAAGTTTGACAAGTTTGTTAGATTATTGGTTAAAACAAATAGAATAGTTGGGAACTGTTTGATATGAAACCCGCTAACTAATAATAGAGCATACTAGTAATGATACAGCTAACAGAAAAAGCAGTACAAAAAGTCAAGGAATTCGCTGAGGCCGAAGGTATGTCTCCAACAATTAGATTGAAGGTTGCAGGGGGTGGCTGCGGAGGCTTTGTACGTGATATGATTTTTGATGAAAATATATCTAATACTGATGAAATTATTAATCAAGATCAAATAAAAATCGTAATTGATATGTTCAGTGCTCAGTACTTAAATGATACTTTAATTGATTTTATAGAAACTGAATTTAATTTTGGATTCAAATTTATTGACAAAAATATTAAAGGTTCCTGTGGTTGTGGTAAATCCGTTTCTTATTAAGACGAGCCACGTTTATTAAGTTCACGGCATTTTTGTCTTGTTATTTTTAATTGTAAGGCGTGGCTTTGTTAATATAGTACGCATAGAATTGCATATACCTGAGCGGCCTGAACGCTCATATATGAATGTATGCAAATATTAGGCTGCTTGAATAGGAGTCTAATATGCCCAGCAATGCGGGCGTCTGTATGTACGAAAACTTTAGATTAGAATACCAAGTAGTTCACCTGGAATATGTTTATAACAAGTTTCTTAAAATAGAAGCTGTATGTTTGAATCCATTTAACAAGTGTGATAGGGAAGCCACTTTCAAGTATTCTACAAATAATTTTAACATTAATGACGAAAGATTAAAAATATCTTTTACCATCATTGAGTCTCTAGCGAAAAATCTAGAAATCGATATGGACAATTTATATAAATTAATTGTTAAAAACAATAAGGTTTTCTATATTCATTCATTATGAAAATTAAATTGGAAGAACATCAGCTTGACGAATTAATCAAAAAGTTGGTTCGAGAGTATGGCGTTGTAAAAGTCATGCAGGCCGTTGTCGTTGCTTGCGATGATAGTGCAGATTTCGCTCATTTGTGTAATGATAGGAAGGCAGAGTCCTCTTGGCGTCGAGCTGCCCTTGGTATATTGGATTTAATTAAAAGCATTCGAGATATTCTGGCTTGACCTAAATTATTTTCATTTTTATATTTCACTGTAGGTTGGTGACCCGAGTCGCCGCAGGGAGTGTAATATGAACATTAATTCTATGATAGACACGATTAGCTCTCTTTTGAGAAGCGCACAAACGATTGTTGACAACATGGCGCCACAAGAGAGAAAGAAACTTACTGATTTAGCAGCTGAGGCCGGAGCAACTGTTGGTATGGACGCAGATGACGCTCTGTCTCATATTACTTGGTTTGCTCATAACTGTGATGGAATAGTTTTAAGTAAAGGTCGCAATGGGGGTATCTATAAAGGTTCTAAACCAGCACCAACCAGAAAGTCTAGAAAAAAGATATAATGTTTAGTAAGAATTTTTGGGTATCTTTCGCCATTGGATTCTCTACGATAGTGATACTTGATATTTTATTTGCCCGATGACGACGTCCTCTCGGTATGTGGAATTTTCTAATAGACATGGGAATTTATACCGGTGTTAGATATTTGGTGGATAAAAAAATGAACAGAGAAGAACTTAAGTTATCATTGGTGGAAATCTTTTCCAAGCAGAAACCTGTTACAATAGAATTAACTCAAGAATTATTTGATCTCTTTAGGAAAGAATTCTGGCAGTCATTTCGTTCTGGATTAGAATCTTCTTGTAAAGAAGGGCATGAAAATTTTTACGTTAATAAATCTTGCATCTCTTGGTGGAGTACGACCAAACATAGACTGTATAAAATCTATTATGAAACGTGTGAGTCTGATAGATGTGGCGCATTTGCTGCCTTTATTCCCATTATAATTAAAGAACTTGATGAAATTCAGATTCCGTATTCTTTGAAAGATGATTATACTAAAGGGTTAAAGATTTTTGAATTTTCACGCTCAAAGCTAAAAGAATTTAGTAATGTCGAACGATTGGGCGTCCTTCGATAAAACGCACATTGCCCCTTGAAAAGTGCCTAGCAAGTGTTATATAAGTAGGTACGCCACTTTAGCTCAGCTTGGTAGAGCAGAAGCTTGAAAAGTTTCGTGTCGTAGGTTCAATTCCTACAGGTGGCACCATTTAGAGGTAAGAACATGTTTAATCAATTTTTGATTGGTCTAGCAGTCGCAGCGGCCGTTTCAACGACCCACACAACCGGGAACCTTGCAACAAAAGGTACATGCGGTGCGTGGGCAACTGAAAAGGTTGAACTAGCTGCCGATGCAAAAAACGTTGTCACTGTGTCTGCTTCTGCTAATGGAAGCAATACATATCTAGACTGTGATTTCATTGTCTATGGTCAGGTTGTTCTTTCACAGAAGCACACTCTCATGTGTGGGGCGAAGGTCAACAATCTTGTGTTTCCATATAAGCTTACAATTAAGCTAACCAATGAAAACAAAGAACCAGCTATTTACGACATTGCGGTACAAAGCTCAAAATGAATCGCGCTGAACTATTATCGGCTATAGTCGATAATGTCAGAAAAAAGCATCCGCACGCGATCAGCCAAGACAAATACGTAAAGTTTTTCGGTGAACTCCCGCGAGAGTATATTAACGAAAGGCTTTTCTTCGATAATCTTTTAGAGAGAGCTAAGAATTTCAAGATACTTCGAATCCCATTTTTATCTGAAACTAAATTAGAAGTGCGACTTACTCTCGACCAATGCATTGAGTGGGAAATTGGCAGATGGGAAGATGCTACCTGGCACAATATTTTACCAAATGATATCAAAAAGATTTTGAAAGAACGAAATGAAGGCTGATAATTACGAAATTCTCAAAATCAAAGAAGGATTAACTCGTGAGCAGGCCGATACCGAATACGATAATTGGGTAAAGTCCGGGTGCAAACAAGCGCCCGATGGCTACCCAAGAGGTAATCCCTTTTGGCGTGCGGCAACATATAGAGTTCTCGATGAGAGAAAAGATGATATTAAGAAGGCAGATGATTTTCTTAAAAAAATGGATGAAGCGTTGAAGACAAAATGAAACACAATGTCATTCTAGTGCCAGAGTATTACACTGCGTATAAATGGATTGGCAATAACAGAGTTCCCTACTCAAAACAAGAAACTAAATGCTCTAACTGCGGTTATTATTTTCATGGGGCTCTTACAGAAGAAGTAGAACAGCTTGTAAAAATTAATTACCATCCGTCTTGTAAGGAAACGCAGGGAAATAGTGTGATCACTAAATTAGCTAGGATATTAGGATTTGGTGATAACTGGGCTAAACATTGCGGCAAGTGTAATCGTGGCGTGATTGAATGCGAATGTACAATAGGCGGAAAAGATATTGATAAATAGGTTACGAATTATGTTTAATTATTCGTGATATCCATGCTTCCCATTCACTTAATGTCATTGCGTGTTTTGCACGATTACATGTTTTACAACATGCCACACAATTGTCTTTAATATAACCAATATTATTATTGGAGCGATCGATTCCATTTACATTAATCATTTTTCTTTTCCAAAGCTGTGGGGAGTCACCACAATAAAAACATGAAGAACTTGCTATCTCTTTATACTCTTCGAGGGTTAATGTTAACTCAAATTTTTTCTCTCCTAACTTATTATCTTTGGCTTGTTTAATTCTGTTTCTCGTATTAGTTTTAAATAAGCGATATGCCGCTTCCCATGCTTCCAAAGTGCGCCCAAGTTGATAATCTTTTAGTAGGCATCCGCATGATGCTATATCACCACTTGTTAGCCCCGCGTATTGAACAGTTTTCTGTTTGCCACAATCGCATAAGCATTCATAATAAGTATTCCTACCTTTGTCCCTATGTTCGCTTAATTCAATAATAACTAAACGTCCAAAACGCATTCCAATACGATCTCTTAATTTTTGACGCTTCCCTTTATTCCAAGGGATACTATCTTTTTTAGGGCCTGGGTTCATTATATAGAAATACTAATAATTTTCGATTTAATGTCGACACAAGAAAAAATAAAACAAATGTCAAACCGATTAATTGCAATCAAAATTCTTGAAGAAAAAAGTGAGGTTACAATTAAATGTAACGGCGGATCTATGAAACCGTTAATCTTTCCGAAAGAGGCAATTCACCTCAGAAGGGTAAATCACTCTCTCATTCGAGTTGGTGATGCGGTGTTTTGTCGAATCAATGGCAACTTGCAAGTTCATAAAGTCACCGCTATTGATAAAGGTCGTTATCAAATAAGCAACAATAAAAATTTTGTCAATGGCTGGGTTGGCGCTAACTGTATTTATGGTCTATGTGTAAAGGTCGAAGATCGAGTGCTTGTATCCGATGCAGAGTTACAAAAACGAGATGCCGAAAACGATAAGCCTTCGGCCGATTGGAAGCTAAATGAAGAGGCAATAAAGGCAATGTACGAAGCTCCCATTTTAGATCTCGACGCTCACTTGGACGGTAAGGTTGAAGAACAAAAAAGAATAAAAGCCGAAGTTGGTGTTGTTGAACGCTTTATTTGTATGGACGAAGTTGATTTGGAATGCCAGCATTGTAATGGACTCACCGCTCATCGGTTTTGTGATGGCAAAGATTTAATTCATTGTGTGCATTGCGGAAATCCGATGAAAACTGTCGAGTGTAAGAGACACAAAGCCAAAAGTGGGAAGCAGCAGGTTCCAAGGTATAGTCCGTATGGTCATCACGGAGAAGTAATTAAGATTACTGAAAAGGACGCAAAATATCTTGCCGGAGAACCAAAACCTCTTAATGTCGTTGTGCCGGTGAAGATTGAAAAGTGATGGGAATTTTACAGATCATAAAACAAATATTGTGTAGCCACAATTGGAAAGGAACCAGAAGTGAATATAGTCGTTACGATCGATTAACGAATACTGATATTACATATCTCCAATTTACTTGGGTTTGTACTATATGTGATAGTGATGGTGGAAAAACTGGATGTATATTGAAGTGTGTATGCCACAAATGCGGGGGATTAGTTTGGGATGGGTACGGGCGACCACAACAAGATTTTTGTAATGTTTGTTATCCGTTGATGACGCGGTACACGCAGAAGACTTGACAACTCGTAGATGAGTTGTTATATACAGAATAATGGGCTCTTAGTGGAGAAGGAGACACGCCTGCCTTGCACGCAGGAGAAATCGGAGCGTTACCGTTAGGGTCCACCAACTATGCGAAATCATTCAAGAAATTGAACTTTTCGCACCATAACTGGCTGGCAGCTAACGCTGTTTCAAGATCCAGTACAATTTTGATTCAGATTTGGGAAGAAGCTTAACAAACAAAGCACCAACCACTTAGGTTGGGCAGTGGGTGTGAAGCCCACTCTTTCCACCATTGAGGAAGACAAATGAAAATTATTTCAGCATTAGCATTTATTGCAACATTACTTGTATCGACCACAGCTCTATCCGATCCCCCTATGAAGGACTATTATTGTGTTAAAGTAAAGCATTCTGGTTATCAAGTTATAAGCCCCGGACATTCTAATTTCCTTACACCAGTATTGTTTAGACCTGGTACAACAGCAGTTATAGTTCATGGAAGTAGCACAATTAGTGAGGGAGGCATAAAAGGTCCCGGACCGATGGGGTGTTTCGCAGTACATATTGTTCCAACTGCAACAAATAATTTTGGCACTAGTGGTGAAGCAGTTACTGGTACATTTGATATAGACAGATGTTCATTTACTGTCCATGTAGACACAGAAACTACGCTTGCATTGATGGTTGAAAACGATGATAAAATCTCACACGAGTATGACGTAATTTATTACAGAGCGCATGACACCTGTGAATAAACACATGCGCTTTCACTCTCGTATGTCCATCGTGGAGTAAGTAATGTTCTTTATTATGACCAGCGCACTATTCGGAATGTCTGTTATAATTTTGCTTCTTGCATATTCAAAAAACAAAGATTCATATGGCGAACTTGCCGTGGCTCTTATAGGAGTCCCGGTCGTTATTTTCTTTGGATGGCTTTGGCTTTTAAGTATTGCGTTCAGTTTTGCAACGTGGCTTGGTGTTATATATAGCATAATTTCTGCTGTTATAGTTTCGTATGTTGTTATACCATCTCTAGTAGAAAAAGACTGGAGTATCTCATATAGAGACTCTCGGGCCAATCCAGAGACAATTAAGTTTGTCCCTAAGAAAAAGCCACGACCAGAAAAAGAAGTTAGAGATCTCTTTTACAAGGATGAGGATTTTGAATGAAATACCTTTTACTATTGCTTTTAGCCGGATGTGCGCCCACTCTTACCCCATTAGGTATGGAAGTTCAATCCCCTGAACGAACCCAAATTTCTTCCGGGTTCGATCCGCCTGTCAAATGGACATGCGAACAAGCAGAGATTAATTCCGCCCTTGTATGGGTTGAGTGTTCCTTCTCCGCCACCGCAACATCCACACAAGGCTCATGTATTGATATAGCATACTATGAGAAAACTTCTGGTGACCTTGTAGCATCAAGTAGGGTTTTCTGCTCTGGTCCTATTATGGCTGGTCAGAAAAAAGAAGGTTACGCAGCTTTTGTAAGAGAAGAACGCAAGAAGCTCAATAAGTGTGGAACTAATATGAATCACTGTGTAATGTTAGCTTATAAACGTGATATTGAAAACTAAAACTAGAGAAACCCAATGATTCTATTACTAAAAAAGGATAGAAATGAACGTTTAAGTTCGTAGGATTGGGGGCGTGGCTATGCCCGATAAAAGTAAAAGCGAAAATTAAAATCCAGGATCGCATTTCAGACTATATCGCTAAAATGGCACGAAGCTGGAGTTTTGTTATCTTTCAGCTTGCATTCGTAGCCGCATGGGTTATATTGAATTCGACGAAGATCCTCGTGTGGGATCGGTACCCGTTCGACATACTTAAACTATCTCTCACTGTAGAGGGGTTCTTTATGGGTTCCATGATTTTGATGAGCCAGGCTAGAAAAGCCGAGAGCGATAGAAAAATTCTTTATCAAGATTATATAGTGAATATTTTAACTAGAAAAGAACTCAAAGCAAATAAGAATGAAACTGATCAAGTATTAGAGATATTAAGTAAGCAAAAAAATGATCAATCGTGAACAAGTTGAAGAAGTAAGGAATAAATTCAAGGCAACATTCTGGCGTCCAACCAAAGAAAAATTTAATGCCATTATAATTGACCAACACATTCACGTAAATGAAGTGGATGAGCTAATGGTGGATGCTGAGATAGTGGAAGGCGATTTTTTCTTAAAAGTATTTCTTTTCGATATGAAAGATGCGGAACAGCTTCCAACGGAAATTGATGGGGTAGAAATCAAGTATGTTCCGACTTTTCCTAAGAAAGAGCCAGATATTGATATATAGAAAACACATTCGGTCCATAGCTCAGTGGCAGAGCTACCGGCTCTTACCCGGTTGACGAGGTTTCGATTACCCCTGGACCGACCATTTTAATTTGAACATTAGTTGGTATGAGGTAGCTCCTCCACAGTGGGTTCGATTCCCACCTCGACAATGGTGTTGAAAGACGTTCAAATCGTCGTTGTTCAAATTAAATTTGGATCCGTAACTCAATATTTAGAGTACTCGGCTTTTAATCGAGAAGTTGTGGGCGAAACTCCCACCGGATCCACCACTAAAGAAAAAATATAAAGCACATGATTCATTTTATTTCAGACACGCACTTTGGGCACGCAAACATAATTAAATATTCTAAAAGGCCATTCTCTTCTGTTGAAGAGATGAACCGCAAACTAATCGAAAATTGGAATGCTCGCGTAGCACCGGATGACATTGTTTGGCATCTTGGTGATTTCGCTTTTATGAAGCCAGACCAATTCATGAGGCTGCTTGAACGACTAAATGGTCGTAAGCATGTTGTACTAGGTAACCACGATAAAGTTATTGTTCATAACAAACACGAGCTACTCAATTCAAAGCTTCTTGCTAGTATTCAAAACTACGCGGAGCTAAAAATTGATGGACAGATGATTGTACTATTTCACTATGGACAAAGGGTATGGAATCGCTCTCATCATTCGAGCATTCATCTGTACGGACATTCTCATGGTTCGCTGCCTCCTCACGGAAAATCTGTAGATATTGGTGTAGACTCTAAGGAAATTACTGATGAGTACAGACCAGTATCTCTAGATGAAGTTTTCGCCTATATAGCAAAACGCGATAAGACTGTAGTTGATCATCATGGAATGCGTGACGAAGAAGGTACAGATGAAGAGGGCAGAAATTCCTAAAGATATAGAGAAACAAATCTATCGCGATAACAGTGATAGTATAATTTCTCAATTCCGAGATTCTCTTTCTGAATCAAGAACACGATTTATTACTCGATCTATTTTTATCACAATATATTCTCAGGAAGAATTTATTGATCATATCACAAAAAATCCGCACCCCCATACTACTGTTAAGGATGAAAGAGAAGTACTAAACTTTCTTGTAAAAGAAGCGAGGTCATCCTATGGTGATGATTATGACAAACTTTACGAGGAACTAAGAAAGAATCGGGCCCAATGAGAATCCATCTAGCGTATCCAAAAATTCCTGGTTGTGAAGAGTTTTGGCCTGCAAAGTGCATTGCTTTTGAGAAATATGATGGAACTAATTTGAGTTGGGTATGGAGCAAAGATAAAGGGTTCTATGCTTTTGGTACTCGCAGAGATCGGTATGATTTGAGCGAAGAAGGTGTCGCTGAATTCAGAACAGAACATCCAGGACTTGAGGATGCCCCTGATTTGTTTCATAAATCATATGCACATTTGGATAATATCATTCGGGAGAAGTACGGCCCTCGTTCTGAAGGTGCGGATTCTTCTGGAGATGTCATTATTTACACGGAATTTCTTGGAGATAAATCTTTCGCCGGGTCCCATGTTCAAGATGATCCTAAGAGGTTAATTCTAATCGATATAAAAACAGATTGGGGATTTATTGACCCAGACGAGTTTTGTGAAGATTTTAGAAATATTGAAAAAGAAGGCTATCATTTTCCTCGCATTCTTTACTCAGGAAAATACATAGGACAACTTGCTGTCGATATTAGAGAAGGCAAATACAATGTTCAGGAGGGCGCCGTTATCAAGGGCGTTGCTCATGGGATTGTATATATGGCAAAAGTTAAATCCAATGCCTATGGACAGAAGCTAAAAGAATCTTTTAATGATGCCTGGAGAAATTATTGGGAGTAAAAATCGATATTGAACAATATCGATTTTCCTTAAATAAAGAATGGAACAATATGAGTAAAATTGATTATATAGGCAAAGATGATTTTGAATCTCTTATTAAAGACGGAACTGTAATGATTAAATTTGGGGCCGAGTGGTGTGCGCCTTGTAGAGCAATGGACCCAATGTTGGAAGAGATTGCGGCCGAACTTCCAGCTGATTGTAAAATCTATAAAATAGATATTGATGATCATCCTGATATTGCAGCAACTTACAAGGTTAAAACTATCCCTAACTTAATTGTGTTCAAAGGTGGACAAGTATATAAGACACAAATTGGAAGAACTTCCAAAGAGAATGTGCTTCGATTATTTGAGTAAATGCATATGAAACGAATTTCTCAGCGCTATCGAACGGACTGTTTTCCTACTTGTATCGCAATGATTTCTGGTATGAGCCACAAGAAAGCCCTAAAGTTTGTTCACCCCCGAGGAAAAATTAGACGTCATCCTGTGACAAACAGGAAGTCTTACTATGGGTCTAGTTTAATTCATAAAGTTTTCGCTATAGCAAAATTGGGATATGACATAAATCTTCATTCAAAAAAACCACGTAGTTTTGCGAAATTTAGAAATCCAACATTGATCCAGATCAAATGGAAAACAGATGGAAGTTATCATGCAATTGTTTGGGATCCAGAGACTAAGAAAATTTTAGATCCTGGCTACAAGAAAGCATTGCCATATAAACTGTATAGAAAGAATTTTCATTACGCTTTGGAGCTGTTAAAATGAAAACGGTTATCAAAATAAAACAAACTTGTTATGCTTGTCCTTCTCAGTGGGAAGGAATGACTGATGATGGTAAGGATGTCTATATTAGATTCAGATGGGGCAGTTTGCGATTAGATATAGACGGAAAAACAGTTGCCGAAATGAATGTTGGCGATGACGATATAAATGGGTTTATTGATTTATCCCAAGCCCGGGATTGTCTAAAGGAACACGTTACAATAACGCCAGAAGCATTGAAGGAATATAATGAGGAAGTTTCTTGATTTTGTTGATGGCCACTCGTGGGAGTTATCGCCACTTTCTTATGACGAATTTGAGCGTCTTGATAAATGGTCCGGTTCATCTGATATAAGTTTTTCTCAATGGAAACGACATAATAATTTCTATGAGCTAGATCAATTATCGCCTTTTGCTAGTCCTCCGGCAAAGCCCAGTATTCGCATTGAATTGGGAGAACCTGCCATTGATTGGAATTATTGTGAAGATGCGTGGTGGGCAGAAAAATAGTAGTTATTTTATAGCTGCGCCACGGAGTATTCTTTAGTATGCTGATGATGATAAATTAGTCCATGCGCCTGAACTGAATGTCCAAGTATCTCCGAACGCAGTTGTCGGTCCTAATCCTCCGAACATTACGATAGATGTACTTGCTGTATGATATGCCATTTGACCAAACGCTCTACCTAGAGGGAAACTAATACCTGGCGTACCAGAAGTTATGTTTGTCCAAATTGTTCCATTAAACGTCCAGGTTTCATTGCTATAACCGTTTGCAGTTATTCCACCAAATAGTACCCATAGGCTTGATGCTGCGTCATAAGCCATCATTGCACCATACCGTGCTGATGGACAAGTAATTCCTGGCTTAAATCCAGTTACTTGAGACCAATTACTACCATTCCAACTCCATTGATCGGAAAGCTGTCCGTTAAAATTTTTGCCTCCGAACATTACTGCGGTTGTTGCATTACTAGCCATCGCCGCATATTCTCTGCCAGGTGGCCAAGCTGCTGGTGATAATTCTGTCCAAGTTCCCGGGTCGCCTTTGCTCCAAGCCCAAGTATCTAATACATAATGACGTTGGTATGATGCATTGCCACCAAACAAAACAGCTTCACCACCACTGACACCAGATTGATACGCCATAGAAGCGGCCCGCAATGTTGTTGGAATTGGGTATAACCCATAAGACGGTGCTCCCCCTCTAGCTTCGATTGCTTCGGTTAGTGGTTGTTTGAACCATCCTCCACCAGTGCTATATGACCAAGTATCAGAAAGGTTTATGTGACCATCGGTTCCGCCTACCATTGTGACATAGGTTCCATCGTATGACATTGCAGCTTCATATCTTGGTAGCGGTGTTGTAAGAGTATGTTTTAATGCGCCGGTTCCTATCCCGGTTCCTACATTAGTCCAAGCGGTTCCGCTCCAGGTCCAGGTATCATTTAACAATCCACTATATGCAGTAATGCCATTGAACAATTGGGCTGTTGTTTTACCGCCGAATAGAACAAGTTCACTTGATGTTGGAAGTTCCGCCATTACGGCACTCCAACGAGGGGCTGGGGAAACAAGAAGGGTCATATAGGGCTCCAGGTAATCTTTAATTATATACTTATAAATGCATAGGCAGTTGACGGTCTTGGTTTAGTGGTTATATTATGAATAGCTATGGGTGGTTAGCGGTGCAAATCCCCTACCGCCCACCAGGAGTTAAAATGTCCCTCAAAATCGATGCAGATCTCAACAGATTCAAGGACATTATCAAAAACAAGGTTAAACATAACCTTGGAAAATTTATTAGTTCTGAGAGCCTTATTGGCCAGCAGGGTAATAAAAAGGTCAAAATTCCTTTAGCCAATATCGATATTCCTCACTTTGTTTATGGATCTAAAAGTGGTGGCTCTGGTATGGGGCCCGGTGATATCGGCGATCCATTTGGTCCCGGTAAAGGAAAGCCAGGTAAAGGAGAAGCTGGAGATGGTGAGGGCGAGCAAGATTTCGCCGCAGAATTTACCCCCGATGAACTTGCTCAGATTATTATAGATCATTTGAGTCTGCCAAACCTTGAGCCAAAAAGCAAAGGCTCAGTTTCTTCTGAGAAAAATAAATATAATCGAGTGAGTAATGTTGGTAACGATGGCCTTCGCCATTTCAAAAGATCTTACAGAGAAGCCCTAAAAAGAACAATTTCTACCGGCTCATACGATCCAGAAAAGCCATCTGTAGTCCCTATTAAATCTGATTTTAGGTATAAGACATACTCTACCAAAGAAACTCCGGATATTAATGCCGCTGTATTCAATATAATTGATGTGTCAGGTTCAATGGGCGAAGAACAAAAACAAATTGTTAAAACAATCGTATTTTGGACAGATTTATTGCTGAAAAAAGCATATAAAGAGATCGAAAATATTTTCATTGTGCATGACACACAGGCGCAAGTTGTTAGTCGGGAAGATTTTTTTAAGGTGTCTTCCGGTGGTGGGACAAGAATATCGTCTGCATATACGTTATGCGCAGACCTAATCGAACATAAATATAATTTTTCTGAATGGAATAATTACATATTTTCGTACTCTGACGGTGATAACTATGGCGATGCAGATAATAATTTATGTTTAGAATTATTGAATGAAAAATTGATTCCAAATTGTAATATGTTTGCATATGGACAAATTAAAAGCCAAAATGGTACAGGACAATTTATGGATGTTTTGAAACAAATCAATAATGATAAGTTAATAACAACTCAAATTGATAGTGTTGATGATACACTTAAAACAATTAAAGCATTTTTTGAAAAAGATAAATAGGTTTTGATAATATCATTTTCTCTCGAAAATTATTTACTCTAAATTGTTTTTTACATTCTTTACATACCCAAATTGAGAAAAATGTTAAGCATTAGAGATATTGAGCGAATTCTAGAATTATTGCTGTTATTAATGGAAGAAGGTAAGTAATGAGTTGCAAATATTGTGATGATACGGGTGTTATTAAAGATATGCCTTGCCCCGATGCAGATTGTATAGTTGGTAAAGCGTTTAAGACACAGCTTGTTAAATATACAGAGCATGACTCTGATCCTGCAAATACAATTGTTTTATCTTCTGATGAGGATGACAAGTCGGTTCTAAGCGAGGGTAACCAGGATAAAATGATGAATGCTGTTCGCGAGATTCGTGAACTTGTTGTCGACGCGAAAGAAAATAAAAGTGCATTCGATCTACTTAGATATCGTTTCAAAGACAATGGATTAGTTTTATTTGTTTACGGTCCAAAGGAAAATCAAGATAAAGTAATTGATCGTCTTGAGCAAGTTGTAAACAAATACAAGAAAAAGAAGTCTCTTTCTTTAAGCCGCGGTGAGGAGCACAAGACAAGCCTCCCGCTTCCAACTGATAAGGGTTTCAGTTTCCGAAAGCTTTTGAATAAGTAGTTATATGTACACTCGAACCCCCTGGCATCACCAACGTGGGAAGGTAGAAGTTTCATACGCTTTTTTTATGGTCGGTTCGACTCCGACTGCCAGGACCACCTAATAAACTTTAATCAAATGACATTCACAATTTTGTTTTTAATAGCATTTGCTTTTTTCGCAGGCCAATGTTGTCACAGAAAAATGACTCAGCTATGGTATATTGGTTATTTATTGACCGTTACACTTAGCGGCGCCCTAGTTTATTTCGCTCCGCTTGTTTATGCGGCAGTTGCAATCCTAGTTACATGTGTTGTAGCTGGGATAGTTGCATTGGCTGGAACTAATGAAAAGGAGCGGGACTCAGGATTCAAGGTTAATTTTATTTTACAAACTCTATTTTTCTGGCCCATTAATGTTTATGAACTAGTTTATCTTGGGCTTAAAATGTACTCTAACAATAAAGGCGTATAATAATAGCTATGCAATTCTGGTAGATTTTTTTAATTCGTGGGCCTCCAAAAGTTAGATTTCACTAAACCTGAAACTTTAACTAATGGAGAAAAACATGACATAGATTAATAATAGAGATAAGCTTTATATTATAACAAGAAGAGACATGGATGCTGGCTATCAAGCCGTACAAAGCATTCATGCCATGCGGCAATTCACTGCAGAGCACCCGGACATAGATAAGGAATGGTTTACAAACTCGAATTATTTAGGTCTGTTGGCAGCTAGAGATGAATCAGAACTTCTTGAAATTATTCAAAAAGCTGATATGTATAATATAAAATATTCAGTGTTCAAGGAACCCGATGTCGATAATGCTATCACTGCTATAGCATTATCTCCAGGGGAGAAGTCAAAGCGACTATGCTCTAGATTGCCTTTAGCCCTGAAAGAAAAATGTAAAAAGGAGATATGACATGTTGAGTTTAATATTTTTAGCGTTGTTTGGTTTGTATGCCTTGTTTAAGGTAAACAGAGTTAAGTCCATGCCATGGATGATTGCAAACGTTGCGTGGCTTGCCGGTATGGGTGTCCTCAGTTTCTATATGCAGAATCTTTACTTCGCAGTTGGAGTAGTCTCTGCTGTCGTCTCTGTCGGTGTCTCATTGTTTGGAGCAAGCAAACTCCCACTGTTGTCCAATCTTGGTACATACCTAAAGATGGTTGTTACTAACCTTCTTTTTTGGCCAGTGGAAGTCTTTGAAGAAGCTTACGGATATTTATCCAGCAAGCTTTAATAAAGTTTCTCCATTTGGGATTGATTTCACAAATGGGGACCAAGTATTCTCCCTTGGCATAGTGTCTGTGCAGCTCCTTCTAACAGAGCGCAGGTTGGGTTAGAATCCCGCAGGGAGAGCCAAATGATTGTCTACGAAGTCTATAAAATAAAGAACCGTGGGACTGTTGTTGTCGTTCAGGACCCGGAAATCATACCTTCAATTGGCGATGTGGTTTATTCTGGCGATGATTCTTGGATCGTGCGCGGCGTGGAAAAGAGCCACACTGGCTGTTTTAGTTTTAGAGCAGATGGACATAAAACCTATTGCTTCTTATTACAAGCTATTGGGGATAGTCGAGAGCCAATCCCAACACTGATGCTGAATTTATTATAATGCTTTGTCCATTTTGTAAAAAAGCTAAAATTATTGTTGAAGCATATGGTTGTTTTACTTGTATAAAACGACCATGCCCTTGCAAATGTGGTTATGATATAGAAATGGTAAATACTCTTATTGCTGCATTTACTAATTTTAATGAGCCGAGATTTTGGGGTACAGCAGCGAAACTTCCAGCAGGTTACTCAAAACCAAACTCTATTAAAGAACTATTTGTTATGTTCATTAAGGTAAACAAAAATTGTTCATTAATGTTGAATTTTTCTAAATTCATTTCTAGTCATCTTCCTGAATATACAAATATTGTAAATAAATATTTAATATTATTATGATTTCATTAACATTTTGCTTATGTGGAAACGTGGTAGAATCCGGAGAGGTATTCTGCACAAATTGTAAAAATTTCTATTGTGATTGTGGGTGCGGATTAAGCAACAAATTAGTAAAAAGTTGGTGCCAAAACATTACAGATGAAAAAATTTTTACAAATCATATTAAAGTATTAATGTATAATAAAACAACAGTGAAAACTTTAGTTAGATTTACAAAAGCTCATTTTCCACAGTATAAAGAAATTTTAGATAAATATTTGGTGTTAATCTAACTATACCCATCCAATACCATTGACTGCGAGAATTTAATGAATAAAAATAAGAATATTGCTATTTTAGGTTCTTTGGCGGGGGATGAAGGCAAGGGTAGTATAACTCATACCTTCTCATCTGACTTTGACTACGTGGTAAGATTTTCTGGTGGTAATAACGCCGGACATACAATTTATAGAAATGGCAAAAAGTATGTTCATCATCTAATTCCATCCATTGATTTTACGGTTCCTCATGTAAAAGGTTTTCTTGCATCAGGTATGGTGATTGATTTAGAATCATTATTCAATGAACTTGTTGCATTAGAAAAAGATTTTCCCGGCGTATCCAAACGCATGTGCGTGGACCCAGATGCGTTTGTGGTCCTACCAAAACATATAGAAGAAGATAAAGCAAAAAATGGACATATTGGAACCACAAATAGAGGTATTGGTCCGGCTTATGTTGATAAAATTTCTAGAGCTGGCACTCGAATTCGTGATTTAATTAAAGATAATGCTTTAATTATTGGTAACCTTAAAGATTTAGGAGTGCAGTTCAAATATGTGCTAGAATTGAAAGAAGAATTTTCGAGAGCCAGAATTCTTTACGAAGGAGCACAAGGAATTCTTCTCGACATTAATCATGGCACATATCCGTTTGTTTCTTGCTCTGACTGCACACCAGGTGGAATTTTATCTAGCGGATTTGGTTTCGCGATGCCAGAGAAAATTTACGGCGTTACGAAAGCCTACATGACTAGAGTTGGTGAAGGCCCATTTCCAACTGAACTTGAGGGCAAAGCCGCTGAAAGCCTTAGAGAAGCCGGTAAGGAATATGGCGCTACCACAGGAAGACCCAGAAGAATTGGATGGTTGGATTTACCAGCACTTAAATATGCTGTACAAAAAGGCAACATAAACGGCCTTATTATAACAAAGCTAGACATTCTCAATGGCTTCAATACGGTGCCACTGTGTTTTAGATATGATAATGCGCCTACGTCTGGAGCAGATTTCTTTGGAGCAATCCCTCACATGATGGAATCTCCTGGATGGAAAAACTGTAAAGATCATGAGCAAATCAAGAGTTTTTTGCATTATGTTGAATATTTTACGGGAGTTAAAGTACAGTACGTGTCCTGTGGCACCGATAAACTAGATCTTCTAAAGATATGAATAAATTATCATTTTCTTATGAACATTAAGATTCTAGAAGCAAAAGCTACTAACTTTGAGGCACAAGTCCTTAAGGTAGCAAAAAGAATTAAAAGCTCTGAACTTCTAGAACAAATTTCAAAGGCTCAGGAAGACGCTCGCGAGGCTTATAATAAATCTCGCAAATTATATCAAGAATATCTTGATTTGAATTAATCAATTTTGGAGAAAGTAATATGACTTGGCCTATTGCAATATTTGCATGTTTTTGTGTTTTAGTTCTATCGTTATTTGGATTCCTTTTAGTTATTTATTTTAAGGAATTTGGTAGAGAAGAGAAATTACTAAAGCAATTTGCTAAAGCTAAAAAAATGGAAGAAATGATGCCGCTTTACATTATGCCAGTGGCACCATCAAAGAAGACGACAACCACGGCTCCTAAAGAAGATAAATTCGTGATAAAGTCAGAAAAGAACAAGAAAGATATAAATTGAATGAATGAGCAATGTTGACATTCCTCCGTTCTTAACATATGTTAGGAGCGAATATTTGTATACTGATGATTTAGCTGGGTATTTTACGCCAGCCACCATATTTGCGTTTTCATGTGTTTTAGGAAAGCCAAAATTTTCTATTTTAACTGAAAATAAAAAAGTATTTCATAATGTAGAAGTCAACGCATTAACCAATAGTAAAAATTCGGCGCCGGTATCAATAAATGAGCATATATTTTCTCACAAAGAAAATATAGAAATATACAAATATCAGTATCTTTATGAAATAAATAACTGTTTATTACTCGATAAAGACGGAGTAATATGGCAAGGCGGAAATTATTTATTTTCATTATTAATTGATAATAACTCTATTCAATTTCATTTTATTGAACTCAATGATGGTAATTATATATTTTGGCCCAATGAAAATACAATATGGGGAAATGAAATACATGAACAAAAAATATGTGTAGAAAAATAGTATGAGAAAATTATGTTTGGATGAAAAATTAATTTGTGTT
>Ga0209006_10001419_pt1 | contig 21752 bp, 15 predicted proteins | sample JacPin_JW_Ref_O2_FD_188567 | JGI IMG/M metagenome (GOLD analysis project Ga0209006, IMG submission 188567) | Forest soil microbial communities from Algoma, Ontario, Canada - Jack Pine, Ontario site 1_JW_Ref_O2 (SPAdes) (version 2) | ecosystem: Environmental > Terrestrial > Soil > Boreal... | reverse complement strand
GTTATCCGTACGGCCTTCAGGGAGATCAGATTCCGCTGCTAGCGAAGGTCATTGCAGTGGCGGACACTTTTGACGCGTTAACCACGAACCGTCCGTACCAGCACGCCCACACTCCCGAAGAGGCTTTGAAGATCATTCAGAACCTTGCCGGAAAGCGGCTTGATCCGGTGCCGGTGGAAGCGTTGATGGCAGTTTACGGGCGCGGCGAGATTCGTATTCAGCGAACCTCGATCAGGCGGCAAGTGGCGGCAGGAGCCGCGGCTGCCAATGTCGACCGGCCAGCAAGCACCGTCCCAGTTCCTCCAAGCGAGCCTGCGAAACTCGAAGGCTCTCCGGTCTAACGTTCTCTTCACGCTCTCCCTCCACGCTCTTAATTCCCTGCACCCGGTTTGAAGGCGACGCCCCGCTATAATCAATCTGCAAGGTTCTTATGATTCAAACTTTATTTGGCAGTACGGAAGAGAAGAAAACCGGTCTTTTCGAGCGTATGAAGCAGGCGGTCACGCGCACCCGTGAAAACCTGGCTGAGCGCATTGAAGAGGTCGTTTCCCTGGGCAAGGAGATCGACCGCAACACTCTGGACGATTTGGAAGCGACGCTGATTGGCGCTGATTTGGGCTCAACCACCACGCAGGAAGTTCTTGGCAAGCTGCGCGACAAAGCCGACCGCAAACAGATCAAAGACGTGCAGGAGCTCAAACGACTTCTCAAAGAGGAATTGCTCGCGATCCTCAACGCGTCGAATACCAGGCCGGTTCAACGGGTGGACGGATCACCCGAAGTAATCCTGGTCGTAGGCGTAAACGGCACGGGCAAAACCACAACCATCGGAAAGCTGTCGCAGGTATTTCGATCCCAGGGCAAGAGCGTTTTAATGTGCGCGGCGGATACGTTTCGCGCAGCCGCGATCGATCAGCTTGAAATCTGGGGACAACGCACCGGCACGGAAGTGATCAAGACCAAGCCAGGTGGCGACCCTTCTGCAGTATTATTCGACGCACTACAGGCTGCATCTGCGCGAAAAACAGATTACGTCATTGTGGATACAGCCGGTCGACTGCATACCAAAACGAGCCTGATGTCTGAGCTGGAAAAAATGCGTCGTACAGCGCAACGAATCATTCCTGGAGCGCCGCACGAGACCCTGCTCGTCATGGATGCGACCACTGGTCAAAACGGCTTACAGCAAGCGCGCTTGTTCACGCAGTCCGCAGGCGTCACCGGCATTGTGTTGACCAAACTGGATGGCACCGCAAAGGGTGGAGTCGTGGTTGCCATCTCACGAGAATTGGGCCTGCCCGTACGCTTCGTTGGAGTGGGAGAAAAAGTGGGTGATTTGTTGCCATTCGATCCGAAGGAGTTTGTGGATTCGCTGTTTGAATAAGGATTTTTTTCACCACGGAGACACAGAGGCGCTGAGGAAAACTTCGTGTGTATTCTCAGGGACTCCGTGGTAATGGATTCATGCCCACAGACTCCACTGACGAGCAGTTTCTGCATTGCGCACTTGATCTCGCGCGCCAAGGCGTCGGTCTTGCGTCGCCCAATCCCCATGTCGGCGCAGTAATCGTTGACGAGAAACAAAACATCGTAGGCTCAGGTGTATACACCTATGTGGGGGTGAAGCACGCTGAGATTCTCGCCCTTGAGCAGGCCGGCGAAAAGGCGCGAGGCACCACGCTCTATATCAATCTTGAGCCACACGGCCATCAGGGTCGCACGCCTCCGTGTACTCAAGCCCTGATCTCCGCAGGCATTCGGCGTGTCGTGGCATGCATGCCGGATCCCAACCCCAAAGTGAGCGGGCGCGGGTTTGAGCAACTAAGGGCGGCAGGAATTGAGGTTGAAGTTGGGCGACTGGAATCGGAGCCGCGCCAGCTCAACGAGGCGTTTGCGATGTACATTCGCCGCGGCGTTCCGCTGGTAACGCTGAAGTCGGCGATGACATTGAACGGCAAGATCGCTCCGCCTTCGATCCCCGGGCAGAGAGGCGCGGCAGGAATACCAGATGGTGGATGGATCACGGGCGAAACTGCGAGGGCTCACGTACAGCAACAAAGGCATCGTAGCGATGCCATTATGGCGGGGGTGGGAACAGTCCTCGCGGACGATCCGTTGCTGACCGACCGCAGCGGCAGGCCGCGCCGGAGGCCGTTGCTACGCGTGATTTTGGATTCGCATTTACGGTTGCCAATGGAGTCGCGCCTGGTAGTGGATGCCGGTGCTGAAGGTCAAGCAAACGATGTCCTTGTCTTCTGTACCTCCAGTGACGAGAAGAAAAAACAAGCATTACAGTTGCGCGGCGTTCGCGTGGAGCAGCTTCCGCCTGACACCGACGGCCGTCCCGCCATCGGTGAAGTGATGCACCGACTTGGGCAGCTTGAAATCACTAGCGTGCTGATTGAGGGAGGATCAACCGTAAACGGAGCGGCGCTCTCCTCGAATGTCGTCGACAAAGTCTTTTTGTACTATGCTCCCAAGCTTCTTATCGGGGAGGGGTCGATTCCGTTCGCTGCCGCCGCAGCAAATGGAAGCAAAGTGCCGCCACTGCAGAATCTGCGCTTGCATCGCTTTGGAGACGACTTTGCGGTCGAGGGGTATTTGCGTGATCCGTACGAGGAATGAGTATCCAGGGTTTAAGATATTTTGTTACCTAACGAGGCCTCCATGTTTACTGGCATTATTGAAGAAGTAGGACGAGTCACCCAGATTCAGCAACAAGGCGAGAATCGCCGCATCACGATCACGGCCACGCACTCTCCGAAGGAGCTAAAACCGGGGGACAGTGTCGCAGTCAGCGGAGTTTGCCTGACAGCCCTCGATATCACTCCCGATTCATTTTGTGCGGACCTGGCTCCGGAAACCTGGGTCCGAACCTCGTTTTCGCGCATGCACGAAGGCACTTTGGTCAATCTGGAACTATCCATGAAAGCGGATGGCCGCTTCGGTGGCCACATTGTCCAAGGCCACGTTGATGGAGTAGGTAAACTCATGTGCCTGGACCGAATTGCGAACTCGGAGAATTGGTGGCTTCACATCGAGATGCCTGAAGAAATTGAGAAATACACGGTTTACAAGGGGTCGATTTCGATTGAAGGTATCAGTCTCACCGTCGCCAAGCTTGAGGGCAAGACCTGCACGATTGCAATTATTCCGCATACGGTAGAAATGACGAATCTAAACTCACTGAAGCCGGGGGATCCGGTAAATCTTGAGGCAGATCTGATTGCAAAATATGTTGAGAAGATGATGACCCGGGAAGAGTCAGCTGGGAGTTTTCTGACGGTAGAAGAGTTAGTGCGGCAAGGTTTCTAAAGTACGTCACGGCGCAAGCGACGAAGCATGGCCTCGGGCAAAGAAGAAGAGAGTTTTGCAGGAGCAGGCTTGTGTGGGCATTGCGTGAATGCCCGAATACTCGAATCTGATCGGGGCTCCAAGTTTCTGCAGTGCCAGTTATCCTTCAGAGATTCGCGGTTCCCAAAATATCCGCCATTACCGGTTTTCTCTTGCAGCGGTTTTCTAGAGAAGAATCCAGGCAGGGAAAAGCTTTGATGGCCGTTGGCAGTGTCTAGGCTTCGATCTTTAGTTCGTCCAGTTCCAGGAACTCTTGCACAATGGGCTCGGTCGATTTTTCCATCTCCGCCGAGGTGCCGAAGAAAATCGCCCGACCTTCATGCAAAAAGATGACGCGATCTGCCAGTTTCTTGGCCAAGCGCATGTCGTGCGTGACAACGATGCTGGTGAGATTGAGCTGGAGCTTAAGGCGCTTGATCAGATCGCCGAGCAACTGCGCCATGAGTGGATCGACCATCGTCGTGGGCTCATCGTAGAGGATGCATTCGGGCCGAGCAGCGAGCGCGCGCGCAATTGCCACCGACCGCTTCATACCGGTTGACAGATCGGACGGCAAAAGGTCTCGCATCTCTTTCACTCCCACCATTTGAAGCAGACCGTCAACGATCTGATAAATCTGCTCTTCGGACAATGACCGGGTTTCGCGCAAAGGAAACGCTACATTCTCACCGACGGTAAGAGAGTCAAAGAGCGCCCCGTTTTGAAAAACCATGGTCACTTTCTTTCGAATGCCTTCCAGTTGCTCTTCCGAGAAGTTCGTTATGTCCTCGCCGGCGACGATCACCATCCCCGAATCCGCCTTGAGAAAACCCATGAGAATTTGCAGCGACACAGATTTGCCCACGCCGCTGCGTCCTAGAATGCACACCGTCTCGCCGGGCATCACATTGAAGCTGACACGGTCGAGAACAGCTTTGTCCCCGAAGGATTTGGACACATCGCGAAACTCTATATAGGGTAGCGGAGAAGATTCAGGCATCGTAAAGCTCTCTCAATCCTCTTTAGGCTGAGCCCGTGGCACGGCTTCCAAATCGCCAGGAGTGTTCAGATTAAGAAAAATATCGCCGTCGAATCCAGCGAGTCGCGTCTCTTTTTCTTCAATTATGTGAATTCGAGGCCCCTTCAAGAGCAGATCAATCCGGTTGTGCCCCGCAACCAGCGCCGCTTCCGCATGGTCCGCAAACTCCCGGCGGTAAACCGCACACAGCGGCTGCAAGCGTCCACCTTGGCGCGGCACTACCACACTTGCGCCAGAAGCGTGTCGCGCCTCTTCAGTTAGATATCGCAGGAACACTTCCGAAACAAGTGGCATATCCACGGCGAGCATAAGGTTAAGATCTCGGGATGAAGATCGCAATGCCGCATGAATTCCACCGAGCGGACCGCGGTCGTGGAATTTATCTTCTACAACTTTGGCAAGGCCAGCAAACTTGTCGCGACTGCCAACGATATGCACGTCGCTTGAGATGGCATGTGCCAATTCAAGAGTGCGAGCCACAAGCGTGCGGCCTTCATATTCGATAAAGGCTTTATCCCTGCCCATGCGGGTGCTCTTCCCTCCAGCGAGAACGAAGGCTGCAAGGTCACGCGAGGCGGGAGATTTCATTTCGCGATCATACACTCTGGCTCACCACCGTAAACAACAGCCAAACGCAGCTTGTTCATTTCTTATTGAGCGCTTGGATTTGCTGGGCGAGAGCATCAATCTCCTCGGGTTTGAGCTTACCAGCATATTTGGGCATGCGACCCTTGCCGTTGCTGATGATGTTGCGCAAATCATCAGAGGAAGCAGCAGCCGTCTTTTCGGAGAGGAGCGAGGGCCCGCCGAAATGGCGGCCTTCAGCGGTTTTGCCATGACACTTGGCGCAATTATTGCGGAAAACAGGGTTTTCCGACAGAGCGCCGTTGGCAGCACTTGCTTGCGAGTAGGCCACAGCGCTGAAGAGAAGCAATGTGAGCGCAGAAGCAATCTTTATATAGATGTTCGAAAGCGACTTTGCCAAAACAACACCTCAGGAAATGGAGTTTGAGAGGTTGGATGCTTCCACAACGTGATGCGGCATCGGGTTTCGGAGACGCACGAATCGATCGGTATTTTGCATTCGGTGCATTTGTATCTGTTCGACTCCCCGCCTGTGGCAACCAGAGCCGCGAAGCCACGCATCACACGAGAATACTTGGGTCAATGTCGATTTCACAAATCTTTGGACGGCAAAGATTTTAAAGACGCTTAGAAGCCAACGTGCGCTCGCCGTTGGTTACACTCCCTTATGCCAATTGCCGAAAAGCTCATGACCGATGCTTATGCTGACCACGTCAACCCTGAGTGGGTGAAGTTACTCAGCTTGCTTCAGATGAATGTCGGATATGAGCGATGTCGGGGTGCTGAGCTGTTCACAAGCGATGGTCGACGAATCGTGGATTTTCTCTCCGGCTACTGCGTCCACAATACGGGCCACAATCACCCAGCCATCGTCGATGCCCTCAAGAATGAGTTAGACAAATCAGGGCCGGTCATGCTGCAGAGCAATGTTCCCGAGTTAGCCGGCGAACTGGCCGAGCGATTATGCGGATTGGCTGGCGGCGGCCTTACCAAAGTGTTTTTCGCCAGTTCCGGTAGCGAAGGCGTGGAAACCGCGATTAAGTTTTCCCGGGCACACACTGGCAGGATTGGATTGCTATCGTGCGATCGCGCTTTCCATGGGCTGACCTGCGGCGCTCTGTCTCTGATGGACGGTGAATATTGGCGCAAGGGATTCGGTCCGCTTTTGCCGGATACGGCCGTCGTGCCGTTCGGCGATCTTGCATCCCTCGAGAGAGAACTTTCAACGCAACGCTATGCCGCGTTTTTTGTGGAACCCATTCAGGCCGAAGGCGGCATTCGCGTTCCTGACCCGCACTACTTGAAGAGCGCACAGGCGTTGTGCCGCCGCCACGGAACTCTTCTGGTCGCAGATGAGGTGCAGACGGGGATGTTCCGTACAGGTCCATTTCTGGCATCGCATCACTTTGCAATCACGCCCGACATCGTGGTTCTGGCGAAAGCCCTTAGCGGCGGACTGGTACCGGTGAGCGCCATATTGATGTCTGACGACATACACAAATCTGTGTTCAGCTCGTTCAAGCGTTCCATCGTTCACGCGTCCACGTTCAGTGAAAATAGTTTATCCATGCGCGCCGGCTTGGCGACTCTTGATGTTCTTGAAGGCGAAGAGTTGGGTGACCGCGCGCTGCAAATCGGGGAGGAGCTGCAGCAAGGCCTTGCCGACGCTCTTTCCGGATACGAGATGGTAAAAGAAGTCCGTGGCAAGGGATTATTGATTGGTATCGAGTTCATGGCTCCCCGGCGTTTCGCGCTGCGAGCGCCGTTCGAGGGTTTTGCCAAGGTTCATCCCGCGATGTTCGGGCAGATTCTGGTGATGCGCCTTTTCCGTGACTCAGGATTCCTTACACAGATTTGCGGTAACGACTTCATGGTTTTGAAGGTTGCCCCTCCGCTTGTGATCGATGCGGGTCAAGTATCGGAATTCATATCCGCAGTTCGCGACGTAGTCGAACTTGCTCACCATCCTGGACCTTTCTGGTCGGAAGCTTTGGGCTTGGCGCGCAGAGCGATTGCTTCTTAAACTCACGACGAATCGAAGAACGACTAACAATCACGCTTAGATGCGTGATGAGTTTTCATTATTTAATGATAAAGACGACGGACATTTTCGTAATTGGAGGTGGACCCGCAGGATTAGCGGCGGCGATCGCAGCGCGCCAACGCGGTTTTGACGTAGTGGTTGCGGATGGAGCGCGTCCTCCCATCGACAAGCCTTGCGGTGAAGGTTTGATGCCGGATGGCCGCGTGGCGCTGGCAGCGTTAGGAATTAAAGTGCCGGAGGAAGACTCTTACCCTTTCCGCGGAATTCGTTTTATCAGTGGCGGCCTCAAGGTGGATGCCAGCTTCCCCAGCGGTTCCGGAATCGGCGTACGCCGCACCGCCTTGCACCGGCTCATGGTGGCCAGAGCGGAGGCAGCAGGCATCTCGTTATTGTGGCAAACTCCGGTTACGGGCCTGCAGTCGCGCGGTGTCCGCATTGGTAAAGACCTTGTGCAGTCACGCTGGGTAATTGGTGCGGATGGCGGACACTCCCTGACGCGGCGCTGGGCTGGGCTCGATCGCTACCACCACAATCGCACCCGGTTTGCTTTTCGCCGGCATTACCGTGTGGCCCCGTGGAGTGATTGCATGGAATTACATTGGGGCACAAATTGCCAAATTTATGTAACCCCTGTGGCGGCGGACGAGGTCTGTGTTGCTTTGGTTTCTTGCGATCAACATCTGAGGTTGGAAGCGGCGCTGCCCCGATTTCCGGAGCTTGCAGTGCTGCTGCGCAACGCGGGACAAGCATCTACCGAACGCGGCGCCACCACTTGGACCCGGAAATTGAAAAAGGTGCATCAGGGGCCGGTCGCTCTGGTTGGAGACGCGTCAGGTGCAATCGACTCCATCACTGGAGAAGGCTTGTGCCTGACATTCCGTCAGGCGCAGCTGCTGGCTGACTGTCTAGCGGAAGGCAACCTGCGCCGGTACCAGCGAGGGCATCGCGCACTCGCGAGACGCCCGGCCATGATGGCGAGCCTGATGCTCGCCCTTGCCTGGAAGAGTTCATTCCGCCACCGCGTGATGCGGGCTTTCGATTCTGATCCACGGCTATTTCAAAGAATGCTGGCGATGCATGTGGGTGAATTGTCGCCTACGCACTTCGCGGCGAACGGTCTTTCTCTAGGCTTACAACTTCTACGCCTCTAAGATTTCTCACTTCGCAGAGCCGGCATCAGCTAAAACAGCCAATTCACGAGGATCACTGACTCTTAGCAGTCGAAGTTGCGAAAGATACGGCAGGAATCGTGACGGTATCGGGCTGGGTCCATGCGGCCTTCCCATTGGTCAACTCCAGCCGATTCATCGTGACCTTCACTTGCTGACGGTCCACCGTGACCAGTAAATAGTGATAATTAATTTCCTTGCTTTGAAAAAGATCCGTGGCAGCACGCTCGATGGGATAAGCGTGAGCCGCACCGCCGCCCGACACAAAATAGGTGACGCCGCCGTGCTCGTGTCGTTCGTAATTGTGCACGTGCCCGGAAAACACGATGAAGCGGGCTCGAGTGTGAGCCTGTCGTTCTTCGAGCAACTTGGCGAGGGATTGTTCCGAGGACCGAGCCGAGTGGCCCCCGCCAAACTTTTTCGCGTCCGAAGAACTCGTGTAGGGGGGATGGTGGAACATCAGAAAGACGAAGTCCACGTCCGGCGGGAGTTTGTCCAACTTTGCCGCCAGCCATTGGCCTTGTGGTCCCGACGCCTCGTCAAGTGAGCTATCAAGCACGAGCAGCAGCGTATTTGCGGCCCCCACGGAGTAATAGCGACTCTGCTTCAGATCGGGGAAGCGCTGGAAATAATTCCCCAGGGCAAGCTTCTCATCTCCATGCAGATCGTGGTTACCGAGCGCTGGATAAACAGAGATCTTCTTTTCGCGCCAGATGCTGGTCTCTTGATCCCAGACTTTCCAGTCATTCGCATCGTAGCCGTTATAGACGATGTCGCCGGTGAAACATACGAATGCGGGATTAATATCGGCAATCGCCTGCACCAGAGCCTGGCGGACCGCAGGATTCGCGGCATCTGTATCCATCGGATCGTGAAATCGAGTATCGCCGTAAGCCACGAAACGGAATGGAACCGTGCTCTTGTGCTGTAGGTCAACTGGAGTCGCCTGCGCGGTCGATGACCTGGAGCAGCCGAGTAACCCCAGTAGCGCTGCCACAACGCACAGCGGCGACAAAAAATGTGCAAGATATCTATCTCTTGAAAACATAATAAGAGCTTACGCTCGGACTTTCTTGCTCGGACTAAAGTCCGTCACTACTTGCTCTCGCTATTTTCCACAACGAGTACCTCGAATTGACCACTCTCTGCAGTCGAGAGAAAGAGGCGATGCGTTTTCGAATCCAGTGCCATGGTCTTGGCCTTGGGCACAGTCTTCACGGTTTGGACTACGGAATATTTGTCAGGGCTGTCTTCGTGGACGACTGTAATGGTGCCTTCGCCATTAGAGTTGAAGATCAGTTTCGTCGCGGGATCGAAGACAGTGGCGTCCACATGATCGCCAATCGGTAACGTAGTGATGACTTGCCCAGTGTCAGCGTTCATGACTGCCATTACTTTGCTGCGGCAACCGATAAAAAGGCGCCGGTTAGCACGGTCCATCGCCATGCTGCTGGGAGAAGCGCACGGAGCGGTCGGCCACCGCTGCTCGACGGTTAGTTTGCGCGAGTCGATCTTCAGAACCAGGCTCTCATCTTCAAGATTGTCGTAAACAAAACCGTTGCCATCAGCGGCCGCGAATTCGGGTCCGCCCTTCAGGTCGACTGTCCCGACAACCTTTCCACTGGCCGCATCGATGGCCGTTGCATTGTTGCTACCACCGTTGAAGGCGAAAACACGCGAGGTAGCTGAATCGAAAATGATGGCATCCGGTTTCTGACCGGTGGGAACCTCGGCGATCGGTTTCAGTGTTTTGAGATCGAAAATGGTAACGGTCGATGACTGCCCATCGCTTACGAAACCGCGTCCAAGTTCGGGCGCGATCGCAATGCCGTGCACACCCGGCGTTTTGGGGATACTGCCAACGACGCTCTCCGAATCCACATCAATTACTTCGACCTGTGTTGCGTGGGAGACGTACAGACGCCGTGCCGAATCGTCCACAATCAAGTAATCCCAACTGCCTTGGCCAGGGATCGTGATTTTCTTGGTGATGGCGTAGCCGTCGGACGGCGGAGGAGCGGCAAACGCCGACGCACCAAGAATCAGAAGCGCGAAGAGACTGACTGCCCGATTGCACATGGATTTCACCTCGCCGACAGTCTAGCGGCGCTTCCTGAAATTTGCCTGAAGCCGAAAATACTTCGCTCAGAACTTGAAGCGAAGCATCAGCTGAATTTGACGAGGCAAGCCCGTGCCGGTATTCGGTGATGCTGCATTATCGTTGTTGTTGTTGAAGTTCACTGTAGTGTCGATCAGGCCAAGGCTTGCGGCCGGTTGAAGCACCCATGTGTTGGTTGGAATTCCGTTGTTGCCCGTTACCTGGGAGTAGTTGAATGTCAGGTTATTGGGGTTTGGATCTCCATATTGCGTGTGATTGAAGATGTTGAAAACCTGCGCGCCAAACTCCATAGCGACACGCTCGGTCAGCTTCGTTTCTTTGATCAGAGCAAGGTCGATCTGCCAGGAGTTCAGTGCCCGGATCAATCCGTTCGGAGCACTCCCGAAACGGCTTACCAGGCCGCAGGTATCTGGGCAATTGAAAGTCTGTGAGACCGGGTCGTAGGTGCCGAGACCGCCAGCAGCCAGCGGTGGCGGGGCGAAGGCAGCAGGATTGATAGGAAGCGTGTGACCCTGCACGCCTCCCGGCAGAAATATCGGAACTCCTGGAACGAGGTCAGGCCTTTGAGTGGTTTGATCGTTTCCGTCCGGTAACTGGGTCGGTGAAATATTCATTGTGATCGTAAGGGGATGACCGGTGTGCCAGAGTCCGATGCTGCTTAATTGCCAGCCGCCGATGATCTTGCCTAATATTCCCGTGCTATTCAGGAACGGCTTCCCGGGGCCAAAAGGTAGCTCGTAAACCGCGTTCATGGTCACGTTGTTGCGAACATCGAACACGCTCGGACCCTTGTCACACGGCAGGCAGTTCACGTTCTCCGGACCGTTCGATTCGCCACCGCCGACCGAGCCGTCGTTAATCGAATGGGACCAGGTGTAGCGTGCCTGAAAAGACAAACCATCCGAGAAATTACGCTCCAGGCTAAGCAAGAGCGCCTCGTAAGTACTGGATCCGATGTCGGACTTGTAATCTACGGAACCGTAGGGGTCGCCGCCGGGATAGTACTGGTCGAGCACGCGCGTGCAGTTGATGTTGCCCGAAGCGTCGGTCCCATTCGGCGGGGTGATGCAGAAGTTGACCCCTCCGCGAGAGAACAGCCGTACTCCGTGCGATCCCAGGTACTGCTCTGAAAACAGAAAGTGCGCTGGCAGTTCGTGATCGACGGTCAAGCCCCAGGTTTCGACATACAGGTCGCGGCGACCGTGCCGCTGCAAGGCGCGAGGTTGCTGCTGGGGTGTTATGGCCAGGCTGCTTAGGTCCGGGTTGGTCTGTTGGTACTGCGGCAACAGCGGTGTGCCTGGGCCGGATGGATCGAAGTTGGCGAACGCCGTATACCGGTCGCTTTCCAACCCGGCGTTCAGATCGTCATTCTGGGCCGCGCCATGATAAATTCCAAAACCCGATCGAATTACCGTCTTTCCTTTGAAGACGCCCGGAGCCCAGGAAAAACTGAGACGAGGGTCGAAGTTCCGGTAGTCAGCGTTGTAAAGCGCGGGATTCGCGGGACACGGAGGAGTATTAATCGGGGTCGGAATTGGAGTGGGGAGGCTGGACCGCCAAGTGGAGCCCGAACCGAAGCAGACGCCGTGAAATTCGGTGGCATCGAACACCGTGGTGCGATTGTCAGCCTCGTGTGCCACGCCATAGTATTCCCAGCGCACTCCGAGATTCAGGGTCAAGGTAGGAGTGACCTTCCACTCATCCTGGAAATAGGGCATATAGAACGTGCGTCGCAGCTTGTGGCAACACCAGGTGGAAGTGTAGGAAATTCCGTAAAGATCGCCGCTTTCGAATCCGGGGTTCAATGGGCTGGCGCCGTCCCCAAAGTTCAGAGTATTGCCCGCCGTCAGACCCTGATTCAGTCGAACCCGGCGAATCTCCATACCCGTCTTGAAAGTATTCCGGCCGTGCACAAACGTGAGGTTGTCGACAATGCCATAAGTGGTGCCGATTTCGTGATCTGTTTGATTGTTGTTGATCGTGACCCAGTCGTTGGTCTGGACCGAATAGGGTAGAGGAGGAGTCTGCGGATTGAGGAACGGCGCGCGGTTTATGTAAACCTTGGCCTCATTCACCAGCCGCGGAGAGAACGTATGTTGAAGGGCAACATAATAGCCGGCGGGATGATTGATGGTCTGAATCAGATCGTAGGGAAGAGATCCGCTGCCGTTGGTGCCGCTGACCAGACTAATATCCCGGTGAGCGCTGCCATATAACAAGGTCTTGTCGTTGATCCTGTAATCCATTCGCACCAGCCAGGTGTCTTCGTGAACCGTGGTCGGAGCTGGGGCGGTAAGGAGATCGGCGTCCGCCAAGCCGCTGACCGACGGTCCTGCAAAAGCCGTATCCGGGTAAACGTGCAGAGGATTACAATTTCCGATTGGACCGGTAGATGCACGCCAAGGAAACGCTTGAAGGATGGAGCACATCTGAGGGGATCCGCCCGGGTTCAGGTTGACGCCGTCTCCCCCAAGCAGAGTACCTCGTGCGATGGCCGCGGTCGGAACTAAGAGCTGGTTGGTCGTCGCGCCATATTGTCGAAGACCCTCGTAATTTATGAAGAAGAAAAGCTTGTCCTTTTGGACGGGTCCGCCCAACGACATTCCGAATTGTCCGTAACGAAACGGCGGGATGGCAGGAAGACCAAGAACGTTGAAGTCATTAAAATTTCGGGCGTCAAAAGCTGAATTTCGCAGGTAACCAAACGCGGAACCGTGCCAGTCATTGGTCCCCGACTTGGTAACAACATCAATCTGTCCTCCCGCCTGGGTGCCATATTCGGCGTCGTATAAGGCGCTGCTGACGCGATATTCCTCGATAGCATCCTGAGAAATCTGCAAACGGGTTTGCGATTTTTGCGCTTGCTCCTGAATGCCACCGGCATCCACGCCATCAATCTGAAAGTTGTTGTCGTCGCGTGCGCGGCCGGCAAAGCGAATGGTCCGCTGGTCGCCGCCACCATCGTCCTGAGCGAAGGGCGCGAGCAATGTGAAACTTGCCCAGTCACGACCATTGTTCGGCAGATTCTCGATCTGGTCGCTTGTAATCACGGTGGCGGCCTCTGCCGAAGCGCGCTCAGACGGGGCTGAAGATGCCTGGACGTCGACTGTTTGCGTTGGCACACCGACCGCAAGCACAGCGTCCAGTGTCCGCGTCTGACCAACTTGCAGGACGACATCTTTTACCACTTTGTTCGCAAAACCGGCGCCGGCAAAGGTAACGCTGTAGCGGCCAACCGCCAGCCCAGGAAAGCGATAGTACCCCTTGGAATTCGTCTGTTGTTGCTCTGAGATGCCTGTATCTATCGCCAGTATTTTTACGGTGGCCCCCACAATGCTCGCTGACGAAGGATCGCTTACCGTGCCCTCAATCACAGCGCGATCAATTTGCGCCAGCGTCGATACTGCTGAAGATAGAAGGAAGAGGATTAATACAGTTAACGGCAGATAACGAAAAGCTGGAATGGATGCGGGATGCTCTCGCCTCATAGAACGCTCCTTACAAATGATTGCAAGACTTCTTGCGCCCAATAATCGAGTTACGGGTTACCAAGAGTTGGCACACAGAAACTCAATATGATTTGTCCGGTAGATGACTGAGGATTCTAGGAGTGACTTGTTACGGGACTATGACAATGATGGTGAATTTTCTTTCAGATTCGCCCTGGCGAAAAGGTAGCGGAGGAACCCTCATTCGAATCCAAGACGTGAGCGGCCTGGCCATCAGCTCTGGCGCTTAGTCATTTGCACCCGTCTTACCAGAAACCGTGTGAGGAGTAATACGGCTCAAATTGAATGCAGTGTTCACCAGGCCAACGTGTGGAAAGGCTTGGGGGAAGTTGCCCAACATCCGCTTTGCCAACGGATCGTACTCTTCGGAAAGTAATCCAACATCATTTCGAATCGACAACAGCCGCTCAAACATGCGCACCGCATCTTCCCTGCGATTTTGCAACGCATAGTTGTCCGCTAACCAGAAGGAACACGCCAGAAACACGCCTTCGCCGTGCGGCAGACCATCAACCGACGAATCCTGGGTGTAGCGCGCCACGAAACCATTTTCCAAGAGACCGGTTTCGATAGCTTTGACCGTTCCGATCATGCGAGGGTCATCTGCCGGAAGAAATCCTACCAGCGGCATCATAAGAAGACTCGCGTCCAGGTGATTGTCACCGTAGAACTGCACGAAGGAATTCATATCCGTGCTAAAACCCTGCCGACAGACCTGTTCATGAATAGTCTCACGGAGACTTTTCCATCGAGGGAGATCAGCTTCGAACCGTCCTTTTTCTGCCGAACGGATAATGCGATCAACCGCCACCCACGCCATGACCTTGGAATGCACGAAATGGCGGCGAGGCCCACGCACCTCCCAGATGCCGTCGTCGGGCTGTTCCCATCCCGTCTCAAGAAACTCGAGCATCGCCATTGCGATTTCGTGGCGCGAGTGCGCAGGCGCACCCAGTCCAGCTTCGCGCGCCTGATAGAGCGTGTTCGCCACCTCGCCGAAGATATCCAGTTGAAACTGTTGATACGCGGCGTTACCGATGCGCACCGGCACCGACTTCTCATATCCCGCAAGCCAGGGCAACTCGAGTTCCGTGAGCCTGCGTTCACCGTGGAGGCCATAGAGGATGTTGAGTTCGGAGGGCTTCCCCGCGACTGCTCGCAAAAGCCATTCACGCCAAGCTCGCGCCTCTTCCAGATATCCGGCGTCGATCAGTGAGTGCAACGTAAGTGTCGCATCGCGAACCCAGCAAAAGCGGTAATCCCAATTCCTTACTCCGCCAATCATCTCTGGAAGGGACGTCGTAGGCGCGGCCACAATACCGCCCGTGGGCATGAACGTAAGCGCTTTGAGTGTGATCAGCGAGCGCAAAACCGCATCGGACCACTCGCCCTGATAAGAGCAACGATCCGACCAATCTCGCCACCAGCGCTCGGTGTCTTTTTCCGCTTCATCCACATCCACGGGCGCCGGCTCGTTCTTGTGAGACGGATACCAGGTCATACCGAAGGAAACTTTTTCTCCCTTGGCCACGCTAAACTTCGCGTAGGTTTTGAAGTTCTCGCCTCGGAGCGGTACCTTCGTCCGGAGGCTCACCATGTCAGGCCCGGCGATTGCCGATATGCCTTGACCCGTGCGCCGAACCCACGGAACCACCGACCCATAATCGAAGCGAAGCACAAACTCCAAGTGCATCTGAACCTGCCCTCTTGTGCCGACCACCGAACGGGCGAGCACAGGCAGTTCGGTACGCGGAGTCATGAAATCGGTTAGCGTTACCGATCCATCCTTGGTTTCAAACTCCGTCTCCAGAATGAGCGTGCCTTTGCGATAGTGGCGCCGAATGGAGAGGATCGGTTCGGCCGGAGTAATGGACCAGTGTCCGTTGTCTGCGCTGCCTACCAAACTCGCAAAACAGGCTCCGGAATCAAAGTGCGGCAAGCAAAGCCAGTCGATCGAACCATATTTTGAGACGAGGGCAGCGGTGTGGCAGTCGCCGATCATTGCATAGTCTTCGATGGGAATGGACAAGAACTAGCCTCCGCGAACGCAGCGATTCTTTAACATTGTTCTACAATTTTCACTTGATATTTATAGCGCAGCAAGCCGCACATATCCTCGCGCAAAGCCGCAAAAGCACTACCAGTCGTCAGGGATGGAACTCGACGAACTGACACAGCCCTTATGAACGTGGTGACATCGAGCTGCCTTGGCGTCCTACTTGGATGCGTCACAAGTTCAAAAAGCAGCATGGACCCATGTTTTTCTCAGCCTGCGCGAATTTCGCCGAGTTTGAAGAATTGTTTCCTTTTGATAAGGATCACATTTCACATACCCGCATGGGACAAACGAGAAGGTCGCTCCGTAATTTATGATGCTGCAGAGTCCTATCGCCGCACGAGCTCCATTATGGCCTTGACAAGAATTCGAAATGAGTTCGAAAGGCGCTTCGGCGGCGAGTGCCATATTTTTCGAGCCCCGGGCCGCGTCAACCTTATTGGCGAGCATACCGATTACAACGACGGATATGTGATGCCGGCCGCTATCGAGTTTGACACCTACGTGGCTTGCGCCGAAACAGATAACGGGAAGTTATCGGTGCAGTCTCTGCAAAAGCCCGAGAGGATCGGATTTCCGCTTAGCGAGGCGAGGCCTCAGCCATCGGGGAGTTGGACCGATTATGTGCTCGGCGTCTTGATTCAACTCTCCCGCGAAGGGTACTCATTTCGCGGTGCGAATCTATTAATCGACGGGCGTGTGCCAATCGGAGCGGGTCTAAGCTCTTCCGCCGCTCTGGAAGTCGCGACGGCTTTGGCGCTGCTCAGCTTCTCCCCCCCGGGGATTGACCGCATGGCAATCGCGAAACTGTGTCAGCGCGCCGAGAATGAATTTGTCGGTTCACACTGCGGCATCATGGATCAGTTTGCGTCGCTAAATGGTTGCCCTGAGAATGCTTTACTGCTGGACTGCCGCTTACTCGCGTTTCACTTGATCCCGCTACCGGCGGATGTAAGTTTGGTAATTTGCAATACGATGGTCAAGCATTCGCTGGCGTCGGGCGAATACAACGCTCGCCGGGAGGAATGTGAAGCGGGCGTTCGCCATTTCGCGCAACATCGCGCGGAGATCGCAGCCTTGCGGGATGTTACGGAAGATGATCTCCAGAAGCATGGTTGCGGACTTGCTGACGTGTTAATCCGTCGCTGCCGTCATGTCATCACCGAGAATGGACGAGTCCTTGCCGCCGGGCGCGCTCTCGAATCCGGCGACTTGAGGGAGCTTGGCCGTCTCATGTACGAATCGCATTACAGCCTTAAGGATGACTTTGAAGTGAGTTGCGTAGAGTTGAACACGATGGTGGAACTCGCCAGGAAAATTCCTGGAACGTATGGCGCCCGGATGACAGGTGGCGGTTTTGGCGGCTGTACGATCAACCTGGTTAGGCGGGAGCGGGCACAACAATTCAGCGAGCAGATCGGCCAGAGCTACTATGAAGTCACTCACCTTCGACCAGAAATCTATATTACGAAAGCTGCGCAAGGCGCCGGACCGGCGACTTAAGGCGGCAATCTCCACAATGAAGAGCAAACTCTAAGATAAGTCGGATCATGCCACTTACAGGATCTTCCCATCGCCGCCTAAATCCATTGACGGGTGAATGGGTCTTGGTGTCGCCGCATCGTGCGCAGCGTCCGTGGCAAGGGCAGGTAGAAGCGGTCGCGGATTCGAGCGAACCTGCTTACGATCCCTCTTGTTATCTTTGCCCCGGCAATAGCCGCTCGGGTGGGGAGCGCAATCCAAGCTATTCCTCCACATTCGTTTTCGATAATGACTTTCCTGCAATCCGTCCTGACGACAACGAAAGAGAAATTGCCTCAAGCGAGCTGATGGTTGCCCAGTCAGAACGGGGAATTTGCCGGGTCGGGTGTTTCTCCCCACGCCACGACCTAACGCTCGCAGGCATGGATCAAACGCAAATCGTTTCCGTAATCGAAATGTGCCGCCAGCAATTCTCCGATCTCGCTCATCGCGATTTCATCCACTACATACAGATTTTCGAGAATCGCGGCGCCATGATGGGCGCCAGCAATCCTCACCCTCACTGCCAAATTTGGGGAACCAGTTCCCTGCCCAACGAGCCGGCAAAGGAGCAAGGCTCACAGCGGAACTACTTAGATCGTTACCGTCGGTGCATGCTCTGTGACTATCTCAGAATCGAGAAATCATCCGGCGAGCGCGTGATATTCGAAAACGAAAGCTTTTTGCTGCTCGTACCTTTCTGGGCAGTTTGGCCGTTCGAGACGATGATTCTTCCGTTTCAACACATCGCAGATCTCTCGCAACTGAATGGCAGGCAGAGCGAGCAACTGGCAGACGTGCTGCAAAAGGTGACCAGTTGTTATAACCGCCTATTCAACGTCCCGTTTCCCTACTCGATGGGCTATCACCAGAGGCCGACAGATGGCGAAGTGCATCCCGAGTGGCACCTGCACGCACATTTTTTTCCCCCATTGTTGCGATCGGCGGGCATCCGAAAATTCATGGTTGGCTTCGAGCTTCTGGGCACTCCACAGCGGGACATTACCCCTGAGAACGCCGCCGAGCAATTGCGGGAACTCTGCAGAAAGCAGTGAAGGTGACCGGGATCTCGAAGAGGATTACGCCGGGTCAGTCTTGCCTGAGTGACAAAACACGGTATAGAGTACGGCGTCTTTTTGGGCATCCTCCTGGCATTTTGAGAATGCAGGGGGGTTATCAGAATCGATGCGGGTAGGTTATCGAATGGTCGAGAATATTCGCACCACTAGTTCGGACTGACGGTGCGTATCGGTCTTCATGAAGATGCGTTTGAGGTGCGTTCTTGCAGTATGCGGGCTGATGTATAACTCCTGAGCCGCTTCCTCGATCGACTTCCCTTTGATCAGAATTGCGGCCAGGGCGGCTTCTCCCCGTGTAAGGCCGTAAAGCTTCGACAATACCAACTCATCGACTTCCACGGACTTATCCTCGTCGTACAAGGTGATCAGCGCCGCTCGGTCGTTCGTACCCGGCCAGCAATTCAAACCAGGGCCTGGAACGACTCGCACAATAAGCGAAGTGCGGGCAACTCGTCGCGGCAGGGTCATGGGCGATCCCTTGGGTTCGCCTAGTTCCGGAGTCGTCATCGCGTCCCGCAGTAACTGCTGCAGCAACCGCGTGTCGGAAGCCCTGTCCGCCACCAGTCCTGTCCTGGCCAAGGCCAAGCCGTCCTTCTTCTCCAGAATCGCAAGCGCGGCACGATTCAAAAGATGAGGTCGCCCTTCACAGGCGACTAACATGGCTCCATTCCGCACAAGTTCCAGCCCGTAAGTCAAAGCGATCAAAACATCGCGCGACGTGGCTGGTTCATTGTCCAAAGCCGGCCAGGGAGCGAACGCGGCTGGAGCCAGATTGAGCCCTGGAGCTTCTGATGCCGGGCATCCGGTCGCCGGTTTAGCAATCTCGCCTTCCCCATTCTGCGTGGTGCCTGAGGTTTGCGGCTTCCATGACCCATCCGCTTTTCCAGCACTAGAGGCTTGTGGGATTGGCCAGGACATTTGGGGGAATTGCTAGACTCCTAATTCTCTCTTCAAGATTTTCGTGCAGCGAGTGTCGCGGATACTTGTTTCGTCAGAATGACGCGAACATTAACCGCAGATAAATTTCACATAAACTGGCATGCGAACTGTGGAAATCAATCGAGTGACATCCAGCGGATCCGACGAAAGTCAAAACCTCGGAGAGCAAGAATCGAGACAGGCATACCAATGACTAGTGGCCACTGCGATTAGGAAACTGAGGTCTGAGCTAGAAGCTGAACTTGAGAGCCAACTGCAGAGTACGCGGACGGTGAGCATCCACCGGGTGTAGAAAAGAATTGCCCGTTAAGCAATCCGTGCCACCGGGAAAGTAAGCGCCGGCAGAATAGTTGGATCCACCGTAGCAATTAATGGTATTGCTGCCCGTATTGCCCAGGTCAGGGTTGTAGAGGCGGAACTGGGTATGATTGAATACGTTGAAAGCTTCCGCCCGGAATTCCACTTCACTGCCTTCGCGAACGCGGAAGTGTTTTAAAAGTGACATATCGAAATTCAGGCGCGCAGGATTGTTGAGAATATTTCTTCCCGCGTCGCCGAAAGTAAGCCCACGCGGCGCTACAAAGTCGTTCGGATCAGCAAGTAACGGGCCGAAGCTGCTCGCATTGGTCTTCAACGCGGCCGGCGTCGGGTTCGTGGCCAAGTCAGGATAAGAACCAGCACCAACGCCGTTTGCCACGCCCGCGTTATCCAGCACTCCAATTCCGCTGCTGCCAGCATTATTGATCACGCTAAACGGCGTTCCCGATTGGTAGGACGTAATTCCCGATATTTGCCATCCGTCGCCGAGCCATCGCATGATGCGCGACGGCGCTTCCTGGGTCGGAACAGGAACATCCTTATCTTCGCCTGTGGCCGCGTCAATTGGGCCTGCCAAATCTCTCTGCAAGGCTCGGCTAAAGTTCGGCACCGTGTAAACGTAACTGATATTCAGCAAGTGTCTCTGATCAAAGTTGGAACTGGCTTTGTTCGATCGCAGGTCGAGAGAATTCACGAAGGTCGGATCGGTACGATCGGAGGAATCGTCAATCGAGTGGCTGAGCGAGTAAGCGACGCCGGCAGTAAGAGGACCCTTGGTTCGACGAATCGTAGTCTGGAACCCGTGATAGGAGGAATCAGCTCCGTTCTGCAAAGAAAAGATCTCACCTAAACCCGGGTAGGGTCGGAAAGTGTTCGCCAGGGGTAATGTGGGATGTGAATTGATGTTCGTCGACTGCCCTTGGCAGGCGACCTGCATGTTGATGGATGCGGGATTGTCCGCACTGACGGTTACACCGTTTTGCAAAATGAAAATTGGAGCCGTGGGATTGGTGCCTGCATTGTCGCAGTCGGCAACCGACCCTCCAGGTACGGACAGCAGAAAGGGCTCGTGGAGGGCGAAGGGATTCAATGCCGAAGAAATCGGTTGCAGCTGATTCAGTTGACGCTCGACCGTTAAATGAGTTCCCTTACTGCCCACGTAGGCGAAGGTCGCAATGAAGTTCCTCGGGAGCTCGCGCTGCACGCTCAAACTCCACTGCTGCGAGTAAGAGTACTGGGTTTTTGTGGGGATCGACGTTACATTGATGGGAAACGCTCCGGGAATCGACGGCTGTCCATTGCCCGAGGTGTCACAGGTGGCGCCGAAATTTCCAATGCACGCGTAGCCGGCTGGAAATGGTTGCGTAAGGTTGATTACATCCGGCGCGCTTGCTTCGAGCGATCCGGTATTCGCTTCGTCGCCCGTACCGTGCTCGAAGAAAATACCGTAACCTGCCCGGATCGAAGTTTTCCCGTTTCCCTGCGGATCCCATGCGACACCCACTCGGGGTGCGGGGTTAAAGACATGGGTGTCGACGCAGCCCGAAGGAACGCCATTTGGTCCGCATTCAACGATTCCATTGATGATGCGCGGATCCAGATTACTCAGGTCAAAGGGAACCGGCTTGGTCCCAGGCAGACTAATAAGTTGTCCGCTGAAAGGATCCACCTTGATTTGCGATGCCAGAGTTTGACTGAAGGCTTGTGGCTCCCAGTTATAGGCGCGTAGATATTTTTCGTGATAGTTCCCGAACAGACTTACCCGCAAACCCAAGTTCAGCGTTAAGCGCTGGGTTACACGCCAGTCATCCTGCAGGAACGGTTCACCGATCTGGTAGCGGTTGTAGTAGCGAAGCTGCGCGCTGTCTTGCGTATAACTTCTGATCGCGTTGGCTCCGCCCAGGAAACTTGAGAGACCATCGTTATAGATAAGGTTGGCGAAGGCGTTACCGGTATTGTTAGCACCGCCGTTAACATTGCTCACGCCCACCAGGCCTTGTACGTCGCCGGAGGGACAGTCAAAGAAATGGGAGCGACCGGG
>Ga0209006_10001418_pt1 | contig 21753 bp, 18 predicted proteins | sample JacPin_JW_Ref_O2_FD_188567 | JGI IMG/M metagenome (GOLD analysis project Ga0209006, IMG submission 188567) | Forest soil microbial communities from Algoma, Ontario, Canada - Jack Pine, Ontario site 1_JW_Ref_O2 (SPAdes) (version 2) | ecosystem: Environmental > Terrestrial > Soil > Boreal... | reverse complement strand
GGCGCTGCTCAGCGACAGCAATCTCAAATCTGCGGCGCAGGGCTTCGGCTGGCAGCCGACGTGGCCGACTTTTCTGCCGCCCGCCGGCATCCAGATCGATCATGCGCTGACGGGCGCGGGAGTTTTCGTCACAAGCTTCCGGCGCGGATCGCAAGTGGGCTCGGATCACCTGCCCATCATCATCGATTGCGTTTTGTAGCGGCGGCAGGCTTCGCTTCGTTTGCGTGAAGACGGGAGGCAACTCTCGGCAAAACCAGAAGTACAACTTGCCGGAATGTCTGTCCGTGAGCGGGCCACTCCAATACGCGGTTTCGGCTAAGTCGCGCCAAGTCGCAAAAAGGCGGACGACAGGCCGCGGGTTGCGGGCCTGCTGCCCCCGGCGCATCCTGTCAGCAGCAGCAAGATCCTTTGGGAAACAGACAGGGAATGACGGCAGAAGGACCCGAATCTGGAAAGGCCCAGCCGCCGACTGATTCACCGCCGGCGGCGCAGGCTCGCAAAGCATCCAGCCGTGTCTTCGTCAGCTACGCCTCGCAGGACGCTAGAGTCGCAGCTGACTTAGTGGCGGCCCTGGAGCGGCACGGGGTGGTGTGCTGGATCGCACCACGCGACGTTAAAGCCGGAGCGGTCTACGCTGACGCAATTGTTCGAGCAATTAGTGACGCCGAGGCTCTGGTGCTGGTGCTTTCGGCGAATTCCGTCGTCTCCGCGCACGTCGGCAAGGAAGTCGAGCGAGCCTCGTCAAAGCGCCACCCGTTGATTGCTTTGCGGATCGACGACGCGCCGCTGTCGCCGGCTCTGGAATACTTTCTCGGCGAGTCGCACTGGGTTGATGCACGGGCGGGAGGTATGGATGCCGCATTGACCAAGCTCATCGCTGCAATTCGCGAGCCTGAGCGAAATGCGCCAGGAATCATTCCTCCCAGAACTCCCGCAACGTCAGCCGGTACGGCGCAACCGCCAGACGCACGTCGTAACCGAATTTTACTTGTCGCAGGACTCGCCGTTGTCGCGGTGGCACTCGGTGCGCTGTTAGCAGATAAGCTCTGGCTGGCGAAGCGCGGCTCGGCGCAACAGCCCGGCGCGGTTGCCAACGCCGTCGTCAGCGAAAAGTCCATCGCCGTACTGCCCTTTACAGACATGAGCGAGAAGAAGGACCAGGAGTATTTCTCTGACGGCCTGTCGGAGGAACTCATCGACATGCTGACGAAGATTCCCGAACTACGGGTGCCAGCGCGGACTTCGTCCTTCTACTTCAAAGGCAAGCAGGCGACCATCGCCGATATCGCCAAAGCGCTTGGCGTTGCGCACGTGCTGGAGGGTAGTGTGCGCAAGTCCGGCACCACCCTTCGCATCACCGCGCAGCTGATTCGCGTCGACAACGGCTACCACCTCTGGTCGGAGACCTACGATCGCAAGCTCGATGACATCTTCAAGATTCAGGATGAGATCGCAGGCGCCGTTGTAACAGCACTGAGAGTTCATTTGTTGCCGATGCAGCAACCATCGGCTGAGGAAGAGCTGCGCCCCGGGAATCTTGCAGCGTATAACCTGTACCTGCAGGGCAGGCAGAGCTACAACCAGGGCAATGCCGCCGGCTATCAAGGTGCGGTAACCGCTTTCCAGGCCGCGACTGCGCTGGATTCGCACTACGCGGCGGCATACGCGGCCTTGGCCGTGGCGCAACTCTGGGTAGCGGACAGCTCGGGGAGCACAGCAGACTATGAGAGTGCGCTAGCCGCTGCAGAGAAGGCCATTGCGCTCGCTCCAGTACTAGCCTCGGCCTACTCCGCACGCGGCTTCGTGCGTGCCGGTTACCTGCTCGACTTTGTCGGGGCGCAGGCAGACCTCGATAAGGCCGTGGTGCTCAACCCAAATGACGCGAATGTTCTGCACCGATCGGCGCTCATGCTCGCCTTTCTTGGCAAGTTGTCCGCGGCCATTGCCAGAGAGCAGCAGGCTCTCGCGCGCGACCCGCTGTCGACAGAAATCTGCATGCGCCTTGCATTTTTTCTGGTTGCCAATCATCAGTTGGCAGAGGCTCGGGTATTGTATGAGAAGGCGCTCGCGATAGCGCCGAACTCCGTTCGCGCGCATTTTCACTTGGGCGAACTCGCGCTCTTGGAAGATCACCCGGAGCAGGCACTCGCCATCTTTCGTCAAACGGAACTGGGACCCTTCAGTTTGGAGGGCCAGGCGGAGGCTGAATACTCTCTGGGGCATCTCGATGAGTCACAGCGAATTCTCGAGCAGTTGATTGCCAAGTACGGAAACATTTCCGCCTACCAGATTGCCTCGGTCTACGCCTGGGCGGGCGACAAGGACCGGGCGTTTGAGTGGCTGCAGAAGGCCTACACCCAACACGATGCGGGACTCGTCTTTGTTAAGGTGGACCCGGGACTGCGCGGACTCGTCCGCAGTGACCCGCGCTACGAGGCCTTGCTGCGGAAGATGAAGCTGCCGGAGTAGCGAAGCATCGCCCCGTGGTGCCGGAGGTGATTCTGTTCGTGACTGGCGCGATTGAAACGGCCTTCCTCCGCCATGGTCCCTTGCCCGCTATCTAACGCGCGCAAAGCCGTTCTATAACGTGGCTACTTGCCGTCGATGATCATCACGTACAACTCGTCAGGCGACCTTGGCATGCACGGCAACCATTTGATTACGTCCCATGTGCTTCGCCTGAAAGAGATTTAGGTCGGCTTCCGAAATGAGTTGCTGTGGACTGATGTCTCTTGTACGGGACAGCACGGCAACGCCGCCACTGATGCTCACATACGGAACCGTGAGGGACGTCGCGTGCACGATTTGCAGTTGTGCGATCGCGACTCGGGCCGCTTCCGCGATGATCAAGGCATCAGCCAACTCGGTGTCAGGAAGGATTAAGGCGAATTCCTCGCCGCCGTATCGGGCCGCCAGGTCGCCGGGTCGGCAGCAGGACGTGAGCGCGTCCGCCACCCGCTTTAGACACTCATCGCCAGCCGGATGCCCATAGTGGTCGTTGTACTCCTTGAAGGAGTCAACATCGCACAGCATGAGTGCCAGGGTGCGCTTGTGTCGACGCGCGATGCGCATTTGATCCGCCAGGAAGATGTCAAAGAATCGGCGGTTGGCAAGACCTGTCAGTCCGTCCCGCCGGGCTAGCTCCTCAAGAGAGCGATTCACGACGCCCAGTTGCGAGGATACCTGGGCAAGTTGCCGGGTGCGTTCTTGTACCCGCAATTCAAGGCCAACGTTGAGACTCAGGATCTCTGCTTCTGCACGCTGGCGCGTAAGATCGGTTTTGTGAAGCGTGTTGGCAGTGGTTGCGACCGCGACAATGCAGACGATGATGTTGACAAGCACCATCAACGCCGTACCGAACCGGGTGTCGTAGAAGCCGTGAATCTGACCCTGCAAACGTAGCCAGCCGAGCACAAACAGTACGACCGGGATCATGGGAAGCAGCCGTCGCGACACGAGTCCTCCGGCCGTGTCGCTGGTAGCGATACTGGAGAAGCCGTGCGCCGAATCGGCGGCCAGGACGCATAGGCCAAGAACAAGAAATGCCACAGCGGTGGGGGCGGCCATGGAGGTGTTCGACCTCACCTCGTATAAAGTGCTGACGCCGTACGCGTGACCAATGACGGCAAGTGTCGCGACCAGTAGTGCGGGCACGACAAGCCAATGAGGACAGGCGGCGAGCCTTAAGTTGCGCGCCTTAAGACCCAGTAACGCAAGTCCAATGATTGTCAGATCGAACGCGGTACCAGGAGACATGCGTCCCACATGCGAGGTATAGCGTTGAGGCGCCGTGTCAGGCAGGATGAGTTGATCAATACCGAGATCGATTTTAAATAGATCCTCGGCCAGGGTCAGAACGCCGATCGCGGCCACGAGCACCGCAAGCCCTCGTGCCACGCGAACCCACATTGATTCGGGTGCGCACGCGTGCACCAGCCACAGCGCCGCTGCTGCAGCAATCAGGCCGTAGGCGGTATTGACCTTCATGGACATGGGACTTGTCGTCCATGCCGCGAGCCCGGGGATATCAAAGAAGTAGCCCGAAACCGCGGCAGCCCCGAGACAGGCTACGCAAAGGATTCCCACCCGCACCAATTGATCCAGTGTCGCTTGGCAGGATTGCCCTGGTGTCACTGCGGGCTCAGTCGGTGACGCGCGCTGCGCCGACCTGGGTTAATTGATGCAGTCGCGATGGTTCCCCTCATTGTCCCAGCATTCGCTTCTTTGACCTCGCGGTGTGTGCGGTGAGTCGCAGGATGGAAGAAGGGCGGGCAGACCCCGGCTGGCACCGCGGCGACCGTGCAAGAAATCCCGGACGGTGTGGGTCGATGGGTGCCTAGCTAGAGCGCGTGCTTAAGCAGGGGTGCGCAGCGTCGGTTTTGGCTTTTGAACGCCGCTCATGGAGCCTTTCGCTGTGTTCCTTAAGAGCGGCAACCCGACAGCGTCATTCGTGCTCGAGGATGAATTTTGCACCCTGATAGGAGACGACGACGCCCTCGGGAGTGATGCTCTCGACACGCACCCCCTCTGGAAGCGAGTCACCCTCATGCAATCGGTGCATATTAATGAGCACGAAACGCTCCTCGGGCTTCGCGGCATAGACATGCAGGTCGACCCGCAGCGCCGGCATATGTGAGTCCGGGCTCGTCGCAGCGTCGGCGTAGCTTTTCAGGCCACTCTCCGTTCCGCTGCGCACGTGCGATCCGGCCTGATCCTGAGCTTGTTTGTCAGAAGGAACTGCAGGGGCGTAGTCGTCTGGATTTTGGGACGCGTCCTTCGTCTCGGAATTCGAGAGCACGGGTTCCGGCCGACCCGCTGATGCAGTCGCGGGCACGGGCGCCGTGATCACGGTTGGCGCCGGTTGACTGGCAGCGACGGCGGTCTGCGGCGGCGCGCTCTGCGGGCCGGTGCTAGCGGGCGACACGCTAGCCTGGTTCGCCGTCTCGGCCGGCGGCGGGCGATGCAGAAACACCCAAGCGCCCACCGCAATATTGATGACGAGCAGCACCGCCAAAGCCAATGCCCAGTAAGGAAAACGCGGCCGTGGCGGCGTCACCTTGACTTCAAACAAAGCGGGGCCTGACTGGCGCTGACGGTCGCTTTCGGATTTCTTAAGGGCATCGAGAATGAATGACATGGTCTAACTGCCGTGCGTCGCGGTCGCGCTCAGGAGAGGTGAATCGGGTGCTGCGACTGCACTTGCGAGCACGATTTGAGTCTGGATGCCGGCGATGCCGTCGACCGCGAGCCGGTGCTCGCGCTGAAAGTCCATCACGAGATGCGACAGCTCGGTGTCAAACACGTCGCTGACGGATTGTCCTGCGGTGACGCCCTGCAGCCGCTCGAGACTTTCCCGGAGCCAGCGGACCTCATCGCCGCGCATACCCACCGACAGGGGCTTCACTTTCTGCGTGCCTGGCCGCCATAACATCACAAAATCCCCAAACCAGTAGCGTGACAGCTCGCCGATGCCCACTTCATGCCTCTGACCGGCAAGATCGATGCGTGCATGCTCATCATCCAGACCCGCGAGCACGACCTGATGCTTGCTGCCGGCGTCATCGTTCAGCATGAGGATGGCGGGGCGGTTGTAGACGCGCAGCTGCCCGAAGGAACCTCGCTGCACCAGGCACTCGAGTCCCTGCTGCGCCGCCTGCGTGCACGGGTCGGTATTGCCGGCGACGTAGTGTGCGCCCCAGAGGCCAAAGAGGCGCAGAAAAGCGTCGTCCGTACCGGTCGTGTCGTTGTGCTGCGTGAGAAGCGCTTGTAGAGAAAGTGCGCTCGGCGGCGGCGGCATGGTAGCAACGGCGACGCGCGGCGGCGCAGCGGCGGCCGGCGCTTGGGATTTGGCGGCCTCGCGATGCGGCGCGCTGTCTTTGACGACTGCTGCGCTCGTTGCGGGCTGCCGATCCACGCGCCAGGACGTGAGCGGCCACATTCCCCAAACAGTGGCCGCGAGTACCATGGCCGCAGCCACGGAGCCGAGCCAGGGCAGCCAGCGCGGCGCGAACCGCCGGCCAAATACTTCAGCCGCCGCGTGACGGACAAGTCCAGTCGTGACGCGATGCCGATCCTGAGTGTAGGCGCCGAGGAGCGCGCGATCCGCGACTACGTTGATGACGCGCGGCACTCCTCCGGAGAGGTGGAAAAGTTCGGCAAGCGCCATGTTGGAGAAGATGTCTGACGTGGCGCCGGAGACGCGCAGCCGGTGCCGCACGTATGCGCCGGTTTCCGAAGCCGACAGCGGATGCAGGTGGTAGCGTCCGGTGACGCGCTGCGCCAACTGCCGCAGCTCGTTGCGCGCGAGCAGATCCCGCAGCTCCGGCTGGCCGATGAGGATGATTTGCAGGAGCTTCTGTGTATTGGTCTCGAGGTTGGTGAGGAGCCGCACCTGCTCGAGTACGTCCGGGATGAGGTTCTGCGCCTCATCGACCACGAGCACGATGCGCCGGCCGTCGGCGTGCGCGCGCAAGAGGTAGTGATTGAGAATATCAACCAGGTCCTTTCGGCTGTCCGTCGCGGCGTCCGGCACACCGATGCCGAGCTCTTCGCAGATGGTCAGCAGGAACTCGGTCGCCGTCATGCGCGGATTGAGAATCAGCGCGATCTCGGCGTTCTTCGGTGTCTGCGCCAGTAGCGAACGGATGATGGTCGTCTTGCCGGTACCGACTTCGCCCGTCAGCTGCACGAATCCGCCGGCCTCATTGATGCCGTAGAGCAGGTGCGCGAGCGCCTCCGCATGACGCGCGCTCAGATACAAATAGCGCGGATCGGGCGTGATCGCGAAGGGCTTTTCAAGCAGGCCGAAGAAGGACAGGTACATGTAACGATGCTACTTAATCGTATTGCCGCGGCGCAGTGCACGCTCGCCAAAACGCGCCTGTGCGGCATCGAGCGCCGCGTCGAGACGCGTTGTGTGCGCCGGCGTGGCCTCGAACAGCGGCAGCTGCGATGCCGGGCTCAGATCAGTCAAGACCACTCCCAAGAGCCGAAGTTTCGCACCGGCATGCTCAGCCAACCAGCGGGCCATGAGCTCATTTGCCACGCTGGCGATGGTACGCCCATCGTGTGTCGGCGGCGCAACCGCCCGCTGACGGGTGGAGGTGGTGAAGTCATGGCGCCGGATCTTGACCCCGATGCAGCCGGTCATGAGTCGCTTTCTGCGCAGGCGCTCGCAGGCGAGGTCCGTGATCCGTGCCAATTGCGTCTTAAGCATCTGCGGGTCGGCAATATCGACGTCGAAGGTATCCTCGGCGCTCAAGGATTTCTCCTCGAGGTCGACCAATACGGGCCGGTCATCGACGCCCGCCGCTCGCTGCCGCACGCGCTCGGTGTACCGGCCGAACAGGGGCCATAGGATCGCATCCGGCGCGACGCGCAATTGGGCAAAGGTGTGAATGCCTGCCTCTTCAACTTTCTCGCCGGTCTTATGCCCCAGCCCCGGCAGCCGCCGCACCGAAAGCGGATCGAGCACCTCGCGGATACGTTCCTGCGGCACGACAGTGAGCCCGTCGGGTTTCGCAAGATCGGAGGAAATCTTCGCGACCAGCTTGTTGGGAGCAACCCCGACGGAGGCCGTGAGTCCCGTGCGCTCGCGGATCCGCTCCTTGATTCGGCGCGCGATGCAGACAGGGTCGCCAAAGAGCTCCTGACTTGCCGTGACGTCCAAAAATGCCTCATCCAAAGACAGGCCCTGAACGAGCGGCGTCAGCTCATGAAAAATCTCAAAGATTTGACCGGACACTTCCTGATAGCGCTGCATTCGCGGCCGGATGCACACTGCTTGGGGGCACAGGCGCAATGCCGTGCTCATAGGCATCGCCGAATGCACGCCAAACTTGCGCACCGCGTAGCTTGCCGCCGCCACCACGCCACGACCGCTGGTCCCGCCGACGATGACCGGCGCGCCGAGGAGATGCGGATTGTCACGCACTTCGACGGATGCGTAGAACGCATCCATGTCGACATGCAAAATGGCGCGCAGCGGCTTCAAAACTCAGGCGGCGTCTAGTCCGTGACCGTGATCGTGATCTTCTTTGAAACGAGCGGCGGATTGAAAGCCATATGATTGAGGTCCGCAAACACGAGCTGCAATGTGTGCTTGCCGGGTGCCAGTGTGAGCGAGGTTTGCGTCTGACCCTTGCCGAAATGCAGCAGCTTGTCGGTCGCCGGCATCGGTACGCTCAGGTCTGACGGCACGTCCATGTCGACCAAGAGGTGATGATGCCCGGTATTGTCGAACTTGACGCCTGCCGGTGCGATCCCCATCCCTTTGAGTCCGAAAAGCACCACGACCGGGCCTTTGACTTTGGCCCCGTCCTTTGGACTTATGATGTAGACCTCGGCACCGCTTGCGGGTGCACTGCGCTCCTGCGCTGCGGCTATCGTGACTGCGAAGATCAGCGCGGCGATTGCAAATATACGCATGGCAATACTCTCCTTGGATTTAGGTTGCGTTCGCTCATCGGGCCCTCGCAAGCTTAGTCACGCCGGGCTCAATGAGATAGATAAACTTCAGGCGACGTGCACGCTCGGCGCGGGACTCTCCCGCGCCGGCTGCAGCTGCGCGGCCAGCTCGTGCGGTGCGAAGTCATCGACGTTGATGATGTCCATGACCTTCGCGTCATAGTCCTGCAAGGCGGTCGCCTCAGTTTCCGAGATGATACCTGCGGCGAGGGCCTGCAGGATCTGCCCGGGCGGGTCGAGCGCGGTGACGCGGCCCGTCTTGACGCCCTCGACGCGGATGCGTTTCTCGATCGATTCGCACACCGGCGCGAGCCGCAGCGCCTCCTGCAGGAGCCCGAGGGGATTATTGGGCTCGACGGTCTTGTAGATGAAGCGGCACAGCTCCTCGCGCGCCTCGGTCGGATTCATGACGATGGCGGCAAGGGAGCTGCCGAGCCGATCGCTCGGCGCCGAATAGGTGAGCCCGCGCGGAAACACCAGCATGTGCATGACTGCTGCAAAGAAGCGGCTCGGAAAGTTGCGCAGGAAGGCGTGCAGCTGTTCCTGCGCCCGGTACAGCAGATGGCGGCAAGCCCACTCGACGACCGGCAGCTCGGCCGTCTTGCGGCCGCGATTCTCATAGTGCTTGAGCACCATCGAGGCGAGATACATGCAGGAGAGCACATCCCCCAAGCGCGCAGACAGGTTCTCCTTCTTCTTCAAATAGCCGCCGAGCGTGAGCATCGCCACGTCGACCGCGAAGGCGAACGAGGCGCTGAACCGCACGATGTGCTGGTAATAGCGCGCCGTCGGGCCCCTGACCGGCGCTCGCGTGAAGCGCGCCAGGGTGAGGCCCATGACGAGCGAGCGCGCCGCGTTCGACAGCGTGAAGCCAATGTGCCCGAATAGCGCCCGATCGAATTCGTCGACTCCGCGGGCGCGGTCGGGGTTGTGGGCCGCGTTCATCTCTCTCAAGACGAACGGGTGGCAGCGCACGGCACCCTGGCCAAAAATGATGAGGCTGCGCGTCAAAAGGTTCGCGCCCTCGACGGTGATCGCGATCGGGATGACCTGGTAGCCGCGCCCCAGATAGTTCTTGGGCCCGAGGCAAATGCCCTTGCCGCCCTGCACGTCCATGGCGTCGTTCGCCACCTGCCGGCCCATTTCGGTGACGTGATACTTGAGCATCGCAGAGGGCACCGAGGGCTTCTCCCCGCCGTCGATGGCGCCGGCGGTCACCGAGCGCGCCGCATCCATGGTGTAGGTGAGACCCACCATGCGTGCGATGACGCTTTCGACGCCCTCGAAGTAGCCGATCGGCATGTTGAACTGGCGGCGGATGCGGGCGTAGGCGCCGGTCGCCCAGATTGCCGCCTGCGCAGCGCCGGTCGCGTTCGAAGGCAGTGAGATGCAGCGTCCCACCGAGAGCTGCTCGACCAGCATGCGCCAGCCCTGGCCCGCCATCTTCGTGCCGCCAATCAGGACGTCGAGCGGCACGAACACATCCTTTCCCTGGATAGGCCCATTCTGGAAGGGAATATTGAGCGGAAAATGCCGCCGCCCGATGACGAGGCCCGGCGTTGCGCGCGGGATGAGCGCGCAGGTGATGCCGAGATCGACTTTCCCGCCGAGCAGGCGCTCCGGATCGAACATGCGAAAGGCAAGACCGATGACGGTCGCGATAGGGGCGAGAGTAATGTAGCGCTTCGAGAAGTTGAGTTTGACGCCGATGATCTCCCGGCCGTTCCAAACGCCGCGGCAGACGTTGCCCGTATCGGGAATCGCGGCGGCGTCGGAGCCGGCGCGCGGTCCGGTGAGCGCAAAGCACGGCACCTCCTCGCCGCGTGCGAGACGGGGCAGGTAGTGGTTCTTCTGCTCTTCGGTGCCGTAGTGATGCAAGAGTTCAGCGGGCCCGAGCGAATTGGGCACGGCAACGGTGGACGAGACGGTCGCGCTGCGGCTTGCGATCTTCGCAAGCACGCAGGAATGCGCGTAGGCCGAGAACGCAAGGCCCCCATACTGCTTGGGGATGATCATCGCAAAGAAGCCGCGTGATTTTAGGAACTCCCACACGTGCGGCGGCAGGTCGGCGCGCCGGTGCGTGATGTCCCAGTCATCAATCAAGCGGCACAGTTCCTCGCAGGGGCCATCGAGGAAGGCCTGCTCTGCGTCCGAGAGTTGCGGCGCCTGTGCGGCCAAAAGCTTCTCCCAGCGCGGCGCGCCGGTGAAGAGCTCGCCGTCCCACCACACGGTACCGGCTTCGAGGGCCTCTTTTTCCGTCTGCGACATCGCGGGCAGAAGTTTCAGATAGGTCTTCATGAAAGGCCGCGTGACGACTCTCTTGCGTAGCGGCACGAGATTAATGAGCCACAGGAGAACCATGAGCATCCACAGAAAGCCCTTCCAGATGGAGGTAGGTGTGCTCTCGGTGCCGAACAGCGTGTAGATGCCGAGGAGGACGGTGAAGGTGAGCGTGAACGCCAGGAGCGACAGGCGCCGGTAGGCGAGCAGCAGCACCGCGGCGATGAACGCAAGCGCGATGACTCCGCCGAGCTGCGTTACCGCGTAGACGGCTGCCGCGACCAGCATGACGGTGATGATGACGGCTGTCATGCTGGCGCGTGCGCCCGGACGACGATTGTTGTACGCATCAGTCGGCGCATCCTGCGCCCCGCTGCAGGCTGATCAGGGTAAGAGATCGCGCACACCGTCGCGCTCCTCAATGAGCTCGGCATGACTGGCATCGATTCGCGTGCGGCTGAATGCGTCAATCGAGAGTTCCTGGACGATGTGATAGTCGCCGTTTTTGCACGTGACCGGATACGAAAAGATGACCCCTTCGGCAATGCCGTAGCTGCCGTCGGAAGGCACCGCCATGCTGACCCAGTCGCCGCTCGTGCTTCCCAGCACCCAGTCGTGCACATGATCGATGGCGGCCGATGCGGCCGACGCGGCCGACGAGGCGCCGCGCGCTTTGATGATCGCCGCCCCGCGCTGCTGCACGGCGGGGATGAAAGCGCTCTCAACCCAGGCGCGCTCGACCCGCGGTGCGGCCGCCTCGCCATTGACGAGGCAGTGGCTGATATCCGGGTATTGGGTTGAGGAGTGATTGCCCCAGATCGTCATGCGGCGCACGGCTGTGACCGGCGTGTCCGTCTTAGCGGCGAGCTGCGCGACGGCGCGATTGTGATCAAGCCGCGTCATCGCGGTGAAATTGCGTGGATTGAGACTCTTGGCGTTTGCACGGGCGATGAGGGCGTTGGTATTGGCCGGGTTGCCAACGACCAGAACTTTCACATTCCGATTGGCCGCCGCATCGAGCGCGCGACCCTGCGCGCTGAAAATCTGCGCATTGGCAAGGAGCAGATCCTTGCGCTCCATGCCCGCTCCGCGCGGACGTGCGCCGACGAGCAAAGCCACCTCGCAATCCCGAAAAGCCACTTTCGGATCATCGGTTGCGATGACTGACTGCAGCGTGGGAAACGCGCAGTCCGAAAGCTCCATGAGGACGCCCTGGAGCGCCGCCAGGGCCGGCGTGACTTCAAGCAGGTGCAGCCTGACCGGCGTATCGGCGCCCAGCATCTGCCCTGACGCCACACGAAAGGCCAGGGCATAGCCAATCTGGCCGGCCGCCCCCGTGATCGCGACGTTGACCGCTTGCTTCATGAAGAGCTCCGCGCAGGAAAGGGGATTTGAGAGGCCCGGATTCTACGTCCCCGGGGCGCAAAACGAGCAGGCTCCCACGGCCCGAAAAGAATTTGGCGGTGGGGGTTGACACAGCGCTAGTGTTGTAGTTAGATACAACACCACAGGGGTGCTGCATGGTGTAGCCCCCCACGAACCAGGAGAGACAGTCATGAAAACATCCAACGTATCCAACTCATTCGGAATCAAGGTTCTGGCCTGTGCCGCGGCATCCATCGTCCTGACCGTGGGCTTCAGCTGGTCCTTTGTTGAATCCACCGCCGTGGTGTATGGATTGGGTGGCGAGGGTGCCCGCCACACGTTGAGCGAAGGTGCTCACGGCGGCGCGCCCTTGGCTCCGTTCGGGGCGGGTGTGACCGAGCGCTCTGCTACATTAGTTGGCTAGATAAGCGCTACGCGGCCCAAGGCAACTCAAATGGATCCGCAATGGGATGACAGCCTGCCGATTTATCGGCAACTGCGCGATCGCATCGTTGCGATGATCCTCGAGGAGGCGCTGCGCGAGGGTGATCCCCTGCCTTCCGTGCGCAGCGTCGCCGCTGAGTTTCGCCTGAATCCGCTGACCGTGCTCAAGGGCTATCAGAAACTCGTCGACGAAAAGCTCGTAGAGAAGCGCCGCGGACTTGGGATGTTTGTCAGTTCCGGCGCCCGCCAGGCACTGATGACCGACGAGCGACAACGCTTCCTCGCCGAAGTTTGGCCAAAGGTATACGCCACCATGCAGCGGCTCGGGCTGTCACCGGCCGAGCTGCTGCAAAGCGGCGTCGCTCCCCCGAGTGCACCCTGGCCTTCCACCGCAGGACAGAACGATGACGCAAATAATTAAAGCGCAGGGACTCACCAAGTCCTACGGCAGCTTGCGCGCACTCGATAGCGTGAACTTTGACGTCGAGGTTGGCCGGATCGTGGGTCTCATCGGGCCCAATGGCGCCGGAAAGACCACGGCGCTGAAGGCAATCCTCGGACTCATACCCTTCGAGGGCGAGCTCGTTGTGATGGGCAAAAACCCCTATACCGAGCGCGATTCCATCATGCGCGACGTGTGCTTCATTGCCGATGTGGCCGTCATGCCCAGATGGCTGCGAGTGCACCAAGCACTCGATTTCGTCGCCGCCGTACAGCCGCGCTTCGACCGGGCGCGCGCGGAAGGCTTCCTCAGCAAGACCGACATCAAAAATTCAAGCCGCGTGCGCGAGCTCTCCAAGGGCATGGTCACGCAGCTGCATCTGGCACTGATACTCGCCATCGATGCGCGTCTGCTGGTGCTCGACGAGCCCACCCTCGGGCTCGATCTGCTCTTCAGACGCCAGTTCTACGACACGCTCTTGAACGATTATTTCGACAAGGAGCGCACGATCGTCATTACGACGCACCAGGTGGAGGAGGTTGAGAACCTCCTGACCGACGTGATCTTTATCCAGCGCGGCCGCATCGCGCTCGCCAACTCCGTGGAAGACTTGGGCGCGCGTTACGTGCAGCTGACCGCCACTGCCGAGCAGGCGCGTCTGGCAAGGCAGCTGCAGCCCTTCTACGAGCGCGAGGTGTTCGGCCGGGTCGTACTCTTCTTCGACGGACGCTCGCCGCAGGAGCTGCAGCAGTTCGGAGAAATCCGCACGCCGAGCATCGCGGACCTGTTCGTTGCGAAAATGCAGGGAGAGGCCGCATGAATATCATGCCGATGCTGATTCGCCGCGAGCTGTGGGAGCACCGCGCGCTGTGGGTGGTGCCACTCGTCATCGCCGCCTTGATCGTGGTCGCCGCCATGTTTCCGCACGCGTCCATGCAGATAGACGCCGAGGATGTGGCCTCGCCGCAAAAATACATGAACCTGTTTGCGCTCTTTCACTCCGCCATGACGGTGCCGCAACTGCTGCTGCTGTCGGTGCTGCTGCCCTACTATCTGCTCGACTGTCTATTTGCCGAGCGCAAGGACCGCAGCATTCTGTTTTGGAAGGCGCTGCCGGTGTCCGATGCGCAGACCGTGCTGTCGAAGCTCCTTGTGGCGCTCGCCGTCGTGCCGCTGGGTGTGTTCGTGCTGACGCTCTTTACCGATGTGGCCGCATCAGGGATTCTCGCCGTGCACTTTCACGGCTCCCCTCTAGTGCGCGCATTCCTGCGCTGGGACACGCAGGCATGGCTGCACACTCAGGGACTCATCCTGGGCGCGCTCATCGTGGTGATGCTGTGGTACGCGCCGCTCGCCGCCTATCTCATGCTCGTGTCGGCGTGGGCGAAGAGGAGTGCATTTCTCTGGGCGGTGATGCCGCCGCTCGTGGCCATGCTCGTCGAAAAGATTGCTTTCGGCACCGCCTACATCGCGAGATTTCTCGGCTATCGGTTGCGGATCTCGGATCTGCTCGGCTTCAGTCATGGGGCCGGCCGGGCCGCAGTGGCTGCCGGTGAGCGCGCCCCGGGGTTGCTCGAGAAGATGCGGCCATGGGAGGCGTTCGCAAACGTCGATCTGTGGCTGGGACTTGCGGGAATGGCGGCACTCGTGTGGTTGACGATCCGCATTCGCCGGCACCAGAGCGACAGCTGACGCCACGCCGATCGAGCGCGCCTATCGGCTCCATGCACTCTGGCGATTGGTATCGCGGCCTTGTTTGACGCAAAATCCGCTACCACGTAGAGAACACTTCGGAGCCCCCATGCACGACACCCGCAACGACCTGCCGGCTCGCACCCGGACCAAGGTCATTGAATCTTTGAATGCGCGCCTTGCTGACGCCATCGATCTGGGCGCGCAGGCCAAACACGCGCACTGGAACGTCAAGGGGCCGAACTTCATCGCGCTGCACGAGCTCTTTGACAAGATCGCCGAGAGCGTCGAGGAGCATATCGACGAGCTCGCCGAGCGCATCACGGCGCTCGGCGGCACCGCATTCGGCACGATCGCGGCAGTGGCGCGTTCCTCCTCGCTTGCGCCGTATCCGGAGAATATTAGCGACGGCCTGCAGCATGTGGACGCCCTGGCGGCGGCACTGGCGCAGTTCGGCAAGAAGATCCGCAAGGGCATCGACGAGGCCGGCAAACAAGGAGATGCCGACACTGCGGATCTGTATACGGGGATATCGCGCGAGGCCGACAAGAATCTCTGGTTCCTCGAGGCGCATCTGCAGAGCGGGCGCTAGATGCGCGCAGATTAGAAAAGCCCGCGGAATTTCAGGGGAGCATTGACGGAATACCTTGCCGCGCGCCGCAGCGCCGACAGCCTTGAGCTCGCCCTAAAGGGCGAGTGGCGTGCACTGCGCCTGCAAGAAATCAGTGCAGAGCTCAGCGCGCTTGACTTGAGCGGCGTGCGCGCGCTCACGATTTCCTCAGCGGATCTCGTGCTCCTCGATCTGTCGAGCGCCTGGCGGCTGCGCGAGTTCATCGCGCAAGCCGAGCACGCCGGCGCGAAAGTGAGTTTTCGCGGCGAGCGTCCCGAGCAGCTGCGGGTCCTCGACGATGCGCTGGCGCGGGATGCCTTTCACCCGCCCGACGCGCAGGTTCACGCACACATCGAGCCCGTCACTGACCTTGGGCGTCACGTGGTGCGCGCCGTGCGCGATGCCCGGGCGGGACTCGCCTTCCTCGGGCAGGTGGCGCTCGCGATGCTGCGCGCGGCGGGAAGCCTGAAACGGCTGCGGCCGCCCTCCATCGCCCGGCACGTCTACGATACGGGAGTGCAGGCGATCCCGATCGTCGCGCTCATCGCGTTCCTCATCAGCGTCATCGTCGCGTTCCTGAGCGCGCAGCAGCTGCAAAGATTCGGCGCCGAGATATTCGTGGTCGATCTCGTCACCATCGGTGTGCTGCGGGAGCTGGGGGTGCTGCTCACCGCCGTCATCGTCGCGGGGCGCTCGGGCAGCGCCTTTGCCGCCGAAATCGGCACCATGTGCCTGAATGAGGAAGTCGATGCGCTGTATGCCACGGGCGCCGACCCTTTTGAGCTCCTGGTGGTGCCCCGGCTCCTCGGGCTCATGATCGCGCTGCCGCTGCTCACCGTCATCGCCGACGCGATCGGCCTGGCGGGCGGCGCGCTCCTGTGCCGCTTTCTCCTCGAGATTCCGCTCACGCAGTATCTGAACCGCGTCAGCGAGTCGATCGGCGCCTGGACCTTCTGGGTGGGTGTGATGAAGGCGCCGGTATTTGCGATTCTCATTGCGCTCGCGGGCACCTACCGCGGCCTGCAGGTGAGCGGGTCGTCGCGCGAGCTCGGGCGGCTGACCACGGTCGCGGTGGTGCAATCCATCTTTGTAGTCATTCTCGCGGATGCCCTCTTTGCCGTCCTCTTCATGGAGATCAATATCTGATGGCCGAGGAAGCTCGCCCCATTCTGGAGGTGCGCGGCATCGTCAACTGCTTCGGCGCGCAGGTCGTACACAATGGCCTCAACATGCAGGTGTACGCAGAAGACGTGTTTGGCATCGTCGGCGGCTCCGGTGCAGGCAAGTCCGTCCTGCTGCGGACCATCCTCGGCCTGCAGCGGCCGCAAGCCGGCACGGTGCTGATCGGCGGCCGCGATCTTGCGCAGCTCACCGACGCCGAGCTGCGCGCCGTCAAGGCCGACTATGGCGTGACCTTTCAGTCGGGCGCGCTCTATACCTCCTTGACCGTTCTGCAGAACGTGCAATTTCCGATGATCGAGCATCTGCAGCTGCCGGCAGACGCACTCGATGAGCTCGCCATGCTCAAGATCCGCGTCGTCGGCCTGCCTGCCGATGCGGCGGACAAGTATCCGGCGCAGCTCTCCGGAGGCATGGTGAAACGTGCGGCGCTCGCCCGAGCGCTCGCGCTCGACCCGCAGCTGCTGTTTCTCGACGAGCCCACCTCGGGCCTCGATCCCATCGGCGCTGCCGCCTTCGATGATTTGGTGCAGCATCTGCATCGCGAGCTGCGGCTCACCGTCATCATGATCACGCATGATCTGGACTCGATCTTCCGCAACTGTAATCGTGTCGGCGTGATTGTCGACACGCGCATGGAAGTGGATACACTCGCGCGCATCGTCAATCACCCAAATCCGTGGATCCAGGCTTACTTCCACGGCGAGCGCGCGCTGGCGCGGGAGGCAAAATATGGAGCGTGAAGCACGCTACGCGGCCGTTGGTGCCTTCGTGCTGCTGGTGCTGGCGATGGCGGTGTTGTTCGTCTACTGGTATGCGGAAGGTCATGAGAAGCGCGACTACACGCGCTACGAGGTGTACTTCGACGGCACGGTGAGCGGACTTGCCCGCGGAGCTCCAGTGCGCTATCTCGGCGTCGACGTCGGTCGCGTGGTGCGTATGAGCATCGACCCGCGCAACTCGAGCCGCGTGCAAGTGATTGTCGACATCGACTCGAGCGCGCCGGTGTCCGCATCCACTCTGGCGGAACTTTCTCTGCAAGGCGTGACCGGTCTTCTGTACATTGATCTCATCGTCAGCCCCGCGGGCCGCAAGCTCGCCGAAGCGGTCCCGAGCCTTCAATATCCGGTGATTCGTTCGGCACGCTCGAATTTTGACGTGTTCCTCGCGAGCCTCCCCGGACTGGTGACCACGGTGGGCGAGGTTTCCGAGCGCTTCGCGCGCATTTTCTCCGACCGGAACATCTCCGCCATCGGCGAGTCGCTCGGCAACATCAATGAGGCAAGCGCGCAGCTGCCGAGTACGCTGCACGACATCAGGGCCCTGACGGCGGACCTGCGCGGCGCCTCGGCCGAAATCAGCGCCGCCGCGCGCAGCGTTCACGACCTCAGCGACCGCGCCGGCCCGGAATTATTGGCCGCCCTGCAGCGCGTGCACGTGGTCGCCGACAATCTCGCCAGCACCAGCGCCAAGCTCGACGCGCTGGTGCAGGACAATCGCCAGGACGTTCGGGTCTTCGCGCGCGACGGACTGCCGCAGCTCGAACAGCTGCTGCGCGATGGTCGCGGCGCCGCGCTCGAATTGCGCGAGCTGTCACGCTCGCTGCGCGAGAATCCGTCGCGGCTGCTCTACCAAACGAACTCTCAGGCCCTGGAGATTCCTCCATGAGGTACTACCTTGCCACCGCGATACTGCTGCTCGCAGCGGCTTGCTCGCTGCGCAGCAATGCCCCTGCGTCGCAGACCTATATCCTGCGCGCGCATGCCCCCGAGAAGCCGGCCGCCGCACGTCCGGCAACCGCAAGTTTGCAGGTCTCGCTGCCAATCCCCGCACCGGGTCTGTACTCCGAGCGGATCGTCCTCGTGCAACCGGACCACCGCATGAGCCATTTCGCGGCCAGTCAATGGGCTGCGGAACTGCCGCATCTCGTCGAGGCGCTCGCTATCGAGCGGCTGCGCGCGACGGGCGACTGGACGGCGGTGACTGATTCTGAGAGCGCCTTCGCAAGCGATTATTTCTTGCAGATCTCGATTCGCCGCTTCGAGGCCGAATACACGAGCACGGCAGCGCCACCTACCGCGCAGGTCGCCTTCGACTGCGCCATCGGGCGGCGCGCCGACCGCACGCTCCTGGCAAGTTTCACCGCACAGGGCGCAGCGACCGCAAGCGCGAACCGGGTCGGCGCCGTCGTCGCAGCTTTCGATGAGGCTGCCAATACGGCCCTGAACGAGCTTGCAACGGACAGCGCGGCAGCGGTCAAAAACTCGCAATCCCCGTCCAGTCCATGAGCCGGTAAAGCCAATAATGCGCCTGCGATGAGTCGGCATACACGCCAAAGTCCGTGCTGTACTCGACTCCCTGCAGCGCACGGTTGCTCCACAATGTCTCGAAGTAGTCACGCATCTGCAGCGCAAGCGGCGTGCCGGCTGCGGTATCGATCGCAACGTTGGCATTCAAATCGTAGTTGGCAAGATTGCGCCGCGTGAGATCGGCGGAGCCCAGCGTCACCCACAGATGGGTCGCGCCGTAGATCATCACGAGCTTGGTGTGAAACTCTTCCCCATGGGTGCGATACCAGCGCACGTGGATGGCGCCGTCGCTTGCGGTCACAAGTTCGCTTGCGACGGGACCGTTGGGGATGCTCGCTACTCCAAGCGAATCCTTGTCCGGGTCCAGAATGAGCCGCACGTGAACGCCGCGCGTGTTTGCCGCGAGCAGCGACTCGATGACGTCGCGGTCGGCGATGTGAAACATCGCGATGTCGATGGCGTCACCGCGTACGGCGCCATTGATGTGCTCGAGCAGGCTCGCCTGGATCGCGCCTTCAGTCGCGATGCTGACTTTCGCGGCGCGCTCGTCAGGAATCGCCGCCGCCTTGCGGGGAGGGCCGGGTGCGGGTCCGATGAGGCCACGCCAACCGGAAAAACGCGCGATGGCAAGCTCGCTCGCCAATAGCGGCGCGAGTACTGGGCCGCTCAATTTCGCGGCGACATTCGAATATGGGCTACTGGCATCGCGCGGATCCGCCGAGCCGACGATGCCAACGAGGCCACCGTGGCCGTCGTCGGCGATGAGTGTGCGCCGGTGATTGGCACTTTCCAGTCGCCCGTGCCCGCGCCACCGGCCGATGGTCAAGCGCCAAAGATGGGCGAAAAGAAAACTCGCATCGCGCAGGCGTCCGCGGTCGGTCACCACCATGTCGACCCCGGCGGCGCGCAACATCGCGAAGTCATTCGAGGGCACGCCGCCATCGGCCGTATTGATGGGGTCGGTCACGAAGAGGATGCGCAGTGCGGGATGACTGCGACGCTGCTCGAGGAGCGCGTCGCGCAGCTCCTTCGAGAGTGCGCGGATCGGTGCGGCGGCATCCGGCGCCGTTGCGAGCTGGTCGTTGAACAGAAAATAGTCGAGAACGATGAACTCGCGTGCGCCATGCACGACCGCGAGCATCTGGTCGAAGATGGCCTGCGATGCAAGCGGTCGCCCGTAGGCGTCGGCCACGGTGGTGTCGGCGAAGAATCCGACCTGCGCCGCGGGTACGGTGTACCCGGCGCTTGCGATGCGTGCGCCCGGTGGCAGCGGCTTCATCGCCTGCCACAGGGCCGTGCCGGCCCACGCGGCGGCAATCGCCATCAGCGAAAGCCTCCACAGCAAGCGGCCCGGCCTGGATGCGATGGCGATGGGTCGCCTGCCGGCTGCGGCCTAAGCGCTGCGGCTTGAGAGCCCTTCCGCCTGCGGCAGCAGATGGGCGAAAGGCAGTGTGCCGGCAGCCTGGCGCTTCAACAGAGCGAGCAGGTCCTCGGCCGTGCACGGCTCGCCGAATATCTTGCCCTGTCCGTAATGGCAATTGTGTTTGCGCAGGAAGTCGAGGTGGCGGATGGATTCGACCCCTTCGGCGACGACTTCCATGCCAAGGCTGCGGCCCATGTCGATGATGGTGCGAACGATGGTTGCGTCACCCGCATCTTCGCTGACGTCGCGCACGAAAGACTGGTCGATCTTGAGAGTGCCGATCGGGAACTGCTGCAAGGCGGACAAAGACGAGTAGCCGGTGCCAAAGTCGTCGATCGACAAATGCAGGCCCATCGCATAGAGCTCATCGAGCAGGCGCACGGTGCGTGCGGCGTCCGCCATCAAAGTCGTCTCGGTGATCTCGAGCTCGAAAGACGTGGGCGAAACGCCGTGACGGCGGAACACCGAGCGGCAGCGCAGGATGAAGCTCGCCTGACGCAACTGCTTCAGCGACAGATTGAGCGAGATGCGACCCGGGTCGGCCACCTCGCCTTGCATCTGGCGGTAGTCGCGGCAAACCCGGTTCAGCACCCATTCGCCGACGTCGAGGATGAGGCTCGTCTCTTCGGCGAGCGGAATGAACTGTGACGGCGGGATGTCACCGTGCCCCGGCAGCCGCCAGCGCAGCAGCGCCTCGGCGCCGATGATGCGGCCATTGCGCAGGTCGACTTTCGGCTGGTAGCGAATCACGAGCTCGTCGCGCTCGAGGGCGCGCCGCAGCTTGCTCTTCAGCATGAGCCTCTCGACCGCCGCCGCATTCATCTCCGGTGAATAGAATGCAAACGTATTGCCGCCATTCTGTTTGGAGTAGTACATGGCCGCGTCCGCATTGCGGATCAGGTCGATGACGTTCTCGGCATCGCGCGGGCAGAAAGCAACCCCAATGCTCGCCGTCAGGAAGACCTCGTGCTCGTTCAATTGGAACGCACGGCTCACCTCGGTCAATATGGAGCGCGCGAGATGCGCGATCGGACCGCGGTTGTCGACATCCGCGGGCAGGCCATCGACGAAGAGTGCGAACTCATCGCCCGCCAGGCGCCCGAGAGTAGTGTCCTTCGGCAGCACCCGCGGCATGCGTTCGGAGAGAATCTCGAGCAGGCGGTCGCCGCAGCCGTGGCCAAACGTGTCGTTGACCTCTTTGAAGCGGTCCATGTCGAGATACAGCAGCGCCACCACGTGGCCGCTGCGCAGGCTGCGTGCGATGGCCTGCTGCAGCAGGTGATGGAACTGCATGCGGTTCGGCAATTTCGTCAGCGCGTCATAGCGGGCGAGATAGCGGATCCGGCGCTCGGCGCGCTTGCGATCCGTGATGTTGCGCGCGACGAAGATGCATCCCTGGAACTGCGGGTCATCGCTTGCAATCTGCGAACCCGTGAAGGCGACCGGAATCGTCTGGCCGTTCCTGGTGCGCATGACGGTCTCGCAGGTCTGCTGTGCCGCCTGGTGCAGGTCAAATCCCTGGCGCTCGCGCTCATCGAGCATG
>Ga0209006_10001417_pt1 | contig 21766 bp, 21 predicted proteins | sample JacPin_JW_Ref_O2_FD_188567 | JGI IMG/M metagenome (GOLD analysis project Ga0209006, IMG submission 188567) | Forest soil microbial communities from Algoma, Ontario, Canada - Jack Pine, Ontario site 1_JW_Ref_O2 (SPAdes) (version 2) | ecosystem: Environmental > Terrestrial > Soil > Boreal... | reverse complement strand
TAATCCGCATCTCGGCCTCCTTCGATCCGAGCACTGTTGGGGTGAACACCGAACAGTCTACTCGGGCCGTCGCGAGGCCGACGTCGTTATGACATCAATTAGGAGTTAGTGCGAGAAATCGCGTAATCCCAAGGCGCTTGCTCGTTAATTCTGGAGCAGAGTGCCGAGCACTTCGGGCCAGCGAGTTTCGAAGTCGGCGTCTTGTTGAAGTCCTCGTTCCAGCACACTACGGATTCTCTGCTGCGCTTCAGGCCACGTCAGCGTGGTCTCAAAGGAAGTGATGGCGGCGAGGAGCCGGTCGGCAGACGGCAACGAGACGTGATTAACGAGATTCTTCGCTGCCGCGATGGCGCGCCGATCGAAGGACGCGATTCTACGCGCGAGCGCGTCGACAAATCCGTCTAGTTCTGCGTCTGGCAACGCCCGGTTGACGTATCCGTACCGTTCCGCGGTGTCGCCATCGAAGTCGTTCGCGCTGAGAATGATTTCAAGCGCCCGGCCGCGGCCGACAAGACTCGGGAGGCGTTCGGTACCGCCGCCCCCGGGGTGTAGTCCTACTCCTACCTCGGGTTGACCGAGTCGGGTGTTTTCGCGCGATGCAAAGCGCATGTCGCAAGCGAGAACGAACTCGCTACTCACGCCCCGGACACAGCCTCGGATCTTCGCGATACTGATGACCGGTGACTTGGTGAGACGCACGAACGTATCCATCAGGATCGGGAGTCCAGAAGGTCCGACAGCAGTCATGATGTTCCCTAACTTGCCGGTCAAATCAAAGTGGGCAAGGTAAAACTCGGGATTCGCGCTTTCGAACACGGCGACCCTGAGGTTCGGGCTTGTATCCATTCGTTTGAGCAGATCCTGTAGGGCATCGAACATGCTGGCGTCCACGATGTTAAAAGGAGGGTAATCAAACACGACTCTCCAATAGCCAGGCGTTTCCTCGATCACTCGTACGGGCGCCGCCGATTCAGTCATCGTTGACTCTCCTTGTTTTGCCAAGAGAACGTGTTGCGGTCAGATGAATCGCTTCTCATTGGAAGTACCGCGCTCCAAGAGATCTCGACCTGCGAGAGGACCATCTGCTTGCTGGAGGAGTCCTCCATCGCGAAGGTTTCCTAGGTCAATGACCGAATACCCAAGACCTTTTAATAAGTTTTCAACCTGCTTTTTGGCGGCTCCGTCGTCCGCTGACATGAATGCAACACGTCTAGCTCCATTGACGACTGGATCCGCCCCCAGGTTGGGAACGGACATGTTGTTCAGTGCCTTAACGACTCGTGCCCCAGGAGCTAGCGACGCAACGAGCTGGCTAGTGGAGACATTTCCAACATCGCAGGCTTAAAACTTCCGGCCTTGCCGTGAAAAGGATTGGTCCCGTCGATCAGAATCTGATTTTTCCACTTGGGAAGATTTGCAAGTGTCTTGGGGACGTTTTCCCAAGGCACAGCAAGAAGTACTATTTCGCAAGCGACAACCTCCTCCGCGGTGGCAGCTACTGCCCCGGGGCCAAGTTGATTGACAATCTCTAGCAGGCTCCCGGGACCTCGGCTATTGCTAAGCTTTACGTTGTGGCCAGCCTTCAATGCCCGCTTGGCGAATGCTTGTCCGAAATCTCCCGCTCCAATGACTCCAATTTCCATAACCCGCCCTCTCTCCGTTCGTAGAATGTCATTTCTAAATGGACAGTTACCTTCAAAAAACTACCGGTAGCTTTTCGCCTTTATGACCATCTCAGAAAGCATTCGCCGACCTAAACGGGTCTCAAACGCTCGCTGGGCGTCCACCAGCAGCTCTGCCATCGCCTCTTTATGAGTGCAGCTCGTTCGGCACGTTTTTTCTCTTGCATACGCGTGAATCGAAAAAACAGGGGGCGCCTGCACGGCTTTGTAAATTTCGAGCAGGCTGATCTTATTGGCTGGTCGCGCCAGCGATGAAAAACCATTGCGACCACGAGATGTCGCCACTAAACCCGCCTTCACCAGTTTGGACAGCACACCGCGTACTTGAGACTCATGGGCGCGCACACTTGCCGTCAAATGCGTAGATGTCACCGGCTCACCGTAATGGTCGCCAAGCGCCGTCATAATGTGGACACCAACTGAGAATTGGTTGTTGATCCTCGACATATTGTCATAACTATCTTAACATTTTCAAGGACACATCCGAACGAAAGTCTTAATGCGCTCTGAAATCTCAACAACGCCGACCGGATCAGCATCGATGATCAACTCCTGATAAGCCGCGTTACCGGACATCTGCCACCGACTCTCAGCAATTACCATAACCATGTTGATCGGAACTCAAAGCCTTGGGTGTTAGCAATATCCCAACAAAGAGAGAAAAACTGCGGGATCGGCCAATCGAAACGCAGAAGCATCGCTGCAACGAGGGCATTGCGCCGCAGCATCTTTAGAATAATTACGAGAAATTAGAAGATGCCGACGCGAGGGGATTATGTCATAGAGCAATTCACTCGTCTCGGCGAAGCTCGCGGGGTGACTGGGCTTGCGGTGTTCGGTCCAAACCGATTCGATTTCCACAGTTGTAGCCAATTCCACCAAGCGCAAAAAATCGATGACGTGTACGGCCGGGGTTGGTGCGTCATTGGCGAGGTCGAGCGCCAACCTCGCGCTTCTGGCGACTAAATCCTGGAAGGAGATGAGTCGAATCGCTCCGAATGCAAAATGGGCGAGTGAGGTTCGACGAGTCTCACCCCCGTACGCACGAAAAATGTCGACCCGAACTGCGCTTTCGGTATCGATACATTGGAACAACGTCTTGCCCGGTGGATCGAAAGGATGGATGTGGCGGAACAGGAGGCTATTAGCGAAAGTCATGGGAACCGAATCGAAGGATTCGGTAATGAAGTCGATATCGTTGAGTTTTCGCACCGATGGCAGGCACCCGCGAGTTATACGGTGAATTTCAACAGCCAACCCCCCGGTCAGCGCCAGTCCCCGAAGATCATGTTTCAGGAGGTTACTAAGAGTTAGCGAGACGCGATCTGCGTCTGGAGAAGCTAGGAATTCTGGCAGGCGGATTTGCACAGGTTATCTCCCGTTTCGATTAGGTAGGAAGAAAGAAACTCATGAGCTGGAAACAGCATAACCAGACGCCTCATCCGGGTAGTATACACTTCGAGAATCTGGGTAGCTTCAGTACCTGATAAGTCACGTTATCGGAGATGCTTCGTACTAGAACTCCACTTTTGAAACTATCGACATAGCCCGCCCGTATACCTATGAGGCCCGAGGGTTAAACGAGCACTTCTTTCAGCCTGGGAGCTACTTGTGTTTGCACGCCCGCAAAACGAACAAGCAACGGGCTCTGAGCCAAGCCGTTGGGTGAAGCTGCCGATTTCGCTGCGCGCCATCGTCTCCGGTCTTTTTTTGGCGATTGTTTCTCTCAACGTCTGGCCCGTGCTACTCGTAATTCTTCCAGTGCCGCTCGCTGCTTTTGTCGAAGCGGCCTTTTTACTTTTCTTCCTATGGTGGGCGGGCGGAGGGGGTCCGCCACATTCGACAAAATCCGACCGCGCCACGTCATTTCGGAGCGGCAAACTGTCTGTCATGCGATGGGGATGGGGTCTTTGCGCCGCATTGTTTTTCGCGGTCACAGTTCACGCATCGATTGTTCTGTTGTTTCGCTTCGTGGCTTTTCCGGTCGCAACGTTTCGCAACGGTTACGATCTTTCGTTCATCCATTCCCAATTTCTCAAGTGGACTGCGGTTCTGATCTCCGCCGTTTCCGCCGGTATCTGCGAGGAGGTCGGTTTTCGCGGCTACATGCAGCAGCCCATTGAGCAGCGCAATGGTGTCTTGCCTGCGGTCCTAATTTCGTCACTTTTCTTCATGGCTGTGCACCTTACGAAGGCTTGGGCGACGTTAGGAATGATCCCGATTGTTTTTGGCGCAGGGCTTTTGCTGGGTTTGCTTGCGTGGTCCGCGGGCTCCCTGCTTCCCGGAATAATCGGTCACATCATGATGGACATCGGCCTCTTCGCCTACTGGTGGACGGGTGTCGCCGGGGAGTTTTCCGCGCGAACAATCAGCCAGACTGGCATGGACCGCCCTTTCCTGATCGCGTTTTTCACGTTCGTAATCGCACTGGGTATCGTTGTGTTTGCAATATACAAACTCCAGCGTATGCGCCCAATTACAATCTAATAAGACGCCCAGGTATGTGCACGCTCCCCTGAACCGCATAGGGCACGCGCCGATGTCCGAGTTCCCATGAGGCATTGTGGATCGCGACCCAAGGACCGCCGCGCAATGGTGGACTTAAGGAGGAAGAAAAGAAACAAGAACGCTCAGAAATGACGGTCCTAGCGCTTCTTAAACTGTTTAGCCTGACTCCGATGATCACTCAGCCTCCTTCGGCTCGTCCTATAGTCCACTCTTGGGATACCGTTCTGGCTTGGATTGAGTATCGGAGGGGAACAGCATGAACGGCCTTTACCCCGGGTAGGGGTATGCCGGGTAAACCGTTTCGAGGGTTGGAGTTTGTGTTGCGCAAGAATCACATGGCCGCGCCGCGCATCGGTCTGTTCTGGCGTAGCTGAACTTGAAATATCGTTCGACCCGGCAATCACATTTACGGGGCATATGGAATAAGCGTCAACGTGATGGGTTGGATCGTGCCGCTACTCAGGAAGTTTCCACTTTGCAGTGAGGATCGAGCCGGTCTCAGACTCGGTGATGAAAATGGATTGGCTATGGCCGCCGCCGAATGCGAGGTTCGTCGTGGTTTTTCCGCGACAAGATCGTATATGGGCGATCTCATAGCCTTCAGAATCAAGCACAAAAATTTTCCCGAGTGACGCGTGAGCCACAAATAAATTACCAGCAGCATCGACCGCCATCCCGTCCGGTCCCGCGGTTCCGTGAAACGATGCGAATCGGCCCACTTTTCCCGTCATGCCGTCGGGGAGCAGCGGCACCCGCCACACTGAATTGTCGCGTGTCATCGCAACGAACAACACGTCTTGCTCAGGCGTCAGCACCAGACCGTTAGGGCTTGGGCCGTTGGCGATCAGGCAGTCAAGGTGTCCATTCGATTGGAAACGAAATACTCTTCCCGATGGATCATGGAGGCCCGTTTGTCCTTGATCCGTAAAATATAAGCTGCCGTCCTTCGCAAAAGTCAGATCATTTACACCTTTAAACCGTTCCGAATTGCGTCGACCAAGGATTACTTCGATTTCGCCGGTCTGCGGTTTCACAGCCAGCAGGCCGTTGCGATAGTCGGTTATGAACAATCTTCCATCGGGATGAAGTGCCAACCCGTTAGGCTCGCCTTCATATTCAACGACGAGCGACCATGATTTGTCGGGTGCGATTCGAAAAATTCTTCCAAACGGAATGTCGACCACATATAGATTTCCGGATTCATCAAAGCAAGGGCCCTCCAGAAAAGAATCGATCTGAGCCGTTCTCCGATTCGCCTGGGCCCATTCGGACTTCGTATTTCGACGTCGAAATTTCTCCGGCAGTTCGGCATACAAACTTGTTTCTATTGTTTCCGGAATGCCGGTCTTTTCATCCAGACTTGCCATACGATTCTCGCCTTTTGTGCCCAAGATCGATTTTGTATACGTGGCCCAAGCAAAAACTAACCGGCGACGTCGTTCAGCGCGGTATCTTCGCGAATGACATGAAGACACATGTCGCGCAGGACGCGCACCGCCCGGTGCAGGTCAGCGAAACGGGTGTCGCGAGAATGGCCATTGACGTAGCGAAAGTATTTCTGTTGCTCTATGACCGCTCGTCTGAAAAATCCGAAGCACAAATAAAAACTTTGACTGTCGACCTTTAGCTTCGTTTGCTCCATATAGCGGGCGATTGCCTGTACCCGGGTCGGGGCCTCCGGACGAGCGCTTGGCATTCCGCGAAGCGCACGCAATTCGGCGGGATCGTTTTCCTCGACCCAAAAGCTCAAGGTACAGGCCAAATCCATCAGCGGGTCGCCCACCGTCGCCATTTCCCAGTCCAACACTCCAATCAGCTTTGTGATATCCGAGGGTTCCCACACTAGGTTGTCGATCTTGAAATCATTATGAACGATGGCCGCTCGATCCGGGCTTTTTGGCAGGCGATCGTGTAGCCAAGTCGTGATCCCGTTAAAGTCCGCAATATCTTCGGTCTTCGAATCGGAGAGCCGTCTACACCAACCGTCGACCTGACGTTTACGGTATCCCTCCGGTCTGCCAAAACCTTGCAGCCCTGCTTCTTCAACATTAAGCGAGTGGAGTGCCGCGAGGCCATCTATCAATGTCTCAAATTGGGCGCGAATCTGGGACGGAAGAACGCTGCCGTCTTCCGGGTAAGCGCGCCGGATGATTACTCCTCTCAGCCGTTCCATCGTGCAAAATTTTCCGCCGATTACTGACTCATCCTCGCAGTAATCGAATACCTTCGGGCCAAGCGGGTATCGCCCATGAATGTTCGAGAGGATGCGATACTCTCGTCCCATATCATGAGCCGACTTCGCTTTGGACCCCGGCGGCTCGCGCTTGATGACGAATTCAAGATTTCCAAACCTGACCAGGTAAGTCAGATTGGAATGACCGGAGAGAAACTGAGCCAACTCGATTTCGCCACTGAGCCCTTCCATTTTAGTGCGGAGGTATTCCGACAACCGCACGAGATCGAGCGATTGCTCAGGGCGGATAAGTTCAGGCGCGTCGATTGAAAGCATTTTTTCTCCGTCGACCTAACTGGCATTCGCGTTGATTTCCGCGCTCAAGCTCTCTTTAGGCTGCGAATATTTATCCAATTCCGCCTTGGCGATTACGCGCAGATGAACCTCGTCAGGACCATCCACTATCCTCAGTGTGCGTAACCGCCCATAGAGAGCCGCCAGGGGTGTGTCTTGCGATAAGCCTGCCGCACCATGGATTTGAATCGCTCGATCGACAACGCGACAAGCCATATGGGGTGCGGCGACCTTAATTTGGGAAATTTCGCTGCGGGCCGCGGCTGGCCCGACCGTGTCCAAAAGATTGGCCGTATGCAGCACGAATTGCCGCACCATGTTGATTTCCATTCTTGAGGTAGCGATTAGGTCGGCAGTCCCGCCAAGATTTGCCAGCGGTTTGCCAAACGCGACCCGCGAAAGACTGCGGCGACACATAAGATCCAGAGCTCTTTCCGCCGCGCCGATACATCTCATGGCATGATGAACTCTCCCGGGGCCCAGCCGTGCTTGAGCAATCTCGAAGCCTCTTCCTGGTCCCAGCAACACGTTGGCGCTTGGTACTCGCACCTGATCGAAACTGAGTTGTGAGTGTCCGCGCGGAGCGAAATCGAATCCCAAAACAGTGAGTTGTCTTTCTACAGAAACTCCAATGGTGTCCAAAGGCACCAGAATCATCGAATGTTGTTCGTATCGAGAAGCGCCCGGGTTCGAGCGGCACATTACGATCGCGATTTTACACAGAGGATTGCCGGGCCCTGATATGAACCACTTCCTCCCATTCACCACCCATTTACCGTCCGAAAGCTCAGCCGTCGCGGATATGTTCGTGGCATCCGAAGAAGCGACGTCCGGCTCGGTCATCGCAAAACAGGATCGGATTTCTCCTGCCAGGAGAGGCCGGAGCCACTGATCTTTCTGTTCCTCTGTCCCGTAAGCAGCGAGGATTCCCATATTCCCCGTATCGGGTGGATTACAATTGAAAATTTCGGGAGCCCATTCGTTACATCCCATGATCTCGGCGAGGGGCGCGTATTCAAGGTTAGATAAACCTAGGGAATAGCGTCTATCGCCTAGAAATAAATTCCACAGGCCTTCTTGTTTCGCGCGCTGTCTCAACTCTTCAAGAATGGGGGCGGGTTTCCACTTCTCGGCTCCCACACTTGTCTGCTCGTTGAACAGTCGCTCATTGGGATAGACGTGGTGGTCGCGAAATGCGATTAGCTTGGCGGCCAGATCCTGGACTTTCGAATTGGGTTCGAAACTCATTCGACTTTTTACTCGCGGCTCTTTTCTCGCTTTTTTTCGGATCGATTCGCTGCGAATTTCCCCACGGCATCTCGGTGATCTTCCGACGAGGTGACGACTGCATAATGCGAGGAGATCAAATCAAGATTCGTCCTCAGGTCAGATCGCTCCGATTGGTAAACGGCCCGCTTGGTCATACGCAGAGCAAGTTGGGGAGCCTCCGCGATCCTAGCTGCGATTTTCTCAACTTCCTGCCAAAGTACTTCGTCAGGAAAAACCTTGTTCACCAAACCAACCTGTTCGGCTTCACGCGCGTCGATGAAATCTCTGGTAAAGAACATTTCGAGCGCCTTGGAGATCCCGACCAATCTCGGCAGATAGTGGGCTCCTCCAGCCCCGGGTACGAGGCCGATGTTCAAGTAGGTTTCCGCGAACCGCGCGGACGCGGCGGCATATCGAAGATCGCACATCAGAGCCAAATCAAGACCCGCACCGGTCGCCACCCCGTTCACCACCGCGATTACCGGTTTGTCCAGGTTCTCCAGGGCGAGGGGAATCCTTTGAATACGCTCGAAAAGTTCGGTCTTTCGCTGCGCAGGTGACTGCATGACGCGCTCGGTCATTTCGACGATGTCGCCGCCGCTACAGAACGCCGTTCCGGTTCCACCTACCAACACCACTTTAACTTGGTCGTTTTCCCTGCATTGCTGTAGCGCGATGTTCCAGGCATCAATCATCTCGAGTGTGAACGCATTCTTTCGCTCGGGACGGTCCAGAATAATCTTCGCCAAACCATCGGACACCGAGAAGTGTAGGTGGTTTCCCATCTTTACCCGTCCGAACTGCGCTTATTTCTAGATCGAGCACGATTGTTGATCTTTTCTATTTTTTTAATCTGGGTGTCTGAGAGACCTGCTTCCTCTAAAATCTCGGCCGTATGTTCTCCTAAACCCGGCGCATGCCGCGTCAGCGTGAAGGGCGCTTCGCTAAAAGTCACGGGGCGCCGCACCACACGGTACGCTCCTTCGGTCGGATGCTGTGCGGTCGAGAATAAGCCCACAGCTTTGACGTGCTCGTCTTCAGGCAAGTCCTCCAATGCCAGAACCGGCATACAAGGGATGCTGACTCGATCGCAGAATTCCACCCATTCCGCGGTGGTCCTCTTCGGAGCCTCTTCCGCGATCATCCCGTAGAGCAGGTCGATCAGGAGAGTACGATCCGCCAGCGAACGGAATCGAACGTCCTCGCGAAACTCGTGTCGCCCGGTATATTCGTAGAAGTCTTCCCAGTTCTTATCAGAGTACGGAAGTATGCAAGTGAAGCCGTCCTTCGTTCGAAAAGGTCTGCGCTGTTTGTTCAGCAAACGCCAAAATCCAGGTTTGCTTAAAGGTGGTTCAAATGCGAAACCGCCAAAGTGTTCGGCTAAATTGAATTCCGCGGAAGTCTCGAACATCGGCACTTCGATCGATTGACCGCGACCACTTCGCTCACGATGAAATAACGCTGCCAAAACCGAATACGCGATCGCTTGGCCGGCGAGCTTGTCACAAATTGCGGCAGGCACGTAGGCGGGTTGGCCTTGCACTTCCGCGCACAATGCTGCCAAACCCGAGGCCGCTTGTATCAAGTCGTCGTAAGCAGCCTTGTTCCGGTACGGACCTGCCGAGCCAAAACCAAATGCGCCGCAGTAGATGATGTCCGCGCGCAACGTCCGAACTCGCTCGTAGGAATAACCGAGCCGCTCAACTGTGTCCGGCCTCATGGTGTGGACAAATATGTCGGCCGACTTAATCAAGAAATCCAGCGCCACCCGCCCTTCACTTGTTTTCAGGTCCAGGCAAATGCTTCTCTTATTGCGGTGCAAATGCAAAAAACACCCGGACATTTCGGGGTTTCGCAGCGGAAGATATCGCCGGAGCAGATCGCCTTCGGGACTCTCGACTTTTATTACGTCGGCACCCAGATCAGCAAGAATATGAGTTGCCAGCGGCCCCATGATGACGCTGGTCAAATCCAGGATGCGCACTCCCTCCAGGGGCCCTTTAGGTCCCTGGGTGATCGGGGTAAAAGCGCGCGACTGCATCGAGTCCGAACCTTCTTGCATTTTCGATATGTCCCGCCTTAGAGCCGCGCGAGTTGCTTTCTGAGCATCCGAGAAGCGCAATTTCCCTCCGCACGCACAGCTGCGTCCGAGTCCCAAAAAGATCGCGGAGAAAACCTACCCGGACGTCACCAAAATCAAAAGAAAACAGATCCAGCTTCAGGCTCGATTAACATCACCGATTCGACCGTATGGTACAATTCGCATTATTTGGAGATCGCCTCAATCTCAGGTTAATGCTCCGCAAGTAGCGATCCTTCACCGAAAAGGTACCGGGCCATGCCTTCTCACTTCGACCTGATTGATGTCCGGCTATTCGTGAGCGTAGCCGAGAAGAACACGCTCACTCACGGTGCCGAAACTTGTCACATGTCACTTGCGGCCGCAAGTAAGCGAATCAAAACGCTCGAAGATAGCCTCAACGTAAAACTGCTCTACCGGAACAGTCAGGGAGTCACTCTCACGCCCGCCGGGCGGGCATTTCTTCATCACGGTCGACTTTTGTTGCAACAGCACGACCGAATGGAAGGAGTTCTGCAAGAGTACTCAACTGGACTTACCGGTCACGTTCGCGTCTTCGCGAACACAACTGCCGTAACAGACTTTCTTCCCGGGGTTCTCCGAAAATACCTCGTGACTCATCCGGATGTTAATGTCGACCTGCGTGAAGGAATGAGCGTGGAAATTGTCCACGCCGTCAGGCAGGGGAATACCGATATCGGAATCGCTGCCGGATACGTCGGCACCGAGGGTCTGGAAGTTTTTCCGTATCGTCGCGATAGACTTGTACTCGCAGCCGCTCAAAATCACACCCTCGCGAAGCGCCGGTCGATCAGCTTCGACCAGACCCTGGAATTCGATTACATCGGAGTCGAGGCAAGTGCCGTGCAGTCTTTCCTTATCCGTGCCGCAGACGACCTCCATCGGTCTTTAAAAGTGCGCATCCAGGTCGGCAACTTCGAAGAGCTGTGCCGAATGATCGAAGCCAATGTCGGCATCGGCATATTGCCGGAATCCGCAGCGCGTCGACACCGGGCGACCATGGCGATCCGCATTGTCCAATTAAAAGACGCGTGGGCCATGCACAACCTTCAAATCTGTGTCCGCAAATTACGTTCGCTGCCGGTGTTTGGACGCGACCTCGTCAAAGTGCTGGTCGCCGATGCGGCCGAAGGTAAATAAAGAGGTTCGCCTTCCGCTTAGATCATGTCGTTCGCGCGATCGTGTGGACAGACGTAGGTAAAAGATCCGGCCATGCCCCAATGTCCCTTCACGAACGTCACCACTCCCAGGTGCCGGTTGAAATTGCATTCCTCGCCCGAGGTGGTGAAGCGAATGGCGCCCGATAACATGTGCGCTTTATCGACCGTCGAATGAAGAATCCGGGTTTCCGGCAGAACTCCGTAAACGAATCCCCAATTCCCCACCCCTAGTTTCGGAAACAGAGCCCTGTAGAACGCGTAGTCGTCCGGTGTACCGGGCTTGGAAGGATCAAAATTGAAATGTTTTTCCACCGCCCCCGGAGCCATTTCGGCTACCGTCAAACGGTTTTTAATTCCCTTCGTTCGATACGGCGCCATGTTGGGTTGCTTCTGATAAAACACCTGAACGCAACCGGCATTCACACTCGCCGTCTTGCCGAGCTGGAATACACCACTTTCAAGTTGGTGATCGCCTACGTTGAAGGCCAAATCGTGGGTGATCCGAAGCCGCCGTGCTGTCTCCGCCGTGTCGTTGAACGGCACGTTCATCATTTCCGCCGGGGTGAAGACGGTGGAGATGAGTTGTATGGCCCATCTTCCGTCGTTGTTGGTCACTGCATAAATACCCTGACAGCGAAGTATCTTGAATCCTCCCTTCGCGTACCGGAAGTAGGTCAAGGCGAGTGACACATTCACCGGATCGGAAGCGAGCACTTCCAGATTGTCAAAAACATCGTATGAGTCGGGTTGCAGATAGCCATCGTGATCGGTGAATCTTTCGGGCTTAAGTGTCAAATCCATCGAGGCTGGCGGATGCGCTATAAAATCCTCGACGGTCTGCACCACCACCGGCGTGGTGCCTTCGTAACTCGCGAATGGAAAGTGTAAAGCGTCCGCCATCCCTTTAAGGTCTCGGCGCGTTAGTGCCGCAAAATATTGCATAAGAACCGCTACGCCGGATGGGATCGAGTTCTCGTAGGTCATTGGAAACCGGTAATCCAGCATTCCGAGCGGCGCCAAACCTTTGGGCGCTTGAGGATCTTCCGTCGAGGGTTGCTGAGCGGCTTGGGCCAGGGCGGGACCTGCTCCTACGGCGCTCAATAAACCGACCGTGGCCGCGCTTTTTATAAAGTCGCGCCGGTCGGCGTTCCCTTCACTGAGTTTCGCCACGGTTTGTGCATCCTTCGGTATCTCGCTCATTTCCGATTTTCTCCTATCGGTCCCTTGGTAATTTTTTGCAATTCTCCAATCATAGGTACATCAAAACATCCCTCTGACCTATGCCGCAGAGGCTAGAAATCGAAACGACCACCTACCTGAAGCTGCCGCAAAGGAATCGCTACGCCGTTGGGCTGACGAAAAGTCGCGGGACTGTCGACGTTGGTATTGAAGTTCGTCCCGAGGTTGTGCCGATTGGTCACATTGTAGCCTTCGAAAAATAGTGTCGCCGATCGTGATTCGCCAAAACGAAAGGTCTTGGAGAGGCGCGCACTGAGAGAGATGAAAGCGTCGCCCCGCAATGAATCTCTTGAGAAGCCCACCGGATAGCAGCGCGTAAAGTATCCTGGACAAGCCGCCGACGTACCCGGGGCCTGCAAAGAGGAAGTCGCAGTGTAGGGAAGAGCGCTCGTGTAGGCAAAAATCGGAGCTAGCTGAAATCCCCAATGAAGGTTAGCCGTACCGCTGATGTTAAGTATGTTTCTTGCGTCCAGCGCCGATGGTCCGTAGTCGGTATTGAAATTGAACGGATTCGTTGTCAGCGCATTATTGCCGCTTATCGCAAATGCGGTGAAATTATTGTCCCAGGACCAGCCCAGTTGGTAGGCCAATCCAATCGTGTCACCTCGGCGATCTCGATAATGCGCTTGCACGTCTGTCTGATAGGCCTTGAGATACGTTCCACTGGTGAATTGCTTGAGACTGGTAAAAGCCGGGTTGACGATGATGAAGTCGCTGGTATTGCCGGGGCCCACTAGGGCAACGTTCGGATTGACGGTAGCAATGCCGTTGAACCCACGGCGGTACACAAAATCAGCCGAAAAATTGAACGAATCATTCAGCTGGTGTTGCGCGCCGATCGTCGCTTGAAACGTGCCCGGAGTCTTATAATTCTGGGCGATGTCCACTTCCCCACCCTGCGGGTTGAACGGGGTCGAAAGCGCTGGAATCGAATAGGTGTTGCCGCCGACGGAGACGGTACAGGAACTCGGGGCGCACGGCGAAGTCGAATTCGGAAACTGTGGAAGCGTACGATTGGCCAGCGCCGCGGCCAAAACGTCGACGACTGCGATCTGATCGGCTGCCGGGATGCCGGATGAACAGGTCGTGTTGCCATTACAGTAGGGGTTCAGCGTCGGTACATTGGCCGCCAGGTTGTATGCGAATTTGGTTTCAGAATTGTCGATGATGTACACCGCTTGGGACGCGGTATCGTTTTGATCGTAGAAGAGTCCCAAACCGCCACGAATAACCGTCCGGGCGCCGCTAAATGGAGTCCACGCGAACCCTACGCGCGGTGCGATGTTGAATGGATCGTTGTTGATTGGGTGCCAGCCAGGCTGGATGAACCCATGCGATCCGGGAATCGTCGAGTCCAGGGCCGGAAATGAGTCCGACGAAAGCGCCGAGTTGGTGTTGTTGAAGTCGTATCGGACTCCCATGTTGATGGTGAGATTGGGCCGTATCTTCCAGCTGTCCTGCGCGAAAAGACCGAAGGCCCACGATGGAAAGGTGTACGAGAGTTGTCCGAAGTTGACGGCATCCGACAGTGGCGCAACGGCTAGAGCCGCATTTAACCCAGCATTCTGCGGGATCGGAACGGTCGGGTCGAATGGGCCGGCCGCCGAGACGAACGCGTAGCGTCCGTCGGTAAACGTGTTATGACCCTCATTCGAATAGACCCAAAGGCGTTTGAGCAGTCCTCCAATTTTGATTTCGTGATTTCCCTTCGTGTGGGTCAGAGAATCGGTGAAGAGAATGCTGTCCTCAGCATCTTCGACCCCTAGGATCGCCAAACTTCCGCCGGCCGAGATCGCGCCTCCCACATACGAGACCGAAGCGAGATTACCTGTAGGATTTCCGAGCGCGGTCGGACCTCCAAAAGTCGTTGCCGTGTCGATGTAGTTGTAAGGGTTGGTAACGCCGCCCGTGTACGGACCTGCTCCGTTTTCGTAGTTCGTACTCACCACGCCCGCTTTTTTGAACAGGCCCAGCCGCATTTCGTTGATCGTCTGCGGAGATATCGTCCTGGTCCATCCCAAGTTTAACGCGTAGCTGGGCGTAAAATTCTCCGTGGATTGACCAAAGGTTGTAGCGCCACCGAAGCCGTTGTTGGTTGCATATTCGAACTCAAGGTTGGCACGCAACATAAACGAATTCGCCGAATTTGGCGTGTAGTCGAGCTTAAACATCGCGAGGTCACTGTTGGTGGTGACCGGAGCCGACGTGGTCGGGCCATATAGCAGCCACGGTACAAGCGCCGCCGGTGGAGTTCCCACCGGTTGTGCGGTCGCCTCGAAAGCCCCGCCATCGGCATTTTGCACTGACGATCCGAGAGTATTCGTTACCACGTTGTGATATCCCTCGTAGCCGGCGAAAAAGAATAATTTGTCTTTTTTGATCGGTCCTCCGACCATGCCGCCCGGTCGCTCGCTGTTAAAAGGCGCTTTGTTCTTGCCCTTAAAGAATTCCGGATTCGAATTGAGTGCCGCATTCTGATAGAAAATATAGGCTCGTCCATGGAACGTGTTTGTACCCGAGCGGGTCGTTGTGTTTATGACGCCGCCCGCCGCGAGGCCGAACTCCGCTGGAAATTGCAAACTTATAACCGAGAACTCCTGAACCCAATCTTGTGCTATCGAAGTGTAAATAAAGCCTTGGTTGGTCGCTTCGTTCGACAGTCCATCGACGATGTATCCGGTTTGATACGTCGGCGAATTCCCAATCGAAATCGCGGAAGAAGTTAACGAGCCTGTGCCACCGTAGCTGGATCCGGAGCTCTGGACACCCGGAGCTAAAACTGCGAGCTGCGCAAATTGACGATTTAGAACCGGCAATGAATCTAGTTCTTTGGTTTGCAGGATGCGCTGCACCGTGCTTTGAGTCGGCTCGAGAAGTGGCGTGTCGCCGGTCACATCGACGGTTTGACTGACCGAGGAAACGGCGAGAGAAAAATCCATGGTAACCGTGGTGCCGACCAGAAGCTCCTGATGCCGGCGAATGACCGTTGCGAAGCCTTGTTGCGATGCTTGAACGTCGTAGAACCCGGGCGATAGAGCGAGGATCGTAAATCTGCCTGTCGCGTCCGCAGTGTCTGACTTCTGGATTGCCGTTTCGCTGTTCGTCGCAGTGACGGTCACGCCGGGGATCGCAGCACCGCTGGGATCTTTGATTTCTCCCGTGATTGTCGCGGTGTTGGTTTGTGCCGTCACCGAGTAACCGCTGGTCATGACCAATAGCCCGACTGAAATAATTCTAAGAGCGCTTGCGATTACTCGGCCGACTTTCGTGGTCGACATCTTGACTTACCCCCACCGCGCATTTGGTCTTTGAATCGGACCCATTCGTACATCAGATGGGAGAGAGGCTGCTCCATCGCACCTCTGCAACGCAATTGACATGTTCGAAACCAAGCCTTAACCGCTGGTTAATGCTCCGAAATTCTGCCGACCCGTCTCGAACTCCGCAGTCATCGCCCGGAGCGGAAACTAATCAAGCTGCTTTCCTTTCGTTTCGGGGAGCGCAAGCGCAAGCATTGCGGCCAGGAGAAAGACCAGGCTCTGCAACAAAAACGCAGGCCCCAATCCAAATCGCGCAGCCAACATTCCAATCACGAAAGGCGCGAAGGCCGATAAAACGCGTCCAACGTTGTAGCTAACTCCCATTGCGGTCGCGCGAATCTCAGTTGGGAAAAGCTCGGATGCAATGGCTGCATACCCAGAAAAATACCCGCTGCCAAAAAAAGCGACAAGTGGACCCAGGATCAGTAGCCATGTCGCACTTTTTGTAAGGCCGTAAATCGGCACCAGCAGCGCGGCCATCAAGAGAAACCCGACGTAACTTCTGCGGCGCCCCATCCAGTCACCCAGAAACCCAAACAAAACAAAGCCGAAAAATCTACCGATGCTCATCGCAACTAACCAACCGGCTGTTTGCATTTGGCCAAGGCCACGCCCGCCTTGTGAGACTGGCAGCGAAAGATATGCGGGAATCCAAGTGAATAGGCCCCAGTAGCCAAACAGTGTCAGAGCGTTCATCGCAGTGGCGATCAGCCCGTTCTTGCGCACATCTTTGCGAAGGAGAAGGCTCAGCGGTTGTGAGGCTGCTTGTTTTGTTTTCTGCCACAACGGAGACTCGGGTACGTATCTCAAAATCCAAAAGACAATGGCACCAGGTAGAACTCCTGCAAAGAAAACGGCACGCCATCCGAAGCGGGGAAGAACAATTGCAGTCACCGCCACAGCGAGGATCTCTCCGATCGCCCAACTTGATTGGACCAGCCCGAGCGCTTTCCCACGATGCTCCGCGGGCCAGGTTTCGGCAACAAGCGCAGCACCCGTCGTCCATTCGCCTCCCATGCCGAGTCCGAGAATGAACCTGAAACAGGCGAGCTCGAAAATTGAGCGCGAGAACCCCGAGGCTCCGCTGGCTAGCGAGTAAACAACAATGCTGGCCATTAAAGCGCGGGTTCTTCCCACTCTGTCCGCGATGACGCCAAACATTAACCCGCCAATTGCGGCAGCGATGAGAGTTATTGAGTTCAAAGCTCCCGCGATCGCTTTCGTCATTCCGAAATCGCGCATTAGATGAGCGATCACCAGCGCGTACAGAGTTACATCCAGGGAATCGAGCATCCATCCGAGTGCGCCAGCAATCAGCGTGTTCCTCTCAGCGGCCGAAACCCGTGCCGGCCAAGGAAGTCCTAAGATTTTGCGTGTTGGTGGGACACTGCCGACGAACTCAGCTGACATGAGACTCTCCACGACCCGGGTTCACGAAAGAAAATTCACTCGGCCGGTTTTGGAATTGCCTGAAGTCCGAGACTTATACCACACGTGTCAAATTCCCTCTGAGTTGTAGACCTCAGAGCTGCGGGGTTTTTGCGTGGAAATTGATGCGAGGTTCACTGCCAATAGTTCAATTCTTGCGATCATCGCGGCAAAGCAGTCCTATCCACCGCGGATCATTTGGATTCCAGTCCCGTCCAACACCTTATATAACTGTACGATTACCGTGCGTCGATTCAGTTTGGTTTGGGCGCCGCATTTTCACAGGAAACTAGAGTCGCTAAATAGGCACCAGGATATCCGCAATTCGCTGACTAAATAATGCCAAGCCGGCCGGATGCATCCCTTCAAATTTCGATTTTGAAGGCATACTTTTAACTCGCCAAGCCTGTCTGACTTTACTCGGAGTTGCCCTTCACTCGGTCGGAATCGTGTGACAATGCGTGATCAATAAGATGGACTCTGCACGTTTTCGATTTGGTCTGTTTGAATTTGACACCGCAACCCGGGAGCTGCGGCGCGAGGGGGCGCTTGTCCGTTTGCAGTCGCAACCGGCGCACGTTCTCGCTTGTCTCGTCCAGCAAGCCGGTCAAGTCGTCCCGCGAGAAGAATTGCGTAAAATCCTGTGGGGCAGTGAGACTTTCGTGGATTTCGAGCGCGGTCTGAATTTCTGCATTTCGCAGATTCGCTCGGCGCTCAACGATGATTCCGCCGAGCCGGTCTACATTCGGACGATTCCGAAGCGCGGATATCAGTTCATTGCACCGATCGAGCAGATTTTTCAGCGCGCGACGGATCATCCAGAAGGCGTGACTTCTCCGCGGCGTGTTAAGGCCCGAACGGTTATGCTGGCATGCGCCGTTGTCATTCTCGCGTTGCTCACACTGACGGCAGGTTATCGGCTCCTGCAAGGGAAACGCTTATTGCATTTACCAGTCGTCGCGGTTCTGCGGTTCGACAATGAGACCGGCAATCCGGCCATGGACCATTTCAGCGACGCACTCACCGACACGGTTGTGGAACAGCTGACTTCGCACAGTGACGGTCGCTACCAGGTGGTCGGCAATGCGCTCATCCTCCGAGAGCCGCGCGAACACCGCGACCTGAGCGCCATCGCAACGTCGCTCGGTGCAGCTTACGTGGTGCTTGGCCAAGTGCAGTCAAACGGCGATGAAATCCGTATTCTTGCGCACCTGATTCGGCTGCCGGACCAGACTCACGTTTGGGTGGTGCGAACGGATCGTATATTGGGAGACTCGCTGGGCGTCGAATCTGACGTCGCCCACCAGATCGCCACTGAGTTTTCGCCGCGCGTTCCGGAGAACTCCGACCGAACTGCCTTACTCCCGACTGCAAGTCGCTGATCCCAGGAGAGATCTGGCCTTACATTTTTCTAAGCGGCTTAGGCCACGATCTCACTTGTGCTTCTCGGTCGTCTCGGAGCATCCTCGCGTCTAGTTTAAGAATTCCGGAGGAGCTTCGATTTGACCAGCATCTGCTCACGGAGACGCCTGTTGCAACTGGCTTCAATCATCGTTCCAATGGGAGTGGTGGCGCGGCCGACGAGCCGTTTTGGATTCGGAGGCGAACCTGCCGAGGCCGGGGAGCCGAGCTTCTTTGCGCCGATCGGGGATATCTTCCCTACGCAGCCCCCGGAACTCGCTCGCGAAATGGTTACCGTCGCGCATTACGATCTCAAGCGCGTCCAGGAACTTGTTGACGGGCGTCCAACACTCGCTCGCGCCGCTTGGGATTGGGGCTTTGGGGACTGGGAGGATGCGCTGGGAGCTGCGTCGCACATGGGAAATCGACCGATTGCCGAGTATCTGATTTCGAAAGGAGCGCGACCTTCGCTATTCTCCGCAACCATGCTTGGCCAACTGGAGGTGGTCAAGGCCTTCATCGCAGCGTTGCCGGGCGTGCAACGCATTCGCGGGCCGCATAGCATCAGCCTCTTGGCACATGCCAAGGCGGGCGGAACGACCGCTGGCCCTACCTTCAATTTTCTACGATCGCTCGGAGACGCGGACGCGGAACCCTCCGCCCCGCTTTCGCAGGGCGACGCCGAAAGGGTGAAAGGAACATACAGTTTCGGCGTGAGTATGAACCAGCGGATCGAAGTAACCGTCGAACAAGGGCAAGCAACTTGGACGCGAGCTGCGATGATGGGCCGGCCACTCTTTCATCTCGGCAATCGAATCTTCTATCCGTGGGGGGCAGAGACAACGCGTATTCGCTTCGAGGAAAACGGCGACTCAGTGACCATAATCATCAACGATCCCGATGTAGTGTTGGTGGCAAGGCGAAAGCGAGCAAAGGGATGAAGTTCAGAGAAAATGTCGACTCAACGGGTGAAGGCTCATAGGAATAAAATCCCACGCGGAAAAGAAGAGTTCGGATCGCTTCGCCCGCCTTTCTGTGCTCCTAACCGCCCGCTGCACTTTTGCCGATTCCGCGGACGACTTGTCTGACTGCGACGACGCTACCTCGCCGGCATCTCTCAGAATACGCAAGGCGATATTCATCGATGCCCTGTGCAGCTGTAGATTTCGATACTTCGCCGAAACCTGAAGACGCCCGAGATGGCTGTAAGGGGCCCTTCCCGGGTCAAGCGACTGGTTGCTCGAACAAATCGACGGTCGTGGACCGACTTCGTGTGGTGCGATTCCAATCCCTGCCAAAGTTTCACTAACACGAAATATTTTCTGGGCCTTATGCCCAGACGTCAGGCGCCGTTCTTTCCCGGAGCCGGACAGCGAAGCTAGTGGCTAAAGACCGATGTCCAAATCCTTGCCCGGTCGGTTGGATCGGGGGAGTCTCTTGTGCCGAAGCGAGCATATAAGGGCAGCATTCAGCCCGCCACGCGTGTTGCAAAGCCCGGCCTGCTGGACCAGTTCCAGCTCTCGTCTCAACTGCGGTCTTTTCGCAGCTTCGCCATAACACGGTCGATGATTGGGTCGGAGACACTGTGAGGTAATTCGAACGAACCACTTTCAGTTACGATTTTGACGGTCTTGAGGCTGGTATCGTAGAGTACTTGGCAAGCGCGGCACTGGGACAAGTGCAGAGTGAGTTCCTTGCGGATCTCTGGTGATACCTGGTTCTCCATGTAGTCAGCGAACTCCGCGAAGAATTCCTCGCATGTGATCATCTAACTGCTCCCTTGGTACTGGCTGTGAAGTGAGGCGAAAGCCACTCTCGCAGCATGAGCCGTCCCCTGAGCAGACGCGTCTTCACGGCTGGCACGCTTAGCCCCAACTCCCGGGCAACTTCATCCGTTGAATGCTGCTCGATATCCCGGAGGACCACTACCACGCGGTACTTGGCGGGAAGCCCCACGATGCCCGCCTCAACGAGCTGCTGGATTTCCAATTTGGAATGCAATTGTTCCGGGTTGTCCGCCCAAGATCGCACTTGACGAGGACGAAAATCGCCCCCTTGGTCGCGCTCAGGCTCATCCAGGCTTTCTACGTTTTTTCTGCCCCGTAACCGCTGCAGCGCCGTATTCCTGGCAATGCTGACCAGCCAAGTGGAAAACTTCGACCGCCCCTGAAATCCGCCGATGTGCTTAAACGCATTCAACAGGGTGTCCTGCAGGCTATCCTGGGCGTCGGCAGCGTTTCCCAACATCGCCATCAGGGTGCGATAAATCAACTGGGTATGGCGGCGAACCAACGCTTCAAAGGCCTCCAGCTTGCCACCCTGCGCCTGGGCGACCAGTTCAGCGTCTAAGTCCTGGAGTACGTCGAGGAGATACATTCCGCCCTCGCGACCGATAGGAGTGACGACCGCGTCCGCAAGATGCACTTTATTTTCTTCAAAGACCGCAGGGGGCGCAAAATCCGGTTCGATTCCCAGTCCCATTTGGAGGGTGTTAGCGAAATTATTGAGAGCGGTTACCACCACGCATTCCAAAATCTGTTCTTCGGTGAAACCAAGCGCTTGAAGCTTGACGACGTCTCGACGAGAAAACCCCGGACCGCGCGTTCCCAATTTGACAGCGAAGTCCAGCAGTCCCTTGTCGGCCGCCGAGAGGTTGGACTCATGATGGTCCACGGCGATCTGATCGCCCTCCTCCGAGGGCATACCTAAGCCGCGCAATAGGTTGCAATGCATGGCAACACAATAAGAGTTGAGATTCGCTGCCGACACGGCCAGCAGGATGGATTCCTTTTGCAACCGGGTCAGAGCTTCCTCGGGAAGCAGAATCCTGCCCACTGCTTCTAGCTCCGCTTCGAGCAAGTCGGGCCGTAAAGTCTGAGCGCGGAAAAAGTTCGGTATGAATCCATGGCTCTGCTGAACGATGGCAAAAGGTGAAAACGCCTTGGGACTAAGGTAGGGAGCGCGCACATAGGGCCCTTTTCGTTGCGCCGCCTCATGCGACCCGGACGACAAGCCGTGGGGCGCTGGGCTAGGCTGCTGATCGATTCTCGTCGACGGGAGCTTTCGCGGTCCGAAATCCGGCTCCGGGCCCAACCCCAGCGACAGCGTGCAGCGGTAAACGGCTAAGGCCG
>Ga0209006_10001416_pt1 | contig 21770 bp, 20 predicted proteins | sample JacPin_JW_Ref_O2_FD_188567 | JGI IMG/M metagenome (GOLD analysis project Ga0209006, IMG submission 188567) | Forest soil microbial communities from Algoma, Ontario, Canada - Jack Pine, Ontario site 1_JW_Ref_O2 (SPAdes) (version 2) | ecosystem: Environmental > Terrestrial > Soil > Boreal... | reverse complement strand
ACGGCTGGCTGGCGGGAACGGGCGCCGTCTTTCGCTACGAGTTGCATATCGCCCATGAGCCAAAAAAATTTGGCAGTGAGGTACATTACGAAGCTATATCTTATGCGCCGAAGGGCAAATTCCGTCGGATTTTTGAACGCCACCAGCAAAAATTCAACTTTGGACGTGAGTTCGGCATAACGAATGGCGATTCGCGCACGCAAAGCATCCGCTCGAATGCAAGCGTTATTAGCACACTGGCGCAGCTTAACCACAAACTTTCCAGCGCATTCATTTTGTCGCTTGGGAGGCTGCAAACCAACATCGTGGGATTGGACAAGGCCAATGGAAGACTCAATAACGCCCTCTCTTATTATGCGCAAAATCCAGTCTATCTCCAGCGGTTGAACCGCGAACTCAGCCGCCTTGATTTGGGGCTTGAAGAAATGAAAGTTCACCCAGGTGACACCGGCCCCATTGCGACGTTTAAGCATTTTGGACTCGATTGCGATATTGTGCTCGCCCAGGAATCCATGGGTACGCGGCGCTTTATCGAGGTTTTTCCGTCGCTTCAATTCGTGTTGGATAACGGCGGAGTAGCCGTGATCGATGAGTTGGACACCGACATTCACACTTTGCTCGTTCCCGAACTATTTCGCTGGTTTTACGACATGCAGCGCAACCCGAATGGCGCCCAACTCCTGTTCACCGCTCATAATCCCGCCATACTCGATGAACTGGAAAAGGAGCAGGTGTATTTTTCCGAAAAGCCGAGCGGAAAACCCACGCACATTTATGGCGCGCGCGACATCAAAGGCCTGCGCCGCGAACCGAGCCTGATGAAGAAATACCTCTCCGGGGAACTTGGGGCCGTGCCGCATATCGGTTGAGCTATGCCGGCGCAAGTGATCAAGATCCGCGCACGATTCTTTGTGGCCGTTGAAGGCGAGAGTGAACAGTCCTTCGTGGCGTGGCTGCAAATGCTCTCACAAAAGGAACTGTCCATTCATCTGGATTCCATTCTGCTTGGCGGTGGCGGGTTCAAATCAATGGTTCAAAAAGGCGTGCGATTTCATAAGCGTCGTTGCCGAACCGGCGTCTACCAAGACCGCTTTCTTATCGTGGACAGAGACCGCGCGGAGCAAGGGGACTGGTCCATTGAAAAATTGAGACATGAGGCATCCAAAAGGCACATTATCGTGTGTGTGCAAACCCCCAACCACGAAGGTTTGTTGTTGAGAATGTTGCCTGGCATGGAGCACGAAATTCCCGACGCGGGCACGGTGGCGGCAAAGCTAAAAAGGCGCTGGCCAAATTATCAGAAGCCCATGAACGCGCGCGAATTGGGGCGGCAATTCTCAATCGAGGATCTCTTGCGAGTGGCGAAACTGGATGCTGATCTGGGAACCTTTCTGAAAAAGATTGGATTGATGGCTGGGACGTGACGCTCGGCGTGCGATGACTTCAATCCGCGCATGGGACGATCCCCCATCTGCGTATGGGGTGAACACCGTATAGCGCTCACATCCTTTGAGAGTCATTATCGCGTGTTGGTATGAAACGTATGAAAGCATCCGCCTTTCTGAAACAACCGGCCGACCAGTTGGAAGTAGCCAAGGCGCCGGATGGAGCGGCATACTCTTTGAACATTGCAGGGGTCTATCAAGATAGCGTAACTCGAAACTGGGCCATGCAATCCTGCCGCCTGGCGACGCAACTGGCTGGAGAGAAGAGCGTCCAAGATACATGGTACAACGCCCATTCCTTGAGTGATCCCGGTATTTTTATGGAGGCCGTTCGTGCCGCCCTTGTGGCCGATGTGATTGTGGTCTCGGTCTATGCGGCGGATGAGTTGCCGCTCGATCTTTACGTCTGGGTTCAGGCGTGGTTGCCACGCCGGCGTTCGCGCGCGGGCGCTCTGACGGCATTGATTGGCGTCGCGGAACCGCCAAATTCTCAATTTGTCCGGACGGTCGAGTACCTGCAAGCTGTAGCGAGCAGAGCCCAGTTGGAGTTTGTCCCGCAGGAACGCAAGCGCCCGGTCCTGTTCGACGCCACTGAAACCGAATTGATCACGGAACCAGGCAGCCTCAGCGCGCAAGCGCTCAAAGAACTTTACGGGGAGCAACAAGATGTTTACTATCGTTGGGGATTAAACGAGTAAATGGACAGATTGGTGGCATGTCAAACGTGCGGGTTGGTGCAGAAGGTGGGCGAAGTCCCGAAGGACTCCGTGATCAAATGCGCCCGCTGCCATTTTCAGATTTTCCACCGGCGCCTTAACAGCCGCACGCGCACGCTGGCTTTTTCGCTGGCCGCGTTGATTCTCTATTTTCCATCTAACCTTTATCCACTTGTCACCGCCGATTACCAAGGACAACATGTCCAGACGACTGTTTTTCAGGGAATCCGCGCGCTGTTCCAGCACCAACAATACTTTATCGCGTGTCTGGTTTTTTGCACGAGCATACTAACTCCCGGCTTGAAAATCATCGGGCTGATTTTCATCTCACTCACCCTCAACTGGCCCTACTGGAAAAAAACGCGCACATGGACTTACAAAATCATCCGCATCATCGATCCGTGGAACATGCTCGAGGTTTTTTTGCTGGCGATTTGCGTCTCCATGATCGAACTGGGCGAAGTTGCCGCCGTTCATCCGGGACGCGGCGTTTTATCATTCGCGGCCACAGTCGTGCTAACGCTGCTGGCCACGCTTAGTTTTGATCCGCGCCTGCTCTGGGATTCGCCGGCAGAGAAACGGCATTATGAATGAAGAATCGCACGGCCTGCCCAAGGCGAAAATAGAAAAAAGCCGTTCGAGCTGGATTCTGTGGCTCATTCCGATCGCAGCCGCGCTTTTGTGCGTCTGGTATCTTTGCCGCGACCTCATCTTCGCCGGACCAACAGTCACGATTTATTTTCAAAATGCCGACGGATTGCAGGAACAAGTTTCACTCGTGCAATATCGCGGCGTAAAGGTGGGCGAAGTCGAATCTCTGAAACTGGCCAAAGACCAGAAAAGCGTCGCGGTTAGAGCGCAATTGGACTTTTCTGCCGCAAACCTCGCCCGGGAAGGCTCGGTTTTTTGGATCGTTCGCCCCGAGCTTAAACTTGGCGCGGTGAGCGGACTGCGGACCATCGTTATGGGCAATTACGTCACCGTCCAACCAGGCGACGGCGCGCGCACCAACGAATTCACGGGCGCGGAAACCGCGCCGATTGAGCCGGTCAAGGCGCTGTCCATCGAACTGCACTCCGTGAAGCTCGATGCTTTGCAGCCACAATCGCCGATTTTCTTTCGGGGCGTTCAGGTCGGCGAAGTATTGGACTGCCGTCTGAGCGAGGACTCCCGCGAAGTAGTCACCCATGCCCGCATTGTGGAGGAATACGCGCCCCTGGTAAGGATGAATTCAAAATTTTGGAATGCCGGCGGCATTAATTTTCACCTCGGTTTGTTCAGCGGCGCAAAAATCACCGCCGAATCCGCCCAAACCCTTGTCAGCGGCGGCATCGCTTTTGCCACACCCCCCAATCCTCAAGACCCGGCGACCAATGGCGCTGTTTTTATCCTGAATGAAAAATCCGAACCCGCCTGGGAAAAATGGTCGCCCGAAATCCCGCTTCATTTCGAACCGTCGGCGGTAACAAATAAAAACTCCTGGCCGAACTTGAGTCCGCAGTAATTATCATTTCGACCCATCCTTTCCCTCGCCACTGGCCGCCTTGCGGCAGCGTTCGGCAACGTTCGCCAGCTCTTCCAGGAATTCCTCCCGCTTCTTCTCCGTCCAGCCGTCTAGCACTTCGGTTTGCAGCGCGATGGCGATTTGACGGACGCGTTCGTAGGTCTTCCGCCCCGCCGGCAAAACGCGCAGCCGATTGGCGCGGCGATCTTGTTCGTGGCGAATGCGCGTGATCCAGCCCGCGCTCTCCATTCGCTCGACCAGGGCGGCGATGGTGTTCGGATCACTGGCGATCAAACGATTCAGGCCGCTTTGGGTCAAACCTTGGGGCTCGTGCTCCATTAAAGTGCGCAACGCCGTAAATTGGTCGGGGGTCACGCCGGTGTGGGCCAGGCGCCTGCGAAAGGTTTGATTGAGGCTAAACCAGGCGTGGCGCAGCAAAATGGGCAAACGCCTTCGGGACGGCGCATCAACGGCCGCACGGGGCGGAGCGGGTCGGGAAAGTTTTTGACGGCGTGCCATGAGGGCGTTTACAAATAGTACGTGTAAGTATTATTCCTGTTGCATGACGCGGCGAAATATATCATACTGGGATTATTCTTGGAAGCCAATAAAGGCCCGGCCATCGGCGGGGGATGTTGGCGGCAGGAATCGTTGTCGCCATGTTTGGTTATTGGCCATGATATAATATGAAACTGAAAATTCCGGTTTTGTTGAGCTTGTGCGGTCTTTTCCTTTTCCATTTTTCTTTGAGCGCCGCGCCGACCGGCTGGTTCAGTTGGCGCGGGCCAAATCAAAACGGCACATCCTCGGAGAAAAATCTGCCCTCAACCTTGGACGCCGCTCATCCGCTCTGGACGGCCGATTTCCCCGGGCAATCCACAGCCGTCGCCTACAACGGTCGCATCTATATCATGGGTTATCTAGGCACGGGGCCTGATTTATCGGAAGGAGTGGCGTGCTTCGACGCTAATACGGGACAAAAATTGTGGCAAAAACTGTATCTGGATTTTTTGAGCGACACCATTTACACGCGGTATTCGACCTCCAGCCCGACGATTGATCCTGAGACGGGCAACGTTTATATCCAGGACACTCAGGGGATTTTCGCCGGCTTCACCCCCGACGGCAACGTGCTGTGGGAACATTCGCTGATGGAAGAATACGGTCGGCTGACCTTCCCCAACGGTCGCACGGCTTCGCCGGTGGTGGACAAGGATTTGGTCATCACGCGCGGCATCACGGCCAATTGGGGCGCGCAAGGTCCGGCGGCCGACCGCTTTTACGCCTTCGACAAAAAGACTGGCCAAGCCGTCTGGGCCTCGACTCCGGGCGGACGGCCCAAGGACAATTCCTACTCCCATCCCGTGCTGGGGTGGCTGGACGGCAAGCGAGTTTTTTACTCGGCGACCGGCGATGGCGCCGTGGTCTGCGTCAATGCCCGCACCGGACAGCCCATTTTTCAGATTCCCCTTTTCAAGGCGGGCATCAATGCAGGGGTTGTGCTGCACAATAGCGACGAGATCGTCGCCATTTACGGCACACCTTATGAGCCGGGGCAAATGGTCGGCCTGAAGATCCCGCACGTCACGCCCACTAACGCGACTGATCCGGTCATTGTGCCCCGCGCGCAAGTGGAATTGTGGGACAATGAAGTCCGCACCTCAGCCAGTTCGCCCATCCTGGTGGGCGACCGTGTTTATGTGACAAGCGAAGTCGGCTATCTCGTCGCGGTGGACGCGCTGACGGGCAAATTGTTGTGGAAGTTGCAGTTGGGCACCGAGCAGCGCAATTCTTGTCCGCTTTTCGCCGATGGAAAAATCTACGTTCCGATTCTAAATGATCCCGGCGTCTCCGCCTCCGTTGGCGCCGAGAATGCCGAGGGTGCGCACGGCGCCCTCTACGTGATCGCGCCGGGCGACACCGATGCGCAAATTCTCTCGCACACTACCCTGGACGGACGTTGCTACGGGACGCCCACCGCTTACAACGGGCGCATCTACATGCAAACGACCATGAAGCTATATTGCTTCGGCAGCGCCACGCCAGCTTCTGCTTCCTTTGAGACGGCCGACGCCGCGCCCGACGACACCTGGCCCGCGCCCGGGCCGGCGAAGTCTTTGCAAATCGCGCCCTCGGAGTTGCTGCTGCAGCCGAGCGAGAATGTTTCCTTCCACGTTCGCGAACTCGACGCCCATGGTTTTACCGTCAAGGAAATCGACGACCCGAAATCGGTGCAATGGGCGTCCTTTATTCCCCCGACAGCGAAAGTCAAAGCCAAGATGAACGCCACCTTCAACGCGGACGGACAACTCGCTGTTGGACCTGAAAAAGCTCCTTCGGCTGGCGCCTTTGAGGCCAGTGCGGACGGCCTCAAAGGCTACATGCGCGGTCGCGTGCTGCCGGGTCTGCCGCTCAAGCAGGATTTCGAGTCCATGGTGTTGACAGAAAAGACGACCAACACCGTCGAGCCGCCCACGGCCTTCGCCTATCCGCCGCTGCCGTGGATCGGGGCGCGTTTCAAGTTTGACGTGCGGGACTTGGAAAGCAACAAGTGCCTTGTCAAGACGATCGACAATCCGTTCTTCCAACGCGCCATGGTTTTCATGGGCACGCCGGATTTGAAGAATTACACCATCGAAGCCGACGTAATGAGCGACGGCAACAAGCGCAAGATGTCCACCGTCGGCGTCATCAACCAGCGCTACCGCATCTCGCTCAAAGGCAACGAGCAAGTGATGGAAACCACGTCCAACGAGGAATTGATGCATATCGCGGTGCCGTTCCACTGGTCGCCCAACGTCTGGTATCGGTTGAAGGCGCGGGTGGACGTGGCAGCGGACGGCGCGGGCGTCATCCGCGGCAAGGCCTGGAAAAAGGGCGACCCGGAACCGGAAGCCTGGACGAGCGAAGTCCCCATCCAACACGCCAACCTCAACGGCTGCCCCGGCTTGTTCGGATTCTCCCCGCAAAACATGCGCGTTTATATTGACAACATCGCCGTGACGGCGAATTAAACCGATGGAATGCCTCGTGAGAATGCATAACGTCCAGAAAATAGACTTTGAAGGAGCCAGGATGGTTCTGACAGTGGATGGTCAAGTTTATGGGGTCGATCTGGCTTCGGTTTCTTCTCGGCTGGCCAGTGCCAATGACGCTGCCCGGCGCACTTACAGCATTTCACCTTCCGGTTATGGCGTCCATTGGCCGGACATTGACGAAGACCTTACAATCGATGGGCTGATCGCGTCGGCGCACCCCGCGCAGCCGAAGATTGGTCAAGAGTCGTCTGTGCTCAAAGAGCAATCGCCCCACACTAAACCGCCTCAATAATTTATGAAATCGAACCATGTATATCTTTCGAGTGCGCTTGCCGCGTCGCTGCTCGCTGGCGGTCTGACCGCCGAGGCCGCCGATTGGCCGCGCTGGGGCGGGACAGACCCCGGGCGCGACATGATCTCCCCGGAGACCGGATTGCCCGATCGCTTCACCACCAGCACCAACGGCCACTTCGATCTCAAGCCCGGCAGCGACGACATCGATGTGAATGGCGTGCCCAACGTCAAGTGGGTGTCCAAAGTCGGCTCGCAAAGCTACGGCAATGTCGTCGTCGCCGGCGGCAAGGTGTTCATCGGCACCAACAACGAGAACCCGCGCGATCCGCAGCACCAAGGCGACCGCAGCATCCTGATGTGTTTCGACGAGAAAACCGGCGCGTTCCTCTGGCAGTTGGTGGTCCCCAAATTGGCCTCCGGCAAGGTCAACGATTGGGAAAACCTCGGCCTGCTCTCTTCTCCGTGCGTCGAGGGCAACCGCGTCTATATTGTCACCAGCCGTTGCGAGGTGATGTGTCTGGACACTGAAGGCATGGCCAATGGCAATGACGGTCCCTTCATGGATGAGGCGCAATACGTCGCCGGCCCCGGCAATCCGCCAGCCAAGATCGGCCCGCACGACGCCGACATTATTTGGAAGTACGACATGATGGACGAGTTGGGCGTTTTCCCGCATAACGCCTCCAATTGCTCGCTGCTCATCGTCGGCGATTTGATTTTTGCCTGCACCTCCAACGGCGTGGATTGGACGCATGTCAACATTCCGTCGCCCAATTCCCCCAGTCTGATTGCGATTAATAAAATCACCGGCAAACTCGCCGGGGAGGACAATGCCGCCATCGGCCCGCGCATTTTCCACGGCCAATGGGGTTCGCCCTCCATGGGCGTGGTCAACGGGCGCACGCTCATTTTCTTCGGCGGTGGCGACGGCATCTGCTACGCCTTTGACGCGGAACCGAAAAAAGGCGACGGCTCGGCGATCGTTCCGGTCGTGCCCGGCCCGCCCATCAACCGCGTGGAAGACCCCGACACCATGTATCTGAAGAAAGTCTGGTGGTACGATTGCAATCCTCACGAACGCCGCGCCAACGACGCCCTGCACAAATACCCCGCGCCCGATGGCCCCAGCGAAGTCAACGCCACGCCCGTTTTTTGGCACGACCACGTGTATGTGGCTGTCGGCCAGGACCCGGAGCACGGGGAAGGGGTGGGCATCATCAATTGTATTGACGCGACCAAAACCGGCGACATCACCAAGTCGGGCAAAATTTGGAGCTTCGACAAGATTCATCGCAGCCTCTCGACGGTTTCCATCACGTCAGACGGCTTGCTGTTCGTGGGCGACTTTTCCGGCTTCCTCCATTGCCTGGACGCCAACACCGGCCAGGAATATTGGGTGCATGACCTCAAGGCGCATGTGTGGGGTTCGACCATGGTGGCGGACGGCAAGGTCTATGTCGGCGATGAAGATGGCGACCTGTTCGTCTTCGCGGCGACCAAGGAAAAGAAATTGCTTAGCGTGACCAATTTGGGCGGGCCCATTTATTCCACACCCATCGTGGCCAACGGGGTTCTGTATGTGCATTCCAACACGCATCTGTTCGCCTTTTTCGACGCCGAACATAGGCGCATGGCCGGCGACGAAAAGCCCAAGATCGACCTCAACGCCACCAAACCAGCCGACAACAAGTGATGAAAAAACTGCTGTTACTGCTGCTTATCCTGGCCGTGTACGCGGCGCACCAGGACATTTGGAATTGGAGCAAGTCCGATCCGCTGGTTTTCGGCTTTCTCCCCATCGGCCTGGCTTACCAAGCGGCCTACTCCATTGTGGCCTCTGCCATGATGGCGGTGCTGGTGGCATTCGCGTGGCCCAAACATCTCGAAGAGCAGGACCCGCCCGCTAAATGATTCCCGTCGTTGTCATTCTCGCCTACCTCGCCGTGATCGCGGTCATTGGCAGCATCGCGTTCAAGAAAAGCAAGGAGAACACCGAGGACTTCTTCCTCGCGAATCGCTCCATCGGACCGCTGGTTTTCTTCTTGTCAATCTTCGCCACCAACATGACCGCCTTCGCCATCCTGGGCAGTTCCGGGCAGGCTTATCGGCAAGGCATCGGCATTTACGGATTGATGGCATCCTCGTCGTGCTTTGTCATTCCTTTGACAATTTTCTTCATCGGCACGCGGCTGTGGGCGCTGGGGAAAAAATTCGGGCATCAAACGCAGGTCTCCTTTTTCCGCGACCGCTGGGAATGCAATCACATCGGCACCGCCATCTTCGCTCTCAGCGCGGCCATGCTGGTGCCTTACATGATCATCAGCATCATGGGCGGCGGCACCGTCCTGGCGGACATTTCCATGTCGCCTGACACGCACCAACCGATCATTCCCTATGCGTGGGGTTGCGCGGTCGTTGCCGTGGTTGTAACCTTGAACGTGTTCCTGGGCGGAATGCGCGGCACGGTGTGGGTGAATATCCTGCAAACGATTTTGTTCCTCTGTTTCGGCGCCGTGGCGGTGGCGTGGATCAGTCACGCGCTCCCTCTGGGTTTCAGCGATTACATGGGCAAACTGGCCTCGGATCCCAAAACGCGCTTTCTGGTCACGCGCGACAGAATGCCACCACAGACTTTTTGGAGTTACACGTTGATCCCGCTTTCCTCGATCATGTTCCCGCACATGGCCATCATGTGCTTTTCCGCCCGGCGCGTCACCGCGTTCAAACAAACGGTCATCGCGTATCCCATCGCCATTCTGGCCATCTGGCTGCCGTGCGTGTTTCTAGGCGTGCTCGGCTTTGCGACGCTGGGCAAAATTCCCGATCCCGACGGCGTCCTGCTGCGCATGTTGCAAACCTACGCGCCGGCCTGGCTGGCCGGGTTGTTGGGCGCGGGTATCATTTCGGCGGTGATGGGTTCGGACGCGCATCAGGTGCTGGCCTTGAGCACGATGTTCACCAAGGACGTCTTCGTCCATTATGGCGGCCGCGAGAAATTTGGCGAAACGCGCTCCGTTCATTTCGCGCGCGGCTTTATCGTGGTCGTTACGGTCATCGCCTATCTGGTCGCGCTCGAGTTGAAGGACAAGCAGGGCATTTTCGAGATCGCCATTCGTTACGCCTTCTCTGGATTCGCGGCGATGGCGCCGGTAATGGTCGCGGCGTTGTTTTGGAAGCGCAGCACCAAGTGGGGCGCATTGGCGGCAACCATTTTTGTGGCCGTAACCCTAATCGGCACCGGTTTCCTCCAAGGCAAACCGGCGCCTGCACCTAGCGCACCGCCCGGCGGCACCAAGCCTTCGACAAACGGCGTCGCAACCACAGGCGCTTCCTCGGATAGCGCATCGGGCAATGCCACTCTCAACGTGCATCGAACCAACGGAAGCTCCGGCCCGGCCAGCGTTTCGTTTGACACCGCCTCGTCCAACAAGAACGCCGCGCCAAGCGGAGCGGCGACGAACGCCCCTGGCGCCAAGCCCGCCTCCGCCGGCCCAGCCGCCGCCAAACCGAAGCTGGACGTCATTTGGAAGATTGGCACTGGCGACGACGCGACGGTTATTCTCTCCCGCGCACCCAACGGCGATGTCCGCTTCCTCAACGGTTACATGACCGTTTTTCCGATGGTGCTCGGTTCGATTTTGTGCGTCATTCTCTTTTCTCTCGCCACGCCGCCGCCGAGCCAGGCGACGATTGCGAAATATTTCCCGACCGGCTCGCCCACAACACCCAATACTTGACACATGTCCGAAATTGATTCCAAGGCCGTCGCCGCGGCCCAACAAAAACTCGACACTCACGTGCGCGAAATCGTGCAGTGGCATTTCTCGCCGGAGACCGGTTCACCGTTCTGGCTCGATTGGGCCAAGAAAGCCGGCTGGAACCCCGCCGCCGAAGTCAAATGCTTCGGCTGCCTGGAAAAGTTTCCGCATTTCCAGGACGAATGGCTGCGCGACCTCCAACCCGAAGTCTGGGTTCCGAAGAAACTCAAGAGCCGCCCATTCAACATCTTTGAAACTGGTGGAACCACCGGCATGCCCAAGCAACGCATTGGCTGGGACGATTACAAAGTCGATTACGAGGAATTCTCCGCCAAGCTCGACGACGCCCATTTCCCTCCCGGCGGCGCCTGGTTGATGGTCGGCCCGACCGGCCCGCGCCGCCTGCGCCTGGCCATCGAGCACCTGGCTAATTTCCGCGGCAGCTCCTGCTATTTCATCGACCTCGACCCGCGCTGGGTCAAGCGTGTGCTGGCTGGCAAACAATTCGAGGTCGCTCGCGCCTACATGGAGCACGTCGTGGATCAGGCCGTGACCATTCTCAAGCACCGCAAGGTCAGCGGACTTTTCACCACGCCCAAATTGCTGGAAGCGCTGGGGGAAAAGATCGAACTTTGGGAAGCCGGCATTCGCGGCGTCTTTTGCGGCGGCACGACCATGGCCCCGCAATATGTGCGCTACATCGTAGAGGAAGTTTTGGAGGGACGCATCGGCTTTTATCCCACTTACGGCAACACTTTAATGGGACTGGCCGCCAGTGTGCCGCTGCGCCCCGAGGATAATTTCTCGATTACCTATTACGCCCCGCAACCGCGCGCCGTCTTGCGCGTGGTCGAACCGAATAACACGACCAAACTGGTTGAATACGGCCAATGGGGCCGCGTCGAACTCACGACGCTGACGCGCGAGTTTTTCATGCCGCGCTTCCTGGAACGGGACGAAGCCATCCGCCGCCAATCGCGCGCCCCCTACGCGTGGGACGGCGTGGCCGAAGTGCGGCCGTTCGGCGCCATGGAAAAAAACATTGTCGAAGGCGTCTATTGAGTCGGCCATGTCGCCTCACATCCCAGCTCTGCGCCGCGGACGAGCTTACGAAAGTCTCGACCGCAGCAATATCGTCGATTGCCGCAGCGGCGAAATTCTGGCCGCTTTGAGCCAGGTCAACGCCGGCATCATCCGCAAAGATTTGGCGCGCGTGGCCGAGGCGCGCGCGGCGCTCAAGAAAATCCCCGTCGCGCGACTGCTGGAAATTTGCGCCCAGGCGGGCGCGCAATTCCTGGAAGGCACGCTGCCGCTGGGCGGCGGCGCGACGCAATCGCCGCGTCAATACTTGGAATCACTTTCCGCCAGCAGCGGGCTGCCGCACGTGATGGTGCGCCGCAATATGACCAAAATCCACGCGGCCCTGACGAACATGCCGGCCATTTTGAGCGGTCTGACGCGCGGGCTGGACCTCTCGATTTTGGACAAGGGGCTTGGCGAGCGTCTCTGCTTTCATCCGGCTTCGCAGAGCCTCGGGCTAGTCATGCCGAGCAATTCTCCGGCGGTCAATTCCCTTTGGCTGCCAGCCATCCCGCTGAAAATTCCCGTCGTCATCAAACCGGGGCGCGAGGAGCCTTGGACTCCCTTTCGCTTGATCCAAGCCCTCATCGCCGCAGGATGTCCCGCGGAGGCTTTTGGATTTTATCCTACTGATCATGAGGGTGCGGGCGAAATTCTGCGCGGCTGCGGACGCGCGCTCATCTTCGGCGACAAAAACACGACTGCGGCCTACGCCAACAATCCGGCCATTCAAATCCATGGCCCCGGTTACAGCAAAATTCTCATCGGCGAGGATCAAATCGAACGCTGGCCGGAGTTCATCGACTTGATGGTTTCCTCCATCTCCGACAATGGCGGCCGCAGTTGCATCAACGCCTCCGCCGTCGTCGTGCCGAAATACGCGAGCGAAATAGCCGAAGCCCTCGCGCGCAAACTGGGACCCGTCGCGCCTTTGGCCGCCTCCGATGAAAACGCACGGCTGGCCGGCTTCGCCAATCCCAAGATGGCCGAATTCATCGACGGCGCCATTGAGGAGGGCCTCAAAACTCCCGGCGCGCGCGACGTGACAGCGGACTTTCGCGGAGGCCCGAGGAAGGTTCAATTTGAAGGCGGAATTTATCTTCGCCCCACCATTGTGCTTTGCGAGTCCTTCAACCACCCGCTGGCCAACCGCGAGTTTCTCAGTCCTTACGCCAGCGTCGTGACCGTGCCGCAGGCGGCCATGCTAGAAAAAATCGGGCCATCGCTGGCCGTCACGGCCATCACGCGCGACGAGGCGTTCATCGCGCAATTGGTGGAATCGCCTTTGATCGAGCGTCTGAACATTGGCCCCATTTCCACCATGACCGTTTCCTGGGACCAGCCGCACGAGGGCAACATGTTTGAGTTCCTCTACAAGCGGCGCGCTCTTGAGATTGCCAAATGAGCGCCTCCTCTTCGTCCACTGGCTCCTTCGATTATCAGCCGAGCACGCGCATCATTTTTGCCATCGACGCCTCGGCGCGCACGGGCGAATTGGCCCGCGCCACGGGCATGAAAAAAGTCCTTGTCGTCACCGATGCCGGCGTCGTGGCTGCCGGCCACGCGCAGGCGGTGCTCCGGTCATTGGCACAGGCGGGGGTCACGGCGGTTTTGTTTGACAAAGTGCGCGAGAACCCGACCACCGCCGATGTCGATGCCTGTCTGGCGGCGGCGAAAAGCGCCGGCATCGACGGCTTCATCGGCCTGGGCGGTGGCAGCAGCATGGACACGGCCAAGGGCTGTAATTTCTTATTGACAAATGGCGGGCGAATGCAGGATTACCAGGGCGTGGGCAAGGCCGCGCGGCCCATGCTCCCGCTCATCGCCATTCCGACCACCGCCGGCACCGGCAGCGAGTGCCAATCCTTCGCCCTCATCGCCGACGTTGAAACCCACCAGAAAATGGCTTGTGGCGACCCCAAAGCCGCCGCGCGCATCGCCATTCTGGACCCGGCGCTGACCCTTTCCCAACCGCCCCGCGTGGCCGCCTGCACTGGGCTCGACGCTCTCTCGCACGCCTTGGAAACGGCGGTGACCAAAAAACGCAACGCGTTCTCGCTGGCCTATTCGCGCGAGGCCTTGCGCCTGTGCGGGACATCCCTGCCTCGGGTTCTGCAAAACGGCGCGGACCTTGAGGCGCGCGCAGGCATGTTGCAAGGCGCGGCCCTGGGAGGGCTGGCCATCGAGAACAGCATGCTCGGCGCGGCCCACGCGGCGGCTAATCCGTTGACCGCCCATTTTCACATCGTGCATGGCCAGGCCGTCGGCCTGATGCTCCCGGCGGTCATCCGTTTCAACGCCGCCGATCCCAAAACCGCCCACCTCTACGATGAGTTGGGCGAAACCAACGCCGCCGGTCTGGCGGCCAAGGTGGAGTGGCTCTTGAATCTGGCGGGCATGCCGCGTTCGCTGGCAGATTGCTCGGTGATGCCGTCATCCATCGCAATGCTGGCGGCGGAGGCAGCCAGGCAGTGGACCGCCGGCTTCAATCCGCGTCCCGTCGGCGAGAAGGACTTCATCCAATTGTACGAGTCCGCCTTTGAGCCGCGCGGACCGGGCGCGCCGTGACAGCGCGGCGCCTCGTTACTTGACGTGCAATTCGTAGTCGCGCGACATGATGCTGTTCGGGCGCGGACCACCGAAGGCGTTGTCAAGGAAATCAAATTTGTAATGGTAAAGGACCATGTCCTTGTCCGCCGGCACCGGGATGTAAGCCTGCCACCGATCTGCGACCAGCGGGACGGGTTGCATCGGGTAGGTATCCACCGTGTTCACCACCACCAGCGGCTTCAAGGAATCGGGCCGAACCACTTGGCGGTGGGTGGACCATACCGCCTCCACCCGGTAGTAACCCGATGGGTCTCGTGCGTAATGCGTGGGAGCGAGGTTCGTGATGGAGGTGCAGCCGGTCAAAAGTGCCGACAGCATAAGCAGGCCAAAAAATTTCTTCATCTTGCGTGTGTATCCTTGGCGCGGGCGCAACAGCGCGACCGCTACCAAGGCCGATGTTGGAGCTTGGGCGTTTGCAATTCAAGCGGTTTTCCGCGGCACTTTAACCCGACCTGTGTCTTGGCCCTCTTTCGTGCTCATTCCGTGCTTGCACAAAAAGCAATTCCTCCTAACATGACTCCCCGCGCTGGAGCCTGACGGACGACCCGGCCAGGAAGCGCGGTGAATACGCTTGAGATTTTAATATGATTGGCACAATTCGCCGGCACCAAAAGTGGCTTTGGGGATTTATTATCACCGCCACCATCGTGTCCTTCGTTGCTTATTTTAATCCTTCCTCGCGCTATGGCGGAGGCTCGGGCGCGCCCTCTCCCTCTTCCGCACCCGACCTTGGCAAGATTGATGGCGAACTCATCACGACCGAGCAACTCCAGGCCGCCGAAAGGGAAGCTATGCTCTCGGTATATTTCCGCACCGGCACCTGGCCAAGCCCTGAAGATCAGAACCAAAAGAAACAGCTTGTGAATATAGCTGAACAGGGACTCGTGCTCCAATCCCTCATGAAGGACTACAAGATTAGCCCAACCACCGAGGCCGCCGCCCGGTTTGCCAAGCAGCTATTCCGGATTCCGCCCGACCAGCCATTCCCGCTGGATGACTTCAACAGATGGGTCCAGAATGAGCTGGTGCGCAAAGGCTTTCTGACCGGGGACGACTTTGACCGCTTTGCCCGGCATCAAGCAGGCCAGGAATGCCTGGTTGCTCTCTTCGGCATGAGCGGCCAACTCATTACCTCCAAAGAGGCGGAATTCTTTTATCGCCGTGAAAACCAACCCATGGTGACGGAAATTGTTGCTTTTCCCACGACCAATTTTTATGGGGCCACTGCGCCGACCGAAGCCGAGTTGCAGGACTATTTCACCAAGCACGAAGCCGATTACAGATTGCCTGACCGGATCCAGATCAACTACATCGTCTTGTCTCCCTCGAATTACGCCGCCCAGGCCGACAAAATACTGGGCACCAATGTGGACGACCAGGTCGATGCCATCTATCACCGGCAAGGCCCGGATGCTTTCAAAGACGAGTCCGGCCAGCCTTTGAGCCTGGCTGCCGCGCAGATCAAGATCAAAGAGAAATTGCGCAACCTCACCGAGCTGCAGGAGGCCAGAAAGGACGCCAACGCCTTGATGCTCGCCTTATCGGAAGGCCATGACGATGCCCATCCCTTTGCCCCGTCCGACTTGGAGAAGCTGGCCAGAGCCAAGGGCCTCGTTGCCAAAACTACCGAGCCGTTCGATGAAAAAAACGGCATGAAAGATCTCGATTTGCCGCCGCGGGCCTTGCACCTCCTCTTCAGCTTGCGCGCGGATGCGCCGGATGACCCGGGGCGGACCATGCTCTACGTTTCTTCGCCGCTGGTCACCGATGAGGCGGTCTATATCGCCGGCTTGCAGCAGCGGATTCCCAGCCAGTTGCAAGCACTGGCCATCGTGCGGGACCAGGTCGTGAAAGACTACCGCGGATCCAAAGCTCTCGCCCTGGCCGGGGAAGCAGGGGAGAAATTTGCCGACGCTTTGCATGTTGGAGTGATGCAAGGCAAGTCGTTTGACGCTGTTTGTGCGGCGCAGAACGTCAAACCGCAGTCCCTGCCGTTCTTCGCCCTGACCACCACCAACGTGCCGCCCGGGTTGGACAAACCTTCTTTCCAGCAGTTGCAGGAAGCGGTTTTTCCGCTGCCGACCGGCCAGAGCACCAGATACATCCCCGTCACCGACGGCGGCCTTGTCGGCTACGTCAAGGAGCGTTTGCCGGTGGACGAAGTCCGGATGGAGAAGGAGCTTCCTTATTATTTATCCCGCATGCGCGAGCAGCGCCAGTCGGCCGCCTTCGCTATTTGGTTCAACCGCCAATACCAATTGCGCTGGCTCCCGCCGGCCAGTGGTCAGAGCAGTCCGGGCTAAGCGTTGTGAGCGAGGTTGTTAAACTCTCCTCCCCTGCCACATCCGAATTCTGGAAAATCCCGATCCTGTTTGAGGACAGCCATCTGCTGGCGCTGGACAAACCCGCCGGCTTGCCAGTGTCGCCTGACCGCCTCGAACCACAGCGGCCGAGCATGATGAAGCTGCTGCATCGCGATCTGGAACGCGGTGTCGCCTGGGCCAAGGAGCGCGGCCTGACTTACCTCATGAACGCGCATCGGCTTGATCCTCCCGCCAGCGGCGTCCTTTTGCTGGCCAAGGACAGGCCGACGCTAGTGGCGCTGGCCAGCGAGTTCGGCTCCGAGAAGCCGGTCAGGATTCATCTCGCGCTGGTGCGCGGCGCATCTGAAAAATCGAGCTTCGACTGCGACGCCAAGCTTGCGCCGCATCCGTTGCGGGCTGGATACATGAAGGTCGATACCAGGGAGGGCAAGCGTTCGCGCACTGAATTCACAGTCAGGGAAGCGTTCGACGGTTACCTGCTCTTGGAATGTCGTCCGTTGACAGGGCGAGCCCATCAAATTCGCGTCCATCTCAAGCACTTGCGGTTGCCGCTGGTGGGCGACGAACTTTACGGCGGCGCGCCGCTGTGGCTTTCCACCCTCAAGCCGCAATACCGTCTCAAGCCGGGCAAGAGCGAGCAACCGCTCATCGCCCGGGCGGCCTTGCACGCGGAGCAACTGATCGTGAGCAATCCCAGTGCCGGCGCGAGCAGCAGCGGAGGCGAAGGAGAAGTCGGAAACTTGCGCATCGAGGCGCCGTGGCCCAACGATCTGGCTGTGGCTGTCAAATACCTGCGCCGCTACGGTGGGCGAGCAGTCAAGACTGCGTCATCGCCGCAACTCAGTTGACCAGCCAGTGCAGGATTGCCTTCTGACAATGAAGGCGGTTGGCGGCTTGGTCAAAGATGGTTTCGGCGTTGGCTTCAAAGGTCGCCTCATCTATCTCCTTGCCGCGATAGGCGGGCAAACAGTGCATAACCAGGGCGTCGGGCTTGGCCAGCTTGACCAGCGCTTGATTGATTTGGTAGCCGGCCAGCTCCCGCATTCGTTCTTCGGACTCGGATTCCTTGCCCATTGAGACCCAAACGTCCGTGTAGAGCAGGTCCGCCCCGCGCGCGGCGGCACGGACATCCTCGGTACAGATGATGTTCCCACCGGCGCGCCGCAAGAGTTCTGGCGAGGGTTGGAATTTCTTGGGCGCAGCAATGTGCAATTCGAATTCCAATTTGGCGGCGGCGAACATCCACGACACCGGCACGTTGCAGGCGCCGTCACCGATAAAAACGACTTTCTTGCCGGCAATGGGGCCGCGCTTTTCCTGGAACGTGAAGATGTCGGTCAAGATTTGGCAAGGATGCTCCTGGTCGGTCAGGGCGTTTACGGTGGGGATGCCGGCGAATTGGGCGAATTCCTCCACATCACTCTGCGCGAACGTGCGAATGACAACGCCATCGAGCATGCGGCCGAGCACGCGGGCGGTGTCTTTGATGGGTTCGCCACGGCCGAGTTGGACCTCGCTGCTGCTCAGAAACAAGACGTGGCCGCCCAACTCGCGAATGCCGACTTCAAAGGAGACGCGAGTGCGGGTGGAGGACTTCGAGAAAAGCAAAGCCCAGAATTTGCCGGCCAGCGGCAGGGAGGCATGGCAGCCGCGCTCCTTTTTCATTGGGCCGGTGGCAGCAAGAATGTAATCCATGTCCTGCCGCGACATGGTCTCGAGGCTCAGTAGATGTTTCATGGCGACAACTGTGCTAGAACGGATTCAATCAAACCAATAGCTTCCGCGGCCTCGGCGCGCGACAGATTCAACGGCGGCAGGAGGCGGATGACTCTGGTCCCGGCGGGAATTGCCAGCAGGCCGGATTGATGCAAGGCATTGACGAATTGGATCGCCGCCGCCTTGTCGCTGGCGGCGAAGGCGGGGATTTTTTCCTCCAGTTCCAAACCGATCATCAAGCCCAACCCGCGCACCTGACGCAAGACGGACGGATGCCGGGCGGCCAGGCGCGAAAGTTCGGCCAGCAGGTATTCTCCCACGGCGCGGGCATTGGCGGCCAGGTGGTCGCGCTGGATCACGTGCAAAACTTTTAAGGCGACGGTGCAGGCCAGCGGTCCTCCGCCATATGTGCTGCCGTGCGTGCCGGCGCTCAGCAAATCCGCGTAAGGCGCGCGCGCCCAAAATGCGCCGATGGGAAAACCACCACCTAGAGACTTAGCCATGGCGAGGCCGTCGGGCAGAAATGTCGCGGCCTCCGGCGACGGAGAATTCTCCAGGATGCGTTGGAAACTTTGGAAACGGCCAGTGCGGAAATGCCCGCACTGCACGCCGTCCATGAGGAGCAGCAGATTCTTTTCGTCGCACAACTGGCGCAAGCCCAAAAGGAACTCCGGCGTCGCGGGGGTGACGCCGCCTTCGCCTTGGACGCCTTCAATCAAGATGGCGGCAGTGGCCGGCGACAAAGCCGCGCGCACGGCGGCGAGGTCGTTGAACGGAAAGTGCCGGAAGCCGGGCACCATCGGTTCGAAACCTTTCTTGACTTTGGGTTGGCCGGTGGCGGAAATACCGGCCAGGCTGCGGCCGTGAAAGGAATTTTCGGCCGTGAGGATTTCGTAACGGCCTTCGTCATGGCCGAATTTGCGAGCAAGCTTGAAGAGGCCCTCGTCGGCCTCACCTCCGCTGTTGCAAAAGAAAATCTTGCCCGGCCCGATCAGGCCGACCAATTGCTCAGCCAGAAGTCCTTGCGGCTGCTGGTAATAAAGATTGGAGATGTGCGATAGCTTGCCCGACTGCTCGACCAGAGCAGCCGTAATCTCGGGCGAGGCGTGGCCGAGCGCGCAAACGGCGATGCCGCCGCCGAGGTCAAGGTAGCATTTGCCGTTGACGTCCCACACGCGGGAACCTTGGCCGCGTTCCAGGGCCAGGTCGAACCGTCCATAGGAAGGAATGACGTTCTTGCGGAACCGTTCCTGAATCGATTGCATTTCGTTCCGGACGACCGCGGGCGGTGGTGAAAGAATGTCTCTCATTTCATTGGAAGCGAATTTGCCACGTTCATCTAACTGGTTCAATCTTTGCCGGAAAAAATCACGCGATCAATTCCGTGCCGGTGCCCTCGGGCGTGAAAATCTCCAGCAGGATGGCGTGCGGCAAGCGGCCATCGACAAAGGAAACTTTTTCCACACCCGCCTGAAGCGCGGCCAGCGCGGCGTCGATCTTGGGAATCATGCCCTTGTCAATAATACCGCGCCTTTTCAACTCCAGCGCTTCGTCCGCGCGCAAATGCGAAATCACGGTGGAAGGGTCCTTGGGGTCGCGCAGGACGCCGGGAACGTCACTCATAAAAATCAGCCGGGCGGCGCGCAGATCGATGGCCAAGTGGGCGGCGGCGGTGTCCGCGTTGCAATTGTAAAGGCGGCCGTCTTCGCCGCGCGCGGTGGGACTGCTGACGGGCGTTACGCCATTGAGCAGGCAGCCCCGCACTTCGGCAGTCTTGAGCGCGGCGACTTCGCCCAGGTAACCGGCGTCTAATTTCGCGCCGGCATCGTCGCGCAGCCAGAGTTTGCGAGCGATGAAAATTTCCGCGCCGGAAAATCCTTTGGCTTTGCCGCCCAGTTGATGGATGGCGGCAACGATCTCGGGATTGATTTCCCGCGAGAGCACGCGTTCAACCACCTCCATCGTGGCGTCGTCAGTGACGCGCAGGCCCTGGACAAAGCTGGCCTTGAGGCCCGCTTGTTCCATCGCGCGGGTGATGGCTTTGCCGCCGCCATGCACCACAACCGGCAGGATCCCGGCGGCGGCTAGAAAAACGAGATCGCGCGCAACGCCCTCGCGCACGGTGGGGTCTGGGGAATCCATGAAGCTGCCGCCATACTTGACGACAAAGATTTTGCCGCGGAAGCGCAACAGATACGGCAACGCTTCCAGCAACACATCGGCTTTGGAAATCAGGTCCTGCACTTTAACCTTGCGATAGTTTAAGGAAGCAAACGCCGCGCCTCTGCGACTGGCAAGAGAAAAGGGACACGGGAAAAGAAATAATAGTCAAAGGCGGCCGGCAATTCTACTTGATGCGCGGCCGGGATTGCGCATGATTGGATGGACAAAGTTTTATTTTGAATCTGGCAATACCCATAATGATTCGCACCCTGGTGGCCTTCGGCGTGGCTGTGGGTGGCGGTTTGTTGAGCGCGCTGCTGGCCCGGACGCATAAGCAATTATGCGCGCTCATCAGTCTGGGGGCAGGCACGCTTCTGGGCGTGACGGCCTTTGCTATTGTGCCGCTGTGCTGGAAGGAATTGGCTCCCTGGCAATTTCTGCTCGCGCTCGCTTCGGGCTACGCGCTCTTCGCCATCATCAGCAAATACATCTTCCACGTTTGCCCGGCCTGCGCGGCCAGCCACTTCGACGAGGCGGCCACGCACCGGTTTGGAGAAATCGCCGCGGCTATGATGATCGCGCTGGCCATTCACTGCACAGTGGACGGACTGGCGCTGGCCGCCGGACGCCAGGAAAGCAGCGGCGCAGCTCCCAGCCAATGGCTGGATATGTCTGTCACGATGGCTATATGCGTGCATAAGGCGCCGGAGGGATTGGCGCTGGGCGCGTTGCTGCTGGGGGCGGGCTATCATAGGGCGCGCATGCTCTGGCTGGTGGCGGCGGTGGAATCCACCACCATCTTTGGAGGTGTGTTGGGATGGTTCATGTTCCACAATGTTTCCAATCTCTGGCTGGACCTTGCCCTCGCGCACGCGGGTGGGGGCTTTATTTTCCTGGCCGCCCACGCGGTGCTGGGCGAGATCATGAAACACGAGAAAAAGATTGTCGTGCTTAGCTTTACCGCAGGTTTTTTGGCCATCGCGGTCCTGATTCTGGTTTTCCGGCTCCGGGCGGATTAACGCTACTAGAGCATTTTCTATTTAGATAGACGCATTTGGGGTTTGCTGCTATTCTCTGATGATGAAAAGAGAATTATGCGGCCCTTAAGTCAGGATTTGCGCC
>Ga0209006_10001415_pt1 | contig 21777 bp, 19 predicted proteins | sample JacPin_JW_Ref_O2_FD_188567 | JGI IMG/M metagenome (GOLD analysis project Ga0209006, IMG submission 188567) | Forest soil microbial communities from Algoma, Ontario, Canada - Jack Pine, Ontario site 1_JW_Ref_O2 (SPAdes) (version 2) | ecosystem: Environmental > Terrestrial > Soil > Boreal... | reverse complement strand
GCCCGTAACCTTATGATTGCGTTGGTTGCGGGGGGTGGATTTGAACCACCGACCTTTGGGTTATGAGCCCAACGAGCTACCAGACTGCTCCACCCCGCATTTCGATGATAGCAACCAGTTGCAGGGCCGTCAAACGCGGGAACTATTCTCGCGGCTCAAATCGCAGGTTCTTTCCACTCCTTCCGGATTCGATTGAAATAAAGCGTAGTCCTCTTCGGGCTGGCGGCATCCATACTCTAGTCACCCTGATTGTTGCTCCGTCATCCAAGAAGGAGCGATTCGATCGGAGCGCTACCACAAATCCTGGAGGGTTCAATTCATGCCGAAGAAAGACAGTTCTGCAACTCGTTCCATCAGCGCCCAGCCCCGGCTCCATCAGAGTGCTCGCGAGATCCAGGCCTATGGCACGGTTTCGCACGCGCTCCCGCTGGACCTGGAAGAACCGGTTCGGCTCGAAATGACCGAGCAACTGAATCTATTGCTGGCCGATACCATCACGTTGCGCGATCTCTACAAGAAGTCGCATTGGCAAGTTGCCGGGCCCACGTTTTATCAGCTGCACCTGCTGTTCGATAAACATTACGGCGAGCAGGCGGAAATTGTTGACGAGATTGCCGAGCGGATTCAGTTGCTCGGTGGAATTTCGCTGGCCATGGCGCCTGACATCGCCGAGACGACGCGCATCCCGCGGCCGCCGCGCGGCAGGGAAGAGCCTCCGGTACAGATTTCGCGGTTGCTCGATGCGCACCAGATCATCATCGGCCATTGCAGGGAACTGGCGGAGCGAGCTGACAAGCTCGGCGACGACGGCACCAACGACCTCGTCGTCAGCGATGTGCTGCGCGCGAACGAACTACAGGTGTGGTTTTTGAGCGAGCATCTGGTCGAGGTGCCGCTGGTCCATGCGCAAGACGCGCAGACGCGAAAGGTCGGATAGGTTTTTCACTGCAAGAAAGTAAGCGGGCTTTGCTCGAGAGCGAGGCCCGCTTGTTTATTACAATTTTTAAACAGCATCGACTACTTCGCGCTTCCGGCTTTCGTATTGTCGTGATCGTAGTATTCGTAAGCTGACATCGGTTTCTCCCCACCCTTTTTCCAGATGCGAGAATCTTCCGGCAGTTTGTTGAGCACACGCGCCATTTCGCGGATATGCATGGCTACCGTGCCACAGCACGCACCGATGTAATTGATTCCAATCTCGCGTGCCCGAAGCGCATAGTCCGCCATTTCCTTGCGCGTTAACTGTAATGGATCGAGCGCGTAAGGAAATTCGGGAAGACTGGTGAAGTCCGGCTTGTCGTTGGGAGTGCGATACGCGACCGGCTGGCAGGCGAGATATCCGGAAACTGCCTTGCGCATTTGCTCCATCGGCCCGAGAATGTGCTGCGGCGGCCGCAGGCAATTCATGCCGACAATGTCGGCGCCCGCGTCGAACAGTGCTTTTGCCGCGTCAGCCGCACTCGTGCCCTCCGCCGTTTCATCTTTATTCTCAAAGCAGATCGTGACCATCGCCGGCAGGCCGGTAGTCCGCGCCCGTTCGACGGCGATGAGCGCTTCTCCAAGCCAGGAAAAAGTTTCGCCGATAATAAAGTCGACGCCTTCGTCGACCTGCACTGCCAACTGTTCGTCGAATGTCTTGCGCACGCGATCCGCCGCCGCTGGACTGCCCGGCTCATACATCCACGTCAAGCTCAAATTTCCCGCGACCAGGCATTGATCACCGGCGACTTCGCGTGCCACGCGCACGGCGGAGCGGTTCAGTTCCTCCAGCCGGTTTTCCAGCCCGACCGTGGCCAGCTTGTCGCGGCTTGCATAAAAAGTGAGCGCCTGCAAAACTTCGGCGCCGGCTTCGCGAAACTCCACATGCAGTTCACGCAGCGCTTCGGGATACGTCAACGCTACCTCCGGCGTGAACGGACCCGCCCGTACCCATCCGCGCTTTTCGAGTTCCAGCAAATAGCCGCCATCGCCAAGCACAGGGCCATCTTTTAACCGTTCCAGAATCCCTTTCTTTTTCATGTCCGCTCCTGAAGTGATTCGTTAATTTTGTTCACGCGCGTGCGCGACAATCACGCCGCGTCGCGCATTCGTCCTTTTTTCCAATCGCGTAGTGCCTGATGCGCGGCATTGCGCCCCGGGGCGCCAGTGACGCCGCCTCCCGGATGCGTTCCTGCACCGCATAAATAAAGACCCGGAATCGGAGTTCGATATTGCGACCAACCTGGAATGGGACGCATAAAGAAGAGCTGCTCGAGCCGCAGGTCGCCGTGAAAAATGTTGCCCTCGGTCAGCCCGTAGGTTCGCTCCAGGTCGAGTGGGGTCAGCACCTGCCGCGCAATAATCGCACCGGGGACGTTTGGCGCATATTCCGCGATTTTCTTGACGACGCGATCGCCGAGCAGTTCACGCTTTTCATCCCAATTACCTTCGCGCAGGCGATACGGAACGTACTGCACGAAGCACGTCAGAATATGTTTGCCGGCCGGAGCCAAAGAACTGTCAGCATTGGAAGAGACCACGCAGTCGACCCACAACTCTTCGGGAATGTCTCCAAACTTCGCAATGTCGTAACACCGCTCGGCAAATTCGAGCGACGGCACCAGCGTATAGAACGTACGCTCTAGCGGCGTGGCTTGCGGCGATGTCCCAGTGAATTTCGGTTCGTCCGCCAGCACGAAATTTACCTTCGCGCACGGACCATCCATCTTGATCCCGCGCACAGCAAACAGAAAGTCTTCCGGCAGTTCCTTCGGGTCTAACATTTTCAAGAACGTCCGCTTGGGGTCGGCATTGGAAAGAACCATCCGTCCCCGGATTTCCGTTCCGTCTGTTAGCACCACTCCGCGCGCGCGATCGTTCCGCACGTCGATGGAGGCCACGTCTGCCGAAGTGCGAATCTCAACTCCAAGCTGCCTTCCCGCCGCGGCCAGCGCCTGCGTGATCGATCCCATGCCGCCCATCACATGCCCGTAAAAGCCCTGCAGTTCGTGCTCTCCACCGCTCAACAGGTGGAACAGCAGTCCAATCGCCGTCCCCGGCTGATACGGGCCACCATGCTTGCCGTACACGTTGTTCGCGAGGAATAACGTTTTGATCTTTTCCGACTCGTAGTTGTGATCGAGAAATTCGCCGAGACTGCCGGTGAGAAATGAGATCAGCTGGGCAATTTCCGTGCTCGAGATTCCACGGAAGCGTTTGCCGGCACGAAACAAATCAGTCCAGCCTTTTACCGTCGACGTGTTAATCTCCGGCGGCGGCTCCATGAAAAACGGCTGCAGATAGCGCGCGAGCTTTTTAAGTTGCTCATCGACTTCTACAAACCGCTCTGCGTCTTTTGCCGAAATCTGGGAGAATTCTTTCTTTGCCCGCTCGCGATCCGCCCACCACGGCACAACGTGTCCATCGGGGAAGGGAACTTGGATCGCCGGATCGCACGGAATCATCCGCAACCCATAATCGGCGAGGCGCAACTCCGAGATCACCTCCGGCCGGAGCATGCTTGCAATATAAGAGGTAGTCGAGACGCGGCATCCCGGCGCGATTTCTTCCGTCACGCAACAGCCGCCGACGATTTTGCGGCGTTCGAGCACCAGCGTCGACAGCCCTTGCCGTGCCAAATATGCAGCAGCCGTCAAGCCGTTGTGACCGCCACCGATCACAATGGCGTCATAGATCTTCTCTGAAATCTGTTGTTGACCTGAAGTCACTTGCTCTAAATTCGATCGCCTAACACTATCTCAACGACTCAATAAAATGAATTGAAATCATGTCTCTTCTGCGATATCCTTTCGTGACTTTTAGTCACTTTATGCCGGGGATTGCCAGCAATCGCATCGCGCCGCCGTTGTATCAACGTCAGGCTCCGCCGCGCCCGCGCTCAGAGGCCAAACGAAGCCGGATCATCGAAGCGGCCACGCAGCATTTCGCCGAGCACGGATATCACGCCGCGCGCGTCGGCGACATCGCCACAACTTTGGGTATCGCCAAGGGCTCCGTCTTTCAGCATTTCGGCAGCAAGGATGGACTGTTCTTCGAGGTTTACAAAAAAGCGGTGCGCTCCTTCGCCAAGTATCTTGACGCGCCCGAAGAGGTTCGGCAGGCAGGATTCTTTGAAGTGCTGCACTACTGGCTCGTCCGCACCGAGCACATGCTTCACGAAGATTGGATTCCTTACCGGATCTCTCTGCTCGGCAACTACGGCACCGATCTCGTCTTGAAGCGCGAGATTAATCGATTTCTCATCAGCGAAGATCCTTACGGCACGGTCACTTTTGTCCGCTTCGGACTGGAGCGCGGCGAGCTGCGTACCGACATGGATATCGAGATGATCGTGTCGATCCTCGACTGGACCGTAGAACGCTTTCAGGACGCGCTACTCACCGCGGAACTCGATCCGGGCTTGTTTCGCCGACAAGGTGAGCTCGGAGAGAAAAAAGAAGCCCGGATTCAGCAATTCCTCGCGGTGTTGCAGCGAGCTATCGGTGCCGTGCCGGCAAAACCGGCATCTGTTGCGCGGTTGCAGCCTCGCGGCGATCACCGCCGCTAGTTCGGAAAGTTTCGTCGCAGTGCGATAGCATTCCAGTGCATTCTCGAGACCATCACCATGTCAGCGTCGATAGACCAGATTCTTTCCCGCTATAACGATCGCGCTCCCCTGTCCGAAGCATCGACGATTCCCGCGCCGTGGTATGTCGATCCGCGAATCGCCGAACTTGAGCGCGTTAACGTCTTCAGCAAAACGTGGCAGCTCGTCGCTCGCACGGAGCAAGTCGCGAAGGCGGGCGAATTCGTTTCGGCGCGGCTTGCCGGCGAGCCCATCGTCATTGTCCGCGGCTCTGACGGAGAGCTGCGCGGTTTCTACAACGTCTGCCGCCATCACGCAGCGGCCGTGGTTACGCAGGCCTGCGGCCAAGCCGCGATGCTGCAATGCCCGTATCACGGCTGGAAATATGGCCTCGACGGATCGCTCAAAGGCATGCCCGAATTTGAAGGTGTACAAAATTTCGACCGCGCTCAAAATGGCCTGATGCCGATCCGCGTCGAAACCTGGGAGTGTTTCGTCTTCGTCAATCTGGATCCGCAGGCTGCGCCGCTTCACGAATTTCTTGGCGGACTCACCAAACGCGTCGTGCCGCTCGGCATCAGCAAGCTGCACTATTTCGATCACCACACGTATGACATTGCCTGCAACTGGAAGGTCTTCGTCGATAACTATCTCGACGGTGGCTATCACGTGCCCTATCTGCACAAGGGGCTGAATTCAGTTCTGGATTACAAGCAGTACACGATCGAAAACGAAGATCGTTACTGCCTGCAATCCAGTCCCATGGTTTCGTCAGAAGAAGACGCCGCCACCGGAGCCACGCGCAAAGGCGACCGTGCCTGGTATTTCTGGCAATATCCCAACCTGATGATTAATTGCTATGAGGGATACATGGACACCAACTACGTGATCCCCATCGACGCTGATCATTGCCGCGTGATTTTCGATTTCTACTTTGCCGATGTCAGCGAAGCGCGCCGCGAATATAACCAACAGTCCGTCGACGTTGGCAATCGCGTGCAGGACGAAGATCTCGGCATCTGCGAAGATGTGCAGCGCGGGCTGAAGTCGCGCGCCTACGGTGCCGGGCGGCTCTCGGTGCGGCGCGAAGCCGGCGAGCAATTATTCCATCGTCTGCTCGCAGCCGATTTGAAGGGAACTCCGATGGCAAGCATAGCCGCAGATTAATGCCTGGTGAGAGTTCGACTACTGATGGTCCCGCGGAATCGTCTCCTGCCAGGTTTTTGTTTTTAACATCTGCCCGTCTTTCAGCAACTCTCGCGTGTACTTGTAATAGAAATTCTTCTCGTCGGTCGTAACCAGCAGATGCCCGCGCCAGGTCAGCGTGCGTCCTTTCAAAGTGAACACACTTTCTGCTTCTCCGTGCACAACGGAGTTCTCCGGATGCGCGTCGTAGCCTTCATAATTCAAATTTTCCAAATCGTCTTCGGTGCCCCACGGATACTTGTATCCATCTTTTCCCTGCCAATGCACGGTCGTCTTCTGGTGCGCTTCGTCTCTCTTTACGGTCCAGTCGCCGGGCCAGGGAAATCCTTCGCTCTTGATGTCAGTCCGTTCTTCTGCTAGTTGCGGCGGAGAAAATTCGGGCGCGGGATCTCCATGCACTGGAACAATCGGCAACACGACGCGCGATCCTTCCTTGCCGCCGAGTTCAAGAGAAGTGGTCATGACGTACGGCGTGGGCAGCATCATCGGCCATAGTGCGTTTGAAATTGCCACGCGAATCCGATGCCCCTTGGGAAATACCCACGACGTCAGATGCATCGCAATGTCGAGCGAATAAACTTTGCCTGGCTCAAGATCGCGCGGTTCGCTCATCGAGTCGCGCTGTGCGCCGTTAATTCCGGCGCCCGTAATCTGTGTAACTGTCCCGTCGGGTGCGACATCGGAGAGCCTTGCAATCCAATCCGCCAGCGGCGCAGTGGCCGACGCTTGCAGCAGCGCGTGGGGACGCCCAAGGATCGCGATGTCGCTCGCGAGCGGCGCCGAATCGTAGACCAGGCTGAACGCGTCTACCGGCCGCGGATCGCTCAACAACTCTCCCCACCAGAAGCCGGCTTCCACACCAATCGTCGGAACATATTTCAGATGATGTTGACTCGCCTCGGGTACTGACGCAGCGAGCGTGTGATTCGGCTGCAAAAAGAAATCCGTATTCGTCGCCGTCTTCGGCGGCCACACCTCTTCACGCCGCCACTCGCCGGGAACGCTCTCGAGATTCGGGTCCGGTGGATGCCAGTGCTGCATATAAATGACGAGCCGCGGATCTTGTTCAGCGCCGGTGTCCCGCCCTTTGAGCCAGTGATCGAACCAGCGCACCGCCTGATCGCGCCACTCCACTCGTGGGCCAAAGTCTGCATCGTTCGGGTACGAATGATTCCACGGTCCAACAATTGCTTTGATCGGCGCCTTCGACTGCATCAGCATGTCGGTGACGTTGTCGCGATAACCGTCCTGCAAGCCGCCAATTAAAAAGGTTGGTGTCGTGATCTCACTCAGCGGCCGCACGCGGTCGCGCCAGAACGGTCCATCGTGCTGATGTTTCAGATAAAGCAGCGACCACGGCGGCGAGTCGAAGCGCGGTCCCAACGTTTTTTCATCGAGTGAATAATCGGGAGCGCCCACCCAGCCTTCAGCCAGATCCATGTTCAATTCGAATTCGTCGATATGCGCGATGCCGTCGATGTAGTGGACATCGTCGTGAAATAACTCGCCCGTCGCATGGATCGCTACGATTGCCTTCAATCCCGGCGCATGCCGCATCGCCATCTGCAGAGCTGTAAATCCGCCCCAGGAAATTCCGAACATGCCGACGTTTCCGTTCGACCAAGGCTGATGCGCCAGCCACGCGATCACTTGCTCGCCATCGATTTGTTCTTGCTCGGAATATTCGCGCTCCGATGGAACGCCTTCACTCGCGCCGAATCCACGAATATCCACGCGCACGCTCACATATCCGCGCCGCGCAAAATATGTGTGCTTCGGATAATCGCCGGCAGCCGTGCCATCATCTTTGCGATAAGGAAGATATTCGAGCAGGGCAGGGAACTTCTCGCCCGGCTTCGCTCCCTCCGGCATATATAACGTTGCCGCGAGCCGAACTCCGTCTTTCATCGGAATCCATGCCTGCTCCATGCGCACGCCATAAGCAGGCGGCGATGGCGGCTCGCTGGCAAAGGCACAACAAGACACGAATAAAGAAGAGAAGAAAACGAAACAGACGGCGCGTGCTATTTTCGCCAAGACGATCTCCTGGTCTTAAGAGCGGATTGCAGGCTAAGAATTGGAAAGTAAATGACCGCAGGTCAATCCTGCGAGTCCTGCTCACGGCGCAGGGCGCGCAGATCGATCCCGAGTTGCTCCGCTTTCTTATACAGGTGGCTGCGTTCCAGGCCAAGCGCTTTCGCGGTGAGGCTCATGTTGTGATGGCTGCGCTTCAGCTCAGCAAGAATCACTTCGCGCTCATAGGATTGCACCCGGTCGGCCAGCGGCCCTGATCCCATTGCGATGCCAGATGCAGATTCACCGGTCGCGATTTTCGGCATAGCCAATTGCACAGTTGCCCGATCAACCTGACCCTCGGTCGCAAGCAGCATCAACCGCTCCACCATGTTTCGCAGCTCGCGAACATTTCCCGGCCACGCATGTGACTGCAACGCAGCAATTGCCTCCGGCGTAAAGGGCACGGGCTTCCATCCATTCTGTGCGCATACCTGCGCGGCAAAATGCTCCACCAGCGCTGGAATGTCTTCCCGCCGTTCGCGCAGCGGCGGCAACACGAGCGGAAAAACATAAATGCGGTGAAACAAATCCTGCCGGAACTTTTCTTCGCGCACGCGTGCTTCCAAATCGCGATGTGTCGCAACCACTACGCGAACCCTCACCGTAACCGGCTTATCTCCGCCGATTCGTTCGACTTCGCCTTCTTCCAGCACTCGCAGAAGTTTGGCCTGCATCGCCAGCGGCATGTCGCCGATCTCATCGAGAAAAATCGTGCCTTGGTCCGCCTGCTCAAATTTTCCTATATGCCGGCCGGAAGCGCCGGTGAACGATCCTTTTTCATGTCCGAAAAGTTCTGACTCAATCAATTCCGCCGGCACGGCAGCGCAATTCAAAGTCACGAATGGCCCGCCGGATCGCGGGCTGCGCTCGTGGATGGTTCTTGCGACCAGTTCCTTGCCCGTGCCGGTTTCGCCGAGAATGCATACCCGTGATTCGCTGGCCGCAACCCGCTCCAGCTGTGCCATCACGCGTTTCATTGCCTCGCCATTCCACACAATCTCATGCTTGCCCAGCCGCTGCTTGAGTTGCCGGTTTTCGCTTTCCAGCCGTTGCAGCTTCAGCGCGTTTTCAACTGTCAGCATCAGCTTGTCGCTGGAGATCGGTTTCTCCAGAAAGTCGAGGGCTCCAAGCCGCGTCGCGCGCACCGCCATTTCGATGTGCGCCTGGCCCGACATCATGACCACCGGCGCGGTTACGCCTTGTTTCTTCAGCTCTTCCAGCAGCGCGAGCCCGTCTTTTCCGGGCATGACCACATCCGACAAAATCAAATCGAAGTCTTGTGCCTTGGCCAGCTCCAGAGCCTTGGCAGCGTTGTCGCACACCGTAGCTTCGTGTCCAGCGAGGCGGAATGCGCGCGACAACGACGCCAGCGTGTTGGCTTCGTCATCGACAATCAAGAGATGTGCTTTAAGGGGCAACTCGTCTCCTCATCCTGGAAACAAACTAGAGCCCAGCTTCGTTCTTCGCCGCGGCTGCGTCCTGCAAGGCTGCCGCGTTCGCCTGCAATTCGATCACAAATGTCGTGCCGCGCCCCGGTTCGCTTTGCACGCTGATCGTGCCGCCATGATCGCTTATCACCGATTGCACGATCGCCAGGCCCAGCCCGGTCCCGTGCTGCTTGCTTGTGTAATAAGGAGTGAAAATTCGCGCGCACTCCTCCGGTGTTAGCCCGGAGCCGGTATCGGCAACTTCCATGATCGCCCTTCCATCCCGGCTTCGGCTGCGCAATGTCAGCGTGCCGCCCGACGGCATCGCATCCATGGCGTTAAGCACCAGATTCGAAATCGCCCGGTGCAGTAATTCCGGATCGGCGGAGATCAGCGGCATATTTTCTTCGAGTTCCAGTGTACACACGATGGCCGCGCGTCCCGGCGCCTGCAGTTGCGCCTGAAAAAGTTGTGCCACGCCGCGCAGGAGTTCGTTTACCTCTACTGCCTGCAAATGGGGCTGCGGCATCCTCGAAAATTCGCTGAAGCGGCCGACAATCGTCTTGAGATTCGAGATCTCACCCAACAAAGTCCGCGCGCTCTCGCGAAAGACTTCATCGAATTGTTCCGGACTTTGCTCTCGCGCCCGCAGCAGATTTTCCACGGTGAGCTGCAGAGGAAACAAAGGATTCTTCAATTCATGCGCCAGCCTGCGCGCCAGTTCGCGCCATGCCGCCACGCGCTCGGCCTGCACCAGCCGCTCTTTTTGCGTGAGTAACTCCGCCGTCATTCGGTTAAACGAGTTCGCCAGTTGCGCGATCTCATCGTCTCCGGGCACGTCAACACGAGTATCCCAATTTCCCCCGGCCACATCCTGCGCAGCGGCGGCCAGTTGCTCCATGGGACGAGTCACTCTCGCCGCGGCCCAACTGCTCAGCAGAATCGCCAAAACGATTCCTGCGCCGCCAACCAGCAACGACGAATTCCGAATGCTGCGTTTCAACTCCACATACTGGCGCCGCGAGTTGCCGACGAGCAGAATCGCCAGCAGCGGACGATCCTTTCCCGCGCCGAACAGCGGAATCGCGTGAAACAGTTCATCGTCGGCCTGATCGGGCGACCAATGCAGCACAGCCGTCATTGGCTGTTTGTAGCGCTGCGCCGCAGTCACCAGCGTTGCGAACTTGTCCGATTGATTTGCGTGATCCGCGGCAGCTCCCGTGGAAGCATCCAGCAGCAGATCGGGCGAAAAATGATCGCCGCGATTCTGGTACAGCAAAGTCCGCATGCCCGCCGGAGGATCAAGCGACGCCAGAAAATTCCGGTCAAGCCGGCGTCCGCCAATTACATAGACAGGATGATCTCCGGCACTCGAAGCGCGTACAGCAAATAACCCAAGCGCCGTGAAGTCCTGTTTTTCTTCCTGCTTCAGGAATGGTCCTTGGCCGCTCGCCGAAGACAAGACTTCAAAACCAGTCTTCGGATAGCCAAACTTCGCGGGCGACTGCGCCGAAGAAATAATGACGCCACGCGAGTCCACGAACTCGAGAAAATCAAGCTGATGGCTCTCTGCCGTCGCTTGCGCCAGCTCGAAATAGGGCGCGGCATCGCCGGGCGCGCCGTTGATCGCTGTCGCCATGCGGTCCATGGCTTCCGATCGCGCAATAGTTTCCACGCGCCGGGCAACTTCCGCTCCCTGATGATCAAATTCCCGCTGGAACTGCGCCAGCAACGCCGCGGTACGCTGCTCTTCCGTTTTCTCGAATGCTGGACGCGTGAAGGCAAGCACCAATCCCGCGACCGCTGCGACCGACACAAAGACCGTCAATGCAAAAACCGCGAGCAGCTTGCGCCGGAACATCATTGCCCGTGGTTCCCCAGGGACGCGCCACCGAGCCACATATTCGACAGATCCCAACTCCCATCAGGCCTGACGCGAAAATCTTTTACACCCGCAGCCGTCGCATACGATGCCGGCAGATGAAACAGAGGAATGATTCGTTGGCTGGCCAGCACGTCTTCTTCTGCCGCATACAAATCCTGTGCCGAATTCTCTTTGCTTCTCGACAAAGTCGCTCCCGTCATCGCGGCCACAGCAGACAGCGCAATCCAGGGATCGCTTGAGCTCAGCGCGATCCGCGTGAGACGCACCTCCGCGGCAGTTGCACTCGTCGGTTGCAACGAGAGGCCGGCATCTCTTGCGTTCAGCGCGATCCGCTCCGCCAGCAATCGCGCCAGGGGATCGTTGGAATCGTAGCCAAGGCTCCAGACCGGAATCAAATGAATCGTAGCTTTCACCTGCTCGCACTCATGTCGCGCTCGCGGCAAGTCGGCATCGGACGGAAACACGAATCCGTATCCGCTCATCCAGTTCGGAAGAATCGTCGCCGCCGGCACGCCCGCTCCCTGCAGCAATACACTTCGAATCGATCCCCGCTCGATGCTCAGCGCCAATGCCTCATGCAACATCTTTTCTTCCGGCGATGCTGCTTCGCGCGCGAACACCAGCGCCAGCAACTCCGCCGGCTGCGAACTCACGGCATGCACTCCGGACGAAAGGCGATGCAGTTGCTCCGGCGGCACTTCAACTACGTCGGCTTTGCCCAACTCGAGCGCTGTAATCTGATCGCGAAAACCTTTGCCCATCTCAATCTCAACGCGATCGAGAAATGGCCGCCCGCTCCAATAATTTTCCGTGGCGGCCAGCGCCAGCTTTTTCCCCGGCTCCCATTCCACAGCATGAAAGGCTCCGGTTCCGGAATCTTTTCCGTCGGCACTGCGTTTCGCGATCGCATTGCGCGCCAGGGCCAGCTCCGCCGGGAACTCGGCGTTCTCCGTCTCTAGCTCGATCACTACAGAGTCTGCATCGGCCCTCACATTCCATGAAGCGTTCGCTGCGCGCAGCGAAGAAACGGCAATCTCTGCCGTGAGCGGAGTGCCGTCATCGAATTTCACTCCACGCCGCAATCGAAGCTGCCAGCGCCGCCCGCCGGATGAAGCCTGCCACGACGTAGCAAGCGCTGGCTGAATGCGCCCGTTGTCATCGATTGCCACCAGCGTATCGAACATCATCAACAGCAAACTGCGTCGCGCAACTGAATCCGTCTGCGAAGCATCCGGTGGATCGAGCGAGGTAAGCGTTGCGTGCGTCGTCACACGCAACGTCCCGCCATATTGCGGACGCGTCTGCGCCGCCGCAACCATCGCGCACAGAAGGCTACTGGCCGCAAGCCAGCGCCAGTTGAAACGCTTCATAGCTCCCCGTCTCCCGATTTCTCGCCACCGCAAGTGCCGCATCGCCCTTCGCTTCTGTCCACAGGGTCGTGACTTCGCCGGGCAAGTCAATCGCCGCGCTCACCGCCGCCGGATCACGATCAGGAAATTCGTAGGCCCGCATCGTATCTCCGGCGTCGCCGGAAGTTGTCGCCAGCACTTGCCAGCCCGCGCCGCACGCAGTCTTCACGCTCGCCAGATTGCTTCCCCACAAAAGCTTCGCCGCCTGGTCGCTGACGCCGTCGATCAAATGGATGTGCCCGTCCGTCGCCGCAAAAAGCCACAGTGTGTATCGGTCGCGGGGCAGCAGCGCTGCGGAATAAAACTTCGGTACCGAACCGAACTTGCCTACGCCCGGAGTCATCGCCCCGGTAAAAAAGTTGCGAGTCGATGCGTAGAAAGCTTTCATCTGCGGCACACTCGCACCGGCGCTGTTCATGCCGGCACTGGGAAAGACAGAGCCAGCGTTCAGGCCCATCGGCACCAGCGGCCAGGGATCGTCACTTTCCCGGCAGTTCAGTGCCAGCGGCGCTGCCGCCGTGCTCACACAAATCACGCCCGGAAGATAAACGTCGAACAGATGATCGCGCGCCGGAATCAGCCGTCCGCGCAGATCGCGCGGCCATGGATTCGCGTGCGTAATGCTCAGGTTTTGCTCCGGTTGCCACTTGCCATTCTGCAACCGGTAGATCGCGACTCGCTGCGCATCGAGCACGGCAATTTGCGCGGGCGCGGGATTTTCCTCCAGCACCGCCACATCAAGAATCGGTTCGTCCTGCGTCCACAGCGAAATCTTGCGCAGGGTGAGCGGTGTCGACTCGCGCGTATTTCGCAAGCCTGAATTCTCCGGACGTGGGGCCGAAACCATCACCACCGTGTTCTCGGCCGCGCTCTGGTGAATCTCCGCGACCCACAGATACGAGGTGAGATTTTCTGACAGCGTAATCTTCACCGTCGCAGCTGCCTGCTCCGGTGCCGCAAATCGCAGGCCGAGTCCCGCAAGCGCGCTACGCAATCCATCCTGAATGATCTCGTGATCGCGTTGCCCCAGCGACGAGCGATTCTCCACGCTGAACGCCACGACACCGGGGCCGGTGATCGCCACAATCTTGTGGGCCAGTTCCTGCTCGGGAGCGTTCCAGTCGGCCGCGCGCGCAGAAATCGCGGCACCGGGAAGAAGAATAAGGATGAGAAGGGATCCTACGAACCCGAGTCGGAAGACGAGCCCCGGGCAGTCAAACGATTTGAGAGGATCAGCAGGAATGGCCGAATTATAAACCGCAGAACGCATGACTACGGCCCTCCCCTCTGTACTGTTTGGACACCGTTACGAAAATTCCCGGTTAGCCCCACCCTCACGTCGCGTTTTGGCGACGTAGGGTGGGGATTCTCCGCGCCCAGCCCTGCTACCGAGTCTGCTCCTCCGTTTGCCCTGCCGCGCCCGCGGCACTCGGCATGTTCATGCTCTTCAGCACATCGTTCATGAAGAACTTCCCGTCGGAGGGAACCATCATGATCTGCAGCTTGTCGGACAACCGCTCGGCCACGATCTTATTAATCAGCAGCGGATTCTGTTTCAAAATCGTCGCCTCGCTCTGCATTCGTTCGGCATCCGCCGCCGCCGTCAACCGAATGCGATCGGCTTCGGCCTGGGCCAGCAACTTGCGCCGCTCCGTCTCCGCCTTGCTGTCGATCACCTTGGCCTGCGCCGCCGCCTCCGCATTCTGAATGGTCGCTTCCTTCCGTGCCTCGGCTTCCAGCTTGCTCTGCTGTATCTGCTTTTCTTTCAGCGGCAGCGTGTACTGCATGGCATCGGATTCGCCTTTCGCCTGCAATACATGGACCTGAGCCTCGCCCTCGGCCTGCTTGATCTGCTGCACCTTCACCGCTTCTGCTTCGAGCTCCGAAATCCGGACCTGCTTTTGCTTTAGTTCCGTCTCCACGCCCATGCGGTCGTTTTCCTGTTCTTTCAGCAGCAGCGTCTCCAATCCTTTCGCATATTCTTCCGGCAACTGAATGTCGCGCAGCATGACTTCCTTTACCACGATTCCATCTGCCGCCAGCTTCTGCGTGATCATTCCCGCCGCCCGCTGCCGTACTTCTTCGCGCTTGGCCGAAAACACATCGCGCACCGTGTAATTCGGAACCAGTTCGCGCCACACGCTGGCCACGATCGGCGGAACGATTTCTTTTTCCACCGGCCGCGGCAAGTTGCTCTGAATGTAGTCCAGTCGCTTGGGATCGAGCCGGTAACGCACCGTAATCGCGAGGCCCAGCGTCAGTCCTTCCTTCGCCTGCACATCGAGCAGTTGCGATTTGCCCGAAACATTTGCCGCCGCAGCCTTGCCATCCTCCGAAATGCCCGTGGTAAATACCTGATCGCGCGTGTCGAACAGCGCAACATCTTCAATCAGCGGAGCCACGAAATGCACGCCCGGATAGAGCGTCCCCGGCTCCGTACCGCTAGTCTGGCTCACGCGAACTCCTGCCGTCCCGCTCGGCACAACAATAATGCTGAAGGCCAGCAGAATCGGGCCCCATGCCAGAAATCCCAGCGCGACCGACGTGCGCCAGCGCCACTCCGGCTCCGCTGGCAGGGATCCGCCAAGCGACGATCCGCCCGGCGTTGCCAGCGCCCTGCGATACAGCAGTTCGCGATACAGGTCATATCCCAAAATGCCCACAGCCACGAGAATCATCCCGAGGCCACCGGTTATCAGCAAGTACTTCAACGCCAGCATCGTCGTTCTCCTTTAAGTCTCTTGATTCGATCAGCGCCGCGAGGCCGCTTTCAGTTTTTGTGGCGCGAAAAACAGACGGAACACTTGCCCGAAGATCAACTCCTCCGCCAGTAGCGCCACCGCCAGCGAGAAGATCAACCCTCCAACCACCGCCATGAATGTGATTGCCATTTGCATAAGTCCTCCTTAGAAAAATCTGACCACCGACCACTCATCTCTAATCACTGCTTTCTACCTACTGGCCCTCCGCCATTTCTTCTTCGCCATCGAAAATCTGCGCGATTTCGTCGTCGCGCTCGCCGCGAATCTCAACCACGTCGCCCACCTGCAGCATGGTGAACAATTTTTCCACGTCGCGATTACGCAGCCGGATGCATCCATGCGACGCCGCGTGTCCAATCGAGCGCGGCGCATTCGTGCCATGAATGCCGTAGCCCTTCTGGCTGAGACCAAGCCACCGTGTGCCCACCGGATTGTCCTTGCCACTCGGGATCACCGTGCCAGGGTGGTAATAAGTAGGATTGGCCACGCGGCTCACAATCTGGAATTCGCCGGTCGGGCTCGGGCTGTCGTCCGCTCCAACGGCGACTGCAAATGTCGCGATCACATCTCCGTCTTCAATTACAGCCAGCTTGCGGTCAGGAATGCTGACGAGAACGGTGCGCTTCACGCGCTCGACGGATGGGGTTTGCGAGAATCCAGCCTGAGCGAATCCAGCGATCATTGCCACGACCGCTGCGGCCATGCAGGTCAGCTTCAGTCTGTCGTTCGCCCCACCGGTCGCCCGTTTCATCTCATCCCTCCGCGTGCGCTTTTCTAATACGCAGGATGAGAACCAAAGGCTATCTAATTGAAAATGCAATAGCTCAACGCGGATTAAGCTAGCGAAAAGGTGGGCCGCCAGCCACGCTGTGTCCAGCCGCACACACGCCGGAGTTCATCGCACAACCAATCCCCGCGTTGACTTCCCGCCAACTACGCACTATCGTTTCGGCCCTATGAACGTAGTCAAAGCCACCCGTCAATTCGAAGACTGGCTCGCCCACCGCACCGACCTCGCCCAAAAAGACCTCCGCCTCAAGCACGCGAATATGAAAGCCGGAGTCTTTCCGTTCCTGCGAGCCACTTACTATCGCTGGGCGCAGATCTGGCCCAAGGTCTGCGCCGATCTGGCCAAAGCTCCACATCTGCTCGCGGTTGGCGATCTGCACGTTGAAAATTTCGGCACCTGGCGCGACATCGACGGACGCCTCATCTGGGGTGTCAACGACTTCGACGAAGCCTTCCCGATGTCTTACGTCAACGATCTCGTGCGCCTCGCCGTCAGCGCGCACCTCGCCGCCGATGCCGGACACATTCCGCTCGAGCACAAAGATATTTGCGACTCGCTGCTTCAGGGCTATACCGACTCCATGCGCGAAGGCGGCCGTCCGTTTGTTTTGGAAGAGACTCACACCTGGCTGCGCCAGATGGCCAATAGCGAATTGCGCGATCCCGTCCACTTCTGGGGGAAAATGGACGCCCTGCCCACGCTGCGAGAGCCAGTGCAGATCAGCGCCATCGACGCCATCGAGCACCTCATGCCGGTGCGCGATCTGCAATATCGCATCGCTCGCCGCGTCGCCGGACTGGGCAGCCTCGGGCATCAGCGCTATGTTGCTATCGCCGAATGGAAGGGCGGCAAGATCGCGCGCGAAGCCAAGGCGCTCGTCTCGTCCGCTTGTTATTGGGCCAAGGAATACGAAGGGCCGCCGGAAATTCTCTATCAGGCAATCATCGGGCGTGCCGTGCGCTGTCTCGACCCCTTCGTGCAGCTTCGCGGACGCTGGATCGTGCGCCGCCTCAGCCCGCACTGCTCGCGCATCGAACTCATTGATCTGAAAGCGCAGGGTGAGGAACTTCGCCTGCTCCACGCCATGGGATGGGAGACCGCCAACATTCACCTCGGCACCAGCACGGCGCGCAAGCCCATCCTTCGCCATCTGCAAAATCAAAAAGGCCGCTGGCTGCACAAAGCAACGCTGGAAATGACGCAAGCCGTTCGCGCCGACTGGAAGGAGTGGAAGAAAGATGGCTACGCATAAGCTGTTCGCTTGTCAGAGTTCGACGGACGAACTGAACCCGAATCTAGAACTTATGTTGCGTCATCCTGAGCGTAGCCGTTTTTCAGGCGGAGTGAAGGATCTCCCGCTGGACCGGCCTATTGCGTGAGCCAACCGGCCTACGCTCCCCCCAAAATTGCCCGCCTACCGCGATTTCAATAAGATGTTCTTCCCCGAATGAACGCTCCGGCTCAGCCCGCGCTCACACGCGTAGCCCGCTTTCCCGGACTCCGAGCCCTGGCATGGAGCGGCAGCGGCCTCTACGCCTCGCGCGGTTACAAACTTCTCCGTGCGCGAATCGAAAATCCTACCGACAACTTAACCTGGCTGCAGGTAGCCAACTTTCATCCTGCGTGGTATCGACGACTGTCGGTCACGAATCGCCTGACCGCGCGCCTGCTCCGCGATGGATTTCACGCTCTCGCAGTTTTACCCTCTGGCGGCATAGTCGCAGCCGTTCCGGGAGCAATCATTACCTTGCGTCCCAACGAAAACGAATTTCGCATCACGCATCGCATCACCCGCGGCACGCGCCCGCTTCACATCACCGCCGTGCCCAACGGGAATATTTATTGGGGAGAATATTTCGACAATCCCAATCGCGACGAAGTCCACATCTACGCCTCCGCCGACGCCGGAGCGACCTGGTCCGCCGCCTACACATTCCCCAAAGGCGCCATCCGCCACGTTCACAACATCGTCCACGACCCTTGGCAGAACTGCCTCTGGATTCTCACCGGCGACTACGGCGGTGAATGCCGCATTCTTCGATCCCCCATTGATTTAAGTGAGATAGAGACAATACTTCAAGGCAATCAGCAGGCCCGCGCCGTCGCTCTGGTCGTAACCGAAGCAGGCCTCTACTTTTCTTCCGACACTCCGCTGGAACAAAACTTCATCTATCACTTGAATCGCGAGGGGGCACTCTCGCAGCTCGCGCCAATCACAAGCTCCTCCATCTACGGATGCCGCGCCGCCGACCGCATCTTCTTCTCAACCATGGTCGAACCCAGCGACATAAATCCCGATAGTCACGTCCGCATCTACGGCAGCGATCAAAGCGCGCAAAACTGGCAACCACGACTCGCCTGGACAAAAGATTTCTGGCCGCCGCGCTTTTTTCAGTACGGCAATGCCTTCCTCCCCGGCGGTGAGAACACTACGCCCTACTTAGCCGTGACCACCATAGCCGTGTCTCCCGACGACACCACCACATCGCTGTATACAATTGAGGAGTAATCGTCCGCGCGTAGAAAGTCGCAGACAAATCATGTCATCCTGAGCGGCAGCGAAGCTGGCGCGAGGGACCTTACGTTCGCAGGCAGAATTACCGCCGTCGCGCAGACCAAGACGCAACGCAAGAATCCCACGCCATCCCGTAAGATAAAACGTCCGTGCCCTCTCTCCGCTACTATCGCCGCATCTTCAGCGCCTACCTCGTCGGAGGCAAAAGCCATCTCACCTTCTGGCACGAAACGCCCGCCGCAAATCCCAACGCCAGCGTTACTGAACTCGGCGAATACTACATGCTCTTCGCCGAAAAGGCCGACTACGGCGGCGCCTACGATCTCTCCGGCATTCCGCTGCTCGACTATCACGGACACATCGGCCTGCAGTACAACCCCATCGCCATCGCGCAATACGGACTGGGAAACTACAACCTCTACCGCCGCACCGCCGATCCTGCTCGCCGCAAGAAGTTTCTTCTCATCGCCGACTGGCTCTGTGATCATCTCGAACCAAACGCCTACGGACTCGCCGTCTGGCACCATCACTTCAACTGGGAATACCGCGACACCTTGAAAGCCCCGTGGTATTCCGCGCTGGCGCAGGGGCAGGGAATTTCAGTTCTGGTGCGGGCGTGGAAGGAATCAGGAGAAGCGCGTTACCTGGAAGCAGCGCAGCGCGCAATGGAAAGCTTTCGCAAATCAGTAACCGAAGGGGGCGTTGCATTCACCGATGATGTCGGCGACCTCTGGTTCGAGGAATACATCGTCTCCCCGCCCACTCACATTCTCAACGGATTCATCTGGGCCACCTGGGGCGTCTACGACTACTTCTTGGCGACCAAAGAAAAATTCGCGCAGGATCTATTCGCGCGCGCCGTCCAGACCCTGCTCCGCAACCTCGATCGCTTCGACCTCGGATTCTGGTCCCTCTACGAGCAATCCGGCACGCGCCTGCCCATGGTGGCCAGCAATTTCTATCATCGCCTGCACATCGTCCAGCTGCGCATCATGCACCGCCTCAGCGGCGCTTTGACCGAAAATGACAAATTCGCCGAAGTCGCCGACCGCTGGGATCTCTACACCCAAAGCCGCACCAACCGGACCCGCGCGCTCGTATATAAGACCGCCTTCAAACTATGCCATTACTAAAACTCTAATGAATGTTCGCGTGGAGTTAGTTCGTGCAGTCGCGATATTACAGCGCGTTAGGTATGGGACTTGCTCTTCTGCTTAGCGTCCTTGCGGATTTCCGTCCAGTATTCTTCTCGGACATCGTCATCTATTTCCACGACCAGAGCGCTCTTTCCGTAGAGGCGGTCCAATCCATCACGACGCGGACCCGAAATCCAATATGCGTCCCCAGTCCCAGTGTCGAAGTAGTTGGCTTTGAATCCGCTCCCCTTTAGACTTTGGAATGACCGACCTCTGTAGTAGAGCGTTCGTCCTGTTCTGTTAAACGTAACTCGACCTATCCGGGCGGGACCGTTTAGACCCTCAGCCTTCGATTCGATATACATGATGCGGGAGCGCCTGCCTAAGGATTATAGAAGGACGACGAGTCAACTCCTGCAACTACCCCAAACTAGCACGAATGCGATAGCCTCTACCTTCGGTGAAAATCCTCTACGTCTCCCAATACTTCCCGCCCGAGATGGGCGCGCCCGCCGCGCGCGCCGCCGAGCTCGCCCATCACTGGGCGCAAGCCGGACACGACGTCTCCATCCTCACCGGATTCCCCAACCATCCCACCGGCGTCGTCCCAGAAGAATGGCGTCCACGCCTCCGTCGCCTCACGTATCACGAAACCATCGACGGCGTTCAAGTCTTTCGCACATGGCTGTGGCCGTTGCCCAACCGCAAAGCGCACGAGCGCATGCGCAACTATGCTTCCTTCTGCATCTCAGCAGCGCTGCGCGGCATGACCATCCCACGCCCCGACGTCATCATCGCCACTTCGCCGCAACTGCTCGTCGGCCTTGCTGGATGGTGGCTCGCTTTCTCTCGACAAATTCCCTTCGTCTTCGAAGTCCGCGACCTCTGGCCGGAGTCTCTAATCGCCGTCGGAGTCGGCAACGAAAATTCTCTTCTGCATCACACCCTTGCCAAGATTGCAGGCTTTCTTTATCAAAAAGCCGACCGCATCGTCGTCGTCACTCCCGCCTTTCGCGAACATCTCATCCGCCACTGGCGCGTCCCTGAAGAAAAAATCGCCGTCGTCGAAAACGGAGTCGAAGCCGATCTCTTCCAGCCGCAGCCGGACGTGTCCAACCAAGCCATACGCCGCCAACTGAATGCTGAAGGCAAATTCCTGGTCTGCTACATCGGCACGATGGGCAACGCCCACGGCCTCGAAACTCTTCTCGACGCTGCCGCTACACTCCAACATGCCCAACCCAACGTTCTTTTTCTGCTCGTCGGCGAAGGCGCCGAAAAAGAGCGCATCAAATCTCTGGCGCAATCGCGCGGCCTCGACAACATTCTTTTCCTCGATCAACAGCCGCGCGAAAAAATCCCGGCCTTCATCTCGGCGTCAGACGCGTCTTTAGTCTTATTAAAAAAGACCGACGTCTTCAAAACCGTGATTCCTACAAAAATGTTGGAATTCATGTCCTGCGCGCGCCCCGTCATTTTAGGAGTCGATGGTCAGGCTCGAGAGATCGTCGAAACCGCCGGCGCGGGCCTCATCATCGAACCGGAAAATTCTGAAGCGCTCGCGCAAGCGATCAAAACACTTGCCGCGGACGCCGGCCTCCGCACAAAGCTGGGTCAAAAGGGAAGGGAATACATTCTGCAGAATTTCTCTCGTGCCCGGACGGCAAAGAAGTACATCGGGGTACTGGAAAGCCTAACTCATTACAAAACCTAATCGCTTGCCTACGGATGCACCGTGTAAACCGAGATCGCCGTCGCCGCCGAGATCGCTGCCTCCGCCGTTCTCGCCGCCGCTACCCGGAGGCCGCTGATGGGTATAAACAAAATGTCGTCGGCCTGCAGCGTGATGTCGGGCGTCTTGGCTTCCAGCATTTTCTTCAGTTGAACCTTCGTCTCCGTCATCCCGGCCGGGGTTTTGCGAATGATCCGTGTATCGCCCAATTTGGCGGTATGGTTCGCGCCGCCCGCCAAGGCAAGGGCTTGCAGTACGGCGAGACGGCCGTTATC